>Ga0102589_1000634_pt1 | contig 63637 bp, 74 predicted proteins | sample AraplaMF_Col_mLB_FD_76858 | JGI IMG/M metagenome (GOLD analysis project Ga0102589, IMG submission 76858) | Arabidopsis root microbial communities from the University of North Carolina, USA - plate scrape MF_Col_mLB | ecosystem: Host-associated > Plants > Roots > Endosphere | place: USA...
CCACCGAGGACTCACCCCATGACTACCCTGAAGAAAAACATCATCGCCATCACGGCGGCTTCTTGCCTGGCCCTGCCAGCCCTGGCGCAACAGCAGATCACCGTGATCAACTTCGGCGGCGCCAACGCCAATGCCCAGAAGAAAGCGTACTACGAGCCCTACGAAAAAACGGGCACCAAAGTCATCGCCGGCGAATATAACGGCGAGCAGGCCAAGATCAAGGCCATGGTCGAGACCAAGAAGGTCACCTGGGACGTGGTCGAGGTCGAGGCGCCTGACGTGCAGCGTGGCTGCGACGAAGGCCTGTTCGAAAAGATCGACTTCAGCAAGATAGGCGCCAAGGCGGACTTCCTTCCCGCCGCCGTGCACGACTGCGGCGTGGGCGTTTTTGTCTGGTCCACCGTGATGGCCTGGAACGCCGACAAGGTCAAGACCGCCCCCACCAGCTGGGCTGATTTCTGGGACGTCAAAAAAATTCCCGGAAAGCGCGGCATGCGCAAGGGCGCGCGCTACAACCTGGAGTTCGCACTGATGGCCGACGGCGTCAAGCCGGCCGATGTCTACAAGGTCCTGGCCACCAAGGACGGCGCCGACCGCGCATTCCGCAAGCTGACGGAACTCAAGCCCAGCATCCAGTGGTGGGAAGCCGGCGCCCAGCCCGCCCAGTTCCTGGTGGCCGGTGACGTCGCCCTGAGCACGGTCTACAACGGCCGCATCGACGCCGCCAACCGCGAAGGCCGCAACCTGAAGATCTACTGGCCCGGTGGCATTTACGACCTGGACTACTGGGTCATCCCCAAAGGCGCACCGAACAAGGATGCCTCGATGAAATTCATCGCCTTCGCCAGCCAGCCCGCCACGCAAGCCGTGTACGCGCAGAACATCGCCTACGGTCCGGTCAATACCAAGGCCCTGGCCAAGCTGGACAAGAAGGTGCTGGACGACCTGCCGACATCGCCGGCCAATGCCAAAGAAGCCATCCAGATGAACGTGGGCTTCTGGGCCGACCAGGGCGAAGCGCTGGAAAAACGTTTCGCCGCCTGGGCCACGCAGTAAAACCCGGAGCAAGCCAGCATGACCAGTTCCACCAGCAAAGCAGCCCTGACGGGCGAAGACGCCCGCGCGCTGCGCCAGGCGCTGTCGCGGGCCGAGGCGCGGCGCAAATGGCGCGCCTTCGCCCTGACAGTGCCCCTGCTGGTGTTTCTTCTGCTGACCTTGCTCATTCCTATCGCGGCGCTGCTTCAGCGCGCCGTTGAAAACCCGGAGGTGGCGACAGCGCTGCCCCGGACGGTGAAAAGCCTTGAGGGCTGGAACCCCGAGGCGCCACCGGCCGCCGCAAGCTATGCGGCGCTGGTGCAAGACCTGGGCCACCTTTCAGACAGCTCCGATGCCGGTGCGCTTGCGCGAAGGCTCAACTCTGAAGTGCCCGGCGCTCGCTCCTTGGTCATGGGCGCGTTTCGCGCCTTGCCCATCACAGGGTCAGCCGAGGAAATCCGGGACAGGCTGCTCCAGCTCGATCCGCGCTGGGCAGACCCGCCCTTCTGGCAAGCGATCGCCAAAAACGGTTCCCGCTGGACGCCCGACTACCTGCTGGCATCGGTGGACCTGCGGCGGGGCAGCCAGGGTGATATCGAGCGCATGCCGCCCGAGCTGCGCGCCTTCGGCCCCATCCTGCTGCGCACCTTCCAGATCAGCTTTATCGTCACGCTCTTCTGCCTGGCGCTGGGCTACCCCCTGGCCTGGTGGCTGGCTTCGCTTCCGGCGCGCAAGGCGAACCTGCTGATGATCCTGGTGCTGGTGCCCTTCTGGACGTCCATACTGGTCCGGGTGGCCGCCTGGATCGTGCTGCTGCAATCCGAAGGCCTGGTCAATCGCGGGCTGATGGGCATGGGCCTCATAGACAGCCCCCTGCCGCTGCTGTTCAACCGCGCGGGTGTGGTGATCGCCATGGTGCACATCCTGCTGCCCTTCATGATCCTGCCGCTGTACAGCGTGATGAAAAACGTGCCGCCGACCTATGTGCGGGCCGCGGTTTCGCTGGGTAGCGCACCCCTGGCCGCATTCTTTCGCGTCTACGTGCCGCAAACCTACCCGGGCATCAGCGCCGGGGCGCTGCTGGTGTTCATCCTGTCCATCGGCTACTACGTGACCCCTGCCCTGCTGGGCGGTGCGGACGACCAGATGCTGAGTTATTACATCGCGCGGTACACCAATGTGCAGGTCAATTGGGGAATGGCCTGCGCGCTGGGCGCGCTGCTGCTGACCGCCACCATGGTGCTTTACGGCGTCTACCGGCGCATCGGCAAGGCCGAACTCAGCATGGGCTGATACCCCCTCACGATACAGACCCTCCGCAGCTTTCCACTCTTCATCCGCCATGCACAAACTCATCAACGGCCCCGTCTTCCCGCGCTATGCCACCACGGCCGACAAAGCCGGCTGGTGGCTGGTGCGTGCCGCTTGCGTCGCCATACTCATCTTTCTGCTGGCGCCCATCCTGGTCGTGGTGCCGCTGTCGTTTTCCGACAGTTCCTTCCTGGCCTATCCCATCCCGGGCTGGTCGTTGAAGTGGTACCGCAACCTGATGGATTCGCCCGAATGGGCCCGGGCCGCGAAGAACAGCTTCATCGTGGCGCCCGCCGCCACACTGATCGCCACCACGCTCGGCACGATGGCCGCGGTGGGCCTGTCGCGCACCCACTTTCGCTTCAAGAGCCTGCTCATGGGCATTCTCATCGCGCCGATGGTGGTGCCCATCGTGGTGGTAGGGGTGGCCACCTACCTCTACTTCGCGCCGCTCGGCCTGGCCGACAGCTACCTGGGCCTGATCGCCGTGCACGCGGCGCTGGGCACGCCTTTCGTGCTCACCACCGTGCTGGCGACGCTTGCGGGTTTCAACCACAACCTGGTCAGGGCATCACTGAGCCTTGGCGAGACGCCCTTGCGAACCTTCTTCAGGATCACACTGCCGGTCATCGCTCCGGGCGTGATCTCCGGCGCGCTGTTCGCATTTGCCACCTCTTTTGACGAAGTGGTGGTCACGCTGTTCCTGGCCGGCACGGACCAGGCTACCCTGCCCCGCCAGATGTTCAACGGCATCCGGGAAAACATCTCGCCAACGATCGCGGCCGTGGCCACCTTGCTGATCATTTTCACCACCACCCTCCTGCTGCTTCTGGAATGGCTGCGCGGGCGGCGCAATTGAGCGCTGGCTCTTTCTTTCACCACAGGGCAATTCATGCGCCAAGACAACATTCGGGCCGAGGTCATCGGCAACCTGCCCGCCGCAGTCGAGCGATATTTCCAACTCATGTACGACTGCGACGTCGCGCAGTTCGACAACGTCTTTCATCCCACGGCGCAACTCCATGGCTTTACGGATGATGCGCTGGTGGTATGGCCCACCTCGGCCTATCGGGAGATTCTGGCGACCCGCATCTCTCCGCTGCTTTCAGGCGCGCCGCGGGAGCAGGAAATCCTGCTGATCGACGTGGTGTCAAACCGGCAGGCCATGGTCAAAGTGCGAGTGCGCATCAACCAGAAAGTGTTTGTCGACCACCTGGGCTACCTTCGCACCGATGACGGCTGGCGCATCACTTCCAAGGCCTTCCACCTGGAGGGCAGCGCACCATGACGCTCCAAGCCACCGCACTCGTGCACGTCGACGACGAGCGGGTCGTCGTGACCGAATGGCGCTTTGCGCCGGGCGCCGAAACAGGCCATCACGTCCACACCCGCCCCTACGTGGTGGTACCGCTGACGGACGGCACCCTGGGCATAGGCGGGTCGGACGTCAACTTGCACGCGGGCCAGGCTTATGCGCGGCCCGCAGGCGTGGCGCACAACGTCATCAACACAGGCGCGAAGGAATTCCGGTTTGTGGAAATCGAATTGAAAGGCATGCTCCCATGAAAACGCACCATCTATCCATGCTTGTTGCAGCCTTCAGCCTGGTGCTATCGGCGCACGCCCAGAGCCCCGTTCAAATCCCCGCGCAAGGGCTGACCGTCGCCAACTTCGGCGGGGCCAACGGCAAGGCACAGGACGCGGCCTTCATCCAGCCTTTCAAGGCGGCCTACAAAACCGAAGCGCGGGGGGTTGAATATCCGGGTGACCTCCCGGCCATTCGCAGCATGGTCAAGGAACGCAAGAACGAATGGGATGTGGCCGAAGTGGAATCCGCCGACCTGAAGGCCGGATGCGATGCCGGCCTCTTCGAGCGCATAGACCGCGGCAGCATTCCCCATGCCGGCATGCTGCTGCCGGGCACCGTGCAGGAGTGCGGCGTCGGCGCATTCGTGTGGGCCACCGTCATGGCCTACGAGCCGGGCCGCTTCAAGGAGGCACCGCGAAGCTGGCAGGACTTCTGGGACGTGCAGCGCTTTCCCGGCAAGCGGGGGCTGCGCAAGGGCGCGCGCTACAACATGGAAATCGCGCTGATGGCCGACGGCGTGCACCGCCGCGACGTGTACGCCATGCTGGCCACCGAGGCGGGCGCCCGGCGCGCCCTGGCCAAGCTCGAGCAGCTCAAGCCCCACATCATCTGGTGGGAGTCGGGCTCCCAGCCGCCCCAGCGCCTGGCTTCCGGCGAAACCACGCTGTCCACCGCCTTCAACGGCCGCATCGCCGCGGCCAACCGCGAGCGCCTCAGCCCGCTGGCCATCTCCTGGGCCGATGCCGTGTACGAGTTGGACTACTGGGTCATCATCAAGGGTACGCCCAGGCTGGCGCAGGCGCGCGCCTTCATCAGTTTCGCCACCTCGGAAGAAGCGCAACTGGCCTTTTCGCGCGAGATCCCCTACGGCCCCACGCACTTCAACGCCATCCTGCGTTATGACACCGGCCGCAGCCGCCCGGCCGCCAGCGCACCGGTCGCAGACCTGTCCATGGCCGGCAGCGACCTGCCCTCGGCGCCCGGCAACATGCGCCGCTCGCTGGCCTTTGATCCCGCCTTCTGGACGCGGGCCGGCGGGGCTGCGCTGGAAAAGCAGTTTGCCCAGCACATGAAATAGCACCTGAACGCCGGGAGGTGTGAAGGCGCTCCCGGCGCCCCCGGCAATACCCTTCGCACTGAAACCCTTTCCCCGGGTCGCATACACGCTTGCGGCTCATGCCTCCATTGGAAAGCTGTCAAAATCACCCGACGGTTTCCCGCTCCTTTGCTCTCCTCCCGCATTCCTCCTTCTCTCCTCCCCGCTTTAAGGACTCCCGCTCATGGACATGAAAACTTCCCCCATTTCCCTGCTCAAAGACCCCAGCCTCCTGAAGACCGACGCGCTGATCAACGGCCAATGGGTTGCGGGCAAGGCCCGGTTTGACGTGAACGACCCGGCCACCGGGCTGAAGCTGGCCGACGTGGCCAACCTGGGCCCGCAGGACGCGGAAGCCGCCATTGCCGCGGCCAACGCCGCCTGGCCCGCCTGGCGCAACAAGACCGGCAAGGAGCGCCACGCCATCCTGCTCAAGTGGTTCCAGCTGCTCATGGCCAACCAGGAAGACCTGGCCCGCATCATGACGGCCGAGCAAGGCAAGCCCTTTCCCGAGGCCAAGGGCGAGATCGCCTACGGCGCGAGTTTTGTCGAATGGTTTGCCGAAGAGGCCAAACGCGTCAACGGCGAGACCCTGCCGCAGTTCGACAACAACCGCCGCCTGATGGTCATCAAGCAGCCCATCGGTGTGTGCGCCGCCATCACGCCCTGGAACTTCCCGCTGGCCATGATCACGCGCAAGGTCGCCCCCGCCCTGGCCGCCGGCTGCCCGGTGGTCATCAAGCCGGCCGAGCTCACGCCGCTGACGGCCCTGGCCGCCGCCGAGCTGGCCGTGCGCGCCGGCATCCCGGCCGGTGTGCTCAATGTGCTGACGGCCGACAGCGCCAACAGCATCGCCGTGGGCAAGGTCTTCTGCGCCAGTGACGTGGTGCGCCACATCAGCTTCACCGGCTCCACCGAAGTCGGCCGCATCCTGATGGCGCAAAGCGCGCCCAGCGTCAAGAAGCTCGCCCTGGAACTGGGCGGCAACGCGCCCTTCATCGTGTTCGACGACGCCGACGTGGATTCGGCCGTCGAGGGCGCCATGGCCAGCAAATACCGCAACGCCGGCCAGACCTGCGTCTGCGCCAACCGCATTTATGTGCAGGACGGCATTTATGACCAGTTCGTTGAAAAATTCGCTGCCAAGGTCAAGGGCCTCAAGGTCGGCAACGGCTTTGAGGACGGCGTGGTGCAAGGCCCGCTGATCGAGGACGCCGCCGTCGAGAAGGTGCAGCGCCATGTGGCCGACGCCATCGCCAAGGGCGGCAAGCTGCTGGCCGGCGGCCACAAGCTCCAGGGCCAGTTCTTCGAACCCACGGTGGTTTCCGAAGCCACCGCCGACATGCTGTGCGCCCGCGAAGAAACCTTCGGCCCCTTCGCGCCGGTGTTCCGCTTCCACAAGGACCAGGAGGCGATTGACGCGGCCAACAACACCGAGTTTGGTCTCGCCAGCTATTTCTACAGCCGCGACATAGGCCGCATCTACCGCGTGGCCGAGGCGCTGGAATACGGCATGGTGGGCATCAACGCGGGCGTGATCGCCACCGAGCACGTGCCCTTCGGCGGCGTCAAGCAGTCGGGCCTGGGCCGCGAGGGTTCGCGCCACGGCATCGAAGAGTACCTTGAGATGAAGTACCTGTGCCTGGGCGACATCCAGCGCTAAACTGGTTCCCCCTACACTCGCCCGCCCACCACGCCTCTATGCGCCTGCTGCTTGTCGAAGACGAAACCGAAATGGCGGCGTGGCTGCTGCGCGCCTTCAAGCAAAGCGGTTATGTGTCCGACCACGCGCCCGATGCCGCCACCGCCGAGTCGCTGCTGGCCGGCAATGACTATGACGCCGTGGTGCTGGACCTGCGCCTGCCCGACAAGCACGGGCTGGCCCTGCTGGCCGAGCTGCGCAAGGACGGCAACCGCACGCCCGTGCTGGTGCTGACCGCCCAGGGCTCGCTGCAGGACCGGGTCAAGGGCCTGAACGTCGGGGCCGACGACTTCCTGAGCAAGCCTTTTGCCCTCGAGGAACTCGAGGCCCGCCTCGCCGCGCTGGTGCGGCGCAGCCGCGGCCGCTCCCACGCGCCGCTGCAGTGCGGGTCTCTCTCGTGCCCGCACGACAGCCGCGCCTTCACGCTGGGCGGCACGCTGCTGCAGCTCACGCCGCGCGAGAGCGCGGCCCTGGCCGTGCTGCTGGCGCGCAGCGGCACGCCGGTGGAAAAATCGCAGCTCTCGGGCAAGGTTTTTCCGGCCGACAGCAACGCCGGGCCCGATGCCATCGAGCTGGTGCTGCACCGGCTGCGCCGCAAGCTTGAAGGCGGCGACGTGCGCATCGTCACCGTGCGCGGCCTGGGTTATATGCTGGAGGCCATCGCGCCGGAGAGCGCCGCGCATGAAGATACTGCGCACTGACCCCGACCGCTTCGGCATACGCGCGCGCCTGCTCACGTTGCTGCTCCCGGCCATCCTGGGCCTGCTGGCCCTGGACAGCTGGAACGACTACAGCGCCCTCAGAAACCAGGTGCAGGAGGCCTACGACCAGAGCATGCTGGAAGCCGCGCACGCGCTGCAAAGCAGCGTGACACCGGCGCGGGACGGCTCGCTGCAGCTCAACGCGCCAGCCGGGGTGCAAGCCATATTCGGCGCGGACTATCCCCTGCAAAAATACCTGCAGGTGAGCCTGGCGCCCCTGCCGCAGACGCCGGCGCAGGCCGGCAACACCAACCCACCTGGACTCACCCTGCTGGGCGGAACAGAGCTGCCAGCGCCGCCGCCCGAACTTTCAGCACCCGGGGCCGATGCCCCCGCCGCGGGCTCGCCCGTCTGGTACGACAGCTTCCACGCGGGCCATGCGGTGCGGGTGGTGGCCTTGCGCAGCCAGGTGCGGGATGGGCAGGGCCGGCCCTTCGGCCTGCTGGTCCAGGTTGCCGAAAGCACGGTCCCGCGCGACCGGGCGCAGGACGCCACCTTGCGGCAGGAGCTGATACGCGACGCGCGCATGGTGCTGGTGATGGTGCTGCTGGTCTGGCTGGGCGTGACCTGGTCGCTGCAGCCGCTGGAGCGCCTGCGCAAGTCGGTGTTGCAGGGCAAGGGCGACGAGCTCAAGCCGCTGGACACCAGCGGCGTGCCGCACGAAGTGGCGCCGCTGGTCGAGGCCCTGAACCAGCACCTGGCCAGCTACCGCGAGCTGCTGGAGCAGCAATCGCAATTCCTGGCCGATGCCTCGCACCAGCTGCGCACGCCGCTGGCCATCATGCTGACCCAGGCCGGCGTAGCGCTGCGCGAAAAAGACACCGAGCAGATTCACACGACCCTGCGCGCCATGGTCGCCCAGATCGCGCGCAGCCGGCGCCTGTGCGAGCAGCTGCTGTCGCTGGCCCACGCGAGCGAGAGCGCGCCGCCCGCCGGCACGCCCACCCTGGTCGACCTGAACGCCGTCGCCCGCGAGGTGGTGCTGCAGCACCTGGCGCTGGCCCATGAAAAAAACCTGGACCTGGGCTGGGTCGACGCCCGCGGGGATTCGGCGGATACGGATGCGGCGGCGCAAGACGCGCCGGCAGCCGCGGTCCCTGTACTGGCCCGGGAGCCCGAGCTGCACGAGGCGCTTTCCAACCTGGTGCACAACGCCATCGCCTACACGCCGGCCGGCGGCCAGATCACCGTGATGGCGGGCAGCCGGGACGGCATGGCGCTGGCCGAGGTTCGCGACAACGGCCCCGGCATTGCCCAGGTGCGCCGCGGCCAGGTGTTTGAGCGCTTTCATTCGGCTGGCCCGGGCGCCGAAAAAGGCTCGCGCGGTGCCGGGCTGGGCCTGTCCATCGCGCGCGCCTATGCCAGGCGCAACGGCGGCGACATCGAACTGGCCGACCCGGCTTCCGGCCCCGGGCTGCGCGCCATCCTGCGCCTGCCGCTGGCGCCCCAACAGTAGCGTTGACAGCCCGCCCGGGAGCGGCCACAGCGGGTTCATACCCGTTAGTGATAACACGTATTTTGGCCCCGGCCGCGCAAAACGAAAGCCGATTGGAAGCCTCGCTTCCTAACATCCCCTCCAGCCCGAACGCCCCCAGGCCGCATTTCCCGAGCGGCCCGGGGCCGGGACACCACCCCCAAGGAGACACGGATGACACACCCCCCGTTTGCGACAAGGCCCTTCGCGGCCCAGCCATGGAGCGCCCCACGATGAACTTCAACAACCGCAATTTCGTACGGGGCCTGTGCCTCATGGCCATCGCCCTGGTCTTTGGCGGGGTGTCCTTCAACTACACGCTGGGCGAGCTGAGCCGCTCCGGGCCCGGCCTGTTTCCGCTGCTGGTGAGCTCCTTCCTGTTCGTCATCGGCCTGCTCACCGTGGTGCGCTCGCACTTTGTCGACCCCGTGCCGCTGGACTACAGCGCCAAGAACATCGCCATCATCCTGGTGAGCCTGGTCGGCTTCTCGGTGATCTCCCAGTTCGTCAACATGATCCTGGGCATCGTCTTCCTGGTGTTCTGCTCCACGCTGGCCGGCACCTCGTATTCGCTGGTGCGCAACGTCAAGATCTCCATCGGCCTGGTCGCCGTGGCCTTCGCCTTCAAACAATTTCTCGGCCTGAGCCTGCCGCTGTACTGATATGGAAGTCCTGCACAACCTCTCGTTCGGTTTCGAACACGCGCTGACGCTGCAAAACCTGCTGTATTGCGCCCTGGGCTGTACGGTGGGCACGCTGATCGGGCTGCTGCCCGGCCTGGGCCCCCTGTCCACCATCAGCCTGCTGCTGCCGCTGACCTACTCCATCCCCACCGGCGGCGCCCTCATCATGCTGGCCGGCATCTACTACGGCGCGCAATACGGCGACAGCGTGAGCGCCATCACCATGAAGATCCCGCATGCCAGCAGCATCGTGGCCTGCATAGACGGCTACCAGATGACGCTCAAGGGCAAGACCGGCCTGGCGCTGTTCACCGCCGGCGTTTCCAGCTTCATTGGCGGCACGGTCGCCATCGTGGTGCTGTCGACCATGGCGCCCGCGCTGGGCGAAGTCGGTTTCCTGTTCGGGCCGGCCGACTACTGCGCGCTGATGCTGCTGGGTTTCTTCTGCGTGAGTTTTGTCAGCAGCGGCAGCCTGCTCAACGGCCTGGCCATGGCCATGGTCGGCGTGCTGCTGGGCATGGTCGGCACCGACGTCAACAGCGGCGTGGCGCGCTACACCATGAACCTGCCCTTCCTGATGGACGGCATCGGCCTGATCAGCATCGCGCTGGGCTGCTTCGGCATTGCCGAGGTCGTGAAAAACCTCGACAACAAAAACGTGCTCACGCCCTTTAACGGCAAGATCAAGCTCATGCCCACCTGGCCCGAGTTCAAGCGCATCATCCCCAGCGCGCTGCGCGGCAGCGTGATCGGCTCCATCCTGGGCATACTGCCCGGCGGCGGCCCCACCATCGCCCAGTTCGCCGCCTATGCCGCCGACAAAAAGCTCAGCAAATACAAACACGAAATCGGCACCGGATGCATTGAAGGCGTGGCCGGCCAGGCCGCCGCCGACGAGGCTGCCGCGCGCACCAGCTTCATCCCGCTGATGGCCATCGGCATCCCCGAGAACGCCGTGATGGCGCTGATGATGGCGGCCTTTGTGGTCAAGGGCATACAGCCCGGCCCCAACATGATCGCCACCCACCCCGACCTGTTCTGGGGCCTGGTGGCCAGCATGTGGATAGGCAACTGCTTCCTGCTGGTCCTCAACGTGCCCCTGGTGCGCTACTGGCTGTCGGTCTTCAAGATTCCCTACACCGTGCTGTTCCCGGCCATCCTGTTCTTCTGCTGCATAGGCACTTACAGCATCAACAACAGCCTGGACGACATCTACACCACCGCCGTGTTCGGTTTCATCGGCTACCTCTTCCTGCGCCTGGACATGGAGGCCGCGCCGCTGCTGCTGGGCTTTATCCTGGGCCCCATGCTGGAGGAAAATTTCCGCCGCGCCATGCTGCTGAGCCGCGGCAGCTTCAATGTCTTCGTCAACCGCCCCATCAGCGGCACCCTGCTCAGCGTGATTGGCATCCTGGTCGTGTGGCAGACGGTGGTGTTTATCCGCAAGCTGATCAAGTCGCCCGACCACCACATCCACTCGGACAACGAGAGCGCCAAGGCCCCCACGCCTGCCGCGGCGGCGGCCACCTCGGGGTCGCTGGCTTCCGGCGAATAAGGCCCGCCCCACCACAAGCCCCCGAAACGGCCCTTGCGGCGATTCGGGGGCTTGTTTCATGCGGCCGTTGTGTTGAAATAAGCCTCTCTTTGAGGAGACCTTAGAACATGAACCGCAGACTCTTCGTCCAGGCCGGCGCCACCGCAGCCCTCGCCCTCTTCCTGCCGCTCGCCCTCGCCCAGTCCGCAGGTGCCAAACGCCAGGGTATCGTGATCCAGGTCAGCGACAACGACCCGGCCAAATGGAACCTGGCGCTCAACAACGCCAAAAACCTGCAGGACGACGTAGGCGCGGCCAATGTGGAGATCGAGATCGTCGCCTACGGCCCCGGCATAGGCATGCTCAAGCTCGAGTCGCCCACCGGCTCGCGCATCGCCGATGCCGCCAAGGCCGGCGTCAAGATCAGCGCCTGCGAGAACACCATGCGCGCCCAGAAGCTGAGCAAGGACGACATGCTGGCCGGCATCAGCTATGTGCCCGCGGGCGTGACGGAAATCATGAAGAAGCAGCACGAAGGCTGGGCTTACCTGCGGCCTTAATATCGGCATTCAGGAAGCGGTTTATCCACTTCCTTAGACAAACGGTTGATGTTCTTGCCGCTCCAGATGAAGCGATCAAACGCGCCGAAACAACCGGCAACCTGCGACCTTTTCGAATGCTTCGCAGACGCGTTCTTCTCTTTCCCTGAGAAACTGGTAGTAAGCCGCACGGGCCTTCTTTTTCCAGATTCCGGCCTCGTCATTGTGAGGAATCAAATGCCGGGCCATTACGTCGGGGAAGTAGCGCTTCTCGCAGTAATCAAGCAGATAACGATGAGGCGGACGCGCACCGAATTTACTATTTTCTTCCGCGGGAATGAAACAGAGATTAAGGATGCTGTTAAGACTGCTGGGGCCCACTCCCGCCTTGGTCAACAAATTGCGTGGAAAGATGTGATGTTTATGCCGTCGATTTGCGTTGCTCGCGAAATATTCCATCTGCATGAGCGTGGCATTGGTCAGCAGCTTGGGTTTCTGCGCGATCAGCAGACAAAAAAATGCATCCGCGATGGCCGAGCGCTTGCCATAGCTGGCCCTGCGGATTTCCGTTGGGTCAATAAGGTCGGTGACCCTGAATACCTCTCGACCGTTGGCGGCCAGCCTCTTGAAGTAGTCGGAGTCCTGAAGAATGTTGCCCCGATATCCGCTACCAGAATAGCGGCTTCCCAATGCCGTGCTCCAGAACCACCGCGAAATCTGCGCGAGTTGCTCGGGCTGCGGCTGCCTGGCGTGCCGGAAGAAAAACACCGTTAACGTCGCCACCATGTATTGCGAAGGTAAAAGGCCGTCATCGAGTACATGGAATTGGATCCGCAGCAAGTCCAATGCCCGATGCATTGCCTTCTGCTGCAAATCCCACGTCTTGGTGAACTGTTTGATGGCGGATGGTCCCTGTGCCCGAATACGCTCGTTAAGGGTTGCAACCACTTTATCCATGGCATCGCCACCAAGGTCCTCGAAACCTTCGAGCAATGCCAAAGTCTGAAGCACCACTTCATCCCTGATTCTCTTGAAGGTATCAGGCATCTTCTCAGCAGCCTGATCTGCAAGTTCACGCAAATCGAATTCGGAGGCACGAGCGAAGGCGCGGTCCGCGGCACCCAACGGTGTGCCTGTGGAGTTGATGCGAATAAACAATTCTCGAGCATCATCGATGTCATCTGTCTCGACGCGCACGCAGGGCACCTCGTACGCCAGCAAACGATCCCGGCAATCTTCTGCCCGCTTAAACGACCTTCTAGGTAATCCGCCAAGACGCTCAATCCAATTTGATGCCAAGATATCCTGCAACGAAATCCATTCCCGCTCCACTGGGTTGCGGTACTGGAAGCGGGGGCCGGCCTCTTCGGTCACCCGAAACACCATGCGTCCGAAATCAAGCTCTCCGCGACGCCCACTCTGCACGCTGCCACCCGCCCGAACCCCATGCAATACAGAAAGCCGCTGCTGGCCATCTAATACAAAAAGCACGCGACGATGGTGATTCTTATAGGGAGGCAGGACCTTGGTGCTAATCCTGAGCAAGCCACGATTCTTCTTCCTTGTGTCCCATAGGGTCAGGCTGCCGATAGGCATCCCTTCATAGACGCTATCCAGCATCTTGGCCGCTTTTGCGCCGTTCCATACAAAAGCGCGCTGAAGCTTGGGCAAGGCAAACTGGCCTGCGTCGAGTTTTTCATGCAGCGTGAGAATAGGAAAGCTTTCGAAGTTTGTTTGCATTACGGCCTTTGTAAGAGTGGTGGCAAAACCTGGAAAACTTTACGGCATCCACCAATGCACTTTGCCTTTCACGCAAAACCACCTAGGCGTCCCAACAGGTCATGCCGGTGAAGAATCAGCATGGCCGCGCTCAGCCGCGATTTCACCGCAGGCCAGCAGATGCCCGAGGACGACCCACGATCCAAAACCGAACAGGCCACCGTCTTTTCAAGGCTGTTCAGCCCCCTCCAACCGCGCCGCCTGCACGGGCCGGTGAAAGCGCTGGTTGAGCTTGCCGCGCCAGTGGTTGATCAGGTGGTAGATCAGCTGGAAACACACGGTGAAGATCACAATCACCAAGGCGATCAGCAGCAGCCTGTCGCCGGCCTTGGGCAGGGTTTCGATGGCGCGCAGCGTGACGGTGGTGGCCTCGACCACACCCACGGCGGCGCCAAACCCCGAGGACAGCACCATGACAAAAAACGCGCGCACCAGGCCCATCACAAACAGCATGGCCGCGACGGGCGAGCCGCTGCGCAGCTGGCGCATGGCCTCGACCGCGTGGTCGGACACATAGGCCGCCGCATACAGCGTCAGTGAAAGCACCACCGCCAGCCAGGGTGTCATGGCGAACTGCCGCTGGCCGACGTGAAAATCCGGCACCACATTGACCAGGAAGAACATCACGACAAAAGTGGGCACGGTGCGCAGCAGCGCGACCAGCCAGGCGGCCGGCGTGGCGGCCAGGCCGTTGTGAAAGCGCGCGGCCGCCAGCGGCGCGCCCAGCAGCATGCCGCCCAGCAGCGCGCAGATCGCTATCTGGAAATTGACCAACAGGCCGTGCAGGAACTCCGGCAAAAAGCGCGGCAGCAGCTCAAGCATAGGCGCCCCCGCTCAGGGCCAGGCGCGACTGCCAGACATCGGCCAGGCGATGCACCAGGGCAACCAGCAGCATGTAGAAGACCAGCAAAAAGGTGTAGGTGGTGATGCGCTCGCTGGAGAACGAGGCGACGTCGGTCAGCGCGGCCAGCAGTTCGGGCACACCCATCACCGACGCGGCCGGGCTGCCCCGGGTGGCGTTCACGACAAAAGCCACCATTTGCGCCCTGGCCCGGTAGACCGCGGCGCTCAGCGCGGGCTGGGCCGGCGCGCGTTCCTCGCGCAGCGTGAGCATGGCCTCGGCCACGGCCTGCCCGGCATTGCTGCCGTTGAACAGGCCCAGCACCAGTACAGCCGCAGCCAGCGCCACCAGCGGCGAGGTCGCACCCAGGGCGCCCACCACCGCACCGGCCAGGATCATCAGCAGGATCAGCGGCGTCGATTGCATGGGCCAGAGCACGCAGCGCATGGACCAGCGTACCCATGGCGTGTGCGAAGTCAGGCCCGCGCCAAAGGCCAGCGCAAAGCCCCAGGTCGCCAAGACAGCGCCCACCACCAGCAGCAGGGAAAACCACACACCTTCGAGCAGCAGGTCCAGCGCCACCCAGGTCTTGAACATGGCCAGGGTGACCCGTGTGCCGGTGGCCTGGTAGATAAAGTGCTCGAGCTGGTCGACCCTGGCGGCGAAGGAGGTGGGGGGCAACTGGTTGTCCAGCGGCGCCTTCACGCAGGCCGGGTCGTTCAGGGCACTGATCTGCGCGCAGGTGCTGCTGCTCCACAGCGTGCGCTGCTGGGCCAGGAAGGGCGAGTCCACGCCGTGTTTTTGGGCCAGGGCCTGCAGGGCGCCCGAGATGTGCAGCTGCTGCATGGACAGCGCCAGCACGTCGGCCAGGCGCTCGCCGCCCTCGCGCGCCACGGCAACGCCCCAGGGCAGCGGCGCGAAGCCGAACTTGCTGTCATAAGCCGCGGCAAACGCGGGCTGCTGCAGGTAAGAGGCAAAAAAACTGTCGTCCTGCGCGACCAGCGAGCAGCCGCCCAGGCGCAGTTCGTCGACCAGGCTGGAGGCTTTGTCAAACAGCTTGAGGCGCGCGCCGTTGACCGACAGTTCGGCATTGGTGCTGTTGCCCACCGTCACGCAGACGGTGTTGCCGCGCAGCTTGACCAGGCCACCGATTTGCAGTTCCTTGCGGCCCAGCACAATGGTTTGCGACTGGTAATAGTGCGGCCGCACAAACAGCGCTTCACGGTCCCGCTGCAGGGTGTGGCCCATGGTGGCGATGACCAGGTCGACCCGGCCCTCACCGAGCGAGGCCAGGCGGTTCGCCGGCGTGACCACCACCAGCACGGGCTCCACACCGAGCGAGCCCGCCAGCTGGTGCGCCAGCTCGATTTCAAAACCCTGCAGCGCGCCGCTTGCATCCTCGAATGCGAACGGCGGGTAGCCGGTGCGCACGCCCACCCTCAGGGTTTTGCTGCACAGCACGCGCGCGAGCACGTCCACCGCATCGTCGCATTTTTTGGCTTTTGGTGCGGCGGCCTGTGCCGGCGGCGCTTGCGGCGGCCGGCTGTCCTGGCCGGCGGCGCCAAAGCTCAGCAGCAGCGCCAGGCCCAGGATCATCGAGCGGCGCAGCAGCACCCCGGCTTGCAGGACGGGGCCGCCTTGATCCACGCTGCAGATCGCCATCAAGCTTCCTTATGCCTCATCATGCTTCCAGCTGATTTCCACCAGGTCGAAGTCGACAAACCAGTAATCGCCCATTCTGTGAATGCCCCGCCCTTCAAAACGCGCCCGCACCTGCGGGCTCAGGCAGGCGAGCTTGTGCGCGGGCAAAGGCGCCGAAGCGCAATAGGCGATGCGGGCCCGCAAGCCCAGCGCATCGGCCATGGCCTCGGTCTTGCTGAAATCGAGAAACACGTTGTGCGTCATCACGGCCAGGCCGCCCGGCGCCAGGTGGCGGCCCAGGCCCTGCAAAAACGGGTCCACGCTGCGGCGCCCGTCTATGCCGCCCGCGCTCCAGCTCGGCAGGCGGCCGTCGCCTGCTATGTGCTCGGCCGCGAACTGCGGCAGGTTGGTGACCACCAGGTCAAAGCAGGCTTCCCCGCAGGCCGACCACATGTCGCCCTGGACCAGGCTGGCCCGGGCCCGCAGGCCTTCCTGGTCCAGCAGCCCCTGCGTCGCCTGGACGGCAAGCGCCTCGAGCTCAATGCCGACCGCGCTTTGCGCCCCCAGCGCCAGCAGCGTCGCCATCACCACGCCGCTGCCCGGTCCCATCTCAAGCGCCCGGGACGCATAGACGCGCGCCGGGTGCTTGCGCAAGTAGAGCAGCAAGGCGGCGGTGTACTCGCTAGGGCTGAATAAGTTGTGGTCGTTCAAAACTGCCTTCTTGAATCCCAAAACCGCGGGCATCGCAAGTGATGCGGCCGGCTGGAGGCGCGGCTCGAGCGATAGTAACCTATGGATACACCTTTGTAACTACATCCGGGCCGGCCGCCGCCTCGCCAGGCAGGCGGGCGCGCAGTACCATGGTTTGCCGCGCCGCGAGGCAGCATCGCACCAAGCACCATGGAAATCGAACTCAAGCTCAGGCTGCCCCCTGACGCGCTGGCAGCGCTGCGCGCCGACCCGCTGTGGGCCGATACGCGCGCCACGCACAAGCAGCTGGACAACATCTACTTCGACACGCCGCAGCGCGCGCTGGCCCGGGCCGGCATAGGCCTGCGCTTGCGCAGCGACGGCAAGCACTGGCTGCAAACCGCCAAGGGCGGCGGCGGCAGCCGCGCCGGCCTGCACCAGCGCGAGGAAATCGAGTTCGCGGTCGCCGGCCCGGCGCTCGAATGGCAAGCGCTGGCGGGCACGGCCTTTGCGCCCGTGCTGGAGCCCCTCAAAGACCAGTTGCAGCCGCAGTTCCAGACCCGCTTCAAGCGCGAGATACGCCGCGTCACCGGCCCCGCGGGCGGCGTCATCGAAGTCGCCATCGACCAGGGCGAGATCCTGGCCCGGGAGCGCCGCGAGCCGCTGTGCGAACTCGAGCTTGAACTGCTGGACGGCCCGGTGGACGAGTTGTTCGCGCTGGCCCTGCTGCTGGTGGAACGCCACCCGCTGGTGCTGGACAGCCGCAGCAAGGCCGAGCGCGGAGACCGCCTGGCCCAGGGCCGGCCGCCGGCGCCACCCAACAAGGCGGCCGCGACGAATGTACCGCCGGGCGAGGACGCAGGCGCCGTCGCACGCGCGGCAGTGGAAGCCGCCCTGGCCCACTGGCAGGCCAATGAAGCCGGCTTTCTCGCCCAGCCCCAGGGCGGGCATTACGACAGCGAATACCTGCACCAGCTGCGCGTCGCGGTGCGGCGGCTGCGTGTGGCCTGCGGCCCGCTGGCCGGCGCAGCCCAGTGGCGGCAAGAAACGTTGGCGCCCTTGCAGGACAGCCTGCGCGCCCTAGGCCAGCGCCTGGGCGCCGCGCGCGACTGGGATGTCTTTATGGAAGAAACCTGGCCGACGCTGGCAGACGGCCTGCACGACGCCGCCCTGCGCCAGAAGCTGCAGGAAGCCGCCGCCCTGCAGCAAGCCACGGCGCGCCTGCAGGCCCAGGCCGCCCTGGAAGAACGCGATACCCAGCGGCTGCTGCTGCAGCTGGGCCGCTGCCTCGCACAGCCGGATGGCGACGGCGAGCCCGTGCCCTTTGACGCGCTCACCGCGCGGCTGGCAAAACTCGCCCACAGGCTGCGGCAAGCCCTGCCCAGGCTGGAGCAGCTCAGCCCCACGCGCCTGCACCGCCTGCGCATCACCGCCAAAAAGCTGCGCTACCTCACCGAGTTCATCCCCGGCCGCTATGACCCGCAGGCCACCGAAGCCTGGCTGGACTGGCTCAAAAAAGCGCAAACCGTTTTTGGCCTGCACAACGACCGCGTGACGGCCAGGGCGCACATCGAAACCCTGTGCGCCGGTATGGAGCAGCACGGCAAGCTGCAGCACAGCCTGCAGGCGGCACTGCGCGAGCGGGCGCAGCCTGGGCTCGAGTTGCCGGGGTTGCCTGAGCCCTACTGGCGTTCTTGAAAGCCGAAACCGGGGTGTAAAATTCGCCGCGAGCCCCATCCGGTGGGGCTCAAGCGGAAAGTGGCTCATCGGCAGCCACCCAAACGCGGGTGTAGTTCAATGGTAGAACGCGGCCCTCCTCTGTGGCCGCCCCTTCAGCACCAAAACCTACACCAAAACCTATACCAACCAGAGCAGGTCAGGCGTCATCGCCGCGCAGCGGGAAGCGCGATATCTGAGCCCGCAGATGGGCCGCCACGGCTTCTACGGCCGCCAGGGCGGCCTCCTCGTACGCCTCGACGCCCTCTCCCTTCATGACCACCGCCGGCGCGCCCATGACCGCATAGCTGGACAGCCAGCGCGGATTGTCGACGTCGTCCCCAGGGCCCGGAATCAACCAGGTCTTGATCACCACGGCGTCATAGACGGTTTCATTCGATACTTTTTTGGACATCGGGCTCTTTCGGTTCGACCGTGGCCACCAGGCGCTCGGCGGGGTATTGGACAAGGAACCGCTCGGACGCCGCCGCCGGCGCGTCCAGCCAGGCGCTGTAGGCATCCTCGTTGAGGATCACCACCATGCGCTTGTCCTGCAGCTCGGGCGGCAGCGGCTCCCCGGTTTCCTTGTCGATCACAGGCTTGTGCAGGTGCTTGAAAACCGGATGCGTGTCGGCGTTGATCGTCAGCATGGTGAAGCTGTCCACCCAGACGCCGGCCGGTGACCTCCATGCCTGCCACAGCCCGGCTACGCCGAGCAGCGCCCCATCCGCCCTGGTGATCCTGGTCGGAACGAACTTCTTGGTGCGCCAGTCGGGCTCGTAGATCGCCTCCGCAGGGATGATGCAGTGGCGGGCCCTGGCCCAGGCGTCCTTGAAACTGGGCTTTTCGCGGACAGTCTCGGTCCTGGCGTTATAGGTGTGGCGGCCGTACTCGATATCTTTGGCAAAGCGAGGCAGCAGGCCGAAGTGGGCCGGCACCACCTCGACCTCGGGGACGGCCTCGTCGCCCGCGTCGCGCTCTGCCGGCCGGCGGATGATGGGCGCGACCTGAGTGGGATAGACGTGGAAGCCGCCCGCCGGCGGAACCCAGTCCAGGGGCAGGGTGAAGCCCATGCGCTCAAGCTTTTTACGGGACTTTTCCGCCTGGTAGTGGCTGCACATCCGGCCATGGTACAGCAGCCCGCTGTATGCTGTTCCCATGCCCGCCGTGTACAAGGTTTACCGCCTCCGCAAATGGGGAAAGAAGCTCTCGGAGCCAGAAATCCGCGCTACCGAGGTCCTGGCCAGGGTCGCCTTTGGGCCGCATCCCCATTGGCCCAGCCAGCACCGCGGAACGCTATTTCACCCGGCCACCGGGGCGGTGCTGGGCATCCTGGAGCACGCCCGCAAGGCGGAGGACGCGCGCGGGCTGATGATCACCGGCCTGCAGGAGCGCGACCAGGGCCAGGACCCGTGGGTGCAGACCTGGTGGTGCGTGCCGGCGCCCGCCAGCGACCAGGCATAAAAAACCCCGCTGACGGCAAAGCCAGCGGGGTAAGCCCGGTAGGTCAGGCCGGGCGCAGACAACTGCGAAGTTGACTATGGGGAGATGGGGGCGATGCACGCCCGCAAAGCGGTGACCAGCTTGATTTCGTAGCCTTCGCGGCGCTCAATCTCGGCGGTGGTGGCTTGCACCACGGCGTCCAGTGGCGCGCCTGGCAGCAGGCGGTCGGTCGGCATGACAGGGCGGACGGGCTCCGTTTCCTTGCATTCGACCGGGACCGGGACTTTCACCGTCGTCATGGTGGCTTTGCAGCCAAAGAGCATGGCCAAGGTGGCGGCCAGCAGGATGATAGTGCCGATGTTGCGCATGGTGTTGGTGGTGCGTTCGGCCATCAGATGCCCCCTACAATCTGGCCGTTTGTGATGTGGCCGTGCCAGCAATTGGGATTACTGATGGTGCAGTCGACGGATGGCGAGAGCGTCAGGTCTTCAAGACTGGTGCCGCTCACTGCCCAGCGAGTGGGGTTGCCGCTGCTGTCCCGCGAACCGTGGTGGTCGAGGACTCCCCTGTCTCGAAAGGCTACATGGATACTGTGGCCGTTGGAGCACCTGGGGCAATTGAACTCAAGGCCTTGGGCCTCTTCAACCTTTTCCACACGGTTCAAGTAAGTCACTGGCCTCACCACCTGCACAGTGGGGGACCCGGCATCCCGCCAAGCCTTCACACCGGCGTCGCTGCCTGTGTCGAATCCAGGCGCAACTATCGTCGATGGTTCTGTGCGTTCTTCCCAGCGAATGAATTCAGGCTCTAGGTCTATGAGCTTCATTTCCGGCCTTTCAGCCACGTCGTGGCGCGCTGCTGGGCAGCTTTGCAGTCGTTGGCGTCGCTCGCCGGCGTGTTCAGGATGGAGTCGGCCAGTTCGTCCCTGTCTTTGGCCTTGGCCGCGGCGTCCTGGCGGGCTTGCGCGGCCTCCTTCTTGCGCTTGTCGGCCAGCTCGGCCAGCGCCTCGGTGGCATCGCTGCAGGCGCTGGCAGCGCTCCGGGCCTGGTCGCGCTCGCCCTGGGCGGCCGTGGTTTCGTCGCGCTGGCCGAGGTAGGCGTAGGTCAGCCCGGCGTTGCCAGCCATGCTGATGGCCAGCGCCACACCCAGTATCAGGAGGGGGTTCACGGGTAAAACACCCGGTTGCCTGAGCCCGGGGCCCGGGTAGTCCAGTGGCTCCAGCCGGGCGTCGCGCTGGGGTGCTCGATGTAAAGGCCGTGGAACACCAGGCGGTCCTGGTGGGCCATCAGCCAGGCGTCGATCTCGTCCTTAGGGTCGTAGCGGTCCACCGCCTGGCCCTTCTTGTGGCTGCTGTTCGGAGCGCCCTGGGTGCAGTCCTGCGGCCGGAAGCCGCCGAAGGTCTGGCCGCTCACGCCGCTGCCGGTAGCCGGGTTGTCGGGGAACTCAACACCGTCGTCTGCCATCTCCGCTTCGAGCGCGGCGCTAGCCGCCAGCAGCTTGGTGGCGTTCTGCTCGCAGGTTGGGGTCCAGTCGGGCGACTCGCGATGCGGGCCGACGTATTGATTGAGCGTGATCATGGTGCGTCCTTGGGTGGGTCAAAAATCGCTGAGCGGGGTGGGCGCGCTGGCGCTTTCCGGTGGGCCGTGGTGCCACTGGAAAGAATCGGCCAGCAGCATGAAGAGCACGGCGCCGGCGAACACGACAACCCCCCAGCCGGGGAACTGCCCGAAGATGGGCGCCAGCGCCAGGGCCGCCGCGGCCATGAGCAGCACGACGTACTGGAAACCGACGCGCAGCCGGACGCTCTTGTCGATCTTGTCGAGGCGGCAGATGCACACGAAGATGATGGCCGCGCAAAGGATGAAGGTCAGCCCGGCGGGCAGGTACAAATGGTTCATGGCCTCGGCCCTCCGGCGCGCAGCTGTATGAGGATGTCAATCAATGCGTTGAATTTGGACCACAGCCACGCCAGCGCGGCCGGCCACTTGTCGCCCAGGTAGCCCAGCCCGAAGGCAAAGGGCGCAAAGAGCCAGTGGTCCTGCAGGCCCTTGAAGTACCAGGTGGCGAGCATCGATAGGGGCACCGTGAGCAGCACCGCAATCACGGTGGTGCCGCAGAAAAACAGCACCGCCTTGAACCGCCCGGCACTCTCGCGCTGCATCAGCGCCACCGCGGCCCCGCCCATGGCGCCTATGCCGATGACTACGTAGGGGCCGACGATGGCGGCGACGGATGCGCTGAATATCAGCGAGGCAAGCGCCGTGATGACGGCTACGGGGGTAAGGTCAGTCTGGTTCATGGCGATGTCGGGCTGGGCGCCAGATTTATGTGGATCTTCGGGGCCAGCGCATTGAGCGCGTGGGCCAGCATCAGGCAGAGCCGCCCGACGGTGCCGCCGGCAGCGATCAGGCGCGGCATGCGCTGGGAGAAGGTGAATTCCCGGCGGGCTCGTTGCGGGATGTCGAAGGCGGTGTACACCACCAGCGTCGTGTAATTCAGCAGGATGTCGAGCAGCCACGCGAAGACAGTGACAAAAGCCAGCAGCAGGCACACGCCCCCGGCCTGGTACTGGATGCCCACCACATACAGCAGGAACATGAGCAGCGGCGCCACCACCAGCAGCATCCAGAGCCATACCAGGAGCGTCGTCATTTGACGTAGTCCTTCATGGCGGCGCCGACACTCACAGCCACTGGCGCCGGCACCAGCGGCGCCACTGCCCGGTAGGCGGCCTTGGCGGCTTCGCGGAAGGCGTGTTCGTTCTCTGCCTGCAGGATTGCGGGGTTGGCCGGGATATCCCTGAAGGCCTGCTTGACGACCGTGATGGCCTGGGCCGTCACTTGATCACCCGAGGCGGACACATCGCTCTGGATACTGGTCATCACACCGAGCAGCGCGTCGCGCCTGGCCCGCAGCTCGGTCATGAGCGGTGCGCGCCAGCCGTCTTCCTCGGCCGGCAAAGGCGTATTGCCGAGAGCCAGCCAATCCAGGTAGCCCTGGTAGTCGGCCGTGCCTTCGACGGCAGGAATGCGCGCGCCGTCCTCAAGCCGGATGACCGCATTTTCCGCAAGTCTGTACATGGCATGTCTCCTAGGGCCTGCAGTTGGCGCGCAGGTGGAAGCGGAAGTGCTGGATGCTGGTGGAGTAGTTGGGCGCCACAAAAACCGAGTTGCGTCCAGTGTTGTTGAAATTCACGGTGACAGAGCCATCAACATCACCATAGACGCGCGCGGTCGCCGGTGTGATCGGGTCATATGCAGTTAAGGTTGGAGCTGCATCCATCTGGACCGGAAAGCGAATGCCAATACCGCCGCCGCCGCTCGTATAGCCCTCGATGCAATTGGTGGCGCTGGCGGTACCGAAGGCCACGCCGTCCTCATAGGTGTGCCAATACTGCCGCGCGCAACGATTGCGGTTCACATCGAGAGGCTCGACCACCGCCGGCTGGGCCGAGGCCGTGGGCGTGAGCATGACGCTGTCGCCGATGCGCAGGATATCGGTGGTGGTGGTGCTGGCCTTGTCGTCGCACCAGATCATGACGGCGAGGTTGTTGGTGCCGGAGCCGACGCTCTGGTTTTCAATCAGGAAGTCAGCGAAGGTCGTGCCGACGGACAGGGCGACCGGCGTGGAGGCATAAGCCCAGCCAGCAATCAGCGTCGGGTTGGTGCCCTCGGCATTCCAGGCCGACACAGGATCTGCGGACAAGGAGTCCAGGGTGCCGGTCCAGAGCAGCAGGGCCGCCCGGATCTTGCCCGTGCCGTTGGTGAGGCCGGCGGTGGCCGCCAGGGGAATTCGCAGGCTGGCAACGTTACCGCGGTATGGGGCCGACTCGCGGTCCTTAAGTACCGACCATACGCCGAACTTGTTGTTGTTGGCGGCGCCCACCGTGAGCTTGAGGGCGTAACCCGACCCGCCGGCGCGCACGGTCGTCGTGTCGCGGGCCGCGGTCGCAGCGTTGGCGGATTCGAGCAGCAGGCGCCAGCCGTCGAGAATGTAGGAGTTGTCCGTGGTGCCAGAGGTCACGTCATTGTTGACGGCGAAGCTGGAGTTCAGCAGCCCGTTGGGATGCGTCTGGGCGGCAGCGCTGCGCACCAGGCCGATGACCTCCATGGTGTTGGCGGCCGTGGCACGCCAGGTGAAGGTGTCACCGGCATGGACCAGGATGTCCTGCGCAGCGGTAACGGCCGCCTTCAAGAGGATGGAGCCGGTGGCCTTCACCTGCACAGCGAACCCCACGGCGGCCGTAACGGTGTCGACCTGCGTGGAGCCCGTCAGGTTGATCTGCCGCGTGTTGATGACGGACAGGTCCACGTTGCTGGCGCTGGCGACGTTCTCGGGGGCCAGGTTGTAGCCGACGCCAAGGCGATCAGCGATCAGCGCGCGCATGGCGGCGATGAAGGTTTTCTTGCCGCCTTGCGTGACGCTGGCGCCGGTGTAGTCGGTTGAGGGGCCGAGTGTGGTCATTTCAGTATCCTTGCAAAGTTACGAGTGCGGTGCCGTCAACGGCAATGAGGTTTTCGTCGCGGGCGGTGATGAGGCGCGCGGCGCGGTCCTCTATCTGGATGGTTCGGGCGGTGCCGCCGTCGGCGATCTTGGTGAGGCCTATGCCCTTGATCTCGCGCCATGTCTTGGCGGTCGGGATGATGGTGCCGGCGGCGAGCACATTCACGATGCCCACGGACTCGAACTGGTCGAGCACATCGAGCTGAGCTTGTAGCAAGGAGATCTCGCCCTGCACATCGCGGCTTTGGATCGAGACCATGAACTCATAGCGCCCTTGGCGGGCCGTGATGGTGCCGGGCCATGGGCGGTAGTCTTCGGTATCCCAGGCCGGGTCGGCGTCGTCGGTCCAGCCTGGCTCCGCGTCGCTGGTCCACCCAGGGCTGTCGCCGTCGCGCCTAAACTCGATGAGGCTTGCAGTCCCGACAATGGTGTTCGGCAGCGTGAGCTGGGCGCCGTCGTCCAGCGGGTCGACGATGAACACGTCCGGCACGTAGGTGACGGGCTTGTAGGTCGACAGCGTCCAGCCGGGGTCGCTATCCAGCGTCCAGCCAGCGGTGTCCGGATTCGGGTCCCATGCGAGCGGAGAGCCGTCGGAATCCGCCACCAGGTTGCCGCCGACCACCGACGCATTGGTGATGGTGCCGGGGAAGCCGTGCGCCTTGTAGTCGTAGGACGTGACGACATTGGCCACCAGGGGGTCGCCCAGATTGATCACGGCCGGGGCCGCATTGACCGATTCATTGCCCAGTGGCCGCTCGGCAGTTCGCGACGTGTCGAACATCTTGATAAGAAACGTGGCCACTCCACTGGGGCGCACGCCAATCGAATAGGGGTTGGTGACAATCAGGCCCTCATGCAGCGGCGTCGCATCCCCCCAGCTGGTGTTATTGCCGGGGTGCCAGCGAATCTGAAAGCCAGCCAGGTCCGCCACGCCGGTCGGCATGGGCCACGTTGCAATGCCGTCGGCGCTGATGGCAAAACTGGTGACGTCTGGGGGCGGCTCGGTCTTGCCGACCACGATATGCACGACCAACGGGCACCAGTCGCCCTCGCGCCCGCTGCTCATCACGCAGCGCCCCTGCACCTGGTAGGCCTTGCCATCCTCCACCGGGAAGAGGTAGGCCTGGGTGTCGGTACCCAGCGCGTTTGGCACGGCGGTCCAGGCGGTCGCGGTGATTTCGCGGTAGCGCAACTGGATCTTGCCGCCGCTTTGCACGTAAGTGTTCAGCACCGCGTCCCAGGTGGCGCGCATGCGGCTATTCACGGAGCCATCAGGGTTGCGCAGCAGCTCGGCCGTGCCGCTGGTGATGGCCAGCCCGGCGAGCGGGGGAACCGTCAGGATGTCGGGAAAGCTGGTGTCAGGGATGTTCACCACGGCGTTGGCCTTGGTGTAATCCCACGCCCACAGGTCAGCGCTGGTTTCCTGCAGGGTATAGCTGAGCCGCGGCGCGTCAAGGTCGCGCTTGCGCACGGTCATGATCTTGGCCGCCGGCCCGAGCAGCGTGGGCAGCAACACGTTGACGTTGCGCAGCGGCGCGGTGTCATAGCCCTTGAAGTTGGTGCCCAGCTGGATGGACTGGCCGTTGCGCGCACGGCTCAGGCGCTGCCAGGCAATCATCTGGCAGCGGATCGCATCGTTAACCGTCACGAAGTCCATGGGCTGGGGCAGCAGCTCGTCGCCGTCTTCCTCCTGATAGGTGGCATTGGTGACCTGGTCATAGCTCACCGGCTGATAGCCGAAGGCAGGCGAAATGAATGTGCCTGTGACGGCGTTGAACAGGTCGGCCTTTTGCGCGTTGGGCAGCAGCTCCACTGTCTCCTCGGACAGCGTGTCGACGTCGAACGTGATGTTGGGCGTGCGGTGGTAGCCGGCGATGAGCTGCCACTGGCCGGACACGAACACGGCGTCGCCGTCCATGCTGTCGAGGATGTGCCGCAGGTTGGAGAGCGGGATCTCCTGACAGGTCAGGTTGCCGTTGCAGGTATAGCGCTTTTCCGTGCGGGTTGGGCTGAACTGCACCAGCTCATCGCATACGTTCGCGCTGGCGATGGTGTCCGCCGTGCGCACCTCGGCCGCCAGGGTTTTTGGGCTGTAGGGGCAGTCAACCAGGAACCAGCGGGACAATACCGCGGGGTCGTCGGTCCACTGCGTCAAACCAGTGCGGTCGTCATATGCTTTGACGCCACGAACCACGGCGCTGTATTTGGGAACGCCGATATCGCCCAGGATCGAGAAGTCGGCCGTCATCGCAATGGTGACGTAGGTATTGCCGGTGTTTTTCTTGGACGAGTCCCACGCCGCTGGATTCCCGCTGAGGGCTGCGGCCGCAATCAGCTCAGGGGCAGCCTCTTGACCGGGAGCGCCCAGGTATTGCTGGATGTTGAACAGGGCCGCGACGAATACGTAGCTATAGGATGCCTGGATGTGGTAGTCCGTTGTATCTTCATTGATCGTGAAGGTGTTGCCAACACGGCTGAAATCGGTGATGCGAGCGGTAGGCAAATTGCCGCCATCCGTGTTCGGCCGGATGTCGACCTTGAAGAGGTGCACCTCGGTGCTCGGATTTTGTGCCAGCGTAAACACCACGCCAGGCGCACCGCCGGGCGTAAGCTCAGACATTGGATTGGTGGTGGTTTTTGTGTACTTCGCTGGCGCGATGACGTTGCCGCTGCCATCCAGCGTCAGCACGTCCTCATTGAACATGTGCTGACGGATGGAGTCACACTCGTGCCCAGCCAAGGTGACGGCGAACATGTGGAACTGCCCCACACTGCCGTACGTGAACCAGGGCCACATGGGGCCGCTGGTACGCGGCTCGCCCAGGCAGATGTTGCGCGGCACCAGGGGGTTGTCCACGATCATCGTGACGTCGCGCAGGCTGGCGTTGTAGCTGGCGCGCGCCATGGACTCGGCCTTGCTCTTCTCGCGGTCGGCCATGACGCTGCTGATCGCAAAGCTGGCCAGGGCGCCCGCGATCTGCGCGCCCGTGATCGAGCCAATCACGGCCGCCGTGCCTATGCCGGCGGCGCCAAGACCAGCGGTGACGCCAAAGCCTAAAATTGCTGCCGGCATGGCTACACCTTCCAGGCGCAGAGCGCCGAGGAAATGTCGATAAGGACTACGCCAGCCGTGCCGGCGACAGCCACATCGGAACCCACGCAGATCCCCAGGCCGGGCCCGGCATCACTCACGGGGAGCATGACCACGTCACCGCGCCCCGCGGCGGCACGGTTCTCCATGGGTGGCCCGAGGTAGCGGCACACCAGTGGGCCAAACCCGCCGGCCTGCTTGATCAGTCGCTGGGCGCCTCGCTCGGTGGCGTAGCGCCCGCGCAGCTCGCGCATGGGGTCTACCCCTGTCATGAGCTGCACGGCGTCGCCTGCGAAGCTGCAGCAGTCGTTTTGACCCCAGGCGAAGGGGGTTTTCATGCGCGCCTGGATGAACCCGGCCAGGCGCATGGGCCAGTCGGGGTAACGGGCGATGTTGGCGAGCGCGTTCATATGGTGCGCGCCGCCTTGCTGAAGACGACTTTTTCGATACGCTTGCTGTTTTCGATCCCGTCCCAGAAGGTGTCGGTCGGATCGATCAGCTTCTGGCTGGCGGAGTTGAAGAGCAGCTCGCGCTTGCGCTTCCAGTCGACCATGCAATGCTCGGCGGTGACGCTGATGGTGCTGGTCTCCCTGCCGACGCTGATGCTGCGCACGTCCAGGCGGCCCTGCCAGACGGTCTGATCGACCAGCACCACGCCAGCAGTGAGAAACGCCAACATGACCGTGCATTTGCGGCCCTGGTATTTCTCCTGCTGGGCCTCGATGATCAGGCTGTTGGGAATGCCGGCCAGAGTGAACTTCAAACCTTCGACCGAATCGCCTGTCTCGGTGATGGGCTCGATGCGGCCTAGGCCTCGCGAGGCGGTCCATATCGTTCCGCTGCCGGCGGGATACTCCACGGGGAAATCGGTCCCGGCAATGCGCACATCGCCGGTGTCAAACTCCATTTTGACGAGCGGGAACCACTGGACATGCGGCTGCACCAGCGCCAGGGCCGTGCCGGAGTCGAGGCTGCGGTCGCTGCTCATGCGAAGACCTCCTCAATGTCGACCGAGAAGGGCTCATACATGGCGCGGCTGCGTGGCCCGTGGAAGGCTCCGGAGAGCACGAACAGCGCTGTCGGCTTGATCAGCGTCACGGCCGCGCCGGCGCTCGCCGCGGCGCGCAGCATGTGTGGAACCGCCACGGTCATGATTCCGCCGGCGCTGGCCGTGGCAAGTTCGGCGTTCTCGACCAGTTGACCATTGACCGACCACATGTCGCCGGGCATCAGCGTCGTGGCGTTGCCGCAGCCGGCCAGTTCCAGGCTGGTGGCGAACTGGGCGGCTGTGGCGTTCACAGTCACACCCGTGGTGTTGATACTGCCGGCGGGCGAGCCCTCCACGCCGGCAGCGCTGAATTTGCGCAGGTCCCACAAGGCGATGCGGTGCTGCTTGCCGTTGAGTTTGCGGTAGAACCCGAGCAGCTCCAGGCGGTTGACTGAATAGTCCTCGCCGTAATTGAGCGTGCCCATCCAGTGGGCGCCCGGCACGCCGCTGGTCTGTTGCCCGCCGCCCTGCGCGCTGCGCACGGTCACGTCGGTGTTTTCCAGCCAGAAGTCGGCGCTGACGACGTCAAATGCGCGGCCGGTGCCATAGGCGTAGGTGGTCATATCCGCCTCCCGCGCTGCCCGGCCTGGTAACGGTCCAGGCCGGCCAGTGCACGCGCCTGCACCAGGCCAGCGACAACCTCTGCACGCCGAACTCCATCGCCGATAGACACGTTCTGCACAATGGCTGGGCCGCTGGTGCGCTGACCCTTCGTATGGTCGGTGACGGTCTCGTCTGGGTGCATCATGGCGAGGAAGCCGCCCTTGCCGTCCAGACCGCCGGTGCGCAGGCCCGGGCCGGTGTAGCCGCCGCCGTCAAAGCTGGCGAGGCGGTCCATGCGGGCGAAGTCGCCCGTGGCCAGCGCCGTGCTGTCGCCCCCGCCAAAGCCGCCCAGACCACCGAGGCCGCCCATCATCTGTTTCATGGCCGCGGTAATGAGGTCGTTGCCGGCCTCGACAAACGGCTTGATGATGGGCTGCAGGATGGTCCTGCCGGCTTGGGCCTTCAGCTCCTGCCAAAAAATATCGGACGCGCTCTTGCCGTTGCGGAAGCCGTCCAGGATGCCGTCGGAGATGCTCTCGCTGATGGTCTGGGTACGGCGCTTGGCGTCCTCGACATCGGCGGCAATGATCTCTTTCTGCGCGGCCTCGCCCTTGAGGAGGCGCTCCTGCTTGAGGAGGTTGATCTTGCGCTCAAGCTGTGCGACCTCGGCCTCATTGCCCTCCACGCCCTGGGCGACCAGCAGCAGTTCCTCCTCGCGCGCGATGTTGGCGTCAAGCCGGGCCATGCGCAGCAGGTTGACGGCCTCGGTGCTGAGGCCGATTTCTTCGTTCTGCTCGCGCAAAGCCTGGTTGCTTTTGGCAAGCTGGTCGCTCTCGTTGGCCAGCGCCTCCAGGTGCTTCTGGGTGATTTCGGCGTTCTTGGCGCGGGCCTCGCCAATCTTCTGCTCCAGCTCGACCTGGGCCTTGATGGCGGGCTGCAGGCTCAGCAGCTTGGCCTGCTCGGCGGTCAATGTCTTGAGGTTGATGGTGCCCTTGGCATACATCGTGTTGAGGCGGTTCCAGTCCTCGGTGAAGGTGCCGGTCAGGCCTGCCAGCTCCAGCACCAACTTGGCCTGCTCTTTGAGTTCTTTGTTGGCGGCGGCGGCGCCGGACCCGTCAGAGATCACTGGCGCATCGATCTTGGCAGTGGCAAGCCGGCGGCGGCGCGTGAGCGCGTCGCTGGTATCGCCGTTGCCCTTGAGAGCATCTCCTGACTGGCGAATCCTGGAAACCTCTAGCAGGTCATCGATACCGAACATGTCCCGACGGAGACCCTGAGCCTTCTCGCGACTCCCCTGAGCCAGCATGCGGTCGTAGTTGCTCACGTAACGCTGCTTTTCCACGCGATCGGCGAAGGCCTCGGCTTCGGCAATTTGCTTTTCGATCGTCCCGCGTTGAGACAACAGCTTATTGATGTCTTGGCCAGGATTGGAGGTCAATTGGCCGCTAGGCTTAACGGCGCCGAGTCTCTCCATCACCATCACCAACGTGCTTAGAACGGGCACGTACTTCAGCACGCCCATGATGCCATCCTGAATGACGGTCCAAACCTGACCGGCGGCCTTCAGACGCAGGAACGTTTCGATTAAGTCGTTGAGCACCGGCAGCAAGCCGCCGGCGATGGCCACCTTTCCAGCCTCCGCATTAATCTCAAGTTTCTTGAGATTGTCGTTGAACTCAGCAGCCTGCTTAGCCAGCTCGCCGCCGTAGATGGCGCCCAGGCCCTGGGCCTCCTTACGAAGCCTTGCTATGCCCTCGCTGCCTTGGTTGAGCAGCGGAATCATCTCGGCGCCAGACTTGCCGAATATCTTCTGAGCGAGGGCCGACTTGGCCGCACCATCCGAGTAGGAGGCGAAGCGGTCCGCCAGGTCGGCCAGCACCTCATCCTGGTTGCGCAAGCCACCGCTGCTGTTGGTAACCTCGACCCCCACAGCCTTGAAGGCCGCAGCAGCCTCTTTCCCTCCACCAGCGGCCTCCGCCATGTTCTTGGAAAGCTTGGTGACGCCATCCGCCAGTGACTCAAACGTGGTACCAGTGACCTCCCCGGCATAGCGCAGCGCACTCAAGCTCTCGACCGAAATTCCGCTTTTCTCGCTGAGGTCGTCGAGCTTGTCCAGCATGTCGACGGCGCCCTTGATGGTGGCCGCGCTGAACACGCCGGCGATGGCGACGCCCAGCGTTCCGAACTTTGCGGGCAAGGCCTGGGCCTGGTCGCCCAAACCTTTCAGGTTGCGCTTGGCGGATTCGAAGGCGGCCTTGGTCTGGTCCGCGGCTGAAAGTACGACTTCTGCTTTGGCGGCCATTACTTAGCCCTTTCTCGGAAGATGCGCAGAGCCTCGGCTTCCATGGCCTGCACCATGTCGACCACCACGACCCGCTCCGGCTGCGGCACGCCCTCCAGATCCAGGAAGAATGGCAGCGAGGCGTAGTCCAGGCCGAGCACCCCACCCATGCCGGCGACCCGCCACTGCGTCTTGTGGAGCCGCGTGTACACGTTGAAGGCGCGCACGTTCTCCGGCCATATGCCGAAGGCCTGCGGTACAGGCGGCGCCTCTAGCTTGAGACCGAAGGCTGCCAGCGCTGCGGAGGTAGTTGAGGTGTCTTCCCATCCGTTGATCAGTCTGCTGACAGCCTCTAGGAGTTTTTTCTTTTGGAGTCCGTCAGTTCGTGCAGGTAGGACCTGAAGAACTCATGGCGTGATGGCGTGTATTTCGCCAGCACATCGGACAAAGCGGTGACGCTGTATGGCTGGTCGAAGCCGGACCACTCTTCAATGACCTCATCCAGCAGTTGCACGTCGTCGACCTTGCCCTTCTTGGCCACCCAGGCGGCGAGGGCATCGCGGTCCTTGTAGCGGAAGGTGACGATCACCTCTATGGGCTGCGCCACGCCGGGCCGGCTGAGGGGCACCGGCGCGCCAAAGGTCGGGTCGGGCTCGATCTTGAACATACCGAGCCGCCTTACTTGCAGTAGATGATGATGTCGTCGTTGCCCGAGCTGGGCACGCTGCGCAGGTCGTAGCCGATGAGGCGGCGGCCGTTGACGTCGGTTTTCTTGGGGTTGATGAGCTGGGCCGCCGAGAGAAACACGCCGACGATAAAGCCGCTGGTGGTGCCGTGCTCCAGGCTGATGGACGACAGCGTGTTGGCCTTCACGCTGGCCATGTAGGTGACTTCCTGCGCGGCGGTGAGGTCCATCTCCAGGCTACCGCTGACGGAGCGGCCGGTGATGTCGATGTACTCGGCGCCCAGCAGCGGGGTGTATTGCACGTTATTGCCCACGTCGATCTCCAGGCCACGGCTGGTGAATGCCGTGCCGCCAGTGACGATGCCGGATGCGTAGGTGCCGCCGAACTTGACGTCTGCGGTGTTGGGGTCGGTAATCACCTGCGGCGTCTTCCAGCCGGTCAGCGTGGTGCTGGGATTGGCCGCAGCGGTAAGCCCGCCGTCCTTGCCGGTGAAACTGAACTGCATGGTCGGGCGGCCGGAAATGGACATACCGATCTTCACGGTGCCCTTGGCACCCAGCAGCTTGTGCAGCGCGCCGTCGTCGTAGTAGTAGATGGTGGCGCTCTTCTGGTTGGCCGGGGTGTCCGGGGCGTAGCCCTTCCAGGTCACGCTGCCGGTTTCAGCGAAGCCACAGGCGCGCAGCAGTTCGCCCCAGGGCGCGGCCGTGCCCGCGGTGCCAGAGCCGGCCAACTCCACGGTAAAGCCGACTTCCACGTACGCGGAGCCAACGAGTTGCTCCGACGCACCGAAATAGGAGCGCACCAGGTCACGGTCAACGTTCTGGGCGTTCAACGGGTTGATGTTCTGATCCGATACCAGCAGTGCATTCGCTGCACCGGTAGGAACGGCGTCGGTGCCCTCGGTGGTTTCGATCTTGGCAAGGATGGCCGAGTTGCGGGTATAGCGTCCCATGGTTTACTCCAGAGTGAGGTTTTGTGTGCGGTGCAGCACCTTGAGGGTCAAGGTGACGCAGCTGAGCTGGTCGGCGGCGGCGGCGAAGTCGTAGTCCAGCTCCATCGGCATGAGGTCCATGACCAGGCCGCCGAGCGTGGGGTCGGCCGCCAGGCGGGCATACACCTTGCCCAACAGCGCGTCGACGGCGTCATCGCCGCTGGTGGTGTTGCTGCGGGCGTAGCACTCGATGGCGATGCTGGTGTCCCAGTCGGTGGGACCGTTGAGGATGGCGAAACGCTCGATGTTGTTGGCGCCCTGGATGCGGATCACCACGGCGTCGTCAGCGTCTTCCGGGATGGCGCGCTGCCGCGCCCGGGCGATCAGGGACGATACGGCAGGGCCGGTCTCCAGCGCCGTCTTGATCGCGGCGACGATGGCGCCGAAGGCGGTCATGCGGCCTCCAGAAAGAGGTGGCTGACGCCGGTGCCGTCAGGCTCATGAGCGGCGATGGTGAAATTCAGAGGCGCGGGGAATCCTGACTGATCGCCCAAAACGACCACTGCTTTGCCGACCGGAGCGGCGGGCACAGCGCTGGTAGCTATGGTGGCGACGGGCTGGGTCGAGGCCATGCCCGACCCTCCCACATCACCAAACTGGAAGGGCCGGTCGAAGATCAGCCGCACTGCGACACCGTCGACCGTCGCATTGACTGCGAACTCGTCGGTATCGAAGAAGTCGGACAGGTCTTCGGCGAAGGCCATGATCAGCCAGCCTTGACCACGTCGGCGAGGTAGTCGTCGAACTTGTCGCCGTACTGCTTACGCAGGGCTTCGTCTGCGTCCCAGTCTTTCTGGGCCTTGTCCTTCAACGCAAAAAGAGCAACGGCACGTTGCTCGGCGGACTGCTTTTCAGCCGCTTCGCGCTCAGCAGCCTCGGCCTTGGCCTTGTCGGCCGCCGACATGAAGGCGTCAGCCATGCCTCTGGGGATGTCGCCGTCGTAGTAAAACGACTCGCCAGCCTTGAACTGCACAGGCTGGGTGGTGGTGTACACGCCCCTCTTGCCCGTGGGCTTGAGGGCGTGGCGGCGTGGCGCGGCTTGGGCCGGCGTAAGGCCCAGCACACTGCCTTCCGGCAGCGTGATGGGCTGGGTGCTGACGTATTTCATGCTCTGCGCATCCGCCGATCAGACCAACTGGTTGAGCACGGCGCCTTGCCAGCGGCCGTAACCCACGTTCCGCCAGGCGTCGATGCCAACCTGGATCTGGTCGTTGTCGAAGGCGTACTCGCTGCCTTCGTCCTTCATCTTGATGTCTGGAGCCGTCTCTTCCTGGCGGATGAAGGGCTTGACGCTGCCATCGGTGCGGACGGTGACGAACTTGTCAGTCCAGCCGCCGATGGTCAGGCGCGGATTGACGGCCGCACGGATGGTGAAGTTCTCCATTGAGAACGTCGACGCAGCAGCGGCGCGCACCATGCTCAGGGCGGACATCGTCGCGTTCGACAAGCCCACCGGCACCAGCACCATGAACTGGGAAGCTGTTTCGTTGAGCGGCTCGCCCTGGTCATCCACAAGGCCATACATCTGCGAGATGGATGCCAGGATGGCCTGCTGCATCTCTTCCGGGCTGGGCGCCGTTGCCGAACCGTGCACGGTGGCCGGCAGGCCGGAGATGTCCGTGGTGATGCTGTTCGACTGGCTGCCGCTCTTGCCTTCCGAGTGGTCGGTGTCGAAGAAATATTGGCCGTCATAGCACAGCGCGGCGCCGCCGTTAAGGATCAGCGTGGAGATGAGGCTGGCAAAGTGGGTGCGGCCACGCTCGGCCAGCTCGCCCATGCGCACGCGCAACTGGCCCGTCTTGTCGCGGCGCAGGTCCTTCAGCGCGATTTCAATGGTCGACTCGAAGTGCTTGTTTTCGATCGAGATGCCGTTGGTCGTGAAGCCCTTGGCCTGGCGGCCACCGAGCCACTCGCGCATGGCGGGCGGCATGCCGAGCCATTTGTACTGCTCGGTACCCTGGTCACTGGTGAAATAGTTCGACACTGCGTCGATCCACCCCTGGCCTTGCTGGGCGTCCAGGGCTTCGAAGTACATGCCGATTACGGCACGCGAAGAAAGGTCTTGTGCGGACATGGTTTGATCCTTGTATGGTTGAAAGCGTTATGTTGGTGCGGCTTGACGAGTGGTCGGCCGGGCTTAACTGATGTACTTGATCAGCGCATTGACTTTCGCCGCCAGGGACGCCACTGCGTTCTTCGTGGCGGCGTCGCTGATGGCGGCGAGCGTGTCGCTGGCTGCGCCCGTGGTGTTGTCGGTGAGCGCGGTCAGCGCGCCCAGGCCGGCGTTGCTGGCGTCGAACTCTACGACGCCTATGCCGCCGGAAACAAAGCGGATCACACGGCCAATGTGGCTGTTGCTGGTTGCGGTCAGCGTGAAGGTGGCGTCATCGGATGCATACACAGCCTTGCCCACATCGGTGACGGCCAGGCCGCTGATGGCCAGCTCCACGCGACCCTTCTGGCGCAGCCACACCTTGATGGCGTTAACTAGGCCGGCAGAGTTGTCCGCCTTCTCCACGGCGAAGCCTCGGAACGGATCACCGGCGACCAGAGGACGGGCATACCCGCTGCCGTTGTCGCCTACCGCGGCGCCTTCGTAGATGATGTCCGCTGCAATGACGCCCATATGGTTGCGATCGCCTTGTTCATAGGCGCGCGCCACATCGGTGCTCAGCGTCGTCATGGTAAGCAGCAGGCCATGGCGTGCCATGTGACGCTGCGTTGCCGCGTGGGCTTTCTCGGCCGCGAACACCGTGAGCGAGACCACGAACTTGAGGCCTGCGGAGGACAGCAGTACAGCTGCCATCACGAACAGGACAACAAACAAGGGGAAGAGGAAACTGAGTTTCATGATGGTTCCTAAAAAGTTGGAAGCGGTTGAATGGTTTGGAACTGTGTTGAAGGGTGCGTGGCCGGTTTACTGTTTGGCCGACAGCACGCGCACCTGGCCCTTGTCCTCGGCCTTGGCGTAAGCCAGGTAGGTGGCGAAGTTGCCGGCGAACTCGCCGCGCAGCTTGGCGTCCTTGTCCCAGGTGGCTTTGGCACGCTCTTCAATTGGTGCGTCGGCCGCTGGGGCGGAGGCTTGAAGGTCGCCCGTGGCTGCAGGCTTCTGCGCCAGCGGAGGCGGTGCGTCGCTCGCGCTGGCGGCGGCCTGCTGGGTGCGCAGGTTCTTTTCTGCGGCATTGACTGCAATGGCGGCGTCGCCTGCGGTGGACTTGCCGTCGAATTTCAGGCCCTGGATCAGAGCCTCATGGCCTGGGATGAGTTGGCCTTCGACGGCCTGGATGCGGGCGCGCTCGGCTGCAGCGCCTTCTGCGCGAAAAGCGGTTACCGCCTCGGGATGTGCGGCTGCAAATTGTTCGGGGGTCATGTTGGTTCCTTGAGATGAGGTTGGAGGGTTGTGCGCAGCACCGGCGCTGGTCGAGGCTGGGCCGCTGGCGCGGTCCTGGTTGAGCTGGGCGATCAATGCTTCGAGGGTGGAAACACCGTCCACCAAGCCCGCATCGATCGCCTGCTGCCCATAGAAGACGCGGCCGTCGGCCATGTCCTTCAAAACTGTTTCCACGCTGACGCCGCGGTTGTCCGCCACTGCAGAAACGAAAATGGAATAGAAGTAATCAACCTGCTCCTGCATGGAGGCACGGCCGGCGTCAGTCAGCGGCGCATACTGGCTGGCAATGCGCTTGTATGCGCCGGCATATATTTCGGTGTGCTTGACCCCGTTTTGTGCATCTGCGCCGGACACGTCCACATGGGTGGCAACCACGCCTATGGAACCCACCACCGTGGTGCTTTCCGCGATATACGCCTTCTGGGCGGCCGAGCCGATCCAGTACGCGGCACTGGCCATGACGCCGCTGGCCAGGGTTACCACTGGCTTTTGGGCAGCAGCCTCTTTCACGATATTGGCCAGCGTGGAAGTGCCGTCGACGGCGCCGCCTGGGGAATCAATAGAGAGAATGATGCTGTGGACGGATGTGTCGGCAACGGCATCGCGCAAGTCACGGGCGACCAATTCGGTGGACACGCCACCGGATATCTCCATGAACAGGTTGGCGCGCTTGGCGATTACGCCAACGATGGGCAGCACCGCGACACCGTCGATCACCTCATATCGGCGCTGTTCATTGGCGAGGGGACGGCCCAGCCGCGCCTCCACCGCGGCCACGTCGATCTTTTCGCCGCGCAGGTGCGTGGCGTAGATGGCCTGAATCTCCTGCAGCATGGCAGGCTGGATAGCCCAGGGCGCGTGGAGGATGTCGAGAATTTTCATGCAGTGGGTTTCCGGTGCATTGAATGTAGAAATTTTTTCTGTGCCAAAACAGGGCAACTTGGCACTAGTCCTGATTCCCGTCGCCAGGCTTGGCAGGCGCCGGCGGGTCCTCGCCGTCTTGCGCGGCCGGAGGCTCGGCTGCGGCAGGAGAGCCCGCCGGTGGCACGTATATGCCGTCCCTCTTCTGCGCGTTGACCTCAATGACACGCTGCCGGTGCTTCACAGCCCAGCCCACGCCGTCGTGTAGGGTGCTTTCCTGGTCCAGGGTGCTGATACCCAGATCAACCCGCCCCTTAGCAGCTGCGACTTCCTTCTGCGGATCGATGGAGCCGGGACCGTCTCCGGTCCAGATGCATTGGTTCCAGGCGGCACGCATGAAGTCGTTGGCGAAATAGCCAGGCGCGCTGATGCGACCTTCAGCTATTTCATCGGCCAGCCACAACTCATAGACGGGCTGGCAGAACTTCTTGGCAAGCAGGTCGCGCCGGCCTTTGTAAAACTTCCAGGCCATCAACAGCGCGCCGCGGGCCGCGCTGTAGCTGCTCTGGAAGTGCATAACCAGCACCTCATAAGGAATCTCCAGCGCCATGCCGATCTGGCGCACCAAGGCGGTCCAGAACGGATCGAATTCGGGGTTGGGTCGGTTGGAACTGACGCTGCCGATGTCTTCGCCTGGCAGCAGGTTGATCACCTTGCCCGACTCCAGCTCACCCGTCCAATCAGAGCGGTCCTTGAGAAGTTGCTGCTTCTCACCTTCTTCGTCGAAGATTTGATCGAATGCCTCGGCAGACATCTTGGCGAAGACGCTGAAGATGCTGCTGGTCACAGCCGCATTTAGTTCGTTGTCCGTCCACTTTCCCAGTTGCTTAAGCGGCTCCAGAACTGGCGCAATCCAGGGGATTCCTCGCAACTGGCCGGGGCGCAACTGCTTGAAGAGGTGAAGCACATTGCGCCTGCCGCTGCTATCGCCTCGGGCAGTGACGCGGGTCCACGAGTTGGCGCCTGCATTGAGGTCGCCTGGGTGATTCTTGGAAAAGTGGTAAGCGATGGCCTCGCCAGTGGAAGGATCAAATTCAACACCCTCCACCATGGTGGCCGTGTTGGCGGTCTTGTTTGGGTTGCAGCAGCGGTCCCCTTCCACAAGCTGCAGCGCGAGCCGAGGCGGGCGGCCATTGCGAGCCAAGCGGGGCGTTAGCACGAAGGCGTCCGCGCTTTCAAGCCAAGTGCGCTGCGCAAGTTCCTGCTGGGCATAGAAGTCGTTAACGCGGGCGGCATCGCAATCCTCGGACTCAGCCCAGAACTTGAAACGCCGCGCGGCGTTCTCGTTCCATGCCTTGGCGGCCTCCTCTGTCATGCCAAGCGCCACATGGTCTATGGTCGGCGTACCGGACAGGCCTGTCCCAACAATCCCTGTGACCGCTCCATTCAGCGCGCCTAAAGGGACGGCAGAATTACGCATTTGATCGCGACTACGCTCGCGCAGGATGGCCAAGTCCGCGACGGCATCAGTGGTGGGCGAGCCGCCACCAGGGTTCCAGCGGGCGGTGGTGGTGCGGTCGCTCCGCGCGCCGGTATAGCCACCGACCAACGCCATATGCGTGCGCGCCATCATGCGCTGCGCACCTTTTTTGGGGTCAAAGTAACTGATGGCCTTGTCTATCAGGTTTTGCCTGACCAGCGGTTTGGCGCGATCGTGTGCTTTTTGTTTTGCCATGTCATCGAACCATGATGGTGCGGGCACGGCCACGGCCGGCGGACGCTGGTGTGAGTTGAGTGACCTTCTTGTCCCAGTACTCGATCTTTTCGGTGATGGTCGCGGCGTCGGCTCGGGTCAGCTTACGGCCGGCGATCTCATATGACTGACCGCTGGCGACTTTCGTGTCAGCCTCCAGCCAGGTCGAGAGCTGTGCTTGCGCTTGCGCGAGAGTGATGCCTGACATTTAGCGGCCCATGTGAAATGCCCTTGACGATGTGAAAGGGATGAATTTGAAGAATGAGTGCGGCCAGTCTATTGACGTACCCTGTGCCAAAACAGGGCAACTTGGCACAAGTCAGCCGCGGCGGTAGCCGTCTGGTCCGGTCTTCATGAGCCGATAGAGGGTCCGCCGACTGATGCCGTGTTTATGAACAATCTGTTCCGTTGGTGCGCCCGTCAGACCGTCCCGATATGCCGCCTCACGCTTTTGGCCCTGCAGGTCCTTCGCTCGCTTCGGAATTCGAACGCGCTGGCCGCCATACTCTGCCAACAGTTCGGCGCGAACCTTGGCCATCATCTCTTCGCTGAGTTGCGGCACGAGGACCTTGACTCGCTGCAAGACGAGCTGGACGATGTCCGGCTCAGCGACCACACCATCAGCGGACGTGGCAGGCTTCACTTGCGGCCCTTACGCAGCGAGGACAGCGAGGTCGGACCGACCACGGGCGCTGGCACCCGGCCCGGCCGTGCATCAGAATCAGGGAGTGCACGCGTTTGCACTGCGCTCTGATGAGGTACAGCCGGCTCTTCAGTAGCAAAGAGGTCGCGGTCCGCTGGGATGAGCCTGTCGCGCAGCAACTGCCACCCGTGTTCGGTTTTCTTGTGCAGGCCGAGGAAGTATGCGGCGGCCAGGTTGTAGACGGCTAGGTCCAGCGGCTCGTTGGCCTCGCCCTTCTTCTGCTCCCACCTGCTGGTTTTGCGCCCACGCGTGTAGCTGGTCGTGCGATATTCGGCGGTCAGCCCTTTGTAGTAGCTCTCCGGCAAGTCCCTGCTGAAGTGCATGGCGCCCGGGCCCTCATGCCGCTGCCACCGCGCCTGCAGGTAGTCCTTGGCCGTGTCGGTGCCGATGAACCACAACTGCGCACCCTTCTTCTCTGTCTTGCCGCGCCAGGTCACGTCGACGACGCTGGGCTTGGCGCTGATGATGGGGCGGTTGGGCCGACTGTGGCCCTTGATCGCAAAGACGTTGCGGCGCTTGCGCGAGTAGGTGAAGTTGTACACGTCCTGGGTATTGGAGCCGCCCGAGTCCACGAACGCGGCGCTGATGGTCATCATCGCGCCGGAAGCGTGGCGGTACCGGCCGCGCAGCAGCGCGTCGGCCTTGTCCCAGGTTTCCTGGTCGGCTGGAGAGCCATGGATCACCTGGTAATCGACAACCCAGCATTCCATGCCCTCACCCCAGGCCACCACCTTCATCTCCAGCCGGTGAGTTTGGGTATCAATTGCCGCGGTCAGCACCAGCCCACCCATGGGCACCGTACCCAGGCGGTAGTCGCCCGCCCGGTTCATCAGAGCGTCATAGCGCGTGGTCTCTTTCGTACGGGCCCAGCATTGCGCCAGGCGCGTGTTGTAGAACACGATCATGGCTTCTTCGCTGCCCTCTTCCAGCTTCGCCTTGGCCGCCTCGTATTGCTTCATCAGCGATATCCACGGCAGCCAGCCGTAGGGCAGAAACATGGCGGAGATCTGGAAGCTTTCGGTTTCACCGTCGCCAGGGACACCTTCACTCCACAGCCCGCGCACGAACATCCGCGACTTTTCGCCCTCCTCATGCATCCCGCCGCACTCGCTGCATGGGTACATCGCGCGCTTGCCGTCGTCACTGATCTGCAGCCTGGGGTGGCCATCGTCCTTAAAAAACTCCATCGGCTGGGCCACACCGCAATGGATGCACTCGAAAAGGGCGACGCGTTGTGTGCCGGCCTGGTAGAGCGAGTTGATGGCTGACTCGCCCTCAATCGTGGGCGAGCTGGGGTAGTAAGACTTGCGGTCCTTTTCGTGCGAGGTCTGGCGGGTTTCGGCCAGCTCTTTCGGGTCGCCCTCGCCGCCCACGTTGTCCTTGCTGCGGTCGACCTCGTCGTAAACCACATAGGTGACGGACAGCTCCGACAGGTTGGCAGCTGCGCCGGCGGTGGCGATGTAGAGCGCGCCGCCGGCATAGGCCTTGATGTCGTTGTTATTGGTCGACACGCGTGAGCCTGGCCGGGCGAAGCGTTCACGCAGCACCGGCACGGCCGCCACCGTCTTGTCGATCCGGGCAGCTGCCCGTTTGTGCAGCGTGCCGGTGGGCACCAGCCAGAGAAAGTTTTTGGGGCGCTGGTGCACGGTCTCACCCAGGAAGTTGAGCGCCACCTGCGTCTTGAGCATCTGCGATGCCCCCTGCACCACCACGCGCTTGCACGGGTGCCACGGCGCCAGTGCCTGCATCACCTGCCGCGCGTGCGGCGTGCGCGACGTCTTGTACGGTCCAGGCTCCGACGCGCCGGACTCCTTAGGCACCACCATGAAGGTGTCGGCCCACACGTCGGGCGACAGGTTAGGGTCGGGCTCAAGCCCGCGAGCGACAGCATCCAGCAGAACGTGGTAGCCGTCGCTCAGGTTGCTCATGGTGCAGTCACCGCGGCGGCGCCGATCTTCTCACGGAAGCTTTTGGACAGCAGCTCCTGCAGCGCCCGGTTGTGCCGGCGCAGGATGTCGGCGCAGGCATCCGCGTTGGACACTGACGCGAGCTCGGCGGCCAGGCTGTTGACCGACGACTCCATGGCGTCGCGCAAATCGCGCCCCACTTCAAAGCCAGCCCTGGCCACATCGGCCGTAACGAGGATCTCGCCGCGCAGCTTCTTGAGCTGTATTTCGGCGGTCTCTGCGTCAGCAGCCTCTCGGCGGGCCCTGGCCGCAGTGTAGCCATCGGGCACAAGCGTGGGCGATGCGGCTGCTGCGGCTGCCGGCGGTGCATCCGCCTGCACCGCCGCGCCGGCCAACAGGTCCGCTCCAGGCGCGGCCACATTGCTTGCACCTCCGCCAGACCCAGCGCGGGCCCGTGTGTTCGCAGCCCATTGGATGTCGGCAACGGCCGGATCGATTTTCCCGTTGATCAAACTGATGCGGCCTTCGGACACGGCTTTCCGGACCGCCTTTTCGTCGACGCCACGGTGGCGCGCGTATGCCGATTTGCTGACGAGGTTAACGGCCATTCGGACAAATCTCCGTGCATCCGGACTTGTTTCCGGACTTTTCCAAACGTGGCCAGCTAGCGCTTTTTCGCGCTCGTTTCGCCCCGTGTTGAGGGTGGGCTTGGAAGGACCCATGACGGGGGGTGGGGTGGTGGCTCATGAGCGGTTGAACTTCTCGGTGTAGAAGCGGGCTTCTCGCTCGAAGATCTCGGGGAACTTCTCTTCGATCATGCGCATCACCAGTTCTTTGACGCGCTTGGCATTGAACATCTGCTGCACGTCAATGGTCTGCACCGCCTGTATGGGCAGGCGTGCCTTACCCACCCGCTTGAACACGGTGCGCCCTCCGTTGCCGATGAAGGCTCCCTTGATTTCCTTGCGCGGGCCTTTACGCAGAATCTTGACTGTGACGCCGTGGGCTGACTTGCGGGCCTCGAAGTGGATTACGTTGAGGGCTCGACCGCGCTTGGTGGGAGACTCAAGGCTGCCGGTGATGCGATATACCCCGGCGCGGTAGCTGGCGCGATTGACTCTCAGCAGAGCGTTGACCTGGGAAGCCTTGATGTTGAACTCGGCACGGATGGCGCGGCTCATGCGCGTACGGGCTTGGTCCAGCGTACGGTTGACGGCGCGAGGCGTGGCCTGCTCGGCGATCTCCTTGCGCAGCGAGTCAATGCGGCGCTGGACGTCCGGGAAGTTCGTCTTGATCGAGATCTGCATCAGCCTTTACTCTTTCCTTTTTCTTTTCTTAAAAATTGATAGTTACGCTGTTACGGGCGCGCGTAACACCCAAACCCGCGCCCCGCCTGTGTTGTTACGGTGTTACGGTGTTACGGGGGCATCGCGCACACATGTACGCATGCGCACAGGTGCGCACATGCGCACACCCGCACATGTATGAGGCGGGTCCGTAACGGCGTAACACCGTAACAAGCCGCGCCGGCATTGGGTTTGCGCGTTACACAACCGCGTAACACCGTAACAATCCACAGGCTCATTCCGCGCCTCCATTTCCGCTGCTTTCATCCCCAGGGGAGCGGGGATAACTCACGATTCCGAGGTACTTGAGCAGCGACTTTTCAAAGCTTTCCACACAGTCGGCGGCCCACTTCCCCTGGTCTTGTTCAGGCGGGGGAAGGGTGAGAAACATGCGCACTGACTTGCGGCCTTCCAACGTTGGCGGCGTCATGACCTTCTCCTGTGCATAACTGTCCTGCGCCTCGGCCATCCGCATCACCATGCGCGAGAAGGTGGGGCGCTGCACCGGGAAGCGGTCCCCTACTCTCTGGGCGTACTTGAGATAGGCTCGATAGGCCTGCTGGAGAGAGCAAGGGTGATAGGGAAGGTCCAGCTCCCCGCCATGCCACTCCAGCCAGAAACGCTCTGCGCTCTTGCGGTTGATGTCGATCAGGTCGCGCTTTGCGGCCGTGGCGGGCGCCGGCGCGTAGGGATTGAAGTCCTTCAGGGGGTAGTCCAGCAAGTAGGCGTAGAAGGCCTCTGTGCCCCCGTTATCGCGCCATTTGCCCAATTCCTCGTAATAGGCGAAGGGCTTGGCCCTGGGCGTGTAGACCACCAGATAGCGCCGGTCGCTGTTGTCCAGCGCCAGCGGCGTTATTTCGTTGGAGAGGAAGCCCACGTTCATGTGGTTGGCCTCCTCGCGCCTGGGCAGGTTCTTGGGGTTGATCTGCACCGTGGGCGAGGTGATCAGCGCCTTGAGCCGGTTCTTGTTGTGCACCAGTTCCTGCCGGCTTGAGACCTCATCACCCACCACAAACAGCTTGCTGGACCGCCAGTCGTTGAACTTGTCCTCCAGTTCGTCCTGGCCCACCAGCGCGCCGTACTTGCCGTAGATGCTGGCCACCAGGTCGAACAGCATGTTCTTGCCGGCGCCCTCGTCGCCGTGCATGACAACGCTGGTGCGCAGCTTGGCGCCAAGGTGCTGCAGAGGGTAAGCAAACCAGCACAGCAGCCAGTGCATCACGTCGTCGCATTCCTGCGATTCCTCGCCGGCGCGGCTGCACAAGAAGCGGATCAGGTCAAGGATGGGCTTCACGTCCCCCACCTTCGGCTCCATCTTGATGCCGTCAAACAGGTTGATGGATCGCTCAGGGTCGCAGGTGTTAGTTGGGTCAAACACCACGTCTTTCTGCCGAACAGTGCGCCGTTTCTCAGAGGCCTTCCACATCTTCACTATGTCGGAGCCATGCGCATGCGCCATGTTGGCCAGCTTCATCATCTCGCGCGCTCCACCATCCCACACCGTGTCGGTGCCGTAGATCAGCGTGAAGTTCTCCAACAAGTAGTTGTATTTGCCCCAGTCCGGAGTTTTCTCCTTTTTGGGCGTCTTGGCCGTCTTCGCGCCAGTTGGGCGGGTATCCCCCCCTGCCCCCGGTTCTGGCGCAGCCGCGCCAGATATGGGACGCGGGGCGGCCCCTTTCTTCACCGATGCCAGGGACACGACATTGCCCGCGGGCTCGCCGTCGACGTCCGCCGGCGCCGGTTCCTCGCTGGCCGGCCGCTGCAGCACCTGGCGCTGTCCACTCGATGACATCGCGCTCACCACGCCTGCCGCCTCCAGCGCTTCCATCAGCATCGCGGCCCGGTTGTAGCCAATCTTCAGGCCGCGCTGCACCAGCGAAATCGAGGCCTTCTGGCTTTTCACCACAAGGTCCACGGCTTGGCCGTAAAGCGGGTCCACCTCTGGCGGTTGTTCTGCCATCACCGTCTTGTCCTCATTGCTTGCAGCACTGCGCCGATCTGCCGCTCCACGGCCTCAAGGCCCTGGCGCTGGTGCAGATCGTTGAAGTCCGTGTCTTTTTCGTGGCGTGTGGCCGGGTCGAACACCGGATACACAAAATCGCAGCCGCTGAGCTCTTTCGCAATCCGGCGCGCCATCGTGCGGCCCGGGTTGCTGAGTTCATGCGTGACCTGGTCGCGCGTGAGCCAGTCGTCGTCTGCACAAATCAAAATCCTATGGCTGGGGTAGATATCGCGCAGCAGCCGCACCACATGCTGCAGGTTGCCCGCGTCCAGCGCCACAAACACCGCCAGTTCGTGGTGCGTCGCCATGCGCACCGTCAGGCCCGTGCAAAAGCCCTCGACCACAAGCACCAGTTGCGGGCCACTGGTTGATACCTCGCCCAGCCGCAGCGCGCAGCCAGGCTTCGCAAAACCCTTGGTGTAGAACTTCGCCCCATCGGGCTTGATGCGCTGCACCGCCCGCAGGGCTTCCTCGCGCGGTAGGTCATAGCGCAGCAACGGAATCACCACCGTGCCGTCCGCGAAGTAGCGGCATGCCTCCGGCGTCACACCCTTGCGCTTCAGGTAGGGCGAATGGCCCTCGCGATCTGCGCGGCGCCACAGGTCGGCCGCGCCCAGGGCGGCCAGCCCAGCCTCTTTGACTCGGGCCTGGTCACGCGCGGCGCAGGCCGCAGCGTGCTCGGCCGCCAGACGTGCGCGCTCGGCATCGCCCAGCGGCTTCCAGTCGACCTCGACCTTTTCATGTTTGCCGGTCTTGTAAGAACCAAATGCCCCCACGATGTAAACCCCGCCTGCATTGGGCCGGAAGGTGCGCAGCCAGTACCACCATTTGCCCTTCTTGCCGCAGGTCTTCTTCCTGGGCAGGTCGACGTGCAGCGGCAGATCCTTGTCGCGGAACTCCACGCCGAAGGCCTCCATTTGATGGACCACTGAAGCCATGTTGTCCACTCAGTTGGCCTTTCCCGGCTCGAACGAGGCAGCTGCGTTAAGCCTCTCGTACTCGGCAATCAGCTCAATGGTGGCGGCCGTGAGGCCGACCACCCCAGCGCGCACGGCACCAAACACACGCAGCGCGCGCCAGAAGGCATGCGTAGGGTCGAGGAGCCACCCGACCAGGTAGCCCAAGCCTGGCGCGCACATGGCGACCAGCGTGAACATCAGAATGTTGGTTTGGCTCAAGGCGCGTACCCCGCCGGCTTGCGCGCCTGATTCCTGGCGGTCGCAGCCTTCACCAGCTTGTGAACGGCCGCGATCAACTCGCCACCTTCCCGCGTGATGCGCTCCAGCTCGTTGTCGTTGATATCGCCGTCGTTGCCCAGGGAGTTGCATAGCTCCTGGCACATCTCGCCCGACTCGCGAACCACATCCCCCAGCGCCAGCATGCACTCGTCCGAGCCCTCCTCAAGGCTTTCCGGCAGAGGGATGCAGCGCTGGCCGAACTCTGCCGCGAAGGCGTGCAGGATGCGCAGGTCGCGCGCGCGCCGCGTCATCTTGACCGCAGTCAGCAGGCCCAGCTTGGCCGAACCCACCTCCTGCAGCTCATGCAGGAAGGTAAACGGCTTCTTGTCGATCGCCCGGGCCAGCGCTGACGCCCCGCCCTCGTAGTCCTCAGCCACATTCTGGGCCGCGTGCAGAAGGTTCATAGCAGGAAGCCCGATCTGTTGGCATGACGCCGCGCTGCGCATTCGCGAAACTGCGCCCATGGAAACGAAAAACCCCGCCGCCCTGACGCACCAAAGCCGACGCGCTTGCCTGCGCGCCGACCACCGAAAGGGAGGAGACAAACCAAATGCGCCAGGCGTGATGGCGGCGGGGAAAATGGCGAGCAGCCCCAAGGATGAAGAGCGGCGTGCGAACAGCGCCACCCCAACCGAGGGGTCCACTCATAAACCGGAATTGGTGGCACCGGGCGCAACGCGCGGCCGGCAGCAGAGGGACATACGGGACCGAGCGGCCCCATCGGAACGGCGCCCATCACGCCCCCGCAGGTGCAACAGACTGTGGCGCTGGCTCAGGCCGAGATGGCTCAATGGCTTGCGCGCCGCGCAGATAGGCGAAGTCAAGCGCCTTGTCTGGCCTCAACTCCTCGCAGGTGACGACCCCTTCCGTGAATCGCTCAATAGCGACACACCGATCCAGTGGGACCTGCTTTTCCCCAGTACACCAATCGGAAACAACCGGAGGGGTCACACCCAAGTGGGTTGCGAGTCGGAGCGCGCGACCGCGCTCTGCGGATGCCCATTCGTGAAGTTTCATGGGTCGGATTATTAGCCATTGGTTTATTAAATGTCAATAGCCTTTTGCGAATTCCAGGATTTAGCCATTGGCAATGTAATTGCCTTCATGCAACCAGTAGCAGAAACCCGCAGAAACCGCCTCGAAATGCTGATCGAGCGCTTTGGCAGCGCCGCCGCATTGAATACTGCTCTGGGCTGGGCACGCACCGACCCAAAGCTTGCACAGATCCGGAACGCGAACCCTAGGCCTGGCCGAGACAAGCCCTATCAAATGGGTGACGCCATGGCGCGTCAAATAGAGGCCACGCTTGACCTGCCAAACGGCTGGATGGACACTCCACCTGGCGACGAATACTTGCCCAACGATGAAAGGATCCGTCGCGTCGTCAAAGTTATGGAGGCGATGCCGGGTTGGCAGATCGACCAAGCTCTTAAAATCATTGATACGATTGCTGAACCTACCCACAAAGGGAATGGAACAGAAGGCTGACAGCCAGAGCCAGGATCACCCCGTCCAACTTGCGAGGTATGTCGGTCGGGTGGCAAGCAACCGACCTTGGTACCCCTGCTGCTGCAATAATCGTGGAGATCCAGATGCGTGAATATCGACTGATAATTTTAGCCCTCGCGGTCGCGTTGGCCGGCTGCACTGGGACTATGCGCATCCCAAACACCGAGCAGGGAACAAGGGTTGATGTGGGGGGAAAGACAATTTTAGTCACCCAATACGGCGGCTCGTGGTACGCCGCGCACGCCGACTATTTGCCAAACAATCTAGTGGTGCCAGAGAGCGAGTTCTTGCCACGGAAGATGGCATTCATCGAGGCGATAGAAGCAACGTCGAAATGCAAAGTTATCGACTCAGTCCTCAGTTTTGGCGCAGCTTCGATCCAAGCATCGGTCAAGTGCTGAAATAGCCTCCTCCGGCCGGCGCGAATACCGGCCAACGTCCATCAAGACCCCAAAATCTTTACCTACCAGGCCTTTGGCAGCACTGGTTTAGGCAATTATTTTCAAATTAATTAACCAATGGCTATTGACATAAGATAAGCCAATGGCTAACAATTCGGCTACGTTCCCAAAACGGAGGCCGAATGCAAACCAGTTCCCCCACACCAGCCAGTGCACACGCGTGCACTGCCAGGGCCGCGATCCTCTTGCCGGCAGCGCCCAAGTACACGCGGCACCGCCACTTCAACACCGCCGGCTACAACGTTGTTGAGAGTTCGGACGCCATCGGCAACGAGATTGCGCTCCAGACCCCCTATAAACCGAGTGGGGAATCGGAATGGCCCGGCGTCTGGTACGGCAACGAGGTCAGGGTCGACAACGATGGCCGTATGTGGAGCCATTTCTTTCGCCACAACTACGTGGTCGACAATTTTGGCGATTTGGTTGAGGTGGCACGGTGAGGGCCGCCCCCATGGACCCGGCCGAGCGCCGGCCAGAAGTTGCCGCCGTCGCCGCAGAGCTGCAAAAAACAAACCCACATTGGTCTCGGGAGCGCTGTGCAATCGAGGCGAAATCCATCGTTACCAGCCGGTTTGTGGTGCAACTCGGTAAGGACCGGCGCGCTATGTCGGCGGTGGCCAAATGAAAGCCGCCCTCATCAACACCATGGGCGCGCTTGCCATCGCCGCGGTGCTCGTCCTGCCGGCCGCCCTGGAAGACCTGCTGCGCGGCACGCCCAGCGCCAGCCAGGAATGGGCTGACTCCCAACTCCTCAAAGACCTGCAGGCCACCGAAGAAGGCAGCGCCAAGCGCCAGGCCATTGCCCAACAGGTCTGCAACGAGGCCCGCGGCCCCAACAGCGAGGCCCGCTGGACGGCCGAGGGCCACCTGGTGTGCACAACGCGCCGCGGCGTCAGGCAGGCGGCCCTATGAACCTCCCCGAATGGCTCACCCCCACGGTGCTCCTGCTGGCAGTGTTCGCGGCTGGCATCTGCGGAGTTCTTTTCATCCTCTGGTTGGTCCAGCGCCTGCAAGAGGTCGACGACGTGTTTGAGTACCGCACCTGCGACTTCTCCACCATTGAGAGCGACGTGCGCAAGCTGCAGGCCAAGGTCCCGGATGCGCCTCGCAAGCAGAACATCATTTTCACCAGCGGCCACACCGAGTGCCTCACGGAGCAGCACGGCAACCGTCGCTTCTGGATCGTCGAGCAGCCACGGCGAGCTGGCAAGACCGCCGCCGGCGTCATCGCCGCCGCCCGCAACGCCGCCTACCGCGACAACCGGGCCGGCACCAGCAGCATCAACCCGGAGCCCAAGGGCACGCGCTTCCACGTCCTCTGGCAAACCACCTATGAGTCGGAGCGCATGACGCCAGAGCTGGCGCCAGTTATCCGCGCCCATAACGAGGCCTGATCATGCCCGGTGCCGTGCCCACCCCTGACGACGACGAGTGCTTCAGTGTGCGCGTCTACCTGCGCATGCGGGCCAGCGCCTGCTGCCAGCCAGCGGGCCCGCGCGGCATGGTCGTGCAGGTCAGCGGCACCTGCCGCAACCTCTTTCCCGATGGCCTGGCCGCCCAGTGGCTGGGCGACGAAGCCACGGCCTTCTTTGAAGCCCACCAGGCCGACCTAGTGCCAGGCCGCTGCCTGGACCTGCGCATCTACCACCTGCGCGCCTTCAACGGCGACCTGCGCGCCCGCATCAAGACGTGCGAACTCGCACCGCTGTCACGCAGCTGGATCAAGCACGCCGAGAAAACCGAGTCCCTCACCCCATCAACCCATCAGGAGCAAACCTCGCATGCCTAAACCCTTCACCCTCATTGCCCTGTGCGGCCTGGCCGGCAGCGGCAAGGACACCGCCGCCGACCTGCTGGTCACGCACTGCGGCTTCATCAAGCTGGCCTTCGCCGACTCCCTCTACGACGAGGTCGCCGAGGCCTTCGGGATAGACGCATCCCAACTCCGGCGGCGCGAGACCAAGGAGCACCCCCTCACCGCGCTGGCGCTGCGCAAATGCAAGAGCGACACCTTCGTCAACCGCATGCTGCGCTGGCACTTCGACGGCGGCAGCAAGGGCGAAGCTGTGGACATGGACGCGCCGCGCAGCCCGCGCCAGATCCTGCAATGGTGGGGCACCGAGTACCGACGCAACCAGAGCGAGGCCTACTGGGTATCCAAGGCCAGCGCCCGCGTCAGCCACTACATGCGCGAGCGCCTGGCCACCAAGTTCGTCATCACCGACTGCCGCTTCCACAACGAGGAGCGCATGGTGCGCCAGGGCTTCGGCGGCATGGTCTGGCAGGTCAAGCGCCCGGGCCTGGGCCTCGTCGAGGGCAGCCACGCCTCAGCCACCAACGGCGACGCCTTCAAGCCCGACGTGGTGCTGAACAACGACCACGACATCCGCCACCTGCAGCAGATCGTCCTGGGCGAGTTCTGGGCGCACGACGCGGGCCTGGCCGGCGTCAAGGTGGAGATTGCAGCATGAGCGCCATCTCCGTCATCGTGGGGCACGCACCACCGCCAGTTGGCACGACGCCTGAGACCACGGCAGCGCCGCAAGAGGGGTTGGTCGCCGGCTTGGTCACTGACACGGCGAGACGCGCAATTGAAACCGTCGTCAGCAACATTGGCGCCCGCCTTGACTGCTTCGACCGCCAGGAGGATGTGGACTACGTGACCGGGCAACTAGACAAGCTCTTAGAACTCACTGAGCGCGCCGCCCCTCCACTCCCAGCACAAGTGCAGGAGGCGACAGAAAATAAATACGCGATTTTTTGGGAGCGCCTGCCCGGGTATCTGATCGACCATCACGAAGGCGAAGAACTTACAGAAGAACTACTGCAACGGGCGGCTGCTGATCTATATGCAAAATTTCCAGAGCTTGTGGCCACTGGTTTGCGGCCGTTTGGGCTATTGCTTTTAGAGGAACGTGCCACCACTCGAAGACTGTTGCGGGAATTGCGCGACTTGACGGATGCCCCAACGTTTATGGGCGAGACCCGCACCCCTGCTCCGGGGATGGCTGGGGGTGTGGTGACTGATGTTTCTTCAACACAGAAAGGAGGTTCAAATGCCGAAGGGTCCACCTTACGCACCGATGCTGTAACCGTGGGGCGCGACACGGTGACGAACGCGCAAGACCTACTGCGCTCTATCGCTGGTGATTTGGAAATCATGTTGGCTTCGGCCAAGCAGCACGTTTCCGAGGAGTGCGTGACGGGCTACACGGTCAAAACCGGGGCGCTCCACCGCATCATCGGAACACTGGTCGGCAACGGTTTCAGCGTCAGCATCCCTCTCGCACTCCACCCATCACCTGCACCGCAGGCAGCGGGGGCGGACTGGCTCCCCATGGAAACCGCGCCCAAGGATGGCACGATGGTCTGGCTGTTGGTCGATTACACCGGCGAGGATGCCTGCCACCCGCTGGAAGACGCGCCGCAAGCACAGACCATCGGCGCCAACACCGACGACAACATGGGACCGGAGGAAGGCCAGGGATGGCTGTTCGCGGGCTGGAGCTGGGAGCAGGACTGTTTCACTCAGGGCCAGGGCAAGCCCATCGGCTGGCGCCCCCTCGCGACCAGCGGGGCGGCGGATGCGATACAGGGCCTTATTCAAGAGCATTCCGCACTGATACCCGACCCCAGTGACGACGAAGTGGACTTGCTGCTGGCCCAGATTGACCAGATCGCCAGAGGCCACGATTCCGACAGTTACGGCCTGCCGACACGGGACGAAGATCGTGTGCAATCCATGCGGGCGCAAGTGAATTGGTTTTTTGGGCGCTGGATTGCCGCCGCTCTACCCCCACCAGGGCGGTGGATGGTGCCGATGGAGGAGATACCGCTGAAAGTGAATCAGCTGATCGGCCATGCTCGCCGCCTGCAGGGCTTCGCCAACAGGCTGGAAACCACGAACGCGCTCCTCTCCAAAGAAGTGCGGGCCGTCGCCTATGACGTGGAGAAATCCGCCCAAGGCATCTACGACAGTTTGCCAGATAGCGGCATCAAGGAGGGCTCATGAGCACCGCCATCACCGCCCCGTCAAAACGCGTAATCACGTCGAAGTTTGCCACCTGGCCGAACTTCGAAGAATCTAAGGTGCTCGCCATCATGCGCGAGGCCGGCTTCGATCCATCGGCCAAGTGCTGGTCCGGCGGCGTCGAGGAGATGCGCCATGTCATCGCAGCAGCCATTACAGAATCATTTGCACCACAGGCAGCATGGGCGGCATCTGTAAGCGACGATGAGCTGGCCGCCGCCATCAAGGCCTACAGCGTCTACGACGCCGGCGAACAACCCATGGCAATGCATGCCGCCCTGACCACCTTCATCTGCCACCGACGGGCTATGGCGCAGGCTGAGCCGAACTGGGAGAGCCCGCCGCCAGCGATTGACGCCCGCCTTGGCGTGTGGCTCACCAGCGGATCGGACGATCTGAACCCGCACACCAAGAACCTGGTGGTCCGCTTCGCCCGCGCCATGGCCAAGAAGCTGCTGGCGGCAGAGGTCAAGTACGGCTACACGGACGGCTGGCGCACAGAAGACTGGATGGACGAATGCCGAGCCCAGCTGCGCAAGCACATTGACAAGGGCGACCCCGTCGACGTCGCGAACTATTGCGCCTTCCTGTGGTACCACAAAGAGAGCACTGCCTCACCACCGGTTGAGGAAACATTCCTCAAGATCGAGCGCGACGGTAACTTCCTGATCTGCGAAGCCGAAGACCTTCCGGACATGCTCGGCGACGACGACGGGCCGTACACGCTGACCCTGGTGGCGATGACCCGTCAGGCCTTTGAAGAGCTGCCCGACTTTGAAGGCTTCTGACAATGAAACGCTCTGACTTCCTCGACGCCGCCAGGTCGGCGCACGCCGCCCTCCGCGACATCTTAGCCGACCAGCCCTGGTGGCGCCGCATCCTGCTCGCGCTTTTCCTGGTGCTCGTCTGCGTCGTATACGCCGTCTGGGCCCTGCTGGTGCTGGTATCAGAAAAGCTCCGCAGCCCGCGCAAGCCCTGAGCCGCGCCTGGCGTCAGCACCCTCCACAACTTTCAAGGACTCCCATGACCACCAATCTGCAATCTGACGACGTCTTCATCCCGGACATGGACCGGCGCCTGCTGGTACCCAGCCTTACCAACCGGCCACCCCTGCCCAGAGCCCAACTGGTCGCGATGGCCGAGACCATGGGCAATGGGCGCGGCGTGCGGCAGGCACTGATCGCGCGGCCACTGCCCGCCAGCCGCCTACAGGAGACCAAGCTCAACACCCCGCCAGGCCAGCCGCTGCCCACGCATGAAATCGTCTGCGGCGAGCAGCGCTGGTGGTCTTCCGACATCGCCCATCTCAAGGGCCTGCCCGTCATCATCCGCAAACTGACCGACGCCGAGGCCCTGGAAGAGCAGGTGATTGAGAACGTCCAGCGGCAGGACTACACCGAGATGGAAGAAGGCGAGGCCTACCAGCGCCTCATGCAAAGCAACGGCCTCACGGCCGACCAGGTCGCCGCCAAGGTGGGCCGCAGCCGCCGGCACGTCTTCAACCGCATGAAGCTGCTGGACCTGCGCGCCGAGGCCCGCGCCGCCCTGGTCAGCGGCGAGATCGACGCCACCCGGGCACTGCTGCTGGCCCGCATCCCTGACCATGAGCAGCAGCTCAAGGCCCTGCCGCTGCTCGCTAAGCGCGACTTCGACGGCGAGTTTGAACTCAGCAGCAGCCGCGCCGCCGGCCTCATCCAGCGCGACTTTATGCTCAACCTGAGCGGCGCACCCTTCAAGAGCACCGACGCCGAGCTGCTGCCCGCCGCGGGCAGTTGCAAGACCTGCACCAAGCGCACCGGCCACAACCCCGACCTGTTCGCCGACGTCAAGGGTGCAGACATTTGCACCGACCCGCCCTGCTACCACCGCAAGGAAGAGGCTCACCACAACCGCATCCTGCAGCAGGCCCACGCCAACGGGCAGGAGGTCATCACCGGCCGCGAGGCCAAGGCCCTCATGCCCAACAGCTTCGGCGGCATCGAAGGCTACCTGCGGCTGGACGACGCCAACGACAGCCCGACCGACAAGCCGCTGCGCAAGCTGCTGGGCAACATTCTGGAGCGCGAAGAGGTCAAGACCACCCTGGTGGAGAACCCCCACAAAAAAGGCGAGATGATCGCCGTCCTGCCCGCCACCAAGGTGGCCGAGCTGCTCAAGGCCCGCGGCCACAAGGCCGCCGCCAGCCAGCTGGAGGCCGAGGAAGAAGACACCAGCCGCGCCCAGGCCGAGGCCGCCAAGGAAGCCAAGAAGCTGGCCTTCGAACAGGGCTGGCGCGACGAACTGCTGCGCCGCACCTACGCCAAGCTCTGCGAGGCCACGTCGATCGATTTCCAGCGTATCTCCGACGACGTAATGCGCATCATCGCCCGCCACCTGGTCGACCGCGTCAACGGCGAGCGCACCCGCCAGCTTTGCGGCCTGCTGGAGCTGGGCAAAGTCGCCCCGCGCCAGGCCCTGATCGACCACATCGCGGCCTGCAGCGACCCCGAGCGCCTGGTGCTGCTGCTGGTCATGCACGCCGACGTGGAATTCAAGGACTTCCTCACCGACCCCACCGAGGCCAACCGCGGCCTGCTGCAGGTCGCCAGCGACTATGGAATCGACGTCGCAGCCACCAAGGAAGCCACGAAAAAGGCCATGCGCGCCGCGGAAAAGACCCCTACCCCGGCGGCTTCGCCATCTCAAGGGGAGGGGGGAGCCCAAACCAGCAAAGCCAAGCCCGCCAGAAAGCCCAAGATTTCCGCAGAAGAAGCCAGTCAAGGCATCGCTAAAGCGATGCAAGGCATTGAAGGCGAGTCGGTTCCCGACTCGCAGCACCGCGAAGACCAGGCCACAGACCAGGCCGCCACCCCAGCACAGGCCGAAGACCCCGCCGGCGATCCCAACCCGCTGTTCAAGCAGGCCGTCGCCATCGTCGTGGGCGAGCAGAAGGCCACCGTGCGCCTGCTCAAGACCGAGCTGGGCATAGGCACCACCAAGGCCCTGGAGCTGATGGCCAGACTGGAGCGCGCCGGCAAGGTCAGCTCATGTGACGAGCGCGGCGCCAGGAAGGTCCTGGCGGCCGCATGACATCCGACCTTGAAAACTGGCTGCACACGCGCAACACAGCGCTGCGCACCCTCAACATCGCCCACTTCAAGGCGCAGTTCCCCGGCGTCAGCGACGAGGTGGCGCTCATGGCCCTGCACAAGGCGCGCTATGAATGCCGCGCGATCGAGGCCAGGCTGCGGCTGGAGAGCGCCGCATGGCTGCGCGCCCGCGGCTACGGCCGCCTGAGGGCTGGCGAGATCCTGCCGGCCGGTCAACTTCCCAAATAACCAGAAGCAGAGCACTTGATGCAACACCCTCAGTTCATCTTAAATCTGGCCGCCAAGCTGGTCATTGTGTTTTTTGCGGGCGCCGGCGGGGCCTGCGCTGGCATAGAAGAGGCCATCGGCCGCCACGTTGACTATGCCATCAACCATAACGACAACGCGCTGTCCTGCCACCGGGTCAACAATCCGCAGACGCAGCACCTGGTCGAAGATGTGTGGTCGGTAAAACCTTACATGCTGACCGCCGGCCGCCCGGTTGGCTATATCCATTTCTCACCTGACTGCACCAATTTCAGCCAGGCCAAGGGCGGGCAGCCGCGCAGCGAGGCCATCCGTTCCCTTCCCTGGGTAACGGTGAAGTGGTGCGGCACAGTGCGCCCAGAGGTCTTCACTCTCGAAAACGTGAAAGAAATTAAGAAATGGGGTCCACTGATCGCCAAGCGCGACAAGGCTACCGGCCGTGTCGTGCGCGTTGACGGCACCGTGGCCAGCCCTGGCGAGCGCGTGCGGCGGCAAGATCAATTCCTGATTCCAGATCCCAAGCGACTGGGCAAGACCTGGCGCAAGTACTGCACGATCCTGCGGGGCATGGGCTACGACATTGAGGACCGCGTACTTTGCGCGGCGGACTACGACGTGCCACAGCAGCGCAATCGCCTGTTCCAGATTGGCCGCTGCGATGGCCAGCCAATTCACTGGCCGGCGCCTGTCCGCGCCAAAGACCCATCCAAAGCCCCCAAGGCCGCCAACGGCAAGGCATTGCCGAAATGGATACCTGCCTATGAGTGCATCGACTTCAGCAACAAGGGCACCAGCATATTCAATCGCAAGAAGCCGCTCGCGCCAGCCACGATGACGCGCATAGCCCGCGGCATGGACAAGTTCGTGCTGAATTGCGCCGACCCCTTCATTGTCCCGGTAACGCACCATGGCGACGTGCGCGTGCACGACATTCGCAGCCCGCTGCCCACCATCACTACCGCAAACGGCGGGGAATTCATGGTCGCGGCGCCGGTGCTGGTCCAGGCAAGCCACGGCGAGGGCAAGCCAGGCGGCGTGAAGCGCTGGGGCGCCGGCGTGCGTGATATGCGCCAGACCGTTCCCACCATACCGGCGAGCGGTTCAGGCGGCCAGGCGGTGGCCACAGCCTTCCTGGCGCAGATGAATGGAGGCTTTTACAAAGGTGCCGGGCGCAGCGCCGAAGCGCCTGTCAGCGCCATCACGTCGAGCGGATCGCAGCAGCAGCTTGTGGCTGCGAGCCTGGTGCAATTGCGCAATCACTGCGACGGCCGCGATCTGCGCGACCCGTTGCAGGTGATCAGCGCCGGCGGCGAGCACCATGCCCTGGTCGAATATCACCTGAGCCGCGAACATGAGGAAGGCGCCCTGCGCTGTGCCGCCTTCATCATGGAGTACTACGGATCTGGTGGCCAGTGGAGCGACCTCCGCAAGCCATTGAACACAACGACGACCATGGCCCGCATGGCGCTAGTCACGGTCTGGATCAAGGGCGACCCCTACGTCGTGGTGGACATTTGCATCCGCATGCTGACGCCGCGGGAGCTAGCGAACGCCAGCAGCCTGCCGCCACAGTTCATCCTGAGCCACGGCCATGACGGGCGCGTCTTCTCAAAGGCCCAGCAGATCCGATTCATCGGCAACTGTGTGCCACCCAAGATGCAGTACTACATCACAGCCGCGAACTATAGCGAGCAGCCAGAGCCGGAATTGATGTTGAAGGCCGCATGATGATGCCCCCCCCCCAGACCAGCTCTGCGCTACCACGGCGCCAAGTTCCGCCTGGCGCCCTGGATCTTGCGGTTCTTCCCGGCCCACACGGTCTACACCGAGGCCTTCGGCGGCGCGGCCGGCGTGCTGCTGCACAAGGAGCGCAGCCATGGTGAGGTGTACAACGACCTGGACGGCGACATCGTGAACTTCTTCACCGTCATCCGCAACCCAGCCACGCGCGCCGAGCTGATCGAGGCCTGCCGCCTCACGCCCTATGCCCGCGTGGAGTTCGAGCAGGCCTGGGCGCAGTCGACGGACCCCATCGAGCGCGCCCGCCGCCTGGCGATCCGGGCGCAGATGGGCTTCGGCAGTGCCGGCGCCAGCAAAGGATCGACAGGCCTGCGCACCGACCTCAAGCGCCGCTTCACCACCGCCCAGCAGGATTGGGCGTCATACCCCACGGCCATTGCCCTCGCCGGCGAGCGCTTTTCCGGCGTGCTGATTGAAAACCAGCCCGCCATCAAGCTGCTGCAACAGCACGACGAGCCCACCGCCCTGCATTTCGTTGACCCGCCGTACGTGTTCGGCACCAGGGTCATCCGCGGCAAAGGCAATTACCGCCATGAGTTGACCGACGCCAACCACGCCGAGTTGGTCGAGGTACTCAAAACCCTACAGGGCATGGTGGTGCTGTGTGGATACCCCAACGAGATCTACAGCGCGGCGCTGCCAGGCTGGGCCACCCACAGCACCAAGGCCCGCATCAGCGCCGGCCGCGGCACGGCGCTGCGCACAGAGATGGTCTGGCTTAACCCTGCCTGCCAGGCCGCGCTGGCCAGCGCGCATGGCGGGCTATTCGGCAGCTTCGTCGCCGATTTGAAGGAAGAAAAATGCGCAACATGAGCTTTGCCCTCACCACCAGCCAGATGGCGGATGGCAGCAAGGACGTCACGCGCCGCCTGGGTTGGCTGTTCCTCAAGGAAGGCGACTGGGTCCGGCCGGTGAGGAAGTGCATGGGTCTCAAGCCCGGCGAAGCCATCGAGCAGATCGCCGCGCCAGTGCTGACCCTCCTGCTGCGTCGCGAGCCGCTGCAGCTGTTGATCGATAACCCACTGTACGGACAGCGCGAGTGCGGCCGCGAAGGGTTCCCGGATCTCACGCCGGCGCAGTTCGTGGACTTCTTCTGCAGCACCCACGCCAAATGCACGCCGGCCACAGTGGTGACGCGCATCGAATTCAACCACGGCCCTCTGCCCGGCTGGAAGCCTATGGCCACAGCCCCCAAGGACGGCACCGCAATCCGGCTGCTGCTGCGGCACCTCAACTGGCGCTATGCGGAGGGCGAGGCCAAGGCGATGTGGGAGGAGGACGTCGAGGCCAACTGGCTCGACTTCAACGGCGGCGGCTGGACCTGGAGCGGCATGTGCGGCCAGCCCGTGGCGTGGAGGCCATGATGAAGCGCCACCACCGCCCCAAAACCTCCGGCACCTACGGCCCGCTGGCCGAGCTGCTCGCCAGCCCCATCGCGCCCATGCCCAAGGGCCTGCGCCTGCACCAGCTCACCCGCATGTGGCAGGGCTTGGCCGCGATCGAGAAAGCGCCGGCGCCAACCACCGAAGACTGGCGCGTGTGCAGCGACGCCGTCAACCTCATGGAAACGCTGGTCGAGATGGGCCAGGTCCACGACCCGGGCGGCCTGCTGCTCGACGCCGTGGCAACCCTGGCCATGGCCGGCAAGCGCCACACCGCCGGCGGCGCCATCCGCCTGGACGGCCAGGGCATCCAGGCCACCCGCGCCGTGCTGGAGGACTACGCCCAGGCCCTGGAGGCCTTGCCGCACCGGACCATGGTTGTGTGCCACCGCCTCACAGAAAAACGCCTGCGCGAGATCCTGGCAGGCCGCAGGCGCCCTCACGACGTTGAGGTCGTCGACCTTTGACCGGAACCACCATGGCAAAAGCACCACAAACCATTGTTCAAGTTCCACCCCTGTACGTCGACCGCGAGCAGATCCCGGCCTACACCACCCTGTCGGTCAGCCTGTGGGACAAGCTGGTCGCCAAAGGCGAGGCCCCCAAGGCGCGTAAGCTGAGCGACGGCCGCTCGGCCTGGCTGCGCGAGGATATCGACGAATGGGGCCGCAGCCGCCCGGTATCGGACCTGCTGCCGCCCAGAAACAGCGGCCATGGACGCGCAGGTAAACTCGCCGCTTAAAGGGGTAGGCATATGCAAATCACCATCGTGAACGAGTCAAAGTATTACGTCGTCATCAAGGCTCCAGAGGGGACACAGCGGCGTTTCGCTGACCTGCTGCCGTTGCTGGATACCTTGCGCGATGAGCACGCGCTGCGTTTCCTGTACGTGCACACCAGGCCAGACATGGAGGCATTTTTCATATGCGAGAAGATGAACGGCGCGACGCCATGAGCCTCACCACAACCCTGCGAATGCTGATCGCGGAGACACTTTTGGGCTGGGCAATGTCCGTCGTTCCCAAAGACCATCCAGACGGGGCCCTTCTGATCCGATGTGTCCGCGACTACCTGGCGAAAGCCCAGGCAAACCAATAGCCTTTCGCGCATCAATCGACTTTGCCGCACCGGAGATGTCATGAAGCATAAAGTAACCGAGCTTAAAGGGGCGCTGCTAGATGCGGCGGTGGCGAAGGCTGAAGGGATTGAACACGACACCAGCGGCCTACCGCGCGCGGTATTCATTCATCAAGGATCTGACTCGACAATCTATTCGCCATCCACCAACTGGGCCTTCGGCGGCCCGCTCATTGAGCGCGAGCGGATTACATTGCTGGACCCATCTTTCGGACGCTCCAAATCCAAGCCATGGGAGGCGTTCATTCAACCGACACTGGGCATGGACTACGATATCCACGGAAAGCACAGTGGCGTTGGCCCCACCCCACTGATCGCTGCCATGCGCGCCTTTATATCTTTGAAATTCGGAGCTACAGTCGATTTGCCTTGATGCTCTAACCCTGTCTGGCCAGCCGCTCCAGGTGCGCCGACAACCGCCCCAGCCATAGTCGCCGCTCCTTGTCATAGCTGTAGGCGTTATATATCCCCTCAATCTCGGCCGGCATGTGTCCCAGGATGGCCTCGCCGATCTCCTTGGGGCAGCCCAGCGACGCCAGCAGCGTGCGCCCCGTGCGCCGCAGGTTGTGCGGCGTCCAGCCCGTCACCGGCAGCACCAAGCCCTCGCCCTGCCGGCGGGTGGCTTTTTCTGAATAGGGCTGCAGGTTGTAGATGTAGGTCGAGTAGTCCTTCTGCTCGTACTGCTCGCCCCGCGCGTCCTCGAACAGCCAGCCAGACTCGCCCACGGCGGCCAGCCGGCGCTTCACGATCTTGAGCGCTCGGCCGACCAGCGGCACGCGCAGGTCGACGGCGTCCTCGAAGCGCGCGTTCTTGGTCAGTTCCTTGGGAATGGCCCACCACCAGCCGTCTTTTTCCTCGTGAATGAATTCCGACCGCATGCCGGTGATCTCCACGCCGCGCGTGAGGGTCCAGAGGTACATCACCGTCACGTCGGCGCCCAGTTCGTGCATGTTAGGCAACCAGTTCAGCAGAATCTGGATCTCCTCGGGCCGCAGTGTTCGCTGCTGGCGGCCCTGGTGCTTTCCGCCCATCATCTTGCCCTTGCTCTTGAGCCGCCCCTTCATCACCATGCGCCACCAATTGGGCACATTGCCGTCCAGCTTGCCGGCGTCCAGCGCGTAGTCCCAGGCCGCGCCCAGCATCGAGCGCAGTTTCGCGGCGGCCGTGGGCTTGCCCTTCCTGGCGTCGATCGCCGCGAAGGCCTGGGCGCGCGTGAGCAGCTCGGCCACCTGGTCGGCCAGCTCCGGCTCCTCCTCCAGGAAGCGTTCCAGAGCCTTGCGCGAGTATCGGAGGCCCTTCGCCTTGCGATGATGCTCAAGGTGCCCCGCGATGTAGTCCATCACGGCCCGACGCACCGTGTAGGCTGTTGGCGCCGTCTCGGCAACCTGCAAGGCCTTGCGGGCCGCTTTGCGATGCTGGCCCGGGTCGACGCCGGCGTCACGCTGGTCCTTCAGCAATTGCCACTCGGCCGCAGCCGACTGCACCGGCATCGCCGGCCATTGGCCGATCGCCACCTGCTTGAGGGATTGCCTCGGGTCGCTGACCAGTGGCGCCCGGTAGCGGTAGGTCCAGGTCTTGCGGGTGGCGGTGGCCACTAGGCGCAGCCCGGGACAACCGTCGATCACCAGGTGCTGGCCTGGCTGCAGCAGCTTGGCCGCTCGCGCATCAAAGAACATCGGTCATATACTCCGTGTGTGACCACGCGGGGCGTGGCCGGCCACGGTTTCGGCGGCAGGCATCAAAACCTACACCAAAACCTACACCGGGAGTGTATGTGCAGATATGTGCGGATAGGCTATTCTGGGAAACGCTCCAACCCCGGATAGCTGTAAATTCCCCTTACGGCACCGACACTTAAGCAAAAAACCGTTGCAAATCAACGGAGTTACGAAACGCGGGTGTAGTTCAATGGTAGAACGGCAGCTTCCCAAGCTTCATACGAGGGTTCGATTCCCTTCACCCGCTCCATATCTCTGTCATTGATTGATTTCTTTCAAGAATGGCGACCGCGCTGGCCGCCGTTGCGGGTCCATTCGACGAGCCTGTCAGACATGATCGCTCACTTCATCGATCGATTTGACTTTCAGATCACCGTCAAATCTGCCAGCCATCTACGCAGACAAACAATCTGAGAACTCGTCGAGGCGCGCCAACCCTTTCGGGTCGTGGTCGTTCTCGGCGGTAAGTGTGAGTCGCGAACCGTCCCAGGCGCATGTAACGTTCGCGTGCCATTTGCGATGGTCCGCAAACTCCTTCGCGATGTCGATGGCAGCCTCCGAGCCAGCATCCTTCGGAACACCATCGCATACGAGAACGGCTCGATAGATCATGTTTAACGTTGGAGATGAGAGGCGAGGCCCGGCTCGCCGGGCACGTCCTCTCGATTGAAGGGTTAGGTCACTGGTTGATCTCGGTACGGCGGCCAGTTCCTTCTTGCTCTAGGACCATACGATCGATCTTCCATTGCCCCATGTCTTTCGTGGCTTCTACAAACACTGTTCCCTTCCCGTTTGGACCGCTAACGCTGTAGGAGAGACTTGCGTTTCCTCGCGGACCCGAAACCTGCATGCTCCCCATAGGAAAACCGGTCTCCACCGGGCGGCCGATCTGTTGAACGCCTTCCGGGCTTGCCTGCAGCCTAGACAGAGACAGCTGAAATGCATCACTACTCTTTATCGACGCTGCGATTACAAAGAAGAGAGCGATGAACAAAGCGATGAAAGCGAAAAAGGCTATGGCGCCCCACCTAGCCCACTTTCTTTGGGTTGCCTTGAAGTGTTCGATGCTCTCCCAGCGCTTGTTTCGCCACGCCCAGGAACTGCCTTTGGCGCCAAGTACAAAGAGCATGACGAAGCCTACAAACGGAACGAACACCAGCAACGCGATGAATGTGCTGTTTCCTATACCCCAGATCCAATTCAGCAGGAATGCTCCCCAGTTCCAGCGATCGATCTCTGCGGGAACGTTCGCTAACGCTCCTTGGCCTGATGTGTTTTCCATTGGCGCTTCCTCGCGCATCGAGTGATCTAACGTTAGAGATGAGAGGCTTGCCGGGGCAAACCTCTCGATGGATCCGAACGAGCGCAAGGTTAGGCTCGGACTTTAGAGTCCACGCATTGTATTGTTGCATCTACCGCATGAGCACGAAATAAACCATACACAAGGTGCCGGTGTACCGACTGCCTTTCCGGTAACTGTGATCAACTCACTGCAGTGTGGGCAAAACTGGTCTATGACCTCTCCGCTCTGAAATTGTCCTAAGGCTATCAAGGCGGGCCCGGCCTCTAACGGTAGCTTGCTCAAGTCGAGACCTTGCAAATATTTGTGCGGAGCGTTCATAAGTGCGCCTAATGTAGAAATGACCGGACCACCAACACTTGCGGCGAAGCCGCCTCCTGCTGTTGTGGATCCGTGTCGATTGAAATGTTAAGACTCACACCTTAGTCCTCGGAGCCAAGACGCCTCGAAACACGCGCCCTTACCTTTTCTCTAAGCGCTGAATCGCCGCGAGGGTCCATTCCCTCCGTAACGAACACTCTGTCCGTAAACCCATCGACGTCCTTCGCTAAGGTGATGAAGCTCCCGCTATCTCTCGCAGCCTTACTGAAGCACAAAACAGAGCTCAACTCGGCTAACAGTGCATTCACGGCGGCGGCGTTCGGGTTGTCTTGCATGTGAGGCCTAACGTCGAAGCTGACCGGAACGCAACGCATGCCGCGCAGCGCCCCCCGCAGGTGCGTTTCCGTGTCGAGCGACCAGTTAGAGCTTCTTGCCGTCGGTTTCATCGGTCACCATCTTTCCGTCCA
>Ga0102589_1000635_pt1 | contig 63635 bp, 57 predicted proteins | sample AraplaMF_Col_mLB_FD_76858 | JGI IMG/M metagenome (GOLD analysis project Ga0102589, IMG submission 76858) | Arabidopsis root microbial communities from the University of North Carolina, USA - plate scrape MF_Col_mLB | ecosystem: Host-associated > Plants > Roots > Endosphere | place: USA...
CGTTCTTTGTACTACCTACACCTTTCTTAGATGCGAAAAACTGAAGATCTAATCTTAACATACGTTACACCTCCTGCACTTTTTCTATTAAACGGATATACTTTCCGTAATCAAGTTCGATCGTCTTAAGCGAAACAACTAATCCTTCTAAAAGTGTTTGTGCTTTTTCCATTGTATGAGTGTCTAAATCATTAGGCAATTCATACGTTAAGAATCCGCCATCACTTCCGAGTTCAATAGTTGCCTGCACATTACAAAGTACTTCCACTGCATTTATAGATCCGAACACAACCGCTGTTGTTCCGGCACAAACAAGATCTTGTCCGTGCGGCGCATAATCGGCATGCCCAGTCATTTTAAATGATTGGATACTTCCTAATTTCGTGCGACTTATCGTAATCTTAATCATCTTAACCAGAATTAAGCGTTGATTGCTTCAACAACTAGCTTAGTGTAAGGTTGACGATGACCTTGTTTCTTACGATTGTTCTTTTTCGCTTTGTATTTGAAAACGATGATTTTCTTAGCACGACCGTGTTTTTCAACTTTCGCAGTAACTGTTGCACCTTCTACAACTGGGCTACCAACTTTCACGTTTTCGCCACCAACGAAAAGAACTTTGTCAAAAGTAACAGTTTCACCAGCTTCAACATCTAATTTTTCAATGTAGATTTCTTGACCAGCTTCAACTTTGATTTGTTTTCCACCTGTTTCGATAATTGCGTACATACTTGCACCTCCTCATAATTACTAAGACTCGCCAAAACGAGGTAGACATAGAATGTCTTTTGAGAACCTGTCTTGTGCGGTTGTAGCATATAGCAGTTTAGGTGCTATAAACTATAACATAGAGATGTTATCATGAAACATAGACGATTGTCAATAAATGTTCTGCTAACTATTTTTTTCGCTCCATAATTTCTTGCTTCGTTCCAAACCGAACGATTGCATATTTCTCCACTTCTTCATCCTTGAAATAAATTTGAAACGGTATATTTTTTTGTAATTCTTTTTGTAAAAATATTTTTTGTACTCCTGCTCTTGCTGCAATTAACACAGCTTCATCCTCTACACTACTATATGTAATAAGCTCTCTTTCCAGCTCGTATGCAATAGTTTCATCGGAAATAACATGCCCTGTCGTTTTGCACTGCGAACAATCTTCTAGTAATACATCACGCAGGGAGTGTTTCTTACGCTTACGTGTCATTTCTAAAATACCGAGCTCTGTAAATCCGAGAACACGTGTATATGTACGATCCCTTTGAAGTGAAGAAATGAGTTTCTCTCTTACTTTTTCCCTATCTTCTTGTTTTTTCATATTAATAAAATCAATTAAAATCATACCACCAATATCACGCAGCCTTAATTGGCGAGCAATTTCTTGCGCAGCTATTTCATTCGTCCGTAATACCGTATCTTGCAAATTCTGCTTTCCAGTAAATTTACCAGTGTTCACATCAATTACCGTCATTGTCTCCATTTGTTCAATAATTAAATAAGAACCATTTGATAGCCACACTATTTTTTGTAGTGCTTTTTCAATTTCACGTTCTACACCATAGTGACTGAACATAGAAGTTTTTTCATTGTAAAACGAAACCTTCTCTTTCCCTACTTTCTCTTGCAATTCCAGTACTATACTACGTGTATCTACAATTACTTTTTCAATTGTTTCAATCGGATTTTCTTTAAATAAACGGTCTAAAAACGTTGCTGGGCGATGGAGTAATACCGGTGCCCTTCCATGATCTTCTTTTCTTTTTAATTCCTTAAACAGATTTTGAAAATGTTGCATTTCAATCTGCACTTCATCTATTGCACCTTTATCACAAGCTGAGCGAAAAATATATCCCCCGCTTCCTTCTAATTGAATTTCAAGCAATTGTTGTCGTTTTTTATTATTTTTTATTTTCCGGGAAACAGCACGCATCTCATCATAAGGCATATAAACGACATATTTCCCGGTAAATTCTACATTCGCTGTTAATTTTGGGCCTTTTGCATCAATTGCTTCTTTTACCACTTGTACCAGCAGAGCTTGTCCTTCATGTACTCGGTATGATGATGGCACATCGTCATAGGAGAGATATGCATGTTTTTCTAAACCAATATTTACGAAGGCTGCATTCATCCCGGCAATCGTTCGCACTACACGTCCTAAATAAATATGCCCAACAATCTCTTGCTCTTGATTTCGTTGCCATAAAAGTTCGACAATCTCTTGTTTTTCCTCTACAGCAACTCGTTTTTCCGAACCAGTGTAGTTGATGTATAACGTTTTCAAAATACTTTCCTCACTTTTTCATTTTCTTTTCTTCTTACAATATAAAAGGTTAGTGTCCTCGTCAACACTAACCGATTAACTCTTCTACAGATGAGGTTGTTCGTTTTTCGGTAAAATAAGCATAAAGCAATTCATTTTCGTCTAATGTATAATGTTCCTTATATTTTCCATGAACAATAATCGAGTGCTTATACCCTCTCCGGAACTTTGTGAAAATCGTGTATAATTGATCCTCCGTTCGCACCTCAATGGGAGCGATTTTTTCAATATCACGCTTGTTTCCATAATAACGTTCTAATAAAAAACGTATAAACGCATAACGCCGTTGCTTCCATTCTTGATATAGAGAAATCGCTAAAAATAAAAGAAGCATCCACATCATAATACTATTGCTATTCCAAAGAAGTTGCCATCCTAATATCACACTAAAAAAAACACATGATATTTTCATCATTTTCTCATGCGCTTGTAAATAAGGGAATTGGCGCGACAAAACATTAAACAATACTTTCCCACCATCTAGTGGCCAAATTGGAAGTAAATTAAACCCTAAAATAATTAAATTGTTCCATACAAAATAATGATACAGTTCCTCGCTAAACCATCCTATCCTAACTAAGACGTAAGCTAGCCCAATCATCCATACATGTTGAATAGGTCCCGCTATTACAACGATTAATTCTTCCTTTAATGGCTTATTCCCATGTTCCTCAAGCTCCGCCACCCCGCCAAACGGTAAAAGTTGTATTTGCTTGATTCTCCATTTATAATAAGCTGCTGCGAAGGCGTGCCCAAGTTCATGAATCAAAACGATACAAAATAAAAGTAGTAATTCTTTAAAACGCGCCGTCAAAACTCCAATCGCTATAATTCCCCAAAACAACGGATGCACTGTAATTTTTGACAATACTTCACTATATTTATTCAAATGAAATCACCTGAATCGGATCAATAAATTTTTCATTCTTTTTGATCGCAAAATAGAATTTGCCATTTTTGTTATCCGCATTACTCTCAACTGTTCCAATCTTTTGTTTCTTTTCAACATAATCATATAATTTTACAGATGTCTCCCCTAAATTTCCATACCATGATTCCGTGCCATCTGCATGTTGGATCTCAACTATATTCCCAAATCCCTCTTTCTTACCGGCGAAAATGACAACTCCTTCATTTACAGATTCAACAGCTGTATTCACAGCTGTTTGCACAAATACACCTTGGCCATCTTTTTGAAATTTTTGCATGACTTTCCCCGAAGCTGGAACTGCATAATCTTTTTGCTGCACTGGTTGCTTCTTTTCATTCGCAGGTAGAAAAGCAAGTGGTTTTCCAAATTGATCTTCGTACCATTTTGATACAGTAGCAAACTGAAATTCTTCTTGCATAACTTGTTTTACAACCGTTCTTGCTCCATCCAAAGAAGCTGGTGCATTTTTAAATAATATAGCTACCGAGAGAACAAGAATCGTCGCTAATAAAAATTTAAATAAAAATACTTCCTTTCGAAAAAAAGGATACACCTCTTTTTCACCCTCTTCAATCAAAATTGTTTCCTCATCCAAGTTCTCTTCAGAAAAATATCGTTCTTCCTCGAGCCTCTCTTTCTCTTCCCTTCTCTTCGCAATCCGTTTTTTAATATCTTCTACCCGTCTATTCCTCATTCTGTCCCCTTCCTTTTTTACCTCATTTTTGCATCAGAAGTGAAACACTAATAATCAAAAAGTGCTCTATTTACCAAACTTTATACAGTTTGTACATATGTATGAGCCCTAGAAGGAAGATATTCATGAGAAGAAAAAAGAAAAGCACTTCGCATATATGCGAAGTGCTCTTAACGAATTCCAAAGAAATTCTTTACTTTTGTAAAAACAGATAACTTCTCTTGTTCAAACGCTTGTAAAGGTACAGATTCACCTAGCAAACGCCTTGCAATATTCCGATAAGCTAATGATGCTTTCCCACTCGGCTGCAACGCTACAGGCTCACCTGTATTTGTAGCACGAATAACTTCATCATCATCCTCGACAACTCCAAGTAGCTCAATCGAAAGTGTACGTACAATTTCATCTACATCTAACATATCCTGCTCATGTAACATATGGCTACGCACACGGTTAATAACAAGTTTTGGTGGTTCAATATCTTCTTTTTCTAAAAGCCCAATAATACGATCTGCATCACGCATAGAAGATACTTCAGGTGTCGTTACAACAATTGCTTTATCTGCACCTGCCACCGCATTTTTGAATCCCTGCTCAATACCAGCAGGACAATCAATTAATATGTAATCATAATCTTGACGTAATAGTTGTATTAACTCATCCATTTGTTCAGGAGTTACCGCTGACTTATCGCTCGTTTGTGCTGCAGGTAATAAATAAAGCTCATCAAAGCGCTTATCTTTAATCAGAGCCTGAGGTAAACGACAACGACCTTCGACGACATCAACAAGATCAAATACAATACGATTTTCTAGCCCCATTACTACGTCTAAGTTTCTTAGACCAATATCCGTATCAATTAAACATACTTTTTTCCCGGATAATGCTAAGGCTGTACCAATGTTTGCAGACGTTGTAGTCTTTCCTACCCCGCCTTTTCCAGATGTAATTACTATTGCCTCTCCCACAGCTATACAATTCCCCTTTCTAACTTTGTTAAATTAGGTCTAAGATGAGTGAGAAGTTGCAGGCGATCGACAACAATGTGATTGTTCTCATCAATATACGCACATTCCGCCGCCTCTGCTCCGTCTTCTTTCTCTTCCGGAGCCCGCATTGTCACATCACTAATTCGAAGTTGCATTGGATTCATAACAGATGCTGCAATGACAGCATCTGTATCCCCATAATATCCAGCATGCGCAATTCCTCGTAATGATCCAACGACAAAAATATTTCCCCCAGCGATAACCGTTCCGCCTGGATTGACATCTCCAATTAACAATAGATTTCCTTTTACATGCAATACTTGACCTGAGCGAACAATTTTGGAAACAGGGACAATTTCTGTTTCTTCTTTCCACGCTATTGCTTCAGCTTTTGTTATGACATCACTCTCAATGGAATCCACAACAAGATTTTTTTTATTACGAATCAAAGTGCGAATTTCTTCTTGCTGTACATCTGTCAAATAGCGATTACCAACTTTAACATGTACTTCGATTAATGAACGTCCATCACCATCGTAATAGTGAGTGGAAAGCTTTTCGTCCAGTTCTTGCAGTAATTCAGAGAATGAACAGCAATCATCTAAATGTAATGTCAGTCCATCTTTTGTCCCTTTTATCGTTATATTTTGTTGCTTTTTTTCTTCCACTAAAGTTCACCCCAACGATTCAATTCGACATAAAATTAGAAAATCCTTTTTTCTTTTTCTTCCATCGCTTTTGAAAGACGCACAAGATATCGTCTCAGTGGGAAACAAACTAGTAATAAGAAAATTCCATTTAACAATAAAGTAGCAAGGAGACGATCTGAGAAAAAGATATGCGCCGGTACATGAATACGTCCTAGTAGCGTTAAAAATCCATATACATAATACTCTAATGCTGCAATTCCCGTTAATACGATAAAAGAAACAATAAATAAATTCAATTGCAATACTCTCATCGTACTATACACAAGATACGCCAAAATTGGATAAGCAAATATATATACACCAACAAGTTCTGTATATACAGTATCAAATAAAAAACCAAATAATAGCCCATAGTAAATACCTTGTAAAGGACTAAAATAAACGGTAATAAAACATAGCACAATCATAAAGAAATGCGGAGCTGCAATACTGTCTTTCCAAAACAATGCTGTTGGAACTACAGTAGAAAACATATTTTCGAATAAAAACACAAAAAGAAGCAGCAGAGGAAGAATTGCTCTTTTCAAAATAGCCATATCTTCTCCCCCTTACTGTTCTAACGCTGCTGAGGGCATAACTCTTTTTGTAACCATAATATGGTCTACATCATTTAAATCCGCAGCAGGTTTTACGTAAGCTGTTTGTGTTAATCCATATTCATCTGGTGCAACATCTACAATTTTCCCAATTACTAACCCTTTCGGGAAAATATCACTTAATCCTGATGTTACAACCGTTTGATCTTTTTCTACTTTTACATCAGATGGAATCTTTGTGAAAACAAGAGATTGTTTTTCCTTGTCGTATCCTTCAATCAATCCAAAAATACGCTCTTGCCCTTCTACTACAGCAGAAATACGATTTGTTCGATTCAGTGAACTCAATAATTCTACAGTTGATGTAAATTGAGACACACTTTTCACTCGTCCGACTAACCCTTTTGAAGTCATAACAGCCATATCCTTCTGGATTCCTTGCTGTGCACCTCTATCAATTCCGATTAAGTCATACCACTTGTCCGGATTGCGTGCAATCACTGTAGCTTGGATTGGCTTATAGTCACGAAGAGAATCTTTTTTATCAATCGTTTCACGAAGCTTCGCATTATCTTTTTCCAAATCTTTTACTTTCACGGATAATTCCGCATACTTATCTAATTTTTCTTTTAATGTTTTATTTTCTTCATACGTGCGCTTTACATCTTCTACGTTCTCAAAGAACCCGGCAACATAATTCGCTGGCTTTTGGAATACACGTTCTACAACACCGACAGTATCTTTTACAAACTGCTCTGGCCATGTTAGATTTTTCCGTTCTTTCAGTGAGATTCCAATCAATGCCACGAGAAGAATAATACTAACTAGCAAAACAATTAATCTTTTGTTTAAGAAAAACTGTGGCACGTTCACACCCTCTTAATTTCATTGATTTTTATTTTGGAATATTATCGAGCAGTTTTGAAAAGGTCGATATTATCTAAAGCTTTACCTGTTCCAATTGCTACACAGTCAAGTGGATTTTCTGCAACAAGAACTGGCATTTTCGTTTCTTCACTAATTACTTTGTCCAAGTTGCGAAGTAATGCACCGCCTCCTGTTAATACAATTCCACGGTCCATAATATCCGCTGCTAATTCAGGTGGCGTTTTTTCTAATGTGTTTTTCACTGATTCTACAATTGCATCTACTGTATCTTTTAACGCATCTGCAATCTCTTCTGGCTTGATTAATACTGTTTTTGGTAAACCACTTACTAAATCACGGCCACGAATTTCCATTGGCTCAATACCTTCTGGCTCGCCTGCAGAACCGATTTCTAATTTTAATGCTTCTGCTGTTCTTTCACCGATCATTAAGTTGTAGCTTTTCTTAATGTATTGAATGATTGAATCGTCCATATCATCACCAGCAACACGAACAGATTGACTTGTTACAATCCCGCCTAAAGAAATGATCGCAACTTCTGTTGTTCCGCCGCCAATATCAACAACCATACTACCAGTTGGTTCCCAAACAGGTAAGTTTGCACCGATTGCTGCTGCAAATGGTTCTTCAATTGGATATGCATCACGCGCACCTGCTTGGCGAGTTGCATCGATTACTGCACGTCTTTCTACAGCAGTAATACCAGATGGCACACATACCATTACATATGGCTTACGAGAGAAAAATCCATTTGATTTTTGCGCTTGTTGAATATAGTATTTCATCATTGTCGCTGTTGTTTCATAATCAGCGATTACACCATCTTTCATAGGGCGAAGAGCCACTACGTTTCCTGGTGTACGACCAATCATTTGTTTTGCATCGCTACCAACTGCAACGATTTGTTTCGAATCAGTTTGCAATGCTACAACTGAAGGTTCACGTAAAACTACACCTTTTCCTTTCACGTATACAAGCGTGTTTGCTGTTCCTAAATCAATTCCAAGATCACGAGTAAAACCACCAAATCCAAACATATCATCTATCTTCCTTTCTCATTTTCACGGACTCATTTTCTTACTTTATATTTATAATAAAACAGTACGTTTTTATATTTTCTATCCTTTATTGTAAGCGAATGCCTACAAAAAACTCATAAATCACATTATAAAACAAAATAGGTAAAAAGAATAGTCTTAAATATGACCTTTTTCTTTTAAACTCACGAATTTATGGTCGCCTATAATAATGTGATCAAGGACTTCAATCCCAATGATCCTTCCACATTCTACCAATCTTTTTGTCACTTCAATATCTTCCCGACTCGGCGTAGGATCTCCTGAAGGGTGGTTATGCAGACATATAATAGAGGCTGCTGCGCGACGAAAAGCTTCTTTGAAAACCTCGCGAGGATGCACAATTGAGGCATTTAAACTCCCAATAAACACAGTCTGCCGATGCATAACTTGATTTTTCGTATTCAAGTATAAACAGACAAAGTGCTCTTGTTGTAAAAAACGCATCTCTTCCATCATATAACTAGCGCAATCTTCTGGACTCCGAATACTATATCGATTTTGGTACTCTAAACGCACCATCCTTCTCCCTAGTTCAAAAGCAGCGATTAACTGAGAGGCCTTTGCTATTCCTACACCATGAATACTCGTCATCTCTTCTATTGTAGCATCTTTTAACATTCGTAATCCGTCAAAATGATATAAAATTTGATCCGCTAATGTTAGAACTGATTCTTCTTTAGAACCAGTTCTAAGTAGCACTGCGAGAAGTTCCCGATTCGATAAACTGCTTGCTCCTTCTACTAATAAACGCTCCCGTGGTTGTTCTTCTTTCAAAACATCACGAATACCGTTCATATTTTCACTCCTTTTTCAATTTTTCGCAAAGAAAACCCCATGCAATTTTACGCATGGGATGCATCATTATCGAACTGTTTTAATTCACGAACAAGTCGTGCAATTGGTAATCCCACTACACTGTAGTAATCTCCCTGAATATGTTGAACAAAGATAGAACCTTTTCCTTGAATACCGTAACTTCCAGCCTTATCAAGTGGTTCTTTCGTCGCAATATACGCATCAACCTCTTCTTCTGTTAACTCCCAAAACGTAACTTCTGTACGTTCGTAGAAAGTTACTGTTTTTTCTTTTGAAATGAGCGCAACGCCTGTATATACTTCATGTGTTTTTCCTGATAATAGCTGCAGTATTTCTTTCGCTTCCGCTTCATCTTTAGGCTTTCCAAGAATACGCGATTCATATGTAACAATTGTATCTGCACCTAATACCACACTATCTTCGTGATTTTCTACTACAGCAGACGCTTTTTGCAAAGCAAGTGACATCACAATATCAGCGGGCGATGAATACGCACCGATTGTTTCTTCTATTTCACTCACAACAATTTCAAATGGTACACCCGCTAGTTCAAGTAATTCCTTCCGGCGCGGTGACCCAGATGCTAAAATAAGTTTTTTCATATATGCTCCTTTCTTACATAAAGCAGAAAAATATAGCTTGATCGTATCAAACAAATACCTTTCCTACAAATTGCAAAAACATCATTTTCTTTTTAAGAAATGATGTTTTCTCACTATAAGGTGAAAACATTTCTATAGCTATATAATTCAAAAGAAAAGAAAGAAGTATGCATACTTCTTTCCTCTTATTCCATTATCCTACTCTTTGGCTTTTTGCGAAACCACTTTTTCATAAGAAAGCAAACCATCAATGATAACTTGATTCAATTTAGCTACTGCTTCTTTATCAGTCTTTCCTTCTTTTATTGTTTGCACAGCTACTGATGCATACGTATATATTTTTTTTACATCCTCACGCTTAATTGATTTCCCCTCTTTTTCAATTGCCTTCCATTCCTTTTCAATCGCTTCTATTTCTTTTGAATTACTTTTACTTCCAGGTTGTATACTAGTCGCGTATTTTACAAAATGGACGTATAAGAGTTGTAACTTACTTAACAATGGACCAGATTCTTTATCGCTTTTCAGCAATGCCCGATCTGTAATTTCCCATTTCTTTTTCAAAACTGATACGCCGTCTTTCTTATATTGTCCGATTAATTTATCTAACGATTGCTCATCACTAGCAATTCCAACTACAAGTGAATACTTATCATCAGTCGGTTTAATCGCTGCTATGCCCCCATTGTCTTTCCATTCCTGAGTAGCTGCCTGTCCTTTTTCTTCAGAAGAATAGAGACCTCCCTGAACGAAATATAAAGTGATTGGTTCTAAAGCAGCTGCATTCCCCACCTTTTGTTTTTCTTCTTTTTTCTCCCCAGCTGTTACTTCTTTTTGCTCTGCTCCATTATTCTTTTCTCCACTTGTTATCGTAGCTTCCCGAACTGTACCTTGTCCCGTTAACAAGTGAAGCATTCCCATCCCTAACACTGTGCCAATGATAACCGCAGTAGCAACTGTAAAAATAAGCACATTATTCCATTTCTTTCGGTGCTGCCGGATAGATGGTAACTTGTTTTTTTGAAAGGGCACTACATTTTGCGACGTTTCACTATCAACTACCATCCAATCAAATTCTTCCTTTTCTTTCTGCTTTTCTTCATACTTTGCTTCCGTTCCGTTTACTTTAACCGAGATTGTTCGTGATTGCTTGTCCATACCCTCACACCTCACCTCTTATCATTGTCCGCATCATATCATATTCACTTCACAAAAAAACGAGATATCTGTCGGAGGGATTCGTCAAATTTTCCCATATAGTTATCTTATCCCGCATTAATAGGCAGTAATATCCCCTACCTCAAAATTGCGGATAAAAATTATGAAGGTTGCTAGGGGATAAACTGCCCCTAAAAGCCCGATTGGTGAAGGCTAACCATCAGTGGGAAATAAAAAAACCTCCACTGATGGAAGTTTCACTTTATATGTATGTATTTGACTTCATTTGTAGAACAAAAAACTAGGGCAGCAAGTTGCTGTCCTAGTTTTTTTCACGAATGTATTTTCTAACTTCTGAAATAAAGTAAAGAGAGCCTGTTATGATGAAAACATCATTTTCTTGGAGGTTGTTCATTTTCGCATCAATAGCTTCTTTCCAATTCTCAAAAACTTGTTTTGTTTCCTTACGTGAGTAAGCTGCAAGCTCCTCAGCAGAAATCGCACGATCAAATGTGAATGTTGTAAAAGTCATTTCATCTGCAATTGTTTCTAATTGCCCTACCATATTGTCTAGCTGTTTATCACCTAAAGCGGTAAATAAAACAAGGATGTTTTTATCGTTATAATGATCCTTTACTGTTTTCACAAGGCTTGCAATTCCTTCTGGATTATGAGCGCCATCTATAATTACGTCCGGATTGCTTTGCAGTCGTTCAAATCGGCCAATCCAATATGCTTCACTTAATCCTACGCCAATATGCTCTTCCTCCATTAAGAATGATAGGTATGTTTTAAGATACATAATCCCCATCAACGCCAATGCTGCATTTCCGACTTGATGACTTCCTTTCATCGAAATCTGAACTTCCTCAAATGAAGCAAACGGGCAAGAAAAATCAAAATGCTCTCCATCTTCATCGGAACGCCGATGAACAGCTGTAAATTGCTTTCCAAACTCATATAGATTTGCATTCTTTTCCTGAGCAACCTTTTGGATAACCTCAAGTGCTTCTTCATCCTGCACACCAGTAATAACAGGAACTCCTGATTTAATAATTCCTGCTTTTTCGTACGCAATTTCAGCTAATGTATTCCCTAAAATATGCATATGATCATGGCCGATATTTGTAATCATTGTAAGAACTGGATGAACTACATTTGTAGAATCAAAACGACCACCAAGCCCTGTTTCAAACAAGACGATGTCACAGAAGTTTATTTTACCAAAATAGCAGATTGCCATTACTGTAATAATTTCAAACTCCGTTGCTTCTCCTAAATCTGTTTCATCTAATTTTTCAACAACCGGTTTTACCATATTTACAAGCTCAGTAATTTCTTTATCTGCAATCGGTGTACCGTTAACACTAATTCGCTCATTAAATGTTTCAATGTATGGAGACGTAAATGTACCAACTTTATATTTTCCCGCCTCTAGCATATAACGCATATATGTTAAAGTTGAACCTTTTCCATTTGTTCCTGCAAGATGAACGCATTTTATGTGACGCTCAGGATTTCCAAGCTCCCCTAGCATCCACTGCATTCTCTCTAATCCTGGTTTAATTCCAAACTTTAATCGGCTATGAATCCAATCTATCGCTTCTTCGTATGTATGTACCACGCTTGCCATTCCCCTTTCAAATCAATAAAAAAGAACTAAAACAAAGAATTATTCTAGCTCTATTATACGCAAATAAAAGAGACTCACCAATATGGCGAGTCTCTTTCGAATGACTTTATTTTTGAAGATCAGCTAGACGTTGACGAACTGCTTCGCGTTTTTCTAGATAATCTTGCTCTTTTGCACGCTCTCCTTCAATAACTGCCGCTGGTGCTTTTGCTACGAAACCTTGGTTTGCAAGTTTCTTCTGTACACGTTCTACTTCTTTATCGAACTTCTCAAGTTCTTTTTCAAGACGCGCTTTCTCTTCATCAAGATTGATAAGATCAGCTAACGGTAAGAATAACTCTGCACCTGATACGATTGCAGTCATCGCTTTTTCTGGCGCTTGTAAATCAGTCTTAATTGTTAATTCACTTGGATTACAGAAACGCTCAATGTAAGAGCTGTTTTTCATAAGCTGTGCTAGTACTGCTTCGTCTTTTGCTTTAATTTGCATTTGAACTTTTTTGCTCATTGGCGTATTTACTTCAGCACGAATGTTTCGAACAGAGCGAATGATATCAACTAGAAGGTGCATTTCTGCTGCCGCTTCTTTATCTTGTAAATCTTCGCGAACTGTCGGCCATGCTGCTACTGTAATAGATTCACCTTCATGCGGTAAGTGTTGCCAAATCTTCTCTGTTACGAATGGCATGAATGGGTGTAGTAGACGCATCGTTTGGTCTAGTACGTATGCTAGAATTGAACGAGTTGTTTTCTTAGCCACTTCATCTTCACCGTATAATGGAAGTTTCGCCATTTCAATATACCAATCACAGAAATCATCCCAAATGAAGTTGTATAATGAACGGCCAGCTTCACCGAACTCATATTTATCCATGTTACGTGTTACACTTTCAATCGTTTCATTTAAGCGGGTTAAAATCCACTTATCTGCAACTGATTTTTCACCAGTTAAATCGATATCTTCATATTTCATGTCATCCATGTTCATTAATACGAAACGGGATGCATTCCAAATTTTATTAATGAAGTTCCAAGTAGATTCTACTTTCTCCATGCTGAAGCGTAAATCTTGTCCTGGTGCACTTCCTGTTGATAAGAAGAAGCGCATTGCATCTGCACCGTACTTATCAATAACATCCATTGGATCAATACCGTTACCAAGAGATTTACTCATTTTACGTCCTTGCTCATCACGAACTAAACCGTGAATTAATACGTCTTTAAATGGGCGCTCTCCTGTAAACTCTAAACCTTGGAAAATCATACGAGATACCCAGAAGAAGATGATATCATAACCAGTTACTAGAGCATCTGTTGAATAGTAACGTTTGAAGTCTTCTGCATCTTCATTCGGCCAACCAAGTGTTGAGAATGGCCATAACGCTGAGCTAAACCATGTATCAAGTACGTCGTTATCTTGATTCCAGTTTTCAATATCTGCTGGTGCTTCCGTACCTACGTATACTTCACCAGTTTCTTTATGATACCAAGCTGGAATGCGGTGTCCCCACCATAATTGACGAGAAATACACCAGTCGTGAATGTTTTCCATCCAGCGTAAGTATGTGTTCTCGAAACGCTCTGGTACGAACGTTACTTTTTCTTCTTCTTTTTGTTGAAGTTCTACTGCCTTTTCTGCAAGTGGTCCCATTTTTACGAACCATTGTGTTGATAAGTAAGGCTCAACAACTGCACCGCTACGCTCACTATGTCCTACTGAATGCATATGAGGCTCGATTTCTACTAATACGCCAGCATCTTGTAAGTCTTTTACTAACTCTTTACGGCATTCGAAACGATCCATACCGTTATACTTACCAGCTTTTTCGTTCATCGTTCCATCTTCGTTCATTACTAAAATACGAGGTAAGTCATGTCGGTTACCTACTTCAAAGTCATTCGGATCATGAGCTGGTGTAATTTTCACAACGCCTGTTCCGAAATCTTTTTCTACGTACTCATCAGCAATAATCGGAATTTCACGGCCTACGATTGGAAGTGTAACTGTTTTTCCGATTAAATGCTTGTAACGATCATCTTCTGGATGAACTGCTACTGCTGTATCGCCAAGCATTGTTTCTGGACGAGTTGTCGCAAGTCGAATGTGACCAGATCCATCTGTCAATGGGTAGTTCATATGGTAGAATGCACCTTGAATCTCTTTATGAATTACTTCAATATCAGAAAGAGCTGTGCGTGTTGCTGGATCCCAGTTGATAATATATTCACCGCGGTAAATTAAACCTTTTTCGTATAATTGAACGAATACTTTATTAACCGCATCAGATAAACCTTCGTCTAATGTAAAGCGCTCACGAGAGTAATCTAATCCTAAACCAACTTTTCCCCATTGCTGACGAATGTGAGAAGCATATTCTTCTTTCCATTCCCATGCTTTCTCAAGGAATTTCTCACGGCCAAGATCGTAACGTGAAATACCTTCTTCACGAAGTTTTCCTTCTACTTTTGCCTGTGTTGCGATACCAGCATGGTCCATTCCTGGAAGCCATAATACATCGTAACCTTGCATACGCTTTGTACGCGTCAAAATATCTTGAAGCGTCGTATCCCAAGCGTGCCCTAAGTGCAGTTTACCTGTTACGTTTGGAGGCGGGATTACAATTGTATACGGCTGCTTTTCCGCATCTCCTTTTGCTTCGAAATATTTGCCGTCTAGCCACCATTTATAAAGGCCTTCTTCAACGGACATATGATCATATTTAGTCGGTAAATTCTTTTCCGTATTTGACATTATTTTCCCTCCTTAAAATAAAAAATGCCCCTCATCCAAAAAGGACGAGGGACATCGTGGTACCACCTTTATTTACAAACAAATTCAAAATTTGCTTATACTCTTAATTTGATAACGGACAGATCCGTCTTTTCCTAATGAGAATGACTCCGTTCAGAAAAGATGCTCCAGAGCTACCTTCTAACATGACTATCTAGAGAATCTCACAGCTAATAATTCTCCTCTCTGCAGACGTTTAATGTTATACTCTTCCCCTTCAACGCATTTATATAATTGTTATTTATTATATACAATAGTGTAAAAAACGAAACCATATTCGTCAAGATAAAAATATTTTTCAGCAAGTTTCTACAATTAATAAATTCTATTTTGATAAAAACAACATACAATTACCAATCAGCTTAACTAAATTGCCTGTAATATATACACGGAAAATGAAGGTATGCAGCACAAGCACCTTAGGTACTTACCCCGCATACTGTAATATTACCCTTTCATCTTTTAAGGTTCATGTGCAGCAATAGCCTTTCTATACGGAGGAATGATTATGCGACGATACCGACGCACCTACAATTTTTCGGCCCCTTCATGGGTTAGAAATTTACAAACGATGTTTGCTGATTTTGCAATTCCCCTTACGATTTTCCAAGGGATTCGTACATTACTACTTCCAACTTTCTTAGATTTCATCATCCTTATCATCTTTGTTGTAGCAACGATTCGCTTGCATTTTCAGCCGTAGCCTCAAGGACACTTGAGACTACGGCTGTTACTCATTCCCTTGCTGCGCTGCTTGAAATTGTGAAATAAAATACTCTATATTACTTACAAGCCAATGCGCTTGTTGTAACATTTTCACACCTTGAAGTTCTTGCTTTTCACTACGGCTCTGCTGTTTGCTTGTATAAGATTGGATTTGTCGAATAAATGGGGACGGATATGTTAGATACGCAAACATAAGGAGTTGTTCTTCTTTCGTAAACGGAAAATTCTTTTGATACACCTGATACCATTCAAAGCGATCGCTTCTCGTAATTGGATATGTGTTCAATGAGCGGGAATAAAAGCGAACAAGATCTTGAACTGGTGTTGCAAATTGAGACCTTTCTAAACTAATAAAATAACCATTTCGTTCATAATCGAATAAAAAATGATTCATCGATACATTGCCATGAATAAAAGAAACTCGTGTTTTTTCTTTTTCTTTCATCGCTTCATTCCACTCCGAAAGCTGTTTCGTTGCAAATTCACGCGCCCTCATCACATGATGAAAATACGTACAATACTGCAATTCAAACGGCGACATATACCATTTCGCCTCAGACTCTACGAGGAATTGCTCTAAGAATTCTCCATCTTTCTCCCAACGATCAGAGACATTTGTATAATGCTCCTCTAACGCTTCTTCAGTATACGTTTCTTCTTTTACCGTCCTTTGATGAAGCAGCGCTAGCGTCTGAAACATTTTATGATATTGATCATTGTCCTCTCCGTTCCCTTCTGCTCGCTCAAGCCAAGGCATTAAATAATAACTATATGTTTCGTCACTCAAAATATGATTTCCATCTGTCGCATGGTAAATCGGTACATAATGTGTAAATCCCTTTTCACGTAAAAATTGAACATAATACATTAAATTATTTCGCTTCAATCGATGAGATGGTAATTTTTTCAATGCATATGGACCTTGATTCGTATAAATTTTTATTACACTCCCATGCTCTTCCATATGGTGGGCATCCAATTGATACCGCTGTACGATCGGCGCATAACGATCTCGCAATTCTATATCCATACGAATGATCCTTTCTCATTCAAAAACGTAAGATGAACTATGGTAAAAGAAAAGAGATGAGTGGAGAAAATTCTCCACTCACTTTGTCTTTGCTTTTGACACAGGTATATATATAATTTGCCCTGCAGTTAAATATACATCATCTGTTTGATTCACACGATGTAAATGCTGGACCGACGTTTCATATCGATCCGCAACCGATTCAATTGTATCCCCTTCTTGCACAAAATACATACGTAATTTCGTAAATTCTTCTTCCGGCTCTTTCGTAAACAATTTTGTTAAATATAATGCATTTTCATCCCGTTGTGAGTATGCCGTTTCTGCTTCTTCCTGTAATTCCTTTTCCTTCTTTTTCTGAAAATCCTTCCGGCCAAAGAATTCAAACTGTGGTGTAGTTTCTTTTGCTTCCTCTTCTCGTTCTTCCTCTTCATGTTCTTCTAGATCTTCTACCTCTTCTTCTAATTCTTGTTCTTTGCGCTCCTCTAATTGGAAAGGCTCAAATGCATAATCTTCCCATCCGTTTGATTCTGTATGAACTGTTACTTCTTCCACTTCTACCGGCAATGTATCCTCATCCACCAGTTTTATTTCCTCGGTTCTATCAACTTCCACATTCTCTATCTCTTCCTCTTGCACTTCATTCTGTATTCTCTCATCCTCACATAATCCAGATATCGATATGTCCGCTAATAGCTGTAAACAACCATTTTCCTTTAATTCATAATCGAATTCCTCAATGGAAACATACAATTCTTCAACTTGTTTCACTCGGTTTCGTGGAATCGAAATTTCTAACGGAAAAGAGTGCACAAGTTCGTTTACACCATCTTCTCGCGTTTCTACATAATCAATGGATTTCGCTGGAGATAAATCTCGTAATGAAAACGCAGAATCATCTTGCCTTGCAACATATTCTCCCGTTAAATCCAATTGACCTCTCACAATTACTTCGTATTCAAGCTCTTCTATCTCAACGTCTGGATCTAACGAAATTGACAAAAGTTCTTCGACTTCCTGTCCTTTTTGGAACCAAACCGATTCTTTTAATGAAAAACGTAATGAATGATCTGTTGCCACTTCTTTTCCCCCTCCCAAACTGTATGTCATTACAGGTTTATGTGTCTCGGAATCATTTTATGAGTAAAAAATCGAACTGCACATGTGATCTTCCTATTCATTTTTCATATATCGACGCTTTTTAAAATATATCGGCATTCCGACAATATGCGACATGATCTCTAGTCATTAATAAAAAGGTTGCCAGGACGATCCCGGCAACCTTTTTATTTACGCTTTTAATTTCGACATCGCAATTTCTGCCGCTGCAATTGTCGCTTCAATATCTGCATCACTATGTGCTGTTGATAAGAATAATCCTTCAAATTGAGAAGGTGGTAAGAATACACCTTGCTCTACCATTTCACGATAGTAAGCTGCGAAGAACTCTAAGTTAGACGTTTTTGCTGCATCGTAGTTAATAACTGGTTCATTCGTGAAGAATATACCTATCATTGAACCTGCGCGGTTTATATGATGCGGAATACCGTGTTTTTCAGCCGCTTTACGCAGGCCATTTTCTAACATTTCAGCTTTACGCTCAAACTCTTGATAACACTCTGGCGTTAATTGTACTAATGTTTCATAACCTGCAGTCATTGCTAAAGGATTACCAGATAATGTACCTGCTTGGTAAATCGGTCCGCTCGGTGCAACTTGGCGCATAATTTCCGCTTTACCACCGTATGCTCCTACTGGTAGGCCGCCACCGATTACTTTTCCTAAACAAGTTAAATCAGGTGTTACACCGTAATAACCTTGTCCACAGTTGTAAGCAACGCGGAATCCTGTCATCACTTCATCAAAAATAAGCAATGCACCATTTTGCTCTGTCACTTCACGAAGTCCTTCTAAAAATCCTTGTTGTGGTGGAACTACTCCCATATTTCCTGCCACTGGCTCTACGATAACACAAGCAATATCGTCACCGAATTGCTCGAACGCATATTTTACACTCTCCAAATCGTTATACGCTACTGTAATCGTATTTTTCGCTACACCTTCAGGTACACCTGGGCTATCTGGTAAACCAAGCGTCGCAACACCTGAACCTGCTTTAATTAATAGCGAATCACCATGACCATGGTAACAACCAATAAATTTCAAAATTTTATTACGACCTGTATAACCACGTGCTAGACGAAGGGCACTCATCGTCGCTTCTGTTCCTGAATTTACCATACGTACAATTTCAATCGATGGCACACGCTCAATTACAAGCTGCGCTAATTTATTTTCAATCTCTGTTGGCGCACCAAAGCTCGTTCCTTTTTCAGCAACAGCTTTTAATGATTCCACAACACGTTCATTTGCATGTCCGTGAATAAGCGGTCCCCATGATAATACGTAGTCGATATATTCGTTCCCGTCAATATCATACACTTTAGAGCCTTTTCCGCGCTCCATAAAAAGCGGATTCATACCAACGGACTTAAATGCACGAACTGGGCTATTTACGCCGCCAGGCATTAAATCTTGCGCTGTTTCAAACGCTTCAATCGATTTATCAAACTTTTTCATTATTGTATTCCTCCTTCTTGTAACCATCGTGCTGCGTCTTTCGCATGATACGTAATAATTAAATCTGCTCCTGCACGTTTCATGCTCAATAGTTTCTCAAGTACAATCTCTTTTTCATTAATCCAACCATTTTGCGCTGCCGCTTTAATCATTGAGTATTCTCCGCTCACATTATAAGCCACGATTGGTAAATTGAAATTGTTTTTCACATCGCGAATGATATCTAAGTAAGAAAGGGCCGGTTTTACAATTAAGAAATCCGCTCCTTCCATTACATCTGATTCAGCCTCACGGAATGCTTCCATACGGTTTGCTGGATCCATTTGATACGTTTTACGATCACCAAATTGCGGTGCACCGTGCGCAGCATCGCGGAATGGACCGTAAAATGCAGACGAGTATTTCACAGCGTATGACATAACCGGTACGTGTGCAAAACCGTTCTCATCTAACGCATGGCGAATCGCCGTTACAAATCCATCCATCATGTTAGATGGTGCGATAATATCTGCTCCTGCTTTTGCTTGGCTCACTGCTGTTTTTGCAAGAACTTCAAGTGATTCATCATTTAAAATGATTCCATCCTCAATAACCCCGCAATGCCCATGGCTTGTATATTGGCATAAACATGTATCCGCCACTACTACTAACTCTGGAAACTGCTCTTTAATTTGTTTGATCGCACGTTGTACAATGCCGTGTTCACAAAATGCAGAAGATCCAACTTCATCTTTTTCAGCAGGCAAACCAAATACGATAACAGAACGAATACCTAAATCTACCACTTCTTGCATTTCAGCTTGCAGAAGATCTAAAGAAATTTGATATACATCCGGCATAGAAGGAACTTCGTTACGAACATTCTCTCCTTCTAATACAAAAATAGGATAAATAAAATCTTCTGTATGTAAAAATGTTTCACGTACAAGCGCACGCATATTTTTGCTTTGTCTTAAACGACGATGACGATTAAATTGTAAAGAATTCATAGATTTCTATCTCCCATTCTTTTTATTTAGACTATGCATTTTGATTATATTTTGAAATGCACTGTATTAATGCTTCTACTGTATATTCTTTTGGAACGATTACACCAGCAAAATAACGCCTTGCCTCTTGCTCTGTTATCGGTCCTATACAAGCAATTGTACATTTTTTTGTCCATTCTCTCCAGTTTGTGCCCTCAAGTAATTTCACAAAGCTTGTAACAGTAGAGGGACTCGTAAATGTAACAACATCTACCTTACCTAACTCTAGAGCTGCGATAAGGTCTAGCTGCTTCTCATGATTTGTTTTCGTTTCATACACGACAAATTCTTCTAAAAACACATCAAGATCGCGGAGTTTATTTGGAATAATATCTCTAGCTAAATTCCCTTTTGGAAATAAAATGCGTTCTGTCCCGTTTAACTCTCTTACAAATTCTAAAACGAAAGCTTCCGCGACAAAAGTCTTTGGGACAAAATGAACCTCATAACCCCGCTTTTCTAATTCTTGTCCTGTTTTCACCCCTACTGCAGCAATGCGAACAGTAGGGGGTATTTCCTGACACAAACCATCTAAAAAAAAACTCACACCATTTTTACTCGTAAAAATAACCCAGTCATATGTGTGAAGCTGCTGAGATATACCTTGAAATTCCTGCTGAGATACACCTTCTATATGCAAAAGCGGAATTTCCAATGGAATTCCGCCCTGTTTTTTCACCGCTACACTCATTTGTTTTGCTTGATGCTGGGCACGCGTAATCAGTACTGTTTTGCCAGCAAGAGCATCCATGATTAATGTTGCTCCTTATTCGCAGCAAGAATGAGCTCTTTTGCTCCTTGCTTAATTAAACGATCCGCTGCCTCTAAGCCAACTTGCTCTGGATTCACACCTGTGACAATTTCTTTTAACAAGACTGAACCATCCATAGAACCGACAAGAGCTGTTAATTCAATTTCATCATTCTTCTGAAGCGTTGCATAACCAGCGATCGGTACTTGGCAACCACCTTCAAGTTTATGAAGGAATACTCGTTCAGCCGCTACTGTTCGTTCTGTTACAGCATCATTCATATGTGATAATAATTGCAATAGATCTGCATCATCCTCACGACATTCAATCGCTAAGGCACCTTGTCCTACAGCTGGTACACATAATGTTTCATCTAAGTGTTCTGTAATTACATCATCATCCCAGCCCATTCTCTGCAATCCAGCCGTTGCTAAAATGATTGCATCATAATCTTCTTCTTTTAATTTACGTAATCTCGTATCAATATTTCCACGAATCCACTTCACTTGTAAATCTGGTCTAGCAGCGAGTAACTGCGCACTACGTCGTAAACTACTCGTACCAAGAATTGCACCTTCTGCTAAGTCCTCAAATGATTCCCCGTTTTTTGAGATGAACGCATCACGCGGATCGACACGCTTTGGTATACACCCAATTGTTAATCCATCTGGAAGTACAGCTGGCATATCCTTCATACTATGTACAGCCATATCGATTTCTTTCATAAGTAGTGCGTGTTCAATTTCTTTTACAAACAAGCCTTTCCCACCTACTTTAGAAAGCGTCACATCTAAAATAACATCACCTTTTGTAACAATTTCTTTCACTTCAAATTCATATGGTAAACCAAGCGCTTTTAATTGATCAATAAACCAATTTGTTTGTGTTAATGCTAGCTTACTCTTTCTTGAACCTACAATAATTTTGCGCATAATGTTCTCTCCTCATTATAAATACCAAAAGTGGAAGTTGGATAAACTGCTTAATAGAAAAATATTGATTAACATAACGAGAAAGGCTCCAATGTTCCAGTTTATAATTTTCTTACCTTGCAATATATCTGACCCTCGTAAATATAGACCCATGCAATAGACAAACAAAACAACAAAAGACCCGATTACTTTCGTGTCATACCAATGGAAATTATCTAGTTTTGTATATCCCCATATACATCCAAGCAAAATAGCTAATAGGAAAAACGGAACAGAAAATAAATTTAATCCATATGACATCGACTCAAGCTTCGGTAAGTTTCCTAACCTTCTTAATCTTGCATTCCATTTTTTTTGTTTTAATAATCGATATTGCAACAAGTACATAATGGAAAAAATAAACGATACTGTAAACGCCGCATAGGAAATAATCGCCATTCCTACATGCACGTATACAAGCTCTGAAACTAATTGATGTGCGAGTACAGGCGACATTTTTCCGAGCGGAGTGAAAATAGAAAAAGCGCTTACGCCAAAAGCAATGACATTTGTAAAAAAGACTAAAAAGTCAATGCGCATAAATCGATTGATTACGAGTGACATTGTAATTAATAGCCACACATAAAAATAAATCCCTGACAATAATGTCAAAATCGGATTCGTCTCTGATTCCGTAGCTCGAAGTAACATAAAAATAGACTGTAATACCCATACAATCGCAAGTAACCAAAAAGCAATTCGATTCGCCTTTCGGTTACTTTGGAAATAATCTATAAAATATAAACTAATGCTACAAGCATATAAAATAATTGCGATATGATAAATAATACTATTATTTAAAAAACCCATCCGATCATCCTTCCAGTTATAAAGATGGAACGGATGCTGTCCACACTCGTTTATGCTCTGGTTCTTCAATATGTTCCATGGCCGCTTCTTGCACTTCTAAATCAAAAATTTTCGCAAATAAAGCGAGCTTTTCCGTAGCTCCCTCTTCGGCCGCTAACTCTTTCGCTACTAAAATTGGATCCTTTAGCAGTTGATTGATAATACTTTTCGTATGCTTACTAATCACTTTTCTTTCACGATCACTAAGCGTTGGAATTTTTCGTTCAAGACTTTGCATCGTATCACTTTGAATCGCTAATGCTTTATCACGTAAAGCTGATATTAAAGGAACAACGCCAAGCGTATTTAACCAAGCTTTAAATATAACGATTTCCTCTTCAATCATAAGCTGAATTTTTTCCGCCTCTTTCAAACGTTCAGCACGATTGGCTTCTACTACACCTTGTAAATCATCAATATCGTACAAGAAAGAACCTTCTAGCTCATCGATTGTCGGATCAATATCACGCGGCACTGCAATATCTACCATAAATAATGGACGACCACAGCGTATACGCTCCACTCTTGTCATCATTTCTTTCGTAATCACGTAATCTGAAGCACCAGTTGAACTAATTAAAATATCCGCTTCTAAAAGCGCACACTGCAATTCACTTAACGGTTTTGCATGCCCCATATATTTCTCGGCCATTGTTTCCGCTTTCGTAAACGTACGGTTCATAACGGTCACTTTACGAGCTCCGCTTCCATATAAGTTTTGCAGGGCAAGTTCACCCATCTTTCCAGCGCCAAGAATCAAAACATGACAGTCTGTTAAATCGCCGAAAATTTTCTTTCCAAGTTCAACAGCAGCATAGCTAACAGACATGGCACTTTCACCAATTGTTGTTTCTGAATGCGCACGCTTTGCTAACGTAATGACTTGTTTGAACAATTCATTAAAAATTGTCCCTGTTGCTTTCACTTTTTGCGCCTCTAAGAAGCTATTTCGAATTTGTCCTAAGATTTGTGTTTCACCCACTACCATAGAATCTAATCCGCACGTTACACGGAATAAATGTTCCACGGCACCATCTTGTTCAAAAATAGACAAATATGGTGAAACCTCTTCTATACCAAGCTGAAACCAATCAGCTAAAAATTTCTTAATGTAATATCGTCCCGTGTGTAATTGATCGACGACAGCATAGATTTCTGTGCGGTTACACGTTGATACAATGACATTTTCTAACACGCTCTTTTGATTTTGTAACGTTGTCATTGCCTGCTCTAACTCCGCTGCCTGAAATGTTAGTTTCTCACGAAATTCTACAGGGGCTGTTCGATAATTTACACCAACAACAAGAATATGCACGCAGCATGTCCCCCTTCAACCGTTTTATCACCTTATCTACTATCATAATACAACTTTCCTGTTATGAATCTGACAATCGTGTGAACATCAACAAATTATTTTTTCTGCTTTTCACACCTAGCAGGAAATACATTACTCATCTGACTATATAAATGCAAATTGAAAAAACGACATAAAACCTAATCTTTAGGTGGGAGAGAGCATCCAGCCACGCATAGAAGCGGTCAGATCCTCTCCCTGCCCCATGCCAAGTTAAAACAAAGAGAGAAAACGAGTACATGTCACCTTTTGTTCTTCATAACAGCGACTTATATGTTAGAAAATCAAAATGTATATATACCTTACTTTATAATCATTATAAAATAATAACTCTATTTGTACGTTACCAAAAAAATCTATCAGAATCAAGTGATGGAAACTATTCCATACGAATTGAAATACTCTCTTTCTCTATCTTCTTTCATCATACAGAAAAATATGTATGATTGTTCCAAAATGTAACAACTTCTTTCATGTGACACATTACTCAAAATTTTTTCGTTGCAATGTATTTGACATCTCATTTCTTTTTCGTTATATTTATTTTACAAAATTTAATTGTGCACAATTAAAAAGGAGGGATGCTCATGAAAGATAATCCTTTGCATCTCGATAATCAGCTTTGCTTTTCTATTTATGCTTGCTCTAGGGAAGTAACACGCTTTTATCGACCTTATTTAGAAGAAATGGGTATTACGTATCCACAGTACATTACATTATTAGTACTTTGGGAGCAAGATGGATTAACTGTAAAAGAAATTGGTGAACGTCTATTTTTAGATTCCGGCACTTTAACCCCTATGTTAAAACGCATGGAAACATTAGGATTAGTTAAACGTGTTCGTTCTAAGGAAGATGAACGCAAGGTGTGCATTGAACTAACAGAACAAGGACACGCTTTAAAAGAAAAAGCATGTTCATTGCCAAAAACCATTGCTATCAATTTAGGAATTACAGAGCAAGAATACCGATCATTATTAGTTCAATTAAATAAATTAATTGAAACCATGAAACCAATAAATGATAGAAAAGGGGAATAAGGATGGAAAAATTATACACAGCAACTGTAACTGCAACAGGTGGAAGAAACGGGAAAGTTGTTTCTGAAGACGGCATTCTAAACCTTGATGTGAAGATGCCAAAAGCATTAGGCGGTATGGGCGGCGAAGCAACGAACCCAGAACAATTATTTGCAGCTGGTTATGCAGCATGCTTTGATAGTGCATTACAACTTGTTATTCGTACAAAACGTGTAAAAGTAGAAAGTACAGAAGTGACAGCTCATATTTCAATTGGGAAAGATACGGACGGTGGTTTTGGATTATCTGCTGTACTTGATGTACGTGTAGCTGGCGTTTCTCATGCTGAAGCACGAGAGCTTGTAGAAGCTGCACATGGCGTATGTCCATATTCAAAAGCGACTAGAGGAAATATTGAAGTTACATTAAACGTACTATAAGTAAACAAAAAAACGTGCGACGAATCGTCACACGTTTTTTGTTTTTGTAAACTTATGAATGGCTTTCCACGCTTCTTCTTTTCCAAGCCCTGTTTCCGATGAAAATAGAACAACTTCATCACCTTGTTCAATATCAAGCGTTTCTTTCACAACCTTCAAATGCTTTTGCCATTTCCCTTTCGGAATTTTATCGGCTTTTGTTGCAATGATGATTGTTGGAATTTCATAATGCTTTAAGAAATCATACATCATAACATCATCGTTTGTCGGCGGGTGACGTAGATCAACTACTAATACAGCCGCATCTAATTGCTCACGCGTTGTAAAATAGGTTTCAATCATTCTGCCCCATGCCGCTCGCTCTGTTTTCGATACTTTCGCATATCCATAACCTGGAACATCGACAAAATGCATCATTTCATTAATTAAGAAAAAGTTGAGTGTCTGCGTTTTTCCTGGTTTAGAAGAAATACGCACTAACTTTTTACGATTTAAAATTTTATTAATAAAGGAAGACTTCCCAACATTAGAACGACCTGCTAATGCAATTTCTGGTAAGTCACCATCTGGATATTGTTCTGGTTTAACAGCACTAATGACAATATCTGCTTTTGTTACTTTCATTGTTTCACTCCTACTAATGCGTGCTCCAATACTTCGTCTAAATGAGACACAAGCACAAACGTAAGGTTTTCTTTTACGCTTTCTGGAATATCATCTAAATCCTTTTCATTTTCGGCTGGCAAAATAATTTTTGTTAAGCCTGCGCGATGAGCACTTAATGTTTTTTCTTTTAAACCACCGATTGGTAATACACGACCACGAAGGGTAATTTCACCTGTCATCCCTACTTCTTTACTGACAGGTACACCTGTCAATGCGGAAATAAGCGCCGTTGCCATCGTAATACCAGCTGATGGACCATCCTTTGGCACTGCTCCTTCTGGAACATGAATATGGATGTCATTCTTTTCATGGAAATTTGAATCGATATGAAGTTCTTCTGCACGAGAGCGAATATAACTAAATGCAGCTTGTGCGGATTCTTTCATAACATCCCCAAGTTTCCCTGTTAAAATTAATTTTCCTTTTCCTGGTGATACAGATACTTCAATTGCGAGTGTATCACCGCCAGCAGCTGTATACGCTAAACCAGTTGCCATTCCAACTTGATCTTTCGTTTCAGCTTGCCCATAACGGAATATATGTTTACCAAGTAGGTCTGTAATATTTTTTTCCGTTACAATAATACGTTTACGCTCTTCTGTTACAATAATCTTTGCTGCTTTACGACAAATCTTTGCAATTTGACGTTCTAACGTTCGAACACCAGCCTCGCGCGTATAGTAGCGAATAATTTCAAGCAGGGCTTCATCACGAATTTGTAAATTCCCTTTTCGCAAGCCATGTTCTTTTAATTGCTTCGGCAATAAATGTTCACGAGCAATATGTACCTTTTCAATCTCTGTATAACCAGCAATCGAAATAATTTCCATACGATCAAGGAGCGGACCTGGAATGCTCGCAAGCGTATTTGCAGTTGCAACAAACATTACTTTTGATAGGTCGTACGGCTCTTCAATATAATGATCGCTAAAATTATGGTTTTGCTCCGGGTCTAATACTTCTAATAATGCAGCAGACGGATCGCCGCGGAAATCATTGGACATCTTATCAATCTCATCTAATAAAAAGACTGGGTTGATTGTTTTTGCCTTCTTCATCCCTTGAATAATACGCCCTGGCATTGCTCCCACATATGTACGACGGTGACCACGAATTTCAGATTCATCACGAACACCACCAAGGGAAACACGGACAAAATTACGATTTAACGATGTGGCAATCGAACGAGCTAAAGATGTTTTCCCAACACCCGGAGGGCCTACTAGACAAAGAATTGGTCCTTTTAAAGAATTTGTTAGCTTTTGTACAGCTAAATATTCCAGTACACGTTCTTTCACTTTCTCAAGACCATAATGATCTCTATTTAAAATCGTTTCAGAATGTGCTAAATCGATCATATCCTCTGTCGCTTCTGTCCACGGAAGTGCTAATAACCAATCCAGATAATTGCGAATGACACCACTCTCTGCAGAACTTACTGGCAACTTTTCATAACGATCTAATTCTTTTAGGGCAGCTTTCTTCGTTTCTTCTGGCATTCCAGCCTCTTCGATTTTTTCGCGAAGTTCCTCTACTTCGCCGCCTTTACCTTCTTTATCACCAAGTTCTGTTTGAATCGCCTTCATTTGTTCACGCAAGAAATATTCTTTTTGCGTACGTTCCATCGAACGTTTCACCTTTTGTCCAATTTTCTTTTCTAAACTAAGTAGTTCCTGTTCATCTTGAATAATGGAAATGAGCGTATGTAATCTTTCTTTCGCTGATCTAATCTCCAAAATTTCTTGCTTTTGTTTTGTTTTAATTGGTAGATGAGAAGAAATTAAATCAGCTAGGCGGCCAGGTTCTTCAACATCTACTACTGTCGCAAACGTTTCATTCGATACTTTTTTCGAAACTTTAATATATTGCTCGAAATGTTCAAGTAACGTGCGCATTAGAGCCTTTTCTTCTAGATCGCCTTCTTCTTCCTCTGTTACTGTTTGAATAGAAACCTGTATTACATTTTCTTCTTCAATAAATTCTACAATTTCTGCTCTATGTAAACCTTCTACAAGGACACGAAGCGTACCGTTCGGCAGTTTTAACATCTGCTTTACTTTCGCTACTGTACCCACACTATATATGTCATCTTCTTTTGGATCATCGATATTCATTTCTTTTTGCATCGCTAAAAAGATGATATTTTCATCCATTGCTGCCTGCTCTAGTGCTTGTATTGATTTATCACGTCCTACATCAAGATGCAGAACCATCGTTGGATATACGAGAACGCCTCTTAATGGTAGGAGGGGCACAATTCTTTCGTTCGTATTCATACTAGACATAGCACCTCCATAATAAATTAAACTCCTGTTCAACTATTTTATATTACAATACACTTGGATGCAATTGCAGAGATTCCTTGCAATTGCAAATCTCCTACTTTTTCTTTCTCTATAAAGTGAAACTTCCAGCCGTAGGGGCCTTAGTTAACCATCACCAATCGGGCTTTTACAGGTAAGTTGCCCTACCTATTTCCTCCTCTTCTCTCTGAGCTTTGAAGTAGGGGCTTATTGCCCACGAATAGCGGGATAAAAGAAAAAGGGACCTCGCTTAAGCATACAAACTTAAACGAAGTCTGGCAAATATTACATGTTCTATTTCCCATTTACCTAAAAGGAAATCACTTCTTAGAACCCGATTTAATCTACATCGATTGTACATCGCCTTCATCTAGCTCGCGATGCACATCAATTTCACGATGCAATTTTTCCTGGACGAATGTTAACGCAAAAACTTCTTTTAATTTTCGAACGGGAATAATCTCGATACCCTTTATCGTATATAAAAATGGCTGCATGTTTTCAGCAGGAATAATAACCTTTTTCGCTCCTGCCTTTTTTGCTGCTTTTACTTTTGCATATACGCCGCCTACTGGTTTTACTTCTCCATGAATACTTATTTCTCCGGTCATCGCTATTTCGTTATTCACATACACTTGGTGAAGCGCTGAATATACACCTGTTGCCATTGCAATGCCTGCTGAAGGACCATCAATTGGAATACCACCTGGGAAATTAATATGTATATCATATCCTTCTGGTAACAAGTCTAGGGAGCGGAGCACGGTTAATACATTATCAACGGATCCTTTTGCCATACTTTTACGGCGAATCGATTTTGTTTGACTACCAATACTCTCTTCTTCCACAATTCCTGTAACATTTATCGTACCTTTTTCCGCAGCTGGAATTGCCATTACTTCAATTTCTAATAGCGCCCCTGTATTCGGTCCATATACTGCAAGACCGTTTACAAGACCGATCTTCGGAATTGGATAAATACGCTTTTCATATTTTGGAGTAAGCTGACTAGAATGTACAACCCATTCAATATCCTCATCTTTAATAAAAGAACGTCCCTCATTAATCGCCATTCCTGCAGAAATTTGCACAAGATTAATGGCTTCTCTTCCATTTCTTGCATACATGCCGATCATTTCAACACCTTGTTTTCCAATTTCCATTTTCACTTTTTCAGCTGCATTCTTCGCTACTTTTTGAATTTCTTCTGTATCAAGTTCACGGAAGAAAACTTCTAAACAACGAGAACGAATAGCAGGAGGAATTTCATCTGGAGAACGAGTTGTCGCTCCGACTAAGCGGAAATCTGCTGGTAAGCCTTTTTGAAAAATATCATGTATGTATGTTGGAATCATTGAATTTTCTTCACTGTAGTATGCACTTTCCAAAAATACTTTGCGATCTTCTAATACTTTTAACATCTTATTCATCTGGATTGGATGCAATTCACCAATTTCATCAATAAATAAAATGCCACCATGTGCATCCGTTACGGCACCTTTTTTCGGTTGTGGAATTCCTGCTTGCCCCATTGCACCTGCACCTTGATAAATCGGATCATGTACCGAGCCAATTAAAGGATCAGCAATGCCACGCTCATCAAAGCGGGCAGTTGTTGCATCTAGTTCAATAAATGTTGCATTCATACGAAATGGTGATTTTTGATTTTTCTTCGCTTCTTCTAACACAAGACGTGCTGCCGCTGTTTTCCCTACCCCAGGAGGTCCATATATAATGACATGCTGCGGGTTCGGTCCACACAGTGCTGCCTTTAATGATCTAATTCCGTCCTCTTGGCCAACAATATCTAAAAAAGATGTAGGACGTACCTTCTCGGCAAGTGGTTCTGTCAAAGAAATCTCGCGCATTTTGCGAAGTTGTTCTAATTCTTTTTTCGATTCTCGATCAATTGAAACTTTTTGTGTTCGCTGGTTTCGGAGCAAATGCCAAAAATACAATCCGACAATTACACCAAAAACAAGTTGAACAAGTAAGAATATGTTTGTCCAGCTCATAATTCATTTCCTCCCGCTATGTTTTACCATTTAGTATTTCCTGGGAGGAATAGTGCTAAACATAATAAGAAACAGCAATTATAAAAATTGCTGTTTCATTTTTACACTATGCAGATGTTTTTGTATCGAGTACAGTACCGTCTTGTAACACCAATTTTGGCGGTGCATTGTCCGCTACTGTTTCTTTTGAAAGAATACACTTCTCGATATCTTTACGAGATGGAAGCTCGAACATTACATCTAGCATTAAGCCTTCAATAATAGAGCGAAGTCCACGAGCACCTGTTTTACGTTCAATTGCTTTTTTCGCAATTTCAATCAGTGCTCCTTCTTCAAATTCCAACTCAACATCGTCAAGCTCCAATAATTTTTGGAACTGTTTTACAAGCGCATTTTTCGGTTTTGTTAAAATATCAACAAGAGCACCTTCATCAAGTGGTTCTAGGTTCGCAATAACTGGAAGACGACCAATAAACTCTGGAATTAAACCAAATCGTAAAAGGTCTTCTGGTAATACGTGAGATAAAACATGCTTTTCATTTACATCAGCATTTTTCTTCTCTGAACCAAATCCAATTACTTTTTCACCAAGGCGACGTTTAATAATTGGCTCAATGCCATCAAACGCACCACCACAAATGAATAAGATGTTCGTTGTATCAATTTGAATAAACTCTTGATGCGGATGTTTACGACCACCTTGAGGCGGAACGCTTGCTACAGTACCCTCTAAAATTTTCAGAAGGGCCTGCTGTACACCCTCACCAGATACATCACGTGTAATTGATGGATTTTCTGACTTACGCGCCACTTTATCAATCTCATCAATATAAATGATTCCTTTTTCAGCTTTCTCTACATCGTAATCAGCTGCTTGAATAAGTTTTAGTAAGATGTTTTCTACATCTTCCCCTACATATCCAGCTTCTGTTAAAGATGTTGCGTCCGCGATTGCAAATGGAACATTTAAAATACGCGCTAATGTTTGTGCCAATAATGTTTTACCACTACCTGTTGGCCCGATAAGTGCGATATTACTTTTCGCCAATTCTACATCATCAATTTTGCTGTTAGAATTGATGCGTTTGTAATGATTATATACCGCTACCGCTAATGCTTTCTTCGCATTATCTTGTCCGATTACATACTCATCTAAGATTTCACGAATTTCTACCGGTTTCGGTACATCTTTGAATTCTACTTCTTCGTCCTTCGCAAGCTCCTCTTGCACAATCTCTGTACAAAGCTCAATGCACTCATCACAAATGTAAACACCAGGACCAGCAACAAGCTTTCGGACTTGCGTTTGTGTTTTACCACAGAAAGAACATTTTAATTGCCCTTTTTCATCATTAAATTTAAACATATTTTCACACCCCTTACAAAGTGCTAATATCTTGCCTTCGTATGTACACGATAAATGTATCGTATGTAAATACATATTATGTCACTACGTGGCGAGAAATACAAATAATATGACTAGTTATGTACAAATAAAAAATTTTTAAAACTTTTGAAATATGTATATTCGACTTTAGAAGGATCATTTCCTTCTTCATCGAAAAGTTTTATAAATATATTTATATCTATATTTATAAAACAAGGCACGATCCAAAATCGCGCCTTGTTATTTTATTATGCAGCTTTGCTGTTGTCTACTAAGAAGTCTACAGCTTTACGAACTTTAATGTCTTCAGATAAAGCATCTAAGCTTCCAAGAGCTTGTGTGATAGCGTCAACTGGCATATTGTACATTGCAGCCATTTTTTCAACTTCTGCAGTTACTTCTTCTTCAGTAACTTCGATGTTTTCAGCTTCAATGATCGCTTCAAGAACAAGGTTGATTCTTACACGTTTTTGTGCATCTTCTTTCATTTGTTCTTTTAGCTTGTCAGCGTCAGTACCTGTGAATTGGTAGTAAAGCTCAAGGTTCATACCTTGTTGGCTTAAGCGTTGTTCGAATTCACGAATCATACGATCTAACTCAGTTTCGATCATAGCTTCTGGAATTTCGATTTCAGCGTTATCAGCAGCTTTTTCTACTACTTCGTCACGAACTTTGTGCTCAGCTTCGTGCTTTTTGCCTTCTTCTAAGTTTGTACGAAGTTTTGCTTTTAACTCTTCAAGAGTTGCAACTTCTTCGTCTGCATCTTTAGCGAACTCGTCATCTAAAGCTGGAAGTTCTTTTGCTTTAATTTCATGAACTGTTACTTTAAATGTTGCTGGTTTACCAGCAAGTTCTTCTGCATGGTACTCTTCTGGGAATGATACTTCAACGTCTTTTGACTCGCCAGCTTTTAGACCAATTAATTGCTCTTCAAAACCTGGGATGAATGTACCAGAACCGATTGCTAGAGAGTAGTTCTCGCCTTTTCCGCCTTCGAATGCTTCGCCATCAACGAAACCTTCAAAGTCGATTACAGCTGTATCGCCGTTTTCAGCAGTACCTTCTTCTTTAACAACTAGTTCAGCTTGACGCTCTTGTAAAGATTGTAATTCGTTCTCTACATCTTCGTCAGTTACAGTTGTTTCAACTTTTTCTACTGCTAGTCCTTTGTATTCACCTAATTTAACTTCAGGTTTTACAGTAACTTTTGCAGTGAAGATTAAGTTTTCATTTTTCTCGAACTTCTCGATGTCGATTTCAGGATGAGCAACTGGGAAGATACCAGTTTCATCGATTGCTTCACCGTATGCTTTTGGTAAGATAATATCTAAAGCATCTTGGTATAAAGATTCAATACCAAAGCGTTGTTCGAATAACGGACGAGGCATTTTTCCTTTACGGAAACCAGGTACGTTAATTGTTTTTACTACTTTTTTGAACGCAGCGTCGATAGAGTTGTTTACTTCTTTAGCATCAACTTCGATTGTTAAAACGCCAACGTTACCTTCTAATTTTTCCCATTTTGCAGCCATTTATTCTTTCCCTCCAACTATAATAATGTATGCACATACCTCTACAGATTGAGATTTTCATTATTTCTTTTTTAGAAACAACAAAAGCATGAAAGCCAATTTATTTAAGCTTTCTAATCTTCTAGCAATAAGCCTTAAGACACGCGATTCTCAATCTATTATTTGTCTATAAGACAAACACGGTATATTTTGTTCGAGAATAATATGAAACATATTAAGTAAGAGAATTATACTTCTCTCCTCTTACAAGCAGGCATAATTCAGCCTTTTGCAACCCTTACATTATAACATAGAATATTCTCGTTTCAATAACTGAACGATTCTTTTTCATAATTATACAGGTAAATGCCCTTCTCTCTCCACGCGTAAAAACCATTGATAGGCAATATGAAACTCTTCAACGGTAATATTATACGCCGCCATAAGTTCCTCTTCATCGATGATCAATCCGAAACGCTTTCTCCCGATTCGCTCTAAAACCGCTGCCCATACTTCTACTTTATCTATTAGTAATGGGAACGGGAAAATACTAGCTTGCATTTCTCTCCAATATGTAATAATCGCCTCAAACATATTTGGATTATCACTTTCTAAACGATTAGATAATATATGTATAACTTTCTTCGAGTACTCATCATTATGATCCAAATGAGCTGGAATAATCATTATTCTTTCGCCAAATTTCTCTACTTCTATTTCTTCTTTCATACGCTTCTCTACCATTTTGTATATAATAGAAGTTTTTAAATATGGATGTCGCGTGCTATCAACGAGAAATTTCCGTAAAGCTGGCAAAGCTTTTTCGAGGTTTTTAATTAAAAGAGCATGAATTACCTGTAGCTGCTGCCCAAAATTTTCTACAAATAGTTTTTTCGAAAATTCTTCCAGATCAAAATCTGATTCTACTAGCGTCGTTTCCTCACCATTTAGCATATTCTCCGCAAATTGGGCAAGCTGCGCTAACTTTTCTCTTTGCTCTATAGTCAATTCTTTCTTCTGCAAAACCTCTTCAACAGTCTCAATTACACCTACATAATCATTTGTTTGAACTAAAATAGTCACGTATGTTTCAAGAATATCCCCAAACAAGACTGTTCCTGTTTCAAGCAACTTCTCACATCGGTCTTTTGATTCTTCCATTCGCTTTAATTCTAATAAACAAATAACTGAAGCTAATTCTGTTTGCTCTGTTTCTCCATTATACTGGCGTAATATTTCAAAACAGCGCAATGCATCTTCGAACTTCCGCTCCCGCAGCGCCATAAACCCTTGATCAATATAACGCTCTGACAACTGCGGAAACAATACGACCGTATTTTCTTTTTTATCCATACGTCCGCCTCTTTTTTTAGATTTTAAATATCTTCAAAGTAAATATAACAAATGGCTGTTAAGAAAACAACATTCCAAATACATTTATTTGAAATATGAAAATATTTGACTTTTATAATTAAAACGAAAAAATCATATCAGAAAATCCTCTTTATACATATAAAAAACCCTCAGCAAATAACGCAGAGGATTTCCTCATTAATGGGCAGCTTTTATAATTGTAGGATATACGAAAAGAGTAATCATTTGGAGAACAATAATTGTAACAACAACCATGCTAAAAAAGAAGATTGGCTTACTTCGTTTCATCAAAAACATAATAATAAGCATAATGCAGGCAAGTAAACACATAAAAAATAAACTTGTAGTAGGACTCAGTATTCCGCTAGGGACAAATGACAATAATATAACACTACAAACACCTATAATTCCGAGTAACCATTCCATTCATTTACCCTTTCCCTCTCATAACAATTCTCTCTATGCTACTAAATGTTTTACAACCTCAATTACATCTGTTAATTTCTCATATGCAACAAACCCGAAAGCTACTGTTAAAGCCGTTACGACTAATCCTTTCATGTTTTTCTTCCTCCTCGTGTCATCTTCGTTACCTTAATTATAAAGAACTGGCATTTTGTTACCATCGAACTTTCTTACACTTACCTTACAGAATTGTAAGATTTCAAAAGAAAAAAACCACCTAACATAATTGAAAGTGGTTTTACGGGAGTTCTCTATAATCGTCTGCAAAATTAACATTCTTTTCTTAGTACTTCTTTGGTGGATTTATTCTTAAACTAATTGATTTACGAAACACTTTTGTAATTATTTATTACATCACATTCGGGATATTTCTCTCCTTCACCTTCTTATAAATTTTTAAATACAGCCTAATTCCCTTGTTGAAAAATGTTAAAATATTTTTATGTAATTCAAAATCCAGAAATTAAAGGGGATGATCCATATGTTCAAAAAAGTAGCTGCTGATGTTCTCGGGCTAAGCGATGTAGGTTCTGTAATCACACCGAAAGATTATGATAAAGTGGATGCTGATGATTATGTGATGCATGAAGATGGAGAAAAAATTTATTTTCTAATCAAATCAAAATCAGATGAATATTGTTTTACAAACAAAGGGTTAATTCACTTAGATGGTACGAGTGCAGCAAGTAAAAAACGTACATTACGCCGCTTCAGCTACAGCAAACATCAAATTAAAAATGTAGCGTTAGAAACTGCTGGTACAATCGATTTAGATGTAGAAATTAAATTCCATATGGGAGATGAATATTACTCAATTGACGTTCATAAAAAACATATCGAGGAATTAAAAGACTTATATAAAGCTCTTCTCAAAATTGAGGAAATTTCATACGAAAATGATATTACATTACAATATGCTCATAAAAGTTTAGATATGGCTTCTAACACATTTAGTCGTATTACGAATGCACAAGTTAATTTAGCAGAGCAATTTAAAGAAATGAATCAAATTGCGTTTAATTGGCTTGTGGATACGAAGAAGCAATATAACGTGAAAGATTATGGGTTTGTTTTTGAAAAATTTATTAACGATTAATTTTTGAATAAACAAAAAACCTTGTCATCAAAAGATAACAAGGTTTTTTTAGCGTCCCAGGAGAGATTCGAACTCCCGACCGACGGCTTAGAAGGCCGTTGCTCTATCCTGCTGAGCTACTGGGACATGGAGCGGGTGAAGAGAATCGAACTCTCGACCAGAGCTTGGAAGGCTCTTGTTTTACCACTAAACTACACCCGCATATTTTGTTTTCATTTCCGTCTGATATCTTATCGACAAGGTTTATTATATTTGCACACGCAGATAAAGTCAACACCTTTTTTCAAAGAGGATAATTTTTCTTATCCTCTTTGAAAAGTTTTATGTGCGACAACTTTTCCAGCTAATGTTTCAAATCGAATTTCAATGTCCTTTTCATTTACTTCTAACAAAGTAAATGTTTTTTCTTTACGGGAACGTGGCAGTAAAATGCTTCCTGGATTGATGAATAAAATACCATCAATAAATTCCGCTCCCAACATATGAGAATGTCCAAAACATACAATATTCGCTCCCACTTCTTTTGCACGATATAAAAGTGTTTGCAAAGTCATTTTAATATTGTATCGATGACCGTGTGTAGCAAAAAAGCGCATTTCATCTACATCAGTAATGATTTCTTCTTCAAAACCATTATAAAGATCGCAATTCCCTTTTACTACTTGGAACCCTCGTAAATCTGGATGATCTGGCGTTAGTTCTGAATCACCGCAATGAATCATAACATCTACATTTCCCTCATATGTATCTTTTAATTGCTGTAATTCTTTCGTAGAACCGTGACTATCGCTTACAATTAAAGCTCTCATCGGTCTCTCTCCCTTATTCTTCTTCTAAAAACCACGCTGAAATTTTTTCTTCCAACTTACGAAGAGCACGCCCGCGGTGACTGATTTCATTTTTCTCATCTGAAGTTAACTCTGCCATCGCTCGTTTGTATTCTTCTACATAAAAGATTGGATCATATCCGAAGCCATTTTCACCACGACGTTGCTCTAGAATTTTCCCTTCGCACGTTCCATTTACAATAACCGCCTCTTTATTTTCTTCTGGAAAAGCAACCGCTAACGCACAATAAAAACGCGCTGTACGCTTTTCCATCGAAACGCCATCTAATCCTGTTAAAACTTTATCGATATTTGCCTGATCATCTTTTTGCTCACCAGCATAGCGAGCAGAGCGCACACCAGGATTTCCATTCAACGCATCAACAATTAGCCCTGAATCATCCGCAATAACAATTGAATTTAACTGTTTACATAAACTGTCCGCTTTCAAAAGTGCATTTTCTTCAAATGTTTCACCAGTTTCCTCGACTTCTTCAATATTAGGGAAGTCATGAAGAGATTTTACTTCTAAGTCAAATCTCTCAAATAGCTCGGCAAATTCACGTACTTTCCCCATATTTTTCGTTGCTACAACAACATGTTTCATATTTCCCACCTCTACTCTATATGAGATACGATGTCACCTAATGCTTCTTTTTGTTTTTCAATGAGTTGTAAAATCCCATTTTCAGCTGCATCAAGTAATTCATTTAACTCTGCACGGCTAAACGTTGCTTCTTCTCCAGTTCCTTGCACTTCAACAAAATGGCCTTTCCCCGTCATAATAACGTTCATATCAACATCAGCTTGAGAATCTTCTGCATAGTTTAGATCTAAAACTACACCTTGGTCTTCAACAATTCCAACGGATGTTGCAGCTAAATAATCTTTTACTGGAATTTTAGATACTTTTTCTGCTTGTAATAACTTTTCAAATGCTAACACCATCGCGACATAAGCACCCGTAATAGACGCTGTTCGTGTTCCTCCATCTGCCTGGATTACATCACAATCAATCCAAACCGTTCTTTCCCCAAGTGCTTCCAAATCAACAACCGCACGTAATGCTCGTCCAATTAAACGTTGAATTTCCATTGTGCGACCAGTTACTTTCCCTTTACTGGACTCACGAATTGTACGTTGTTCTGTTGCGCGTGGAATCATGGCGTATTCAGCTGTTACCCACCCTTTTCCTTCGCCTCTCATAAATGGTGGCACACGTTCTTCAATCGTTGCCGAACAAATAACCTTTGTATCTCCAACTTCAATTAGTACAGACCCTTCTGGATGTTTTAAATAATTTGTATGAAGATGTATATTGCGCAGTTCTGCCGCTTGTCTACCATCTACTCGCATAAAATAACCCCCTACCTAGTAACTGCTACTTGTTAGTATAGCCCGTTTTAAATTTATGATTATGTATATCAACAGAAGAAGGGGAACTCAAAAAGCAATTCCCCTTTCCTACATAAGTATATCAAATTATTTACGATTAAAAACTACCTGTATTCACGTTTTGCGGACGATCAACAGGTTTTGTTAATTTCTCACCCTTCTCGTTAACAAGATTTGCTTTTCCATTTACTTCAACAGAAACATTTTTCACACCTTGTTTTTCCGTTAAAGATAGAACGAGTGATTGCAGTACATAATTTGAAATCATACTTTTTCCTTTGTTCACATATATATTTTCATTGAAATTCAATGTAACCTTTCCATCTTGCACTTTCGGTTCACTAACGAGCTTTACATCTGGATTAAAATCATTAAGTAAAGCTGAACCCGACGGTCCTTTAACAAGCTCATTCACAACCGTTGCTACTTCATGTTCCTTTCCTTCTGCCACGCGGCGTGTTACTGGCACATAGTACTGTTTTTTATTATTTCGCGCTAGGAAATAAAGTGTAACCGGCTTCGTATTCGTTACATCCGCCACTTGCTCATCATCAAAGTTAATTCCATCCGCACGGCTAACCCCTTCACCAATCGGTGTACCAGCAACCGGCATCGTTTCTAAATTTTTACCGTTCATCTGAAATTTGACTTGCTTAATTTCTTTAAATTGCGTCAATGTCCATGCTACAGATTCCACGATTTGACGCTCTTCTTCTTTTTTATAATTTTTTATTTCCTTTGAGAAATCAACAACTGCTGTCCCATCTTTTTTCACATCAACTGACAGCGTTGTATTCGCTGGAAGAACCGCTTGAAATCCATTTGGCAACATATTTGTTACAGGACCATCCTTCACAAGATATTCCAATGTTTGCTTCACAACTGCATTCCCTTTGGGCGCAGGTAAATCAAATGTTTGCGGTACAACATAACCATTTTTATCAACGAGGTATAAATCATATTTCTTCGTTTGCCCTTGTTTTTCTTTTGTAGCAGTCTCTTTCTTCTCACCATCTGTATACGTAACTTTTTTCGGTGGATCAATTTGTTCCGTTTCTTTCTCCTGATTTAACAAACCGCATCCTGATAATAAAACTGCGCTTACTGTAACACAAACAAGCCATTTAAAAGTGGATTTAGGCATACCATTTCCCCCTAAAATCTAAGTTTGTACTATATGTATACGAGCTCTTTATCATTTTAGAACAAGCAATAACAACTTATCTTACAATTTACTAAACAAAAAAACTCCTGATTTCTCAGAAGTTTTTTATACAAATCTATTATTAACTTGTTTACAAATTAATATGTTTTACATTTTCAATCGGCTGTCCAAACCATTTAGAAGCAATTTCTTTGAATAAATCTATTTTTCCTGTGGTTAAGAAAAGATGGTCGCTTTGTTCTTCCCCTTCATTTAACATTTTACTATGATATAGTATCGTACTTACTTCACGAGCTGTTTCATCTCCAGAACTAATTAACTGCACCTTATCTCCCATTACCCGCTTAATAACTGGGCCTAGAATCGGATAATGTGTACATCCTAAAATCAGCGTATCAATTTCAGTATTTTTCAGTGGTTGCAACGTTTCTCTAACAACCTCATACGCCATCTCACTCTCAAAGTTTCCACTTTCAACAAGTTCAACAAATGGCGGACACGCTAAGCTTTCTACCATAACGCGGTTATTAATGGACTTTAACGCATCTTCATACGCACCACTTTTCACCGTTCCAATTGTTCCAATAATACCAACATGGTACGTATTCGTCACTTTTAAAGCTGTACGCGAACCAGGATGAATCACACCCACTACTGGAATTTTTAATTGTTTTTGCATCTCTTCAAGTACGACCGCAGTTGCAGTATTACAAGCAATAACTAGCATTTTAATATCAAGTGCTAATAAATACTCTGTCATTTCCCATGTGAATTGACGCACTTCCTCGCGAGAACGCGGGCCATAAGGACAACGTGCTGTATCTCCTAAATATATAATACGCTCTTTTGGCAGCTGACGAATTAACTCTTTCGCTACCGTTAATCCCCCTACTCCCGAATCAATGACACCAATTGCTCTATTCAACATAATCACCCGTTTTCTCATTCATCATCTTATTTTTTTGCATATCATTATATCTTACATACTTTAGATCTTTACAGATCCAAAATATACCTGTTAATAGATTTCCAAATATGTACCTGTATAGACCAGGACTTTTTTATTTTGCTCCTTTTCTTCGCAATTTGCAAGACAGAAAAATAGCCGACCTTTTATAAAAAGTCGGCTTCACCTATTATAATTCGAGTTCCCCCATACGAAGAAGCTCAACAACCGCTTGCGAACGTCCTTTAACCCCTAGCTTTTGCATTGCATTTGATATGTGGTTGCGTACAGTTTTTTCACTAATAAATAGTTCACTTGCAATTTCTTTCGTCGTTTTATCTTGAACCAATAATTCAAAGACTTCTCTCTCTCTCTTTGTGAGTAACGGTTTAGATTGATATGCTTTTTCCTTCAACTGGTATAACCCTCCTTGCTTAAGCCAGAGCTGTATATGTGTAAGTTGGGTGTTTATTTAGTCAAGATATTGTATGAACAAAATGTGCAGGTGGTGAATGAAAATGGGCTAATTTCGGCACGTTATTTATGATTTATATATATGTAAGAACTTCCAAAAAATCTTTTTCAAACAATAATCGCTATTCATCAAAAGAATTATTAAATACTAAGCGCGAAAATCCCCAAACTCCATTTATTACCTCTTTCTTTTCAGAAAGATTCGTCAATAAACAGCCAATACTACCAAACAGGGATGTATGTGTTCATACCAATCCGCTTTGCACGCAAAATTTTATGTATTGGTGGTGTCATTATGTTTTCGGCCTTCAAACGATTTTTAATCGGTAGACCACTTAAGTCAACAGCACTCGGGGAACAAAAATTAAATAAACTAAAGGCACTCGCGATCCTTTCTTCTGACGCCCTTTCTTCTGTCGCTTACGGAACAGAACAAATTTTAATTGTATTAGCTGCATTTGGAGCGATTGCTTTTTGGTATTCCATCCCGATTGCAATTGGCGTTTTAATCTTATTGACAGCGCTCATTTTATCATACCGACAAATTATTTTTTCTTATCCGCATGGCGGAGGTGCTTATGTTGTTTCCAAAACAAACTTAGGCACAAATGCTGGGCTTATTGCAGGAGGATCATTACTTGTTGATTATATCCTTACTGTAGCTGTAAGTGTTTCAGCTGGAACCGATGCTATTACATCTGCTTTTCCGGCTTTGCACACATACACCGTTCCAATCGCGGTCATACTTGTTTTATTTATTACAATTTTGAATCTAAGAGGCGTAACGGAGTCAGCATCGATTCTAGCTTATCCTGTCTATCTCTTTGCCTTTGCACTTGTTATTTTAATTATTGCTGGTGTTTTTAAAATTTTTTCTGGGCAAGCTCCCGCTCATTTACATACACCGATTGGAACAGTCGTGCCTGGCATTACACTCTTCTTCTTGTTGAAGGCTTTTTCATCTGGTTGTTCCGCTTTAACAGGGGTAGAGGCAATTTCCAATGCAATTCCAAATTTTAAAGAACCGGCTGCAAAAAATGCAGCAAAAACATTAGTTATCATGGGAACGATTCTTGCTATTTTATTTACGGGTATTACATTTTTAGCCTATTGGTATGGAATTGCTCCGAAACATAATGACACTGTCGTGTCCCAAATTGCTTCAAATATATTTGGAAGGAATTTTGTATACTACTTTATTCAAGGAACAACTGCGCTTATTTTAGTACTAGCTGCAAACACAGGTTTTTCAGCATTTCCACTTTTAGCATTTAATTTAGCATCAGATAAATATATGCCGCGTATGTATTTAATGCGTGGAGATCGCTTAGGGTATTCAAATGGAATCATTACGTTAGGTATTAGTTCTATGCTTTTAATCGTTGCATTCCAAGGTAAAACCGAGCAATTAATCCCGTTGTATGCTGTCGGGGTATTCATTCCTTTTACATTGTCACAAACAGGTATGATTATAAAATGGTTACGAGAAAAGCCAAAAGGATGGATGCCTAAGTTACTAACAAACTTATTAGGCGCTCTTATTTCATTAACTGTGCTTCTCATTTTTTTTATTACAAAATTTGCGCAAGTATGGTCCATTCTTATCTTTTTACCTATCATTGTTTTCATCTTTCATCGCATCCACAATCACTATGTTGCAGTAGGAGAACAGTTGCGCATCAATTTTAATGAAATTCCTGAAAAAGTAACTGGTAACGTCGTAATTGTTCCCGTCGCTGGTATTACAAAAGTAGTCGAACAATCCATCAATTACGCAGAAACAATTAGCGATCAAGTTATCGCTGTGTATGTAGCTTTTGATAAAGAAAGCGAACTACGTATGCAGGAAAAATGGAAAGAATGGCAACCGAATATTCGTCTCGTTACCTTTATCTCATCTTACCGAAGCTTAATGCGTCCTATCGCAAAATTAATTACAATTATTCAGCATAAGGCGCAAGAAAAGAATCGTTTCGTTACCGTTTTAATTCCGCAATTTATTACAAAAAAGAACTGGCATAACTTTTTACACAACCAATCGAGTGTATTACTACGTGTCTATCTTCTATATAAGAAAAATGTTATAGTCACAACAGTTCCTTACCGTTTCCGAAAATAAAAGCAATATATACGTAAAAGAAAGGAGGCTATCCTCTCCTTTCTTTTATGTATACAACTGCCTTACAAAACTGTAATCTTCTTTCAGAAAAATGTAATATAATTCGATAGTTTACATATTCTTTTCCATGTAAGATAAAAGTATAAAGAATCACCAATACATAAAAGAAACAAAATGGTGATTAAAAAGGAGAGGGGTTTATAATGGAAAAAAAGTTACGTAGATCTGAAACTGATAAAGTTTTATTTGGTGTATGCGGTGGTTTAGGAGAATATTTTGATATAAGCGTTAGTATGATTCGCATACTTTGGGTTATTGCGATTCTATGCTTCGGAACAGGTTTTTTAGTCTATCTTGTTTGTTTGTTGCTTATGCCACGTTCTTACTAAAAAGGCACCGGTGCCCAATCGGTGCCTTTCTTTCATCTTGTCACTTTTTGATAGAGCATACTTTCTTTTTGTGTTAACAAATACTTATTTGCTAAAATAAGAAACACACTAGAAGTCCATGTAAACGCTAAATCACGCAATCCTTGCCCGGTTTGTGCATGAAAATTTTCAGCCATCCCACTTTTATTTGCCATCCTACAAAAACGAACAGCAATATCCTTTGCAAATTCATTTTTGCCAACTGCTTGTAAAGCCTCAGTCATAATAAATGTTGTCGGTGCCCAAATTGGCCCGCGCCAATATCCATCATCACGATAATATGGACTCCTTATACTCTCTGTTGCAAAACCATACTTTGTCAAAAAGTGATTTTCTTTTTTCAATTCTACAAGTAAGCTTTCAATGATTTCTTCAGGTAACCTTTTTCCTAAAATGAGAGGAATATATAACACAAGACTATCTGATACTTCATATGAATGATTCCCAGATTGCGGGGCAATAAAACGCTTTTCTCTCCAACAATGTTGAATCATACGATTGAGCGTTGTATTTGCTCGCGCTTCCCATCGCTTTGCTTCTTCTTCAAATCCAAGCTTCTCTGCGACCTCCGATAATACCTCCATTTGTAAAATAAGAAATGAGCTTAAGTCCGGACTCTCAATAGGGGCACCACGGTGAAAAATCGTACTATTATCCCAACCGCTATCATTCCCATGATTATATTGAGGAACCCCATCCCCATCATCATCTCGATATGTAAACCACCAATCCGTCCATTTGCATAACGGTTCATACACTTCTTGTAAATGCTCTTCTGTTATAAAATCTGTATGTTCCATCATCCATTTCAGCGTCCACCCATGAATAGGTGGTTTACAGCAATTCCATAGCCCACTTTTATCGTTAATATAATCCGGTAATACACCGCACTCATCTTGCTTATCAAAGAAAATCATAAATTGATCCCACGCCACTGTCGGCTGATGCATCGCTAATGCCATCGCATTAAAACAATGATCCCAACTCCATATATTTGTCATCCAGTTTTTTGACATATACATCGCTTTTCTCGGTAAATACCCTTCCGCTTCTACCATACAAGACCATGTAATATAAGCCGCTAACTCTCTTCCTTTCAATAAGTCTTTCGGGACAGCCAATGTATGACGTAACCAATTTACAAAATCCACTTCAGCAGCATCCACCGCCTCCGCGAATGTCTTCGTCTCCTTCGGCTTCTGCAATACTGTTTTGTATTCCGTTAGTTCCACATCAATCCCTGATTCTTCATCTTGCGCATAAATATCAACAATAATATGTTTACAACGAAGTTCTTCAAACGGGGCATCCATATGCATAACCCCTTCTATAGCAGATAAATGAAATCTCATTTCTTTTGAAAAGCTATTAATTTCCCACCCACCTTGTGCACTTGGAATACAGTAATCATACGAACTTGTAATCCCAATAAAACGTAGCTGCAATCGATCCGAATAAAAACGAATTGTATCAGAATGAGAGAAACAAATCTTCACATCACCTTCTACAGTTTGGAGCGTTAGTAAAGATGGCGACATCTTTGTTTCACATGGTAAAACCTCTCCTTTCCGATTTAATACCTCTATTTTAAACACTTCACCAAAATCGTCGTCACCACCGCGAATGTTTCGAATCAATAATCCGTTATCATAGTTTAAAGAAATAACTAAAAAAGAACCGTACCGACTAAATGGAACTTGTTGTAAATCAAACATTTATATCCCCCTAGGAAAGAGCCCTAGCAATAGAAGGGCTCTCTTGTAATTTAAGATTCTTTTACGATCTCAAAAGCTCGTTTATGATCCCCATTAAAAGGAACAATGTACACTTCAAACTGGCACGGCTCCGGCTTCAACTGATACTCCTGAAGCTGAGCCGGCCCACAACTCGCGCTTCCTAAACCATTTTGCTTATAATCTAGATGGAACGTAACAAACTCCCTTTCTTGTAATTCATATAAATGCTCTGCTTTCTCTAAATCTTCTGTCGTGTAAGGCAAGGCGCTAAAATTAAAATCTTGCGTACTATGCGCAACAAATCCAACATGATATTGATCATATAACGAAACCCACTTTACATCTGTTCGATTTCCCGTCTCTTGCGGAAAAACATACGGGAAAAATAAATCTTTTACAGTCATTTCATACAAATCTATTTTGTTGGCTTCTTTACTATCCACATATGATTCTCCTGGTCCACGTCCAAACCAACTTACATTTTGATATTGTTTTGGCAGACGCATTTCGAGCCCAATTCGCGGAAGCATCTCTGGTAAAGTACCGCTTGGATTCAACTTTGTCTCTATTTTCATAGCTCCGCTTCTTTCAATTTCATACGTATAAGTAAAAGCAATTTTCCAATTCACGACAAGCGGGGAAATAAATCCTTTCACAACAACTTCAACATTTCCATTTTCAAGTTGTACAGCTTCTATACTCGCTACGTCATGTTTCACAAGGTGTACATATTGTTCTTTCCATTTTTCAACTACATACATATCATTATCAATTGTTGCCCGCCAAATATTTAATTCAGGCCCTTCTTCCATAAGTGATTGCCCTTTAAAGGTCCAGTCTTTTATACGCCCTGTTACAGGGTGAAAAGAAATAGCAAAACTTTCACCAGCAACACGAATTTCCTCCTTTGTTTCATGTAAAGTTACTGGCTCATATAACTTCGAATCTCTTTTTCTTCTTATCTTTTTCAGAGCTGGAATACAAAATTGTTCCCAAGCTATTTCATGTCCTGCTACTCCCCAATTTGTATCTGCTCCTAATACAATCGATACTGTTACATAGCAATCCTCCTCTGTATGAAGGGCTATTTCATCTTTAAAGAGCAACTGAATCTCACAACTCTCTTTCGGTAACAAAGGCGGGGCATCTATAGAATCACTCGCAATTACTTTTCCTTCTTTTTTGACAGTCCACTGCATACGATAGCCTTTCAATGAGCGAAAATCATATATATTTTGTATCGAAATCCTACCACTTCGTATGTCTATCTCTCCTACTTTAATAGGTTCAATTATTTTCTTATATTGCAACAAAGCTGGCGATGGCGTTCGATCTGGCAAGAGTAGTCCATCAATGCAGAAATTACTATTATGCGGAGTATCTCCAAAGTTACCTCCATATGCAAAGTACTCTTCTCCATTTTCATTCACTTGACGTAATCCGTGATCAATCCATTCCCAAACAAAGCCACCTTGTAATCTTTTATGACTATAAATCGCTTCCCAATATTCTTTTAATCCGCCTGGTCCATTTCCCATCGCATGAGCATACTCACATAAAATATGAGGTTTTTCCCACTTTTCTTCTTCTGCATAACCAATAATCTTTTCGACTGAAGAATACATTGTACTAAAAATATCAGCGACTTTCGTTTCTCGATCCCCTTCGTAATGAATGATTCTTGATTGGTCCAATTCCCTACACTTATTCGCCATTGCAATAAAATTACAACCGAACCCAGATTCATTTCCGAGTGACCACATAATAATTGAAGAATGATTGCGATCTCGACGCACCATACGTTCCACACGATCTACATAAGCATTTTCCCATTCAGGATCATCACTTAATACGTTTGCATTACCAATTAACTCAAATCCATGGCATTCCAAATCAGCCTCATCAATTACATATAAACCATATTCATCGCATAGATCATAAAAACGTGGATCATTCGGATAATGTGCTGTTCGCACCGCATTAATATTATGCTGTTTCATAAGCATTACATCTTGTTTCATTGTTTCATATGTGACATATCTTCCTGTATCCGGGTCGTGATCGTGACGATTCACCCCTTTAAATATAATGGGAATACCATTGACAAGAAGATTTCTATCCTTCATCTCAATCATCCGGAAACCGATCTTCTGTGAAATCACTTCTACAACTTCACTATTTTCGTTTCGAATCGTGAACAATACAATATACAAATACGGGTCTTCTGCGGACCATTTCTGCGGCTTTTTGACAGAAAACGAATGTGTATCATCTATAACCCTTTTCCCCTGTAAGTCCAAATACGATGTATGTTGATCTAATACTTCCCCATTCTTATTACAAAACTTATACTCTAGTACATAATTTTTATTCAGTAATTGTTCGTTGCAAATCTTTGTACTTAGTTGTAATACACCATTTTCATAATTTTCATCAAGCGTTGTACCTAACCTCATATCATAAATATGTACAGCAGGTTCATGCATAATGTACACATCACGAAAAATACCACTTAGCCACCACATATCTTGATCTTCTATATAAGATCCATCACACCATCTATACACACATACTGTCATCGTATTCTTTCCGGCATGAACAAACGATGTAATATCAAACTCTGCCGTCAAACGACTTCCTTGGCTATATCCCACTTCTTCTCCATTTATCCATAAATGAAAGGCACTATCCACACCTTCAAATCGAATACGAATACATCCTCCGTTCCAACTTTCTGGTATATAAAATTCATTTTTATAACAACCCACTTGATTTTCAAATGGAACATGGGGTGGCTGAACCGGAAACGGATAATATAAATCGGTATAATGCGGCTTTCCGTATCCTTGCAATTGCCAATGCCCAGGTACATGAATCGTATCCCATTCACTACAATCAAATTCACTTATGAAAAAATTCTCTGGAAGTTGCTTTGGGGATTCTAAGTACAAAAACTTCCACATTCCATTCAGCAATTTGTAATAAGAAGAGCTTTCACGCGTAAAAGATAGAGCCGCTTGTTCAGTTTGAAATGGAATAAAATGTGCTCTTCCCTCCATGCGATTCCGCCCTGTTACTTGAACATTTTCTAAGTCCTCTAACATGTTATGTCCCATATCGATCCTCCTTTTTGCATTCACTTTGTCACATCATTTCTACGCTCTATTATTTAAGGCCCGTATGCCCCGACTCTTCCACAATATAGCGTTGTGCGAAAAAGAAGAGTGCAAGAGGTACAATACTAATTAACAATGTCACCGCCATAATCCCTTCCATATCAACGCCAAACATACCTTTAAACTGTGCTAAGCCTAGCGTTAATGTATATTTGCTTTGGTCATTTAAGAAAATAAGCGGTCCTAGATAATCGTTCCAACATCCTAAAATATTAAAAACAGCAACAAGAATTAAAATCGGTTTCATAATCGGTAAATAAATACGGTAGTAAACTTGAAAAGCGTTCGCACCATCCATCCTTGCAGCCTCATCTAGCTCCTTTGGAACAGACATAATAAATTGTCTCATTAAAAAGATAAAAAACGCACCGCCAAACCAAGATGGAATAATTAAAGATTTTAACGTATTAATCCAGCCGAGAGCATTAAATTCCATATAAAGCGGAATCATCGTTACTTCCCACGGAATCATCATCGTCGCTAGCACAATCATGAACAAAATATCCCGTCCTTTAAATTTAAAACGTGCAAAACCGTATGCTACTAAAGAAGATGATATTAACTGTCCGATTGTTGAAAATACTGTTACAACAATTGAATTCCATAAAAAAGTATTAAATGGTTGACTCGTCCACGCCTTTGCAAAATTACTAAATTTAAACTCAGATGGAATCCACTTTGGCGGATATAAATATAATTCTTCTGGTGATTTCACAGATGTTGTAATCATCCAAAAGAAGGGCAATAAAAATAAAATGGAAAAACCTATTAATAGTGCGTACACTACAATTCGATGTATGCGCTTCTTCGTTCTCACACTGCATCCTCCTTATTCATCTTCTACTTTGACTTCATCTCATTTTCATAATAAACCCAAGCTGCTGATGATTTAAAAACAAGTAGTGTTAACCCTAAAATGATTAAAAACATAAACCAAGCATTCGCTGATGAATAGCCCATTTTAAAATACTTAAATGCATTTTCATATACATACATCGCGTAAAAATAGGTGGACTTTAATGGACCTCCGCCGGTTAATACAAGCGCTAATGTTAATTGTTGAAACGCACCGATAATTGTTGTAATTAAATTAAATAAAATCGTCGGCGTTAACATCGGCAATGTAATTTTGAAAAATTGTTGCACTTTTCCAGCTCCATCAATGGAAGCAGCCTCATACAAGTTTTGCGGGATATTTTTTAATCCTGCTAAAAAAATGAGCATAAGCGTACCTTGTCCCCATAAACTAGCAATTACCATCGCAATTAGCGACCAGTTCGGATCACTTAACCAATTTGGTCCTTTTATACCAACAAGCGATAGAAAATAATTCAAAATACCATACTCTCCGTTATACACCCATGCCCAAATCATCGCTAAAGCCACACCAGAAATAACGCTTGGCAAATAGAAAAATGTTCGAAAAAACGCATATCCTTTTACCTTTTGATTTAGCAAAATCGCTAAAAATAGGGCAATAATTAAATTAAATGGAACAAATAATGCTGCAAATTTCACCGTAACCCATAACGAGTCCCAAAACATCGGGTCATTTAGAAACATATCTTGATAGTTTTTTAGTCCAACAAATTGAACTTCTCCAATAAGCGGCCAGTCAAAAAAACTAATAAATAATGAAAATAAAAGAGGACCAAGGGTAAATGCTACAAAGCCAAATACCCATGGAAATATAAATGCATAAGGAACGAGTTTCTCCCATTTCATTTTCTTTTTCCTAATGGCTATATTCGTTTCACTTTCTATAGATACTCCATATTTCAACATCCACACCTCTTTGCTTTTACAATTATTTATCCATATATTTCTCTGAATCTTGAACAGATTTATTTAATAATTGCTCTGGATCTTGCCCAAGCATAATTGCATTTATTGCCGCTGATAAATTCCGGTTTACTTCATCCCATTTTGGGTTAAGTAAAAATGCTGGTGTATTTGTTGAACGTTCTAGCATTGTGTAGAACGGTTTAACATTCGCATCTTCCTCTTTCTTCAATTCTTTTACAACACTAATTCGAACTGGCAAATCAGAAGTTCGCATTTTAATTGCTTCTGGTGAAGAATAAAACTTAACAAACTCCCAAGCTAACTCTTTATGCTTTGCATCTTTTGCAATTGAAACAGCTGATGTACCAACAAGTCCCTTCACTGGTTTCCCTTTAAATGCAGGAGGTTCTACTGTACCAAAATCAATTTTTGCATCTTTAAATCCTTCTAATGGCCAAATTCCACTCTCCCACATCGCTAACTTCCCAGCTTTAAAAATATCATCACCGCTCTGTTGATTTTTTCCACCTACTAATACAGCCGTTTTATCCTTTAGCATACTTTGGAAAGATTTCATAACTTCAATTGTTTCTGGACTGTTCATATGTCCTTTTATTTGTTTTCCATCTTCACTTACAAAACTACTACCGTTACTCCAAATAAACCCTTGTAAATCATACGTATCTGGCTCAGGTCGTAAAGCAAAGCCATATTGTTTATTGCTTGCATCTGTTAACTTTTTCGCAGTGTCTACAAACTCATCCCAAGTCCATCCATCTTTCGGGTATGGAATATTCGCTTTATCAAATAACTTTTTATTGTAATATATAACCCGCGTTGTAAACCCTGCTGGCATACCATATAATTTCCCGTCAATACTAGAGTAGTTAAATAGCCCTTGATAAAAGTCATCTAATTTCATATCTGGATCTTTCTTTGCCAGTTCATCTAAAGGCTCAAGAGATTTATAGTAAGCTGGGAAATTCCACATATACATAACATCCGGTGGGTTTTTCGCCCCGAAAGATGCTGCGAGCTTTTGATCAAAACCATCACCATAAGCCTCCACCTGTACCTTTACTCCCGGATTCTTCTCTTCAAATTTCTTTGCAATTTGCTGCTGAATCTTTAAATTCTTTCCAGCATCCCAAGTTGCAAATCGCAAAACTGTTCCATCATTTGATGTTTGTTTCTTTTCATCATCCTTTGATGATTTTTTGCTTGTAGTCTCATTTGAGCTACAACCAGCTAAAAAAACAATAAGTACGAGCATAAAACTAAGACATACATGTACCATTTTTCTCACTGCACACACTCCCCTTCTCCAAAAAGCTTTTTTATTTCTGATTTTTCAGAATAAATAATTTAACCGCTTTCATTTTACCTTTTATGAAAGCGATTAAAAACATCGATTTGTTCGATTTTTGTTATCAAATTGTTCGTTCGACGAAATCAGGGTGTCAATTTGTTTTATATAAAGTTCCACATTGTTTTTCTCGATATTCTGATGGCGTTGTTCCTGTACACTTTTTAAACCATTTACTAAAATATTTACTATTTGAAATACCAATATGTTCCGCTACCTCTTGAATCGTAAGTGAGGTTGTTTGAAGCATTTGCATGGCAAGTTCAAGTTTTCTTCGTTCTGTGAAAGAATGAAAACTTTCACCTATTATCTTTTTAAAAAGCATACTAAAATGGCTCCTGCTTAGTCCCACCATCTCTGCCACTTCTGAAACAACAATTGGCTCTGATAAATGATTCATTGTATACAAAATAGCCTCTTTAATTGTTTTTGGCCAATTGTTAATCGTTACTTTATACTTAATCTCAAGTTCTGCAAATTGCTTCATCGATTTAACTGAATCCATCCATTGCCCAGTGCTGAACAGCTCCCCCGACGTAATCCAATATAGCTCTTCATATTTACTCTTTACATCCATAAACATTTGTTCCATCATTCCCTTATATTTTTCATTAAGAAATAAGAAACATTGATCCTTTCCACATAATATCTTCACATGTGGATTTGATAACTTTTGATCCAGCTCTTGTAATATGAAATGTAATCTCGATTCTGATCTTATAAAACAGGCATAATACCCATCGTTCATCCATTTCCATTCATTATGAAATAAATCCACAAGTATCTCTTGGAACTGATTTTGAAAACCACATAACCATTGAAAAAAATCTTCATAAAAGAGAGATTTTTGCTGTTCAATCACTTCTTCTTCCCTATGGACTGTTAAATCTTTTTGAAATTCTCGTAAATATTGATCCAGCTCCTCGTCATGAAACGATGTTTTCAATAAATAACCTGAAACCCCTAATTTAATCCCTTCCTGTGCATATTCAAAATCACGATGACAACTTAATAATAATACCTTTGTTTTCGGCGCATGTTGTTTAATCTTTTTCACAAATTCAATTCCATTTATAACAGGCATGACAATATCTGTAATCACCACTTCTGGCTCATGTTGTACAAACTCCTCCCATCCTCTCTCACCATTTGGTACATCCGCTACTACTTCCATATTATATGCTGACCAATCTATCGCCACTTTCAAGCCCCTTCGAACAATCGTCTCGTCATCCGCAATAAGCACTTTAATGCGTTTCATTTCTGTATCCCTCCCTTTGGCCAAAGAATCTGAACTATAGTCCCCTTCTTTTCTTCTGATTGAATCGTTAATCCGTACTCTATCCCAAAATGCAATTTGAATTTTTGATCGATATTATATAATCCAAGCCCCCCTTTTTGTTCTACAGATGGCTCTTGTAATAAATCCGGTTTTCGCCTATCAGAAATACCACGACCATCATCGGTAATATGTATACATAAGTCACCATTCTCCTTTTCAAATGCCGATAATGTAATAGCTCCTTGTCCATCATCGAAAGCATGAAAAAATATGTTTTCAAATATAGGTTGTAGCGACATTCTTGGAATCTGTTCCCCTTTTATAGAAGATGAGACATCTTGCGTATAAGAGAAATAATTTCCAAATCGAATTTCCTGTACCTTTAAATAATGTTCTATAATAGTCAGTTCATTGTGGAGTGTGACAAGTTCGTTCGCAAAGTTTAAATTTCCTTCTAGCACAGCAACAAGATGATAAATCATTTCACTTATATCATTTGCCCCCTGAAGCTTCGCTTTCCATTGAATCGAATTTAATGTATTAAATAGCAAGTGCGGATTAATTTGATAATGAATTGCCTTAAGCTCAGCTTCTTTTTTCAACTTTTCCTTCTCATATATTTCTTCTACTAACGATTTAATTTTGACAACCATTTTATTAAAATTCACAGTTAAATTCCCTACTTCATCTTGTGAATTTACTGGTATATTTGTATAAAAATCTCCTTTACTTACTTGAGATATTGCATAATCCAAATTCGTGACATTTTCCGTTAGCTTAGCTGAAATTAAAAATGCCAACATAAAAGCTAGGCATAGCGATACAATAATTCCAATTAATGTAACAAACAAAATAATTGTAGAGGATTGATAAAATTCTTTTTCTGGAATAATAATTTCTAGACTCCATTTATTTGATGGAATTGGCTTTTCCCAAATGATATCAGCCTTGTTTTTTTTATAATCTTCATCCGTTGTGTAAATCACCTGTTTTTTTTCATCACGAATGGTAATCAGTGCATGCAAATCCGTTTCTAATGAATCAATAAACTTAAATAAATCCGTCGCATCTGTTTCCACTAATATCCGGCTATCTTTCAAACTACCTGTTTGGATTGGAACAAGTAATCCAATTACTTTGTTTTTATCAGCTATTGAGTAATGATTCGAAACATAAATCCCATTCCAATACCCTTGTGATAAATCCCCTTGTCCTTCCCAAAATTTTTCTTGTTTTAGTTTCTGCACATCTAAATACCGATCTCCATAGTAATAACCACTAGGTGTAATCAAAAAGATTCCCTTTGTTTGTGCTGTTTTATGCGCTTCTAAAAACCTTTCAAAATTCTTCTCAATAATAAATTCCGAATACGATTTTGGTGCTTCTTTTTTTAAAACAATTAACGTCGGATCTGATAAATATTCTTGAATATCACTAGCAATTAAATGCATATGGCTTAATGTTAATTCAATTTGAGCTTGAAGCTGCGATATAGCAAACTTTCCATAATCCCCAAACTGTGCATTTACAAGATTGGATGACTTTTCATATGACATCCAGCTAAACAACATGAGCGGAATAAGTGCAACAACTAAAAAACACGTTAATAACTTCAAACGAAGGCTTGTTCGAATTTGTTGCAGCAATCCCCATAGTCTAAATTTTGTCATGAGCCTCTTCCCTTATACTAAATTATTTATCTATCTTTTCAGAATATTCCAACTTAACTATATTTTATCAAAAATAACATTAAAATCTATAAAAAAGGAGCGCTTTATTGCAAGCACCCCTTTTTATAATCGAAAAATAATGGAGGTTGTAGATTGAATTTTGAATCGGTCTGTTCCGGTGGCTAAACAAAGAAAAACAGTATAACAAATGTAAACATCGCATAAATAAAACACATGATTATTCTTTAAGTATCGTATTGTTTATTTGATTAAAATTGTATAATTCTTCCGTATTTTATTTATCAGAATAATATTATATTTTCCATTTATACTTAAATCCACCTAATTTTATGTTATAATACGATTCATGTGTATGCGAGGAGGAAAATTATGTTAAAAAAAGGGATTGCTGAATTTATTGGTACATTTGTACTTGTATTATTCGGAACCGGAACAGCTGTTTTAGGCGGCGGAATTGAAGGAATTGGAACTTTAGGAATTGCAATGGCTTTCGGGTTGTCAATTGTTGCTATGGCATATAGCATTGGAACAATTTCTGGATGTCATGTAAACCCAGCAGTATCAATTGCCATGTTTGTAAACAAACGAATGAGCGCTATGGAACTTGCTTGTTACTTATTAGCTCAAATTTTAGGTGGTTTACTAGGAACTGCAACGTTAGTGACTATTTTAAAATCTTCTAATATGTCTTTAGATAACTTAGGACAAAATAGCTTTGGAAATCTTGGCTTGTCAGGTTCTTTCTTAGTTGAATTTATATTAACATTCGTCTTTATTTTAGTAATTATTGCAGTAACAGGTAAAAAGGGTAATGCACAATTAGCTGGATTAGTAATTGGTTTTACACTAGTATTGGTTCACTTATTAGGTATTCCATTAACAGGAACTTCTGTTAACCCAGCACGTAGCCTAGCACCAGCTTTATTTGCTGGCGGAGAAGCTGTATCTCAATTATGGGTATTTATTGTTGCTCCAATTGTTGGTGGTATCGTTGCTGCCATTGTAGGGAAATTTGTACTAAATACTGAAAAATAGAATTTTCGTTCTTTCTGAAAGTAAAGAAGCGAGCCCGCTTATATTGGGCTCGCTTTTTTATTTCTGAATTTTTGATTGTAAATTTGTAACAAGCTGCTGAACTGTTACATTCGCAAGCACATTTTCCATTGCTTCTTGCGCTTGCATTAATATAATCTCTAGTACGGATTGAATATTAGCTCCTACTGGACATTCTATGTTGGGATTCTCATGGAAAGAAAATAGATGTCCTTCTTCTACTACTTCCACTGCTTTATATACATCAAGTAATGTAATTTCATCTAAATCACGAGCAAGTGACATTCCACCTTTTCCAGCTTGTACATCAACAAGGCCCGCTCTCTTCAACATTCCCGTAATGCGGCGAATCACAACTGGATTTGTATTCACACTACCAGCAATCCATTCAGAGGTACAGCGAGAGTTTCGATCTATCGCAAGTAACGTTAACATATGAACACCTACTGTAAAACGGCTACTAATTCCCATCTGCACGCCCCTCCTTTACGTTCATTCTGTCAAAAGACGCTACATACTATTATATACTATTTCTTGTTTACGCATAAAGAAAAAGCATGATTCCCTTAGAAAATCATGCTTTTATGTTTATTGACGCTTAATAAATTTAGCTAAATCTTTGAATTTCACTTTATCAGAGTAATTCATAACACCATTGACGAAAATACGACTTGCAATCCAATTGATGATTAAAATCGTTACCACTAAAATTACTAATGTAACGCTAATCTCTACAGCGCCTGCTTCACCAGCAACAACACGTGAGAATGTAACCATTGGTGTAAAGAATGGAACATAGGAACTAATTACAACCAGTGTACTATTTGGATCAAATAGTGACTTCATACTAATGAAGAATGCCCCCATACCTAAAAATGTAATCGGCAATGCCACTGATTGTAAATCTTCTAACTTAGATACAACTGCTCCAGCCGCTGCATATAACATCGCATATAGTAAATATCCTGTAATAAAGTAGATAATAAACATACTGATAACTAATGTATCTAAAGTTGAAAAATCTAAAGACAGTCCAAATATTGAAGCATTATTTAAATCAATCCATCCTAATAAATACGGGATGATAAACCCACAAGCAAGTACAGCAATTTGTAATAAAGCTGTAGCTACAACCGCTAAAATTTTCGCATACATCATCGTAAGCGGTTTTACTTTTGGAAGCATAAGTTCCATAACACGTGATGCTTTTTCAGATGCAATTGTTATCCCAATCGCATTTCCAAACGAAATAATAAACATATACAACGCAAACGAAAATGCATAGCCAATACCAAAGGAGGATGCTCGATCTTTTATTGCCTCTTGCTTCATAGGAATCGCCATCTGTAATTGTCTTGCTACTTCTGGAGATATATTATTCTTTTCAATCATTACCGCCGTGTATTGTTCCTTTAAATAACTTGCCATCAATGTAGCTGTTGAATCGCCGGGAAAGCCACTATACAAATAAGTAACTTCTGGAATGCCATTCTTTTCTTTAATATGGAATAGACCATCTAAGTCCCCTTCTTCCACCTGCTTACGTAGTGCATTAAATTCATCTTTCTGTGCCACAGTTACTTTAGCTGATGGAAGTAATTTATTCATATCACTTTCTTGCACTTTATAAGTGGTACTTTCTGTTACCACTGCAATTTTATCTTTCCCTTTATCCTTATCAGAAGTAAAGTGAGTAAAAGCTACTAAACCAAATACAACTAAAAATAAAATCGCACTCGTAATCAATGATTTTTTAGATAGAAATGATTCCCTGAAATAAAATGAAAATACATGAGAAAATTTACGCATTGTTATTTCGCCCTTTCCACAAATATTTCGTTTAGCGTTGGCTCTAACATTTTAAATTGTCTTAAGCTTATACCTTGTTCCTGTAATTTTTTTAAAATCGTTAAGGCTTCTGCATCATCATGAACTTTCATATAAAGTAGTCCTTGTTGTTTTTCATACGAAATATGTAAGGCTTGTAATGCTCGTTCATTTTCTACCGCATCTTCAATTGTTAAATTGCGAAAACCGTATTCTTGCTTAATGTCGCTTAGTTTTCCTTTTACAACTGCTTCTCCTTTTTTCAAAATGCATACATGCTGGCAAAACGTCTCCACTTGTTCCATTCGATGACTTGATAAAATAATTGTTTTCCCGCTTTGTACTTGTTCTTCAATAATATTTGCTAACATACCAGCATTCACCGGATCTAGCCCACTAAATGGCTCATCTAAAATCAGAAGCTCTGGGTCATGAATAAGCGCCGCAATTAATTGGATTTTTTGCTGATTTCCCTTTGAAAGCTCCCCTGCTGTTTTATATTTATATTCCGGGATTGCTAGTTTTTCTAACCATTGATCAATCGCACGGTCCACTTCTTTCTTCGTCATTCCTTCTAATCTTCCAAAATAGCGAAGTTGATCTATAACTCTACTTTTTGTATATAGTCCTCTTTCTTCTGGAAGATATCCAATCGTTACATCACTTTCAGAAATCATTTTTCCCTCCCATGTAATCGACCCTTCATTAGGAGTTAATAAACCGAGGAGCATTTTAATTGTTGTTGTTTTTCCTGCACCATTCCGGCCAAGTAGCCCTAACACTTCACCTTTTGGTAATGAAATTTGTAATTGATTGACCGCTTTTGATTCACCAAATATTTTCGTTAAGTTTTGTATTTGTAAACTCAAAGTATACATCCTCCCCTTCTCTATTATCCTTACTCTCTTCTAAACATTATGATTATTCAGAGTGAAATATAGTAACACAGATAATTTTACTTCTCGTATATGATACTCCCTGTCCTACCCACCATTTGTTTTATTTAGTTAAAATTGTAAATCAAAAAACATTTCTTACTTATTATATCGAAATAGGGCATACTGCCATATACCCAAAGGGCAATATGCAAAAATGCATAAAAAAACCTATAAATAACATTATATTTTAATATATAATATTAAATGATTTATTTACATCAAGGAGGATACATATGAAGATGAAAAGAGGCATTACCACATTATTATCTGTAGCCATTCTATCTACATCGCTTGTAGCATGTTCAGGAACAGCTGAGAAAACTGTGGCCAAAGAAGAAAACGTAAAATTAACAGACCAGCAGCTAATGGCTGATTTATGGTTCCAAACAGCCGGTGAGACGAAAGCATTGTATTATCAAGGCTATAACATTGGACAATTAAAGCTTGATGCGGCTCTTGCAAAAGGCACAAGCAAAAAGCCAGCAATTGTACTAGATTTAGATGAAACTGTTTTAGATAACAGCCCTCACCAAGCAATGACTGTGAAAGAAGGAAAAGGCTATCCTTATAAATGGGATGAGTGGATTACTAAAGCGGAAGCAGAAGCTCTTCCCGGCGCAATTGATTTCTTAAAATATGCAGAGTCTAAAGGTGTAGACATTTATTACATTTCAAACCGTAAGACAAATCAATTAGATGCAACAATTAAAAACCTTGAGCGCGTTGGTGCTCCACAAGCAACAAAAGAACATATTTTACTACAAGATCCGAAAGAAAAAGGGAAAGAAAAACGTCGTGAACTTGTTTCACAATCGCACGATATCGTTCTATTCTTCGGTGATAACTTATCTGACTTCACTGGATTTGATGGAAAATCTGTAAAAGATCGCAATCAAACAGTTGAAGAAACAAAAGCACAATTTGGCGAAAAATTTATCATTTTCCCTAATCCAATGTATGGTGATTGGGAAGGTGCTCTATATGATTATAACTTCAAAAAATCTGATGCAGAAAAAGATAAAATTCGTCGCGATAACTTAAAATCATTTGAAGTAAAATGAACCTTCCATCAATAGGGTTCTACTGCCCGCGAATAGCGGGATAAAAGGGTGGCTTATGCCATCCTTTTATTTTATTCCTTTCTTAACTTCTATTTTAAATTTATATTCATTTTGTTTTCACTTGACCTGATACTAAAAAGGTCACTGATTGCTTCTATCCATGTTCGAACGCCCCTCTTTATTCCAAAAAAAGGAACAGGATTATCTTTTCCATTTGTATGTATATAAATATAATTCAACAAAACCACACATTATTTGACAAATTCTTTGCAATTCTATTACTTTACGACTCTTATATTTCTTTTTATAGAAATTAGACTTATAATTAACATGCGAAACAAATTATAAGAAAGGACTGAAATTACACAGCGTTATGAAGAAAGTAATTGTTATTTCTGCCACTACGATTGTAATCGGTATCACATCCTTCGCTTATTTCAGCTCAAAATCTCCACTACAAAATGATGCGAAAGCTGTCGAAACACAAAAACATATTGAACACCCAAAAGAAGAGATTCCAGTATTTCCAAAAGCAACTCATACTGCTAAAAAAATAGATGAGGATTTTTCTCTTGTTACAAATCCAGATTCACCACTCGTTTTAGTAAATAAACACCGCAAATTACCAGATGGTTATACGCCAGATGATCTCACAAAACCGGATGTTTCATTTGCATATCCAAAAGACAAAGAAAAAACATTGCTTCGTAAAGATGCTGCGGCAGCTCTGGAAAAAATGTTCCATGCAGCAAAGCAACAAGGACTAGAGCTTACTGCTGTATCAGGTTATCGTTCTTATAAGCGCCAACAGTCATTACATAATATGTACATAAAACGTCAGGGAAAAGCTGAGGCAGACTCAGTTAGCGCAGTTCCTGGAACAAGCGAACATCAAACAGGACTTGCAATGGACATTAGTTCTAAGTCTGCAAGTTATCAATTAGAACCTATTTTCGGTGAAACTGAGGAAGGAAAATGGGTGGCAGCACATGCCCATGAATTTGGCTTCGTCATTCGCTATTTAGAAGATAAAACAGATATAACGGAATATTCATATGAACCGTGGCATCTTCGCTATGTAGGGAAGCCATATGCTACTTACTTACATAAACATCACCTAACATTAGAAGAGGCCATGGGTGCAAAAAAATAAGAGATTTTCCTCTTATCAAGACGTAAAAAATAAAGTAGAAAACATATTGACCAAATATAATATGTTTTCTACTTTTATTTCTTTTCATACATCCTCCGCCAGCATTATTATTTTTATATGTGTCTACTCAATTCACATCTCACTTTATTGTAGTAACTTTTGTTTCCATTCTTGGGGCCAAGGCATCCCTTTTCCCGTTTTCTTTGAGGCTTGCACCATTGCCCCGCGCCCTACCAAACAAACTTCTCCCGCTTCATTTTTTACCATATAGTGTAAATCTAACGAAGAATTCCCAACTGTTTCAGCTTTTATATATACCTTTAAATGTTCATCGAAGAAAATTTGTTTCAAGAAATTACATTGTAAGTCAGCGACAACAATCATTGTTTCTGATGCTTCATGTGTCCATTCTTGCATAAAACCAAGCTCTTTAAAAAACTCGATACGTGCTTCTTCAAAATATGTAAAAGCAACGCCATTATTCATATGTCCAAACATATCTGTTTCACAAAAACGAACTTTAGTAGGAATATAAAATGAAAAATCCTGTTCCCATTTCTCAAAACCTTCAATGTAAGAAATCTTCTTCATGCCTTTCTCTCCTTTTTCTTTTATTCTAATAAGTAACACAACACATTTCAGAATAAACAAAAAATTAAAACGATACAAATTCATATATATTCGTTTTGATCTTCCAACATATCAGTCGCTGCTATAAATAACAAAAAAAGCCATCATCCATTTTTCAATCCAAATCGCTTCTATGCATGATTGGGTCCTCTTTTTCCTAAAAGAAAGGTCTAATATTTGTTTTCAATTTATACTTTATATAAATATTGCCTCTTCGAATCGAAGAGGCAATATTTATTAATAGTTATTGTCGCTACCAAAGAAGTCTTTAAACGACTGAATTGTTGTATCACGGTTTAATGCTGCAATTGAAGTTGTTAATGGAATACCTTTCGGACATGATTGCACACAGTTTTGTGAGTTACCACAGTTCGCAAGGCCGCCATCACCCATAATTGCACGTAAGCGTTCTGCTTTATGCATTTCACCAGTTGGATGTGAATTGAACAAGCGAGCTTGTGAAAGCGGTGCTGGTCCGATAAAGTCAGATTTACTGTTTACGTTCGGACATGATTCTAAGCAAACACCACATGTCATACATTTTGAAAGTTCATATGCCCATTGACGCTTTTTCTCTGGCATTCTTGGTCCTGGTCCTAAGTCATACGTACCATCAATTGGAACCCAAGCTTTCACACGTTTTAAAGCATCAAACATACGGCTACGATCAACTTGTAAATCACGCACTACCGGGAATGTCTTCATCGGTTTGATACGAACTGGTTGTTCTAATTTATCGATAAGCGCTGTACATGATTGACGCGGTTTACCGTTAATTACCATAGAACAAGCACCACATACTTCTTCTAAACAGTTCATATCCCACGCAACAGGAGTTGTATGGTTTCCTTTTGAATCGACAGGATTACGGCGAATTTCCATAAGAGCCGAAATAATATTCATATTTGGACGATATGGAATTTCAAACTCCTGATCAAACGGTTGCGCATCTGGTCCATCTTGCCGTGTAATGATGAGGCGGATTTTTTTCTCAGACATGTTGTTTATCCCCCTTCTCTTCACCCTTAGCAGCTACATCATGTTTGGAAGAATAGTCACGCTTACGTGGTTTGATTAATGAAACATCAACGTCTTCGTAATGGAATGCTGGTGCATTTCCTTCTCCTTCAAACTTCGCCATTGTCGTTTTTAAGAAGTTCGCATCATCACGATTTGGGAATTCTGGTTTATAATGTGCACCGCGGCTTTCATTACGGTTATATGCACCAATTGTAATAACACGAGCTAATTCAAACATGTTTGCCAGTTGGCGTGTAAACGAAGCACCTTGGTTACTCCATTTTGCTGTATCATTAATGTTAATGCGCTTATAACGCTCCATTAACTCTACGATTTTCGCATCTGTTTCTAATAGCTTTTTATTTTCACGAACTACTGTTACGTTATCTGTCATCCATTCTCCAAGCTCTTTATGCAGAACATATGCATTTTCATTACCATCTAACGCTAAAATATTGTTAAATTTCTCTGTTTCGATTAGCTCATTTTGCTCATAAGTAGCTGATGAAACAGCATCAGATGACTTTGAAAGACCTTTCATATATTCAATCGCGTTTGGTCCTGCTACCATACCGCCATAAATCGCTGATAATAATGAGTTTGCACCTAATCGGTTACCACCGTGCATAGAGTAATCACACTCACCTGCTGCAAATAAACCTGGAATACTTGTCATTTGCTTATAATCAACCCATAGTCCGCCCATTGAATAATGAACAGCTGGGAAGATTTTCATCGGTAGTTTACGAGGATCATCACCTGTGAACTTTTCATAGATTTCAATAATTCCACCAAGTTTAATATCTAGTTCTTTCGGATCTTTATGAGAAAGATCTAGATATACC
>Ga0102589_1000636_pt1 | contig 63623 bp, 45 predicted proteins | sample AraplaMF_Col_mLB_FD_76858 | JGI IMG/M metagenome (GOLD analysis project Ga0102589, IMG submission 76858) | Arabidopsis root microbial communities from the University of North Carolina, USA - plate scrape MF_Col_mLB | ecosystem: Host-associated > Plants > Roots > Endosphere | place: USA...
TATTTGGGAGAGAAGTATGATATTCCGCTGGATCGAGCGCATATCATTGGGCACAACGAAATTCCGGGGCTTACTCCGAAGCGAACACCGGCAATGCATCAGGATCCCGGTCCATTCTGGGATTGGGAGCATTATATGGAGCTGGTTGGAGCACCACTTGGCACCACGCATAGCCTCAAGGACATCGTGACAATCAAGCCCAATTTTAAGAGTAATTTACCTGAAGTTCAGGATGCTCCGCTCCAACCGACGAACTTCGTTTATTTGTATAAGGAGCCTCAGTTTGATGCTGATTTAATTGATGACCCTGCCCTTGCCGTTCAAAACAAGAAAGACGGACTGAGCATAGGCGCTAAAGCTACGACAGGGCAAACCTTCTCGCTCGCAGGAGAACTGGGCAACTGGACAGCAATCTGGTACGGTGGACAAAAGGCATGGTTCTATAACCCGTCAGGAAGCAATGCGGTTGCGGGTTCAGGAGAGCTCATTACTCCGAAAGCGGGCACAACCTCTATACCGGTTTATGGTGCGGCCTATCCAGAAGCGGCAGCATACCCTGCCGATGTAAAGCCGAACGAACTCGTACCGCTGCAGTACACAATTGCACAGGGACAATCGTATGTTGCCATCGAGAAGGTCAATGGCGATTATTACGAAGCCCCAGTATTCACGAAGGATCCTTATGCGACGAATAAGCACATTAAAGGCAAAGAGGCATTCTTTCGCATCTTCTTCAATCACCGCTTCGCCTTTGTGAAAGCTTCTGATGTCGAGAAGATGCGATAACATTCGCTAAATGAAGAAGAGTATGGTGACTGAATTGCACGTAAGGATAAGGATATCCCATACGTGTGCAATGCTCTTCTCTCAGATATTGATTGAAATGATATTGTATTAAAGAAGAGGCTCTCAGGCTTTCAACAGGCTCTCATATCATTATTGGTGCACAGAAATGTCTCTAAGTTGTTATTAAAAACGAATGTCCTCAAGTTCTTGTCAAATAAAAATGACAAGAACTTGGGGACATAAAATAAATTGACCCATTTATTCAGAATACGGATAGATAATCTGATGACTTGATTCATCTGAGAAAGTTTAGGGATCAAGGTATCACAATTTTATTTGCTATAACCTTATCATCACTGTCACACGCTCGATCTCCGTTTCGACACCAATTTCGTTCCTTGCTTCTCCTCCTCTTGGGTAGCTGCCCATTTTATAGGGGCAAGTGCCCTTTCCTCAATCTCAGCATATTGTGAATTATGCCTAGCGGTAGCTTCCAAGCGAGCTTTGCCAGAAGAGGATTCACGATGCAATGCCCCTCAAAAGATTAGGAGGAAAACGATGATATACCATCAACCTTACGTTCAGAACCCGGCCGGCGTGCAGAATTCCGATCCGTCCGAGCAAGCATTTGAGCAGCAAGCGAATAATCAAATTAGACCTCGCGATGACGGTTATCAAACGTCACACTATCCCTGGTGCCATATTCCTCATCATCACGGATACCACCCCATGATGTGTCATCCTTGTGGTAACGAGCAGCAAGCTGTAATGGCTCATCCCTGTGAGAATATGCACTTACCTGCGATGGTTCAGCCCCTGGAGCATGAGCAGCACCCCGATATGGTTCACCACTGGGAGCATGAGCACTGTTCTTGTATGATCCATCCCTGCATGCATCATCCATGGAATCCGTATATGGATGACCACCTTCATCCTTATCTGTATTCAGGGTGGGACTGTTGCGAGTTCGATTACCATCATGATTGGTTCCATCCATGGGATCATACTCACATGCATTGCCATCATCCGTGGGATAACTATCATTGCTAAGAGAAGTCCGGTCTCCCTTTCTTGAAAGGGTGGTTTCATCGCTGAGGACATGACCGTTCGCGTCAATGTCATTAGCGATGATTTTTTTTAACGGCTTAAGCTGCCTACCAATCGCAATCGTTGACGGTAGGGACCGACCGGTATAAAAATGAGTCCCGTTTCATCTCGGGAAGCCGTCCCGTAAAGCGCATCGCTGGAATTGGCGTCAAACCCGAGAAGGGGACGCCCTCCCATCCCGAGAGCGGATGCTGCCAGCAATAATCGGTGCACGAGCATCCCGGCTTCCATTTGCTGTATGCGGTATCCCCGCTTGCCGAGCTGCGATTGATAGAAACTCCTCTTCCCTGCCACATGAAAGCTGAGCGGTACTTGAAACAAATTGATATTGGGAAGTGACATTCCCTCTTGCATCCGTTGCCGGTGATCTCCAAGGCAAACCGACTGCATCGCATGTGCAGTGCTATCGTACCGATAAGCGCCATCCGGAACGTCTTCGACCCCGTAGAAGCAGCCGTAAAGACATACACGGGGTTCCCGCCTCTTCTGCGGGCCATCCAGGTCGTTGCGATACGTGAAGGAAGCCGTCGCTTCCCGAAGCAGAGATGCAAGCCGCGAAATACCGATCGGCTTCCAGATAAATTCCGTCTCGGGTGAGAAACGGTTGCGGCAAACCGCCGCCAAATCATATGATAAGCGATCTACAGGCGGCAGAGGCAGTGTGGGCGCTTGATTCGGAATTGCTTGCTCATCCTGCCGGATCTGTTGAAACAATCGCGACGAATCAAATCGGGACGCATCGCTCATCCGGAGCAGCATTGGATAATCGGCGCTCCTCCGCGACTTTACATAGTGATCATGATTGACCGGCGACAACTCCCGGCACAGCTCGGAGGCGGACACGATGTCCGTATCCTCGTTCCCACTTTCCATCCACCGGATTGCCGGATTCACCGATAACGGGATTACCGCATACACGCTCTCCTCTTGTTCTGATAGACCGAGCAGATGATTGATGGCTTGATCGAGAAATTGAAAATGCACGCCAGAAGAAAATCTGAATCGTTTAGCGATTTCGAGCAGCTGTCCAATCAAAATACCGGCGTCCAGTCCCTGAAGCCGGTATGAAAAATTATTGTATTTGTAAAAATTTTTCCAGTATACCGTAGATACGAACGCGGCTCCGAAGCAGCCGTTCGCGTCGCATCGATTACCGAGCGACCTCGCCAAATAATCGTCGAAATTCCCTTTGCGCAGCAACGCCAACCGATGATGTGCCGCATCGTAATGGTATACGCCTGCAGGCAACTCATCGAGCTTAAGATAGAGATACAGTTCACTCGGATAGAGCCCGCCTCCGGAAGGAACGAAGCGCCGGCACATCTGCAAGACGCCTCCCGATTCCTCCGACGCATCCCGTTCCATGACGGACTGGGTCAATTGTGCAAGCCCGTATACATAGTAGAGGAAATGTCCAATATTGCGAAGGGTTGGCACATCGGGTGTATCCAATCCTTCGAGCGTTATCGGCACTTCCCTAGATAGTGGAAACATTGGCAAGTCACGATAAAGCTTGTAAGGAAGCGGCGCGTACTCCCAATCCGTCTCCCAATCCAAGGGCTTGACCTTATCCGGATCATATTGCAAATGGTGAAGAAAAACGTCCAGATTCATTAGACTCATCGCTTTCCTCCCTGGTTTCATCCATGCCGTTCCATAGCCGTATTTATGGGAACGGGTGCGGATATGGATTAAGCTGCTCGGGTGACAAGGGCTCCGGCGAATAAGACAGCTCTGCAGGAATCCTGAGCACTCTATCCAGTCCCGTCAACCGGATGAGATGCTGCCCGAACGTCATCGGCAACATGCCGGGAATGAGTACTTTCACACAATGCAGTCCGTTGCGAAGGGTCTCCGGAGTCGTCTGGTCGACCACGATCACTTCAAGATTCAATTGGCGAAAAACAAGCAGCATGGCCTTCAGATCATCAGTCAGATCGGCGTTCCAGCTCGTCGGTTCAAATGCTTCTTCGAACGTTTGCATCGGACGATCGTCATTCAGCAGAAAATCGAGCCTTTCCTCTGCCTGTTTCAACCCGTACAGCATGGAATGATCCTCCATCTGAACAACCTGGTACGGATCGTGAAGCATCTGTTCGTACTGCTCACGGTTTTCCTCGAATTTCTCGCTAACCGTGAGGAGCATGCCTGCCAGCTCGTGGATCGCGCTCTTTGCCGCACGAATCGGATCCGGATGGGCGCCCGCGGCGCAAATGAGGTTCACGCCCTGCTCTTTCTTATTCTTTGCGAGCGCCCACACGCTTGGTATGCCGTGCTCCATTGTCGATTTATACAAATACAGTTCATAGCCCGACACCGTCTCCAGTCGCTCCGTCATCCAATTCAATTCCCGATCCTGAACAGATCGGAGATCCAGGCGAGGCAGGGGCAGACGAGCATACCAAGTCATGAGGAAGGAGTCGCGCTCCACCACTTCCAGCATCCCATAGAAGATCGCTTCCTCCAGACTTCCGCCCAGCGCGCAGCCATTGGAGGTTTCATAGACGAATCCGTGACCGCAGCCCGAACTGTAATAAGCGAGCTGCTCCGGTACGAGAATCGGACGCTCCTGCAGAAACGAATAGCCCCATACCCAATCTATAGGCCTTTCGGGGTCGAATGACTTGAACGGGAAGTCAGAGCGTTCATACTGTTCCTTAGCATAGAGTCCTACACGGAAAGGATCGAGCGCTTGGTGCTGTACATTGAGGAAACTGTCATGAACGACGGATCGTTTCCCATGGGGCGACAGACCGCAATAACGCTCCAGTCCCTCCAGGATGGCTGTCATTTCGCTAACCGCATAGGAGTGGGTTCGACCTGCACAAGCCTCATCTCCGCCAAACAAGGGCAAATTAATGCTCGCATCAGCGAAAGGCGACACAAGATCCACCATTTTCCCATTCAAAAATCCGGTCCTGGCATCCAAGTATTCTTTGGCTAAAACATCTTTCAGTTCATCCATCGAGCGGCTGCGATACGTTTCGGTGCCGATTTTCATGCTTGGCTTCAGCGCAATGCGGGCCAGCTCCTCATCATCTTCCGGCAATCGGCCGCAGATTGGACATAGCGGAACGGGCAGGAAGAAGTGCAATGAGGTTTTCAACGTACGCATATCGATCAAGTACATCCTGCTTTCCGTCTCCGGCTGCCCGCCCATCAGCATCTTCACGGCTTCAGCTGCAACAAGGCGCGCCACCTGCAATAATCCCGTGCGAGACGCCCAAGCGTCCCGGGCGATTCCCCCATTTGACGCCAGCTTCTGCTGCAGTTTCCACGATTCCCTACGGTCACTTCCCGCCATCAGGAGCCGGGTATCCGCACATTGTGAGCACCCTTGCCCCTCTGGACGAACCAGTGGACCGACAATCCCCTCTCCGAATGCAACAAATCCGCGCAGCCAAGGCATTCCCGACTGTCTGAACCGATCTTCTGCCGCAGAATGAGAGGAAGGATCCCAAGCATCGTTCAACACCAGCGCCAAGTCTCCCGTTGCTGCTTCTCCAGACTCTATGTTCTTCTGCCGGATTAGTCGATAGCGGTCATCGGCAGACAATTGCCTGGTTACCAAATCCGCGAGCTGTCCTCCCCCGATGACCGTTACAATCGCGCTCAATGCGTCTCCTCCTCTCGCAACGACACGCCGAACACGCCTGCCAGCTCTTCTTTCATGAACGGTTCTGTCGACAAATCAACGACCGCGATCCGCTTACGGTTCCAGTGCAGGATCTGCCGTACGGACTGCAGTATCATGCCGTATTCCGACTCATCGAAGCCGGGGATCGTCAGACTCTGCGCCAAGGCATCTTCCACCATGACCGAAGAGCGTTCTAGGATTTGGTCTTGGATGTCCGCCGGATCGTTTTGTATTTTCATCAGCGCTTGTCGGAGCGCTTCTCGCAGTGCCATCGTGCGGTTGACTCCGACCCCGCCGTACCAGTAAGCGTTCGTACCGACCCAGAAGACTGGGAAGCCCGCCGCTTCTTGTCCCAATCCGATTACCGGGGTGTCCTGCATCGTACTCAATGCACGCAAGCAATAGCGGCAATATTCGTCTTCAACCTCGCTTAGCTTGATTGGATTAACGGAGGGTATGCTGGATTCGGAACGACTTTTCAGCTCCTCGAATAGACACTTCCGCAGTCCGCGAAGGACAGCTTCCGCAACGGTCTCTCCCGCTCCGACCCCTACATATGCATGGGACTGCGACTCGAGCGGGCTAGCAGAATCCGGCTGCGCAGGACTGGCAGCCTTCAGAACACCGGCCATTCGCGACACGTACGCCTCGATGCCTGCCAAGCCTGCTTCCTTCCTTGCTTCATGGTGCGTCATTCCCGAACAGACGATCTGCGGCAGAAGCTCAGCGGGGCCTTCCGACAGCGGGTCGACTGCCTGGACGCGACACTGTGAGAGCGGAAGCTGCTTCGAGTCCCCTTCCTCCCATCGGTGAAGAATGCCGGTCTCCGTCGAAGTCAAGCGATAGAAATAGGAGAAGAGTCGGTCTGATTCCTGCCGCTCCGCACATGGATCGATTGGAAGGTCAAACGGATCCGTTGGCTCGGTCTGACGAAGACCTGTGACTAGCGGATGAGGAAGTAACGAATGCCACTCGCCAACTAATGTTTCCGGATTCAGCAGAAACAGCTTTCCGTTCAATTCCGAAGCCGTCCCCGTAACGGTCTTAAACCATTCGAATACGAGCACATTCGCTAGCATGGCTTCCGGCGTGGTAGAGACGGCGGACGGACGATCCGCATCGCCAAGGGCGGTTCGGTGTATCCTGCGCCATGCGGATTCGAAGCAGACATCCGAATCCGGGTGCACCAACGGCCCTGCTATGCCCAACTGTGGCAAATAGATGGCGGGCAGCAGTGGCTTCTTCGCGTCCCTGCAGGCCGCATGCAATGCTCTAAGCTCTCGGGGATCGTCACCCTGAGCGACATATAGAACGGAATCCGCCAGCTGCACGACTTCTTGCCAATCGAGGAATCCGTCATTAGACGGTAAGATCTCCTCAACCTCGATCTCGCTGTCCGATAGACGCGCAGTCGCCGTCAGTTCGGAGATCCGCTGCCGATCCGTGGTTGTCTGGTTCGTGATCAGCACACGAAACCGGGGTAATCCGGATTCCAACAAGGCAGCAACGAGCGAGACAAATATCGGACCGGAACCGACCGCAATCGGATTAGCCTGGCGATAGGTTTGAAAGCGATGAGCGCCCGAACCGCCCAAGCTGTCCAGAAATTCGATCTGTGCGGCATATTTCCGTTCTACTGCTTCGGGTAGGTCGTGCGGTAGGTCTTGGCTGGAATCTCGGACAAAGCCGTTATTGAGCAGTACTTCCGCGATTTCATAAACCCGTACCCTGTACGGTTCCGGCAGCCCGTCCGTCAGTTCCGACATGGAATAATCCCCACTAAACATGGGCATCAATTTTTCGATCCACTGATCAACCATGTCGCCTTCCATTCGGAACGAACCTGTATTGTTGCGAAAGTAGACGCCTCCTTTCGAATCTGGAAGAAAGAACGTATCCCCTTTCACTTTCAGACGCATAGAAGGATTCAAGTTTTTATTCCTCCTTAAGGTTTTGCCGGAGGCAAAACCGCATTGTAAGCAGGCCTTCGGTTATCCGTCATTTATAAGTTATGTAGAGCATTTTGTCCGTCATGCCAGAAACTAAAAAAGGAACAGCCCCTACAGGAAGAGACACTGTAGGGGCATACCGTTTACGTATCGCTAAGAGAGCTTTTTGGTACTCAGCGGCAGCGAGCGCAGCTTCCGCAACGTGCGCAGCTACTGCAGCGGGCGCAATTGAAGCAGTTACTGCAACGTGCGCAGTTGAAGCAGTTGCTACAGCGAAAACAGTTGCTGCATGAACAAAACCCTACACAAAAAAAGCAAAAGCCAACACATAAGCGTGAATCCCCTGCTCCGTTCTGATTTTGCCCCGACGCAGACGTCATCCCCGTCGAATTGAACTTGCCGACATTCAAGTTTTGCAGATCCTTCTGAAAATCGTTCATTTTATACCCTCCTTATCATTCATTTCACTGTACATGCATGTGACTATCGTTAAACGAAAATGTTAGAGCTGGATCCGACCGGCATGCTGCCCATCATCCATCTCGACTAGATAATTTATGAAATTGGCTCCGCTAGTGTTCCTATGACACCCGCCCACCAAAATATGGTTAGGCAGGTATCCCTGCTGACCGAACTCCACTATGAGCTTTTGGGATTTCGATCCTTCGGATTGGGCGTGATTCCTAGATTCCCTCTTCGCTGGCATCGATTAAGGGAAACCATATAAAAAAGCCTAATTTCTCGTTTACAACACTGAGAAATTAGGCTTTTGCTAATTTATTCTTCGCCAAAGTGATTTTCACTAGTTGTCTCAACGAATCAATTTGAGCTCGTATCCCCCGCTGCACTACAAAAGCCGCAGTCTGTTATCCGCGGTCTTTACATCTAGAAGCTTAAGCTTGTGGCCGATTATTAATATCGTCAGGAGCTTTACCAACGCGCTGCCGACGATCGATATTGCAGATTTGCTTGGTGTCCCATCGGAGGATCGCTTCCTCTTTAAGGAATGGGTGGATGTCATTTACTAGTGAACACGTTCTATTCCTTTTTGCATGATATCGATTAGATCTATGCTGAGATACAGGCCAATCGCGAACTTCTTCCGAATACAATCGAAGAAATGCTTCGTTACGGCTTCCATGTTACCATGATGGATAATAAAGTGCTTGGCGAAGAACTCAAAAAAGGCGATGTCGTCGTCGCCTGGATGAGCGCAGCCAATTTGGACAAGGTGGTATTTGTGGATCCGTTTACACTGAACATTCACCGTCCAAATAACAAGCAGCATTTAACCTTTGGATACGGCCCTCACTTCTGCCTTGGAGCTCCACTCGCACGGCTGGAGGCAAACATTGGTCTGAGGTTGTTTTTGTTTCATTTCCAACGTATTGAGCCGGTTCCCGGATTCAAATTGGAGGAAAATCTGACGCCTTTTGCCGCTGGGCAGACGCTGACTGATTTACCAATGCGTGTACAACGCTGATAGACGATTCAGCGATTAAATATCAGAATCCCCAAAAAATACCAATCTATGCGGTAACATCCCCTCTGAGCAGACAACGAAAAAAGACATCTGTAAAGATGGTCTTATACGCTGCTACCGGAGGGGATTTTTTTATGGGGCAAACGAGCCGTACGAATAATAGCTGCTCATTTTAGGAATGTTCTTTTGTTATGTTACTTCTTATCCAACAACTGATAATATGTTTCAAATTTCCATCTAGATGATTGCCATTAATAATTATATCGGCGAATTTTTTAGTAGGGAGCGCAAATTCTTGTTCTCTATGTTTTGCAGCATCTAGATAATAAGTTGCAACTTCCTCGAGCCCCATTCCCCAGCTCTTCATATTCCTACTGATTCTTCTATACATGCGCTCATCTGCATCAAGTTCAGTAAAGATCTTGACATCTAACAATCGCCTCAGCTCTTCAAAATAAAGTGTGAAAATGCCTTCTACGATAATTACATCAGGACGTTTTTTAGAATTCAGTATATTGTGTAAGTACGCCATCAACTTATTATAGTCCAATGCATCTGGATGGTTGTAATCGTCATATTCCACATTTGAAACAGGTGATATCATTTTGGGTAACACTTTTTTATAGAAATGGTCAGTAGAGACTACAGAAACTTGGCAATCACTCAACTCATCATGCAATAATTTACAAAAAGTGGACTTACCACTGCCCGTACCGCCGGCAATTCCCACAATAACAGGTTTCAATTCTATCAGCTCCTCTTTAATATTGGCAAAAAAGACCTTTGAGTATTTTGATGAGATTCATTTCAGACATTTTAGCTACTTGCACTGTTATATTTTTTTATTGCAAGGTTCCAAAAAATCCTTATTAGCAACAGAGATAGAATAGGTACAAAAATGCACCACCAGATGTAGAAATGGTTAAGTCGATCAAGAACAAACAAAGGTGCAAAATTAGTAATCAAAAAAATAGGGACAACAAAGGTACCTAATCTTTGCATCCATTTTTTATAAATCATCATCGGCATGACGTTAAAATTGGATAAGGCCGATGTAATTTCATTGATTGCTCTCGTTTTTGTGGTCCAAAAAGCAAGCAATTGAGGGAAAAGTAAAATACAATACATTATAATTACACCAATGAAGATAAATCCAATGTAACCCAATATGTTGAACCATTCTATAGGAATGTTCATTGCTTTCCAACCTTTCATCACTAGGATGATTCCCGCGGTCATATTGGGGATAAAGGCAGCAAAGTCTACCTTACTCATAGTGGCCATAAATTGAAGAGATACAGGCTTAGTCATATATAGATCCAGTTCTCCATCTGAAACAAGCCCCTGAAAGGTATAGAAATTATGCAAGAACAAACTTCCGTAAATAGCTGAGATAATAAAAAAAGTACCGGTAAACATAAGTATTGCATCGGGCGGCAGTCCGTCAATATCAACGCCAGTACGATAAATTACTACAACATATAGTAGTTTCGAGATTAGTATTAAAATCTCAAGTATCAAAAAGGAAAAGAAATTCCCTCTGTACTCCATCTGCGAGATAATATATCTACGAATAAACAAGAAGTATAATAAGATATGCTTATGTAATTCTTTAATCATAATTCTCAGCATACCTATCCCCCCACCGCGACATATTTTTTTAGCCCCGTTTTCCAAAGGAGGTTGGCTGCAATCAACATGACAATGATCCAAACAGCCTGTATGGTTATGCCCCTCATAATTTCAAGAAAATTAATTTTCCCGCTGATAATATTGATAGGCAAATAAATAATATACTGAAAAGGGAAATATTGTAATATGTTTGTGATTGTCGAACCAAATACTTCAAGAGGAAAAACCCCACCTCCAAGAATACTAATCAAATATCGTATCCCAAAAAAAACACTGCCAACTTCTGTCATCCAGAATGCAAGTGTGCTAAAACAGAAAAAAACAAGGAAGTTGATGATCGTCGACAAAAAAATAGCACAGATAAAAAACAAAAAATGAACTGGATTTAATTTCATATCCGCTGATATTTGTAGGAATATCAGTAAACCAAATGTAATGATTAATATAATAATTGTTTGAAATGATTTACTGCCCAGGAATCCACATATTTTATGACTGAAGTAATTGATTGGTTGAACAAGAAATTTGCTTAAGCCGCCATTTTTAATTTCACTTGCAATTTCATATTCGAAACCTGCTGATGAAAGCTTGGATATGATCCCCGCCATTATGATATATATGATCATCTGGTTAAATGTATATCCAAACATTTCTGAATTTCCAGAGTTACTATAAATAGTACTCCAAAGAAAGAACTGTATCATTACTGGAAAAGATATGCTAAAAAGACTTAATAGAAAATCAGCTCTATATGCCATTGAACTCTGAAGACCAAGCCTGAAAGCCATAAAATATTTAAGCCACGGTTTCATGAAGGAACATCACCATCCATTTTGTAAAGCTTCGCTATCCCTTCTTCTATCGAAATGTCTTCAATGGTGAAATCAAATACTGGAAACCGATCTAGTATTGCCTTCATGGTCTGCTTTATCCCATTTTTATTAACTTCCAGCAAGACATTATAACCACTATATTCTCTAATAGTTCCATACTCTATTAAGCACGCCTGCTCAACAAATTCAGAGAACTGCAAATGAATTAATTTCCGATCCATGAAAACACTATTGACTTTATTCAATTGGCCATCATAGACTACTATTCCTTGATTAATTATTATTGATCTTTTACATAGATCCTCGATATCATTCATGTAGTGGCTTGTGAGTATTATGGTTGTTTTCTTTTGTTGGTTATAGTATTTTAAAAAATCTCTTATTTTTTTTTGTGAAATAATATCGAGTCCAATAGTCGGCTCATCTAAAAACATGACTTTAGGTCTATGTATCAAGGCAGCGATAAGTTCTAATTTCATTCTTTCACCAAGAGATAGCCTTCTAACCTGTACTTTGAGTAGATCAGCGACATCCAGTAACTCTGACATCTCGCTAAGCGAAGATTGATAATCCTTGTCAGGGATCTCATAAATGTATTTACTCAACAATAACGATTCGTTTGCCGGTAGATCCCACCAAAGTTGACTTTTTTGACCCATTACAATTGAAAAATTCATCTTGTATTGTTTTTTGCGTTGCCAGGGAATAAATCCCATTACAGATGCGGTTCCTTCTGATGGATAAAGGATGCCTGACAGCATTTTTAATGTAGTTGTCTTTCCTGCGCCATTTGGCCCTAAAAAGCCTACAATTTCACCTTCATCAATTGAAAATGACACTCCCTTTACCGCTTCCTTGGAAAGTTCATTTCGCTTGAACAAGTTCTTGAACGAATTTCGAAGACCAGTTTCTTTTTCGTAATATGTAAATGTTTTTGTCAGGTTGTTGGCTTCGATGATGGGCAACTAGTTCACTCTCCTTCTTTTTTAAATGATATGAAACTACGAAGAGAGTTCTTGAAATGACCTAATACTCGAGAAGCCCTTATTAATCAAGGGCTCTCTCCAAATGTAATCCGAGTCATCAATTAATAAGAATCTTTATCCGCAAACATGCGAGTACAACGATTACACATCATGAGATTATGCATTTTTAGATGTTCTCTAAACTTAGTCGCTCGTTCTCCCTCCCAAATTTCTTCAAACGTCGAACTATATATATTGCCCAGTTTATAATCTGGCAGGTCAACACAAGGATAAACATCTCCCGTTCTACGAATAATTAGTTCATGCCATGGAGCCACGCATTTTGAACGGCCAAAAAGATTTTCTATATCCGTGTAATAATCATGAATATCAATAAATTCCGAATAATCGACCCCCTCTGAACGCCAAATTTCTTCAAGGTCTCTTTTCAAAATATTTGTATCGATATCAATCGAATCTTCTACGAACCCATTCCATGCTGGAGACACGTCACAATCGAGATACTCCTTCATCTCATTAGCGTAAGCGAGTCCTCTTTCACGTGTAGTGTAGAGGAGAGGCGCGAAATTAACAGAAAGATCCCTTCGTTTCGTCCATGGATTTTTTGTGTCATGCAGAACAACTTTGGCATCTTTAAAACGCTCGCGCAATGCATGTAAAAAGTCTTTCGCACTTCTGTAATTATATTTGGAGAGCACCATTGTGATATTGATTATCGGAAACATCTTATTCTGTTTCTTTTTTTCTCTTATTAATGCTTCAATATTTTCACAAACCGTATTAAAGCTGTTTTTGCCTCTTATGGAATCATGGAACTCCTCTGGCCCATCGAGAGAGATATTCATTGCAACAATATTTTCTAAAATAAATGGGATTCTATTTTTTATTAATGAGCCATTCGTAAGTAGATATACGGAAGCCTTTTTCTTGCGAAGATGTTCCACCAGTTCAGTGAAATGCTTATAAAGCATTGGTTCTCCGCCAGTTATTATAACGCCAAGATTCTTGTTGACCGCAGTGACTTGATCAATGAAATTTTTGAGCACATCAATATCTAGCTGTTCCTTAATAACCCTTTGAGGTTCCTTTAAGGCCCAACCAGTTTCTCCCCATATATGGCAGAATGTGCAACGATAGTTGCACAGTTCAGATGGAAATAACGTTAGCTGTTTAATCTGAGGAGCTAAATTCTGTACATATTCCACCAACTTTTCATCTCTCAGTTCTCCGGCTCTTACTAACATAGTCTCCCTCTCTTTCAATGGATATGATGATTTCGATCGGGCGGAATCTACTTTCCATGTGTTGTACCGCTTCTATCTGATTGATACTGGAGCCATATCATTTCAATCTCTTGTTCTAAATATATCAGAGTGATTCGATATGGCTCTCTAGTATGGTAAGTGCATCACTTTACAAAGTTGTTGGACTCACATTTACCTAAGCAATTGCATTGGTTGAAGAAATATAATTTACAATGTTGTTGATTGTTGAGAAGTTGCTAAAATCTAAATCTTCGTCCTTCCATTTCAGTCCAAATTCCATTTCTGCTGCGATAACCAACTTAATGAAGGTGAGTGAATTCACACCGTAAATTGACAAATCCTGATCAGGATCGATTTGATCCATTTCATTGATATCCTCCAGATTTTCCCTGAGCAAGTTGACTACCTTCTCCTTAATATCGTTTACCATGATAACTCCTCCTTAAATACTAGAGTATTACTGCTTTGCCTGCTCGGGCAGATTCCATCCCCGCTAATGCAATTTCTATAGCTTTATAGGCATCTGATGTCGTAACTAATGCCTCACTATCATCACGAATACAATCAACAAAATTCTTAAGCTCACAATAATACGGATTATCAGTATAAGATTCGACATGGTTCTCGTCTACTGGTGAATCTGTACTGTCAAAACGTACCTTTCCTTGTGAACCAATCACCTCAGCTACATTTAAATAAGAACCAGGTGCCCCCCAATACGCTTCTAAATTTGCTGTTGCACCATTCTCAAACCTCAAAGTACTAGTCGCATATTCCAATTTTTCAGTGCGGCGCATTATGCATTGTATCGTTTTCACCTCCCCCAGCACCCAGCGCAAGTAATCGATATCGTGAATCATTAAATCAAAGATTACGTTTCCACCTTTGTCACTGTCTCGATACCAACTAGATTCCGGAAAAGCTACTGCTCGTCTCGTATTTGCTTTTTCAACGATTCCGATCATGTCACCTTTGATTTTTTCCTTCATTTCAGCATAAGCTGGAAAATAACGCAGTACATGTCCAACGAACAGACGAACCCCTTTCTTTTCACAATGCTCAATCATTTCTCTTGCGTCTTGAAGTGTGTGTGCAATTGGCTTCTCACAAATGAGGTGAGATCCATAATCAGCTGCCTTGACAACAAATGTTTTATGTAGATAAGTGGGCAAAGTGACACTAACTACATCAGGCTTAATCTTCGTCATCATTTCATCAAATGATTCAAATGCCTGGGTTCCAGTTGAATTTGCTAGCTCTTCAGCCAGAGGGAAATTAGAGTCGCAAACGCCAACAAGTTCAACATCGGTCATTTTCTGATAGCACATTGCATGTGTACGCCCCATTACTCCACAACCAACGACTACTGCTTTCATAGATTCTTCTCCTCCATTACAATTTTCTTTACAGTTGATTTTGCCTTGTGACATGATCCAATTTTGCAAACAATGTGATGTGAAATGATTTTTCATCAGCTTCAAGCTCAAGTAATTTCTCATAGGCTGGTTGAAACATATCAGTATGATAAATAGGCTGATACTTGAACCTAAGAACTGATTTTCTAATATGATCCCATTGTGCTATCAATTTAATTACATGAAGCACAACTTCGTCATCTTCACCAAACAATAATGTTAAACGATATTTCTCGATATACTTAGCATTTAAAACATCATTGAAAAAGCTGATCAAAGTATCGAGTTGGGATCGTAATTCTAGCTCATTGCTAGCTAATGTGATGAAATATTGATTGAATTGGTGCAAAGCGTTCATGCTTGATTGTAGTTTATCTCTATGATTTTCTATGTTTTCTGCAAAGATATCGACATAGTCAGGCTTTCGCCGCTCCCTTTTTTGATGACTGAAAATATAATGACTCGGTTTATTTTCACTCGAAAAATTTCTCTTGTACCCTTCCGAACCATTTATAATATCAGTGAACGGCATGATACATTTCTTGTAGGAAAGGTTTTCGCGTCGATCATGTTCAATTACGTGGAAAAGCTCATTTTTTTTATCGTAACCATATACAAGTATGGTGTGATCCAAATGTTGTTTGAGAAAGGTGTCTTTTCGAATTGATTCGTAATAGGAGTCGACCCACACAACTACCGGCCTATCCCCTGAGATGCCTTCAATAATGTCTTCAATTATTTTTTCATGATCCCATTTGCTCTCCACGACAAGATTCGAGTCTTCGAACAGGTCTTGCAATTCATGCGATGCGCAATATTCGACTGAATAGATTTTGCCGCCATCATCAGCTTCCATGAAAGTGAACAAGATGAAATCATCAAGTAGAAAAGGAAAAATATCTTCTTGAAAGTGTGAAATAATCGGAAAGACAGAGTTATAGAAGCAATTTTTGAAAAAAACATCATTAAACGGATTGAATCTTTCCAAAAGTCTACTGTCCTGCAACAGGGAATCCATAATGATCTCATCTGACAGGAAGTTGTTACTTACATTTTTTGAATCTAACTTTTCCAATTGTTCAACTATTGCATGAAGACTCCGATAGTTGTATATCATTTCTGAAGAAACGGAAATATTCAGTCGTTCCAAATCAACTTCCATTTTAACAGCTAAGATAGAATTCCCACCTAGGTCAAAAAAGTCAGCATAAACATCGATTTCAGTAAGTCCCAATGTCTCTCCCCATACAGTTGCTATTTGTTTTTCTAGCTCTGGATAATCATTATCTGTCCTTCCTGTCAGCCTAACCTCTGTATGGTTCAATTGTTCATGAACTGCATCATTCGTATCAATCCAGCATCTGACACGTTGAAATGGGTAGGTGGGGACTCGAACTTTTCTCCTGTTTTCTGTCTTATAATATAATTCCCAATTAATATTTGCCCCCTTGATATACAATTGGCAAATCGTATTTATGTTGACCCATTTATTATTGTTATCTATATCCAAAAGTTGTTCATTCGCTTCATCACTTAACTGTCTGCATTCTTCAGTTGTGATTATCCCCTGTGATCTGTCATTTCGAATCACAGTTACCGCGCGATGTTCGCCAAAGAAAATTCCGTTATTAGGCGGGATATTGAAATTTTGAACTAAGATTAAATTGAGCTTTTTTATCAGTTCTCTTCTGTCATCCGCAATGATAGCCAATCGAACATTGTAATGCCCTCGTCCTGTGTTGGCAGTGTAACAAATGTCATGTAAATTGACTTGGCTGTCCTCTAAAAACGGAATATATTTTTCGACTAATTCTTTCAAAGCCGAATTACTTTTAGCAGATAATGCAAGGACAATCTCGCCACTGGCATCAATAGATTGATTCTCATCTAGAAGGGGAGATTCTTCTAAAATCACGTGACAATTCGTACCGCTAAATCCAAAAGAACTTACACCACACCTTCTAGGGTTATATCCTGTCTCCCATGTCTGTAATCGATCATTCACATATACTGGAGAATCTTCAAACCCAATTTTACTGTTAGGCTTCGAAAAATTAATTGTCGGGAGAAGTTCTTTATACTTTAGTGATGCGATAGCTTTAACCAAACCTGCGACTCCAGAGGTGCCGTCTAGGTGCCCAATATTTGTTTTAACGGAACCAATTCCACAAAATTGTTTTTTATCCGTAAAATGACGAAACGCCCTTCTTATTCCATCAATTTCAATAGGATCACCCAACTTTGTTCCAGTCCCATGTGCTTCGATGTAAGAGATTGTTTCAGGGTCTATCCCAGCATCTTTCCACGCATTCATTAGTAATTTTTCTTGTGAAGCAGCATTCGGTGCAGTAATTCCTACGGAAGCCCCATCTTGATTCATGGCACTGCCTTTTATGACTGCGTAGATATAATCATTATCCGACAATGCTTTTTCCAGAGGCTTTAGTAATAATGCAATACTGCCTTCACCCCAAACAGTACCATCTGAGTCAGCATCAAAAGTCTTCGTCTTTCGGTTAGACGACTCGATTCCTATTTCGAACACGCCTTCGGCGGGTATAAGAGAAACCTTTACACCACCTGCGATAGCTTGTTCACATTCGTTATTCTTTAATGCCGTGCAAGCTAAATGGATCGCAACCAATGATGATGAACAAGCTGTATCAACAAGAAAGGCTGGCCCTTGGAAGTTAAGCAGAAAGGAGATTCGGCTTGCAATGATTGAAGGGGTGTTGCCAACGCTAGCTGTATTAATAAAGGTTGGACAATTCTTCGAAACATATTGACCGTAAACAGGCCAGTCGGCATAACCAAGATAAACTCCCGTTCTGCTTCCAATTAGTTTGTTGCCTCCGTAACCAGCATCTTCAATTGCCTCCCAACAGCTTTCGAGGAAGAGTCTCTGATTGGGATCCATATACGCTGCTTCATTTGGAGATAAATGAAAGAAACTATAATCAAAATGATCAACGTTATCTAAATACCCACCGTAACTGTACCTTATGCTTTTTTTGTCAAGATGTGTGAAGTTTAATATAAATGATTCGCTATCTTGCTTTCTAACATTAGATAGTTCTCGAATGAATTCACGTTTATTTCTAATATTCCTCCAAAATTCATCCAAGTTGCTAGCTCCTGGCAAATTAACGGAGAGGCCGATAACTGCAATATCTTGGTTGTTTGTTGTGTTGATCTCTTTTAATTCTTGTAATATATCCAAGCCAATTTCTTTCTCTAATTCACCTGAAGAAACTTTTTCAAATATTATCCGTGCAATTTTATCCATGCTTCACCCCAATTGCGCGATATAATGTTATAGCTTGTTCAATGGTTATTTCTTCTTGTGATACTCGCTCGAACAATGCTGAGATATTTGATCTGACATTATTGCTTACTTTAGGCTGACTACTGGATGTATAATCATCCTTACTGATATGCTCAGATAACTTGGCTACTGTAGGGTAAGAAAATAGATCTGCGATTGTTGCTTTATTAGGAAATTCCTTATCAATGATGGAATGGACTCGAGTGATCATAATCGAATCTCCACCAATATCAAAAAAGTTATCGTTTACATCCAACTCTTCATAACCAAGAACTTGACGCCACGCCTTTGCAATCTGTTTTTCTACATACGTATATGCACTGGATTTCCCTTTAAGTTTGACCTGTAATTGGTTTCCTGTAGGAACCATGTCCTGTGTGTTAACATTTCCTGTTACTATTTCCTCCCTCACCTTAGGAGATAAGCGGAATGGAAGAAAATCGCCTAGTTCAAATACATCACTATTTACATTTAAATTACCAATGAACATCTGTGCCGAGTCACTCTGGATCGCATTATAAAATGCCTTAACTGCATCTTCCGGAGATAGCATGCTAAATAATTCCTTCTTTTCATCAACAATGCTGCTATTATCAGCTAAACTTGTTTTCTGCCATGACGGCCAGTTGATCACCATTGTTTTTCCAATTTTGCTCCCCCGGTAAGAAGGAAATGCATCCATAAACGCATTTGCAGCTGTATATGGACCGGAACCTAGTCCCCCGATTAAAGTAATGGCTGAGGAGAATAACACAAAGAATTGCAAATCTTCTTCGTGCAGATATTTGTTAAGTAACCAGGTTCCTTGCACTTTAGGTGCCATCACCTTTTTGAACGTATGAAGTGATAAATTTCTTAACAAGTCTCCCTCAGCAATTCCTGCTGCATGTACGACACCGTTGATTTTCCCATATCGATTTTTTAGCAAAGCGATGGCAGTCTTCAATTGCTCTTCATCTGTAATATCTGCTTGGATATACTCTAGCTTGGTCCCCATTTGTTCAATATTTTTCATTGCGGTGAATTGTGCGAGTTGTCGATCCCTATCGCCTGTTGGAGAGATGGATCCCTTCGGCAACGGAGAGCGATTTAATAACGCCAACGTAATTTTTTCTTTTGCAGCCAAAAATGTAGCTATCTCTAATCCGATACCACCTGCTCCTCCAGTAATGATATACACACCATCAGTTTGCAATTTAAATCCTGCTTGGCTTGGGCTTGGAAAATTTTTACTGATAAGCCGTTCAACGTATCTTTTGTTATTTCGATATGCCACTTTGTATTCTTTATCTTGAGCACGGAATTCATTGATCACATTGTCCAAATCAGTTTTGTCATCGATGTCGATACAGTTCACATGCAAGGTTTTATTTTCCCATCCGATGACTTTGCCTAAACCAAATAAAGCAGAACGTTCAGGGCGTATTTCCGTTCTTTCATTACTTACTTGAACCGCATAAGTGGTTACAATTTTAATATTTATCCCATTACTTATTTGTTGAGCCGTTAAAGCTTTTATGAGATAGAACAGACTATATACGCCACGTTCTAAACCTTGCTCCAAATTGTCCAATGTATCTTCATACTCATTGCCAGATAATGAGCAAATATGAATAACTCTGGTCACCTTTGTCCAATCGATATCCTTAATCAACAGATTATAATCATTAATGTCTCCTGCGATAATATAAGCTTCTTCATTAATTTTTTTGAATGTTTCGCCTGCTTCTACTTTTATTACTGTTTCGCCATCTTTTCTAAGCTTTTCAGCGATTATAGTACCTACTCCATGACCATCATTAATTAGCAATGATACTATCGGTTTTTTCTCAACAACCTTTTGCAGATCTTTTATTTCCCATGTGCTTGTGTAAAATCTGTCCAGCTTATTTTCAACGGTTGATATGTTCTTACGCGGCTGAATATCCAACCAGCATCGATTCTTTTCAAATGAATAAGCCGGAAGATGTAACCTGTATCTTTTTTCCCTACGGTACAGACTTTCCCATTCAATATCGGCTCCTTGAACGTAAAGAGTGGCTACTTCTTGCAGTATTCTTGTTTCCTGCCTCTCAGTCGCCAAATAATTGATTATTTGTTCGTGTGCCAATAGAGTCTGTTCTTTATTAGCCACATGTTGTAATGAAAACTCATTATATTGCATCGTGCTTCCGTATTCTGTGTTCAGTCCATTTCGCTCAATCAGATTTAACTTTTCCAGAAGATCTTCTGTACTCTTTGCAATGATAGCCAGCCTGTAATTGTAATGACCTCTTCCTGTGCTAAGCGTGTAACATAAATCAGCAATATTGATTTCTTTATGTACATGTAAGTAAGATATAAATCTTCTAACCAGTTTATTGATAGAGGTCTCCGTTTTAGCTGAAATAAGGAATATTTCATTTCTTGGTACTGGCGCAGATGTTACTTGTTCTGGAGCTTCTTCCATTATTACATGACAGTTAGTTCCGCTTAATCCAAACGAACTTACGCCACATCGACGTTTGTCATTTCCAACTTCCCATTTTTTTAACTGATCGTTTACATATAAAGGTGATGACTCAAAGTTAATTTTACGGTTAGGTCTCTTGAAATGAAGAGTTGGAAATAATTCTTTGTATTTTAGAGAAATGACGGCCTTTAACAATCCCACGATTCCAGAGGTATTGTCTAAATGACCGATATTGCTCTTTACAGACCCTATGGCACAAAATTGTTTTCGATCTGTATACCGTTGAAAAGCTCGCTGTATGCCTTCTACTTCGATAGGGTCCCCCAATTTAGTTCCTGTCCCATGAGCCTCAATGTAAGATATCGTTTCAGGATGAATCCCAGCTTTGTTCCATGCGTCTACTATTAATTCTTCTTGCGCCTCAGCATTGGGTGCAGTGATTCCTGGTGAATTGCCGTCTTGGTTAACTGCAGTTGATTTAATTACAGAATAAATATTATCTCTGTCCTCTATTGCTTTGGTCAGCGGTTTTAACATAATGGCAATTACGCCTTCACCGGTTCCTGTCCCGTCCGAACTATCGTCAAATGCGCGCGTTCGAGAAGTTGACGATTCAATGCCTACCTCGAAATCCCTTACGGGCAATAAATGAATTTGTACGCCCCCAGCAATCGCCATATCACATTCTCCATTACGTAATGCCTGACAAGCGAGATGAACGGCCACAAGTGATGAGGAACAAGTCGTATCTACAATCATACTGGGGCCTTTTAGATCTGTAATATAAGAAATTCGGCTAGCGATGATCGGCCTTACATTCCCTGGCATAGACAACTGAAGGGATTCCGGATCAACTTCATGTATTATTTTTTTATAGTCCGAATCGGATCCGAATCCCAAATAAACCCCCGTATTGCTTCCTTCAAGCTTCTTGCCTCCATAACCTGAATCCTCAATTGCACTCCATGCAACTTGAAGAAAAAGGCGTTGGTTGGGATCAAGTAGACTTGCCTCCTTAGGGGATATTTTAAAAAAATTGTAATCAAACTTATCTATATCCTCTAAATATGCAGCCTGACCGTAACGGATTGCTTTTGATTCTTTGCCTAAACAAGCAAAATAGTTATCAACATCTTTTTTTCTCGAAGTCGGAATATCTCGAACACCATCAAAACCAGTGCGAAGGTTGTGCCAAAACTCTTCAACCGTATCCGCTCCAGGAAGGTTTACACCTATCCCAATTATTGCAATATCCGACACAATAGAATCGTCAACGTGTACGTCATATTCGCCTTTTACCGTAATATCTTTTAATTGAATTGAATTTAGATCTAACATGGTTACCTCCGAACTTCCTAAGGATAATGACTAAGATAAAATATCCGAGAATAAAGAAGTCGTCCCAGTTTGCTCTAAAATCTCTTTAAATCGTTCTTGTTGTTCTTGTAGAGGTACTTGCTTTGTTTCGAAGATCGTTTTCAACAGATATATTGCTTCCTTTAATTCTTCAACAGTTGGGAAATGATCATACAAGTCGATTTTCTGCTGTATTTGTTCGATTTTCTTGTATGATTCAATGACACCCGATCGGTAAGCTTCATTATCCCAATTATTATTTTTTGTGCACACAGCTGCAGCAAGGCATTTCGTTATCAAGTTCTTTTGTTCTCCATTAGAGGTATTACTCATCATTTCGATTTCGAATACTTTCTTTGCGAGCTCGACATCTTGTATTTTCCCAAAAGCTAGACTTACTATTTGCTCATTATCCTTTAGTAATTTCGTCAGTATGTTTTGTGGCCCTAACTCCACAAAGTGGTTTATCCCCATCTGAACAAGATACTGCATAGATTCATTCCATCGTACAGGTGAGGTCATTTGAGCGGTAAGCGTTTCAATGACCTCGCTATCATCACGGTATGGTCTTCCAGAAACATTGGATATAACCGGAAAATCAAACTGATTGTATTTATAAGTAAGCAATTCTTGATGTAGCTTACATGCAGCCGGTTCCATTAATGGGCTATGAAAAGGAGCACTGACTCGCAAGAACGAAACACGGGCACCTCGATCTTCAAGTTGTTTAGCAACTGAGTTAACAGCTTTCCTATGTCCAGAAATAACCGTTTGTTGTGGAGAATTGTAGTTAGATATTACAGCAATTCGATCTGATTCCGAGAATTTCTTGCATTCTTCCTCAACAATTTCTTGCCGCATACCAATGATCGCACACATCGCACCGATCTCTTCTGCAACTGCTTCCTGCATGAATATTCCTCTTTGCCTCACTATCTGCAATGCATCCGCAAATGTAATAACTCCTGCACATGTTAACGCAGAGAACTCTCCTAGGCTATGTCCGGCGGCATAAGCGGGTTGAAAGCCAATGAGCTCCATATATAGCTTGTACGCGGCAACACTCATTGTAAGTATTGCAGGTTGTGTATTTTCAGTGCGAGCAAGCTCATCTGAAGCACTGTCAAAACATAATTTTACAAAATCAAGCCCTAGTGTATCACTGGCCTCCTCAAAAACATCTTTCGCCACTTTATAGTTGTCATAGAACTGCTTACCCATGCCTACGAATTGAGATCCTTGCCCAGGAAACAAAAACGCTAAACGCTTCATATTTCTTCTCCCCTTATGAAAAAACATGATTGTCTGCAAGTTGTCCAACAACATCCAAATAGCCATTAATTAAGGAGGATATTTGTTGCGTTCCAAGTCGCCTATTGTTAAATTTGCATACGAATAAGAACTGTTCATCCTCGTAGTGTTCTTCTAGAATTAGAACAAGATCAAATATTTCTAATAACTTTGAATTAATAGCTAACTCATCACCAATCGAAACTAAAGGTAAGATTTCATCGAAACCTTTGTTTCTTCGAATCGTATAGGCTTGATCCAAGTGATACGTTTGGTTATAGAAATCATCATTTCTTTTCTCACTAATGTATTGAAATAGTCTAGGGAACTCTTGAAACTGTGATAAATCTATGAGCAGAGGAACAGCATATCCATTAGCTCTTGTAAATTGAAGGGTCACTGTCTTCTGCTTATTAATCTGAGAGAATAGAAATACATACATCGATAACAGTACATCTAAGAGTTCAATATTGTTGACTGTAGCTACTTGTTTCAATGTTTTGAAACGTTGATTTTTCAAGTAAAACTTGATTGTTCCCTCACCGTTTGCATTTGTATTATGTTGAAAGAAGTTAGAGGGGAGTTTTTCATAATTTAAGAACACTTCTTCACTGAGTTCTTGTTTTTTGGTCGCAACATATTTTGCAAGCTTGGAAATCGTAGAGTAGATAAATAAATCAGGTATAGAAACACCCCAACTATACTCTTTTTCTAATTTTGCGTGCAGCTGCATTAATAGAATTGAATTTCCTCCAATATCGAAGAAGTGGTCATGCAACCCAACATTTTCAAGCTGTAAAATATCCACCCACACTCGACGTATTAAACTTTCAATTTCATCGGGAGTGTCGCTACTTTCTTCCCCAGCATGTAAACTGCGGCCGCATTTGATCAAAGCTGACTTATCAATTTTTGCATTTGAGGTAAGTGGTACAGCATCAATTTCATAAAAGTGGGAGGGAATCATATAATAAGGCAATTTCCCTGCCAAATAATCTTTTATTTCACTAACCGTTAGTTGAACCTTTGACTTCAAATAAGCTGAAATCGATTTGTTGCCTGTGTGATCATTTACGATCAAAACGACTGCATCCTCGATACTTTCATAACTTGAAAGATGATGAGCAATTTCACCAAGTTCGATCCGAAATCCCCTGATTTTAACTTGCTCATCTTTCCGCCCCATAAAATGTATGGAACCGTCAGGGAGCCACTTTCCGAAATCTCCTGTCCTGTACATTCGTAGACGGGAATTGAAAGGATCTGAAATAAATTTTTCAGCAGACAAATTCGGATTATTTCGATATCCACGACCGACTCCTGCACCAGCAATGCATATTTCACCAGGTATACCAATAGGCAAAATCTGATTCTCTTGATTAAGTATATAGACGTTGTATCCTAATACTGGACCTCCAATAGGGATACTATTATCATCGGTTCGATTGCACCGATAATAGGTGGCACACACAGTTGTTTCAGTAGGGCCGTAAGTATTATAAACTTTCGAATGTCCAATCAGATTAGAGATATAGTTTGGCTTAAGAACATCTCCCCCACTGATAAAAGTATGAATAAAAACAAAGTTTGCTCTTCGATTCAACTCGTTCAATAGAAGAGGTGAACAAGATACAATACTGACCTGATGGGTGTGGAGCAAGTTTTCAAGCTTTTTTAAATCCAGAATATCTTCTTTATCCGCAATAAGCACAGTCCCGCCGTTAAGCAAAGCTGGGTAAACTTCCTCCACAAATACATCAAAAGAGCAAGAGGCTTGTTGAAGAATAACATCCTCCGTTGACAAGCTGAATTCCTGTTGAAATGCTCTTACATAGGCAAGTAAATTACGATGCTCAATCATTACCCCTTTGGGTATGCCAGTGGAACCTGACGTATAGATCATATAAACCAAATGTGATGAGCAGTTCAGATTACTGGGATTTGTGGCGTCAGCTTCACCAAAATCATCTTCTACGAAAACAGTGTGACCTGAAAAATGCATGTCTTTCATAAACTTTTGCTTCGTTACGAGAATGTTTGCCTCACAATCAGCTAAGATTCTTGAAATTCTGTCGGAAGTGTATTCACTGTCAATCGGAATATACGATCCACCAGCTTTTAGAACACCTAACATAGATATAATTAAGGTTTGCGATCGTTCCATCAAAATTGGTACAAAGCTCTCCTCGTGCACACCTTTTTGTCTCAACATTCGTGCTAGTGCATTCGCTTTTTCATTGATCTCACGATAACTATATTTTATCCCTTTATAGATAATTGCCGTTGCATCAGGAGTTCTATCTGCCTGCTTCTCAAAAGCCTGATGAACGACTTCACCATTATCAGGCAAATGCAAATCTTTATTAAATGCATATAAAATCTGATTTTTCTCAGTAGCTGTAACGATTTCTATTTCACTAAGTCTTATTTCTGGCTTGTTAATCACCTGTAACAAAATATTTTGAAAATGCCCATACATTCTTTCTACGAACTCCCTAGTAAATAAACTAGTATCGTATATGAATTCCAGTTCTAATTTTTCTTTCAAATTGATTCCAAGAGTTAGTGGATAATTCGTAGTTTCGTACATTTGGTAACTCTCTATATTTAAAAAACCTGCTTGTCTAAGCTTCGAGTCTACAGGGTAATTCTCGATCACAACAATGGAATTAAATAGTGGCGCGATCCCTTCATGATTGCAATATTTCTCTATTTCCACTAGCGGTGTTTGTTCAAATTCTTCCCTTATTCGCAAGGTTTCATCTACATAGCGAATGAAATCATGGGCCTGCATGCCGAAATCTGATTTTATACGCAATGGTACTGTGTTTATAAAAAGGCCCACCATTTCCTCAATTGCTTCAATTGAGGGAACTCTCCCAGATACTGTAGTTCCAAAAACAATATCACATTGAGAGTTATATTTGATTAACATCAACGCCCACACACTATATAAAAGCGAAGAAATGGTAAGTTGTTGCTGTCTTGCAAATTCAACTGCAAGGGAAGTGTCAGATAAAGACAACTCCGAAATAAACCTATCTACGACCCCTGATGGCTCCCCACTCCAGTCATATGGCAAACTGGATGATTCTTCAAAGTGACAAAGAAAGTTACTCCAGAATGTCTCTTGTTTAGATCTGTTCTGCCGTTGGTGCCACTTGATGAATTCCTTGTATTTTGTTTTATTTGTTTGTTTTGGATGATTACCAAGATAGTAGGAGTTGTACGCATCCAGTAATTCTTTTAGAATAATTGCATTACTCCACCCATCAAATAAGATGTGGTGCCAACGAACGATCATCTCGGAAGTGTTATTCGTTAATTTGCACACTGTTACTCGGATTGGTTCGACTTCAAGGTTTAATCGAACATTACGTTCTTGCTCTCTAACGTTTTGTACTAACTTTTCTCGCTCTTCTTCAGTAAGAACCGAAAAATCGTGAATCGTTACGGGAATTGTATGTTGTTTCAATATAATTTGAAGGGGATGATCTAGGTTTTCCCATCTAAAAACGGTTCGCAGCAACTCATTTGTTTCGGCTACAAAATTCCAAGCTCTTCTTATGGATGATAAGCAAAGCTGACCCGTAAGCGTTAGGTCGAGATGCTCAAAATAATAATCAAGTTCTCCATGTTTTAAATAATGATATAGCAATCCTTTTTGTATCGGTGATAGAGCTACTATGTCTTCTACATTAGATTTATCAATCTTTTTAGCATTGTCTCCTAACATATATGGTCACCGACTCTCCATAGATTTCATTTCAAACAACCTCATCTTGTACAAATTCAGAATCAGCCTTCAACTTCATTTGTACAATCTTCCCCATCTCCATCTTTATAAATTTGTCAGCAACATGATAGAATCGGTCATCATGAGTTACAGCAATGATGCACTTCCCTTGATTCTTCAGTTCAGGGAGTAACGTATAGTAGAAGAATTCTCTGAATTCAGGGTCTTGATCTGCTGCCCACTCGTCAAAAAGATATATAGGACGATCCTCTAGATAACTAATTAATAGAGCTAATCTTTTTCTTTGTCCCGTTGAGAGTTTTGTAGTACTTAATTTACCGTTTTGGATATGAACCTTTTCATTTAGAAGCAATATTTTTAAGAAATGTTTTATTTCATTTTCTTTTGCCGAGTAATCAACCCCGTACAATTTATCAAACAAATAAAAATCACTGAAAATTGCTGAATAATTCTGACTCAATTGATCGTACGTAATTTCCTTACCATTTACTGATATTTCTCCGCAATCCGGCTTATATAGACCAGTGAGCAACTTCGCCATCGTCGACTTGCCACTGCCGTTCCCGCCAGTGATAAACGTTATTTCACCTGATTGAAATACACAATTTATCGGTCCGATCGTAAAGAATTCTTGTTCTCTGTTTTTATAACTATATTCAACTGCTTTCAACTCTAACGTTATTGATTGAGGCTTGCTATTTTCATTATGAGTGAGTCCTTCATCCTCGTTTAACTGTTTGGAAAGCTGGTTGATTCGGCTCCAACTTATCCGAACTCTAAGAATGCTTGGAATCGTACGCAATATCCCATGGACAGGCCCCGTCATATACAAAAAAATGAATACATAATTTCGTAGAGAGTCTATTGTCAATTGTTTCTTAAATAGTAAAGGGAATGCGAATACAACAGCTCCTATTACAAATGTAAAGAGTAATTCCCCAATAACATTAATATTTGCAAATTTAAGGCTTCCTAATATTTGTTTATCACGATAGTTCTCACAACTAATCTGTAAATCTTGTTTGAAATCCAACTGTTTTTTTCGATGTAAACTAAGTTCTTTGAATCCACCGATCATATCATGAATAAATTTATAAAACGTATTCTGTATATCCCTTGTTTGCTCCCATAATTTGTTCGCTTGACGACCTATGATAAAGTGGAGACCAGCTGCTATAACAATGACCATGATAGACGCAAACATACCGTATGAACTAATCGATCCCATGTAGAGAAAACAACAAATGAGAGTGACGAGACTGGTCGCACCAGTAACGATAATATTAGAAAAGTCGCTGACTGTTTCCGCATCATTTATTAATGTTGTCTGAATATTTCCCTGTTCTAGAAGTTCTATTTTTTGATAAGGGGTACCAAGTATCTTACTGATTAATTTGGTTCTTTGGTCATAAATAATATTGTTCGTGATCGTTATCATCCGCGTTCTAACAAGTTTCTGCCCGACAACGTAGATAACAATGCCAAATATGAAATATAGAAGTAACCCAGATTGGAATTGGAGTTCATTATCGCTTCGGTTTAAGGTCTCATTGATAACAAAAATGATAAGTGAGTTTCCAAAACCGCTTGCAAGACTCAACATAATTAGTACTAAGAGAGATTTATCGCCTTCTTTAGGGAAAAGTGAAGTCAGCAAGTAGTAAATATTAAACAACAAAACGGAGATAAATAAACTAATTACAGCATATATCAGACTATCTGGTGCCCATACCCGAACGAAATCCCAATTTAAGTCGAAATACAATACATCCGGGATCTTGTACAGGAAAAACGCAAAAAATATGGTGAAAATCAGCAATAACATAAAACTCTTTATTACTCCACTAGGTTGCCCCATAAACTTACGTTTTTTTCGAAATGTTTGATTAATAGCGATGGATGTAAAAAACAATATGATAGGGATAAACGCAAAGGTAACAAAAATGACTACGGAAGCAGTGATATCAATGTTTTTATAGGTATCAGCAACGGATTCATGAGGCTCAATACCTCGCAATATATCCATTATCCCTTGTCCTATGATTTTCGTGTTAGCTGAGTTCGAATTTGCCAAGACAGCGACTCCAATCTGATCTTGGGGTCTGAATACAATGAACGACGAAAAGTTCGGATTACTCCCTTCATGGGAAATCTCCCCTGTCCCTGACTGGAATACTGACCATCCTGCAGCATAGGAGGATCCACTTTCACCTGGAGGAACAGTACGATCCGGCAAATGTGACTTTTCAACTAGTTGCATATTGAAGTTTTCGTTATTTCCACGACCGATTTGTATTTTTAACCATTTTGCGATATCTATAGCGTTTGTAATGACATATCCAGCCGGCACATTACCTCTGTATATTGGTGCATCATATTCTTCAAGTGTTAGTAAGTGAGGCTTATAGCCCTTGGCCATGCCATGAAGTTCAGCTTCATTTCGGAATAAATAGGTGTTGTTTAAATCTAGTGGTTTTAATATTTGATCACGTAAATAATTTTCAAAAGATTCACCCGTTACCTGTTGTATAATGAATCCTAATACATCGTAATTTATGGTTGCATAATGAAATTTTTCTCCTGGCATAAAATCTAAACTCTTATTCATTAATGTACGAACCGTTTCTTCTAATGCATGATTCCCACTTTGTATCGGGATGTCCCCTATTGTCTTAAAGGGGATTCCACTAGTATGATGCAATAGATGTTTTAACGTAATATCTACATTTTCCCCCTCATAATTCATTTGGAACCAAGGGATGTATTTCGTAACCGAATCGTCTAGATTGAGTTTTCCTTGATCTTCCAGTTGTAAAATAGCAAGTGCGGTAAATGCTTTACTTGTAGAACCGAGTTCAAACAAGGTGTCCGGTGTCACTAATTTTTCTGCCTTTATATCGGCGTATCCGAATCCTTTACTGTATATTGTCTCATCGCCCTTTACAATAACGGCGGAAAGCCCCGGAATTGTAGCATCGTTCATGGTGTCTCGAATAAAATTTTCAATTACAACTTCCTCGGAGTTAGGCAAGACAGTTGCAGCTATGACCTGTTCTTGATTAAGAGAGCAAATTAGAAGCATAAAGAGCATTAAAATAATTACTTTACTTCGTTTCATATTCTGCTCCTTTTTCTACTGTGAGATAATCGAAAACTTGGATGTATAGTTTATTATTTCATCAACAGCGTTCGCTATACCGCCAGTATCAACAAATGATTCATGTATTCTTTTGCAATTCAACTTATATTGGCTATCATTCAATATTCTCTTTACGCCCTCTCTCAACTGAACCTCATCAGCTTCACGATTGCGAATGTATATCCCAGCTCCGGCCTCCTCAACCATCATTGCACCCATAAATTCATCAAAAACTTGCGGAACAACGACTAAAGGTACATGAAAACATATCGATTCGTAGATACTGTTTGCTCCACCATGACTGATAAATACACTGGAACGTTTCAATATTTCGAGCTGCGGAACATAACTTCGGACAATGAAATGATTGGGAATTTCCCCTAAATCATTTAAATCAATTTTGTCTCCGACCGATAATACAACTTGTTGTTCGGAATTTTTAAAAGCTTCAAAACAAGATTTGTATATATGCAGCAGCTCATTATAAATAGTACCAAACGCTATATAAATCAATGGCTTATTTGGATCTAGTTTCTCATAGGGAAAATCAACATGTTCTACCCTTGGATATATGGAATATCCTGCAAACAAATACTGATCACTGAATGCATCAGCGTGAAGTTGAAAACACCTAGATGTAAAAAGGATATTTAATTCTTCTTTGCTGCAAAAGACATCATTTATTATGTTGATTTCTTGCATTCCATATTTATGCTCAATGATTCTAGCCAATTTATGCATGAGATTGGAGTATATTTCTTTTGGGTTGTTAAACCGTCGACATATAGGGTCATCCGATGCTCTCACAACATGCTGCATAAAAAACGTTGGGTCGATATCGGCCATTTCATCGATATATGGGAAATTGGCAATGACAGAGATGCCTGGAACGCCAAGCAGCTCCGCGAACACTTTCCCCCAATGGCAAAACGAATCGTGAATAATGTAATTCGGCTCTAAGTCTCTAATTTCTTCCATAAAATGAGTGACGATGATTTGACTTTTACTTAAAATAAAATCAGCAAATACAAGAAACGTATCAAGACCATGGCCATCATATGTTCCAAATCCAAGGAGGCCTTCATAACTCCTAAAAATAGCTCCTGTATCTTCAATTCTATGCCGAAATTTTTCACAAGAGTAATAATAGATTTCTACCCCTCTATCAACCAGTGATTTGATCAAGCCGAGTGTAGGATTGACATGACCATGCAAATCGACACTAAAATAAACAGCCCTTGGCATAATGACCCCTCCCAGCATCATTGTCAATTGAAGAGTTGATCAAGTTCCTCTTGTGAAATATCAATCGTTTCAAAATCAGAAGGTGTAAAGTCAATTCCACTTTTACTAGAACAATGATGGATGATCTCAGTAAGAAAACCAACAAAACTGTCAATAAAATGTACAATTGTATGTTCTTTAAACTGTTTTTGCCCAAAGGTCGTATGGATACACAAATGACTATCTACGATGAAAATATTAATATCGATTAGAGAAGTAAGATGATTGCTTGAATCATATTCAGAGCCTGTGTTCTCTTTTGCAAAACAAAATAAATCGTTATTAAATGCGGCCTGGAAATCTCCAAGATAATTAAAACGAATCCTTTTTTGTTGGCTAAATGCGGGAATTTCATCTAATAGGTGGGTAAGAACTCCAAAACTTCTGCCACCATTAGGATTATGCCGGAGAACTTCTTTAATTAATTTGATTTGATCTGCGATCCCCTTCGTTAACGCTTTGGTTAATTTAACAGGGTAAATACTCGTAAACCAACCAATAGTGCGTGAAAGATCATAGTTCTCGCCTAACTCTTCACGACCGTGGCTTTCCATTTCTATGACAACATCGTCTATTGAAAATACATTGAATATCGCCAACGCAAGTGCAGATACGATCAAATCTTCTGATTTCGTCGCATACGCAGTGTTTGCTTCAAATAACAACTGAGTTGTTTTCTCTTTCGATAATTGTCGAGTTAGCGTACATGAATTCAGAACCGTATCATCATTTTGATCAAAATCCAATGGGATCCTAGTCTCGTTTTTCAAAATTGAAAGCCAGTATTGTTTCTCCTTTAACGATTCAAAATGCAAATGTTCCAGTTCAAGCGCCCAACTTTGCATCGAACACGTTTTAAGTGGTAAATTCGAGTTGCCCCCATCTTCCAAGCATTTCATTAAAGTGACAAAGTCTTCTAGGAGGATTCTCCAGGATACCCCATCAATCACTAAATGATGAGCTGTCAATAACAATCGTTGACCGTTTCTGCCAAGGTTAAATATTGCGCTTTTGATCAAAACATCTGTATAAATATTAAAACTCGACTTCAATAATGCCCCATACATACTCATTTTATTTAGCTGCTCGTTCTCATCATCTTCCGATAAATCATAAACAATAACTTGACTTTGCTTATCATTCGTGTAAATTAATTGTGAGTTGTTCATGTCAACATTGAGGCGTAAAGAATCGTGGTGTTTCATTAGCTCATTCATAATAAATTCAATCTGTTGAGCCGTTATAGATCGCTTAAGTTGAAGTAATATTGATTGATTATAGTGATTTGGATTCTTAAAGTTTTGAACAAGAAACCAAGAAATCATAGGAGTCGATCTTACGCTGCCTTCACAAACTTTTTGATGAATGGATTGTTGCTTTACATAGGGCTTAATATTAGACGACATGTGTTCGATGACTGGATTGGCAAGGAGATCTTTAACTCTTACTGAATAACCTTCATCAATAAGTTTAGAGGCAACTTGAATAGCTTTTATTGAGTCACCACCAAGATCATAAAAATTATCCGAAAGGCTAATATCAAGACAGCCTAAAACAGCACTAAGTATCTGTAACAACTTTTCCTCTGTTTCATTTCTAAAAGGAAGGTTCTCATGTTTACTTGTGGTTCTTCTTAGTTCCGGAGCTGGAAGTAGATTCCTATCAAGTTTTCCATTTGAACTAAGAGGAATATCTTGAATTTCGACAAAATATGCAGGTATCATATGCTCTGGCAAGAAAGCTTTTAGATAATCTCTAAGCATATCGAATGATAATTCCGCAACTTTGTCCCGCTTCACAATGTAAGCGCATAAATATTTATCATTATTATCATTTTCGCGGTCAATGACTACTGTATTATCAATTGATTCATGCTGGATAAGGTACTTTTCTATCTCAGCTAATTCAATTCGAAACCCACGTATCTTAACTTGATGATCAATTCGTCCAAGATAAATGAACTCGTCATTTTTCATTTTTGCCAAGTCGCCACTTTTGTACATCATAAGACCCGGAACAAATGGATTCGGTATAAACCTTTCTTGAGTTAGCTTCGCCTGGTTTAGGTAACCTCTCGCTACTCCGTCGCCTGAAATATATAGTTCACCGATGGAGTTCTCCGGTACAGGTTTTAGATGTTTATCAAGGATATAAACTTTCACATTGTGAGCCGGAACCCCTATCGGGACAGATACTCTTGAATCCATGAATGGTTCGTACTTCCTAATCATGCACCCTACCACAGTTTCTGTAGGTCCGTACTCATTAAAAATTTCAACGTTACCTCGAAAATTATTATGGATTGCCATAGCAAGCGTAACCTTCAAGTCTTCTCCTCCAACAATAAATCTTTTGACAGAAGAATTACTGCAATCCATATCCCTTAATAACGACAAATGTGAGGGAGTTAACTTAATGACCGTTGCTTTGTTTTCCTTCATTATTCGGTACAATACAAACTGCTCTTGGTTATCCTGGTATACCATGATCGTGCCACCACAGATAAGAGGTGTGAAAATAGAGGTAACGGTTAGGTCAAATGCGAGTGATGTAAATAACGGAAATACTGCATTTTCGTTATTTGCGTACATCTCTTTTGCCCACCAAATGTAATTCATGAGCCCTTGATGTTCGATCATCACACCTTTAGGTCTACCTGTTGATCCGGATGTATAGATGACATAAACCAGATCTCTAGGCGTATTTATCATCCCAAGGTTAGTATCGTTTCCGGTATAGATTCTTGCATCATTAAGATCAATAACCACTCCAGGAAATGTTATTTTTTTCACATTTTCGTTTGTAAGTAATATTCCTGCCCTAGACTCATCCAATATGTACGTAATTCTATCATCTGGGTAGGAAGGATCGATAGGTAGGTAGGCACCCCCTGCTTTAAGGATTGCCAGTATACCTACAACTGTTTCGATTGAATGATGTGTCATGATAGCGACTATACTCTCAGATCCTATACCTTTATCTATAAGCAATCTTGCCAGTTGATTAGACTGTTGGTTAAGTTCCCTATAGGTTAAGCTATATTCATCCCTACAAATCGCAATATTGTTTGGTGTTTTTTCTACTTGTTGTTCAAAAAGTTGTTCTATCGTTTGATTTTTAGGATATTGGTAATTTGTAGCGTTAAATTCATATAGCTGTTTTTCCATTTCATAATTTGACAGAAAAGTAAGATCACAGATTGGGTGATTTGGATAATCGATAATTTGGCCAATGATGTTTTCAATTCTGTAATATAATTCATCAATTTGTTCATCTGTATACTCACTTAACTGGTAATCGATCTCCAATTTCAGACTTCCCGACTCAGACCAATCTTTAATAATCAATTGAAGCGAATAGGCTTGGTTCCCATTGTAAAACTCTATATTCTCAGTAGGGAAATTATCTATTTCAGTATGTAGTTTTGTGTTGTAATAATTTACACAAATATCGAATAACTTCCCTGCCCCTTTTTTTCTAAAATCTAATTCCTGCAATAGAAGATCATAGGGGAACCGTTGATGAAAGTAACAATTCGTTAACTCTTTATTCACAGCAACAATGATGTCGGCAAAAGTGCTCTGTTCATCAATGCAAAATCGAAATGGCATAGTACTTGTAAACATTCCAACCGTACTTTTTTCCTTTTGTCCAGTTCGGTTTAGAACAGGTATTCCTATGATCATTTCATTTTCCTGTCTAGATTTATACAAGTAAAGTAATGTTGTTACAACAAAGAAAGTGTTTAGCGAGCATTTATGATTCGCAGCAAAATTTTTAATTTTTGCTGAAAGCAATGAGCTGTATTCGTATGATTTTCTTTTACCAACGGTCTCTCCTGAATCGAAACATATTAATGAGTCAGGCGTGCTACTGAATTTATCGCACCAAAACCGTTTATTCTTTTGAAAACGGTCAGATTGTACATATTTCTTTTCCTGTTCAATGTAATCAAGATACGTTGGTTCAAGATCCACATTTATCTCGTCATTGTACAGCAGCCGCAAATAAATAGTTCTAATTTGTTCGGTAATAATACCAAATGACCAACCGTCACATATGATATGGTGCAGCTTGACAAAATACCCATTTTCATTATCAGAAATCTTAAATAGTGCAAAATAATATAGTGATTTTTCTCCCACTAGCAGTGATGGTTTGCTAGCCACGTGATTCACCCATTTATTAAATTCTGCTCGCGGATTATTGCTCAGAGAAAAATCCATGCGTTCTAATGGACTTCGTTCATAGTTATGTAAGTATTGATACGGTTCACTGTTGTATTCTATAAAACGCAATCTCATTGCTTCATGTTTTTGAATTACTACATGTATTGCTTCTTCAAGTAAGCTAAAGTTCACTAATCCTCTAACCGTAACTGTTCCGCCTATATTATGAAGAGACGTCTCGGTGTATATTTTTTCAATATACCAAATTCTTTTTTGAGGATGAGTCAAAGGAAAATATGTTTTTCCTTCAGACTGAATAATCCCACCCATATCCGGCCCTCCTTCACTTAACAAGGATGTAAGTTTAATATGAGAATTTCATACTCAATTATTACAATATTGCTAAATAAGCTATTGAGAGACTCAGAAGTCAATAAGTTGAGTTTATAAAACAATTGATTCAATCAAAGTTTCTAATGCGGAACGCTCAAAATCTTTGATTTCGTCAACGATGTATATCATTTTTTCTATATCATAGTGATCTTTGTTAAAAAGACTTTTTATCATCATCATTCTTAGTATGTTCGTTTTCTTCTCAAGAACACTATAATTATTATAGTTCTGTTCTGAATTCGTTAAATAATTGTGTCCCACCATATAGTTAATTCTTTCAAGCATTGTTCTCTTATGCTCCCAGAGCAGTTGGAATGAGTGTCGTTTGAACCGCCCCCCATTTATAACATTGTCCAGGTGTATCTTAAAATCATCATATATTTGAAGACCATACTTCCCCTTTAACGGGTTTCTAAACGCCCTATGCCTCTTTGAAGTATTTCTAGAATAATAATAATCTTGTAATTGTTCATGCACAGAATGAATATCAAAATCATACTTTCCATGTTTATTAAATGAATAAAAAAGTAGATGGTTCATAAAATCCTTTCCATCAATGCAACTTGAATCATGGCTGTAATATGCTTGCTCTACTTGTTCAAAACTTGCAGTGGAAACTGAGTATTTATTACCTCCGAAAAAACCAGCAGTGTTAAATATTTGTTTATCTTGGTCAAATCCATATATTAAAATCATATGGCGCCAATAATATTTTTGATATGCTGGAGAACCTGGGATGTATTGCTCATTCACAAAAGCGAAGAAATAATAATCTTGTTCAATTGACTCTATTATGAAATCAATTATATTAATGTTTAACTTATCAATCGTCATTTTAGGTAGACGTTGGATCTTGATAAATGGTGTATGGTCATACTCAATATCAGTAGTATAAAAATCGATGAGTAGATTGTTTGAATCAGGATCTTTCGTCACCTCATTTTTACTTTGTAATTGAATATATCCACTATAGAAAAAAGAAGAAAATTGTTCGTACGCTGTACAACCCGAAAGAATAAATGCATGATTTGGATACGTAGTCACAGTGGGATAATGAAAAGGAAGGATTTTATTCATGTTATAGTTCCTCTATTCACTAATAGAAGTTATTATTTTAAAGATTTAGTTAAAGTATAGATAGTAAAAGGTTTCTTTGCCATATACTGATTTTTACAATCATATACACTTCTTTACATAGGGCAATCATTGTCTTATACCTTATCCTCAACAAACACACCAACCGATATGCAAATATCGATTGGTGTGCTAATACTGCGAGATGAACTCAATCGCAAGGATCTAAGTTCAATGTCCGAATTAGTGATCTCGGGTAACGATATAATTCAATAAGTGCTTCAAAAATGCAATTGTCCGGGGTAACTCCTTCAAGGCTTCAATGGCCAAGCAGTAGTGCTCCCACATCATCTTCCTCGCTTCATTCACACCTAGGATGGACACGAAATTCGAATTATTGTTCTCCTTATCTTGCCCAACTGGTTTACCAAGCACGTGCATATCCCCTTCTTGATCAAGTAAATCATCCTTAATCTGAAAGGCAATACCAGCGTGATAGGCGAATTTCTTTAATATCATTATCTCAGCTTCAGAAGCCTTGGCTAGAATTGCAGGCATGACCAGGGATGCCTCGAAGGCAGCCCCTGTTTTGTAGAAGCAGATTGCATTCAATTGCTCTAACGTCAGCTGCTTACCTTTTGCCTGCAAGTCCATGGCCTGACCTCTGCACAATTCCTCTGTCTTGCATGCCGAATACCGAATTAAGTCCAGAACAATAGCAGCATCGAATTCATCTAGAGATGATTGCTCTTGAATCGATCTCTGAATTAGCAATAGAGCCGTAAGTTCCGCAGTGGCACTATTATATATATGATGTAGCGTAGGTCTTCCTCTGCGCGTATCTGCATTGTCTTGAGACGGAAGATCGTCGAAGATTAAGGAAGCCGTATGCATATATTCCAGTGATCGAAGCAGCGGTCCAATTGCTGCCGGCTGCAATCCATACTCGTTCACACCTATGATCCAAGTTAATATAGGGCGTAATCGTTTTCCGTCACCTGTTAGACTGTAATTGGCTGCGTCGAAGAGTGAGTCTTCAATCGGAAGCGAGCTAGGCTTGGTGATGTGCAGAATGCTGTTAATCTCTTGTCGAATTGCCGCAATCGAAGCATGGAAGTGTTCCTTCTCCTTCCGATTATTCGCGAGTTGGATAACGAGCTGATCGCGAAGCAGCTTATCGAAGAAATCCACGTTGTCCGCCTTCTGCACCATTTGTTGCACAAGAGAATGAAAGGCCGGTTCATTGAAATCGAATATATCCATGATTTCTTCATACTTCGCTTCCCCTACCCGTTCTCTGCAGCGCTTCAAGCCATTGATTGCCCGATCCAATATGACCTCGCGCGTCGCGGCATCTGAATGATGGATCTGATGGATAATATGGGAGATCACTGACCAGTACAACTCGAACGGATTCAGCAAATCAGGCCGTTGTTGATGATACTTCAAATAATACGTATAGGGCGTTACGGCTCCTTCCTGCATATCGTCGAACATATCCGCGAAATCATCCGCCAGCTGATTATAGATTCCGTAATAGAATGCCCGGTGTTCGAACCCGGAATCTTCAGGTGCACGGATAACCGAACGGACGATTAAGCGGGAAGATGATGATTTTAGGATGATTGGGATATAGAGCTCTTCATTCGTAAAATTTGCATTTGCTAGATCTTTGACACGATCAATGTCCTGAGAATGAAAAAACACATAGGATTGCTCGAAAAAAGTGTTCTCAGACCGTGGATTTTGGTAACCCTTAATATAGGTGAACGCCTCGCTCAGCTCAGAGTGGATAAAGCGGAACATATCTGTATGCTTTCCCGTCCACGCTCCGAGATCTGGAACGATTCCTGTTAGCAGAGCCTCTCGAATCATATGTGTATATTGTATTTGTTCCTCTGCCGTTAATGCTCCAGAATCCAGTAAGTCGTCAACGAACGGATAAGTCAGACCATAGCTATAACCCAATCTGATTGCATCACCGAGCCGCTTGGCGCGGTCTGCTGGGGGCGCATTATCATCTATTTCTTCCTTCATATTCAGAACTACCCCGAGAATGATCTTAATCAGCTTGCGCTGGGCATGCTCTGCATTCATCTCTTTCGGAATATGAGAGGATACGGCATTCAGCTTGTTGATTACCCAGATGACGTCCTCTTCAATTCCCTCCTTCTGGGCCCACCGATACAATCCCGATAAGCTCATCAATTCTGGAGGTTGGTTCCGATTCCTTATTTCCTGAGAGGCAACAAGCTGTTGCTTGATATCGGCAGCCAGACGTTTCACTCGAGCGCGTATGTCAGGAGAATCTAGGGACTTGCCCAGATCTCTCATGTACATGTAGGATACGCTTCGATCCAAGTAATCATCTAGCTTGCCAGTTTGATTCAGCCATTGAATATACCTGTAGTACTCTTTCGTAGATGGCTTTTTCCTAATTTTTGAAAAAAAAGAGAACCATGAATGACGAGGAAGATGACTCTTCTTCCATAATCGAAAATCCTCTGTTAACTTCGTCACGTAAGTCTTCTTAGTTGTCTGTTCATACAACGCTGCAAAATATTGCGCTGCTCGCTGCTCAGCATGCCGGTATGCGGTATGGGCATGATCGATAAGTGCTTCATTCATCTGGTGGCTTCCCTCGACTTCGATTAAGATTATTCATTGTGCATGCGTCAACTCGTCAACAATTATTATCATTATACGTACAAGAATATTTTGGGTTACGTATTTTAGGCGCATCACCTCTTAACTCGAAGAAGCTGCCTTCCCAGACGAAGGCAGCTACGTGAGAACTTATGAATGTTATTGCTAACGAGCCAGTCACAACGACGGTAATGTATTCTCGAATTATCGCGTTCGGCCAAATAGTACAGCGCTCATACAGCACGTCCTAAACTTAAAGAGAGCACAACAAGCAGACGTAATGTTGCTTGGAGTACATCTTGAACATCCCTTACTTGACATAAACATTGCTTACTAGTACATCCGCAATTACTTTTGTCGGTATGATAAATTCAACCACGCCCATATAGCCAGGTGCGACATCATATTTATTGAAGGAAATGACGAGTTTTCCATTATTGTTTATATAGAAGCTCTGATCATGAGTTATGGTTTTGAAGCCCATTTCACCATCTAACCAATAGGTCTTATCGGAATCCGACTTCATTTGCTGTTTCATCTGTTCTTTAATATTTTCGCTGATAAGCTGTATATAGCTATTATCTTTAAATAAACTTGGTAAAGTAATTAATAGTTGATTTTGTTTGTCTATCGTATTGTACGTAAATGTAGTAGATGATGTACCGACCGTATTTGCAACATATCTGCCAATGGCAAGTATCTGATTGTTGTCAGTTTTGACCTCATAGCCGCTTTCTACACCTATATGTCCCCCGCCGCTTTTCTTTACTTCTTCCATTTCATCTTTAAAATCATTGTACAGTTTTTTATTTTCTTCGAGATATTTATTGTTTATGGCAGTTTCTAGTGCTTTATTATCCATATTCGTGATGGCAGGCACCTTGATATTGGCTTTGGCGGTCTCTTCATTCACAGTAAATTCAGTAAACGTGAGCACCTTGACGAGCGAACCAACCAAGGGCACATTCGATATGGCTTTTGCAAAGGCGGGGCTAGTGTTGATCCCAGCTATCATCAGAATAGCTGCAGCTGCGCCTGCTCCAATCAGCTTCTTCGTCCAGTTCACTCGTTTCCGTTTCTTTTTCCCTTGTTTTATCGCATTCTTTACAATAGAATCTAATTCTTTAGGGATGGGTATATCTTTATATTTTCTTTTTAGATGGTCAAGTTGCTCGCTCATTTCTTTACCTCCTCTAACAATTCATTACTCAATTTAATTCGGAGTTTGCGGAGTCCTTGATATAACCGTGTTTTTATCGTATTGACGTTTTCATTCATGACTTCCGAAATTTTTTCTATTTTCATATCTTCAAAATATCGAAGTACAATGACAGTCCGGTATGCAGGAGGCAATTCATCCAATGCGTTTTCGAGATCAATGTCGTGGTAGACATCTTCTCCTGCTGGGCTGTGTAATTCCAATGTCTTATCATCTACAATCTGTATTTTTTTTTGCCTTCTTAGGAAATCGATCGCTGTATTGACTAATATTCTGTAAAACCAGCTCTTTATCGAGCCTTCGGATTTCAACGATTCTGATGATGACAGTGCTTTATGAATGGTATCCTGGATAATATCCAGTGCGTTTTCAGCATTTTTAACGTAACTGTAAGCCAATCGATATATATCCTCTTTATGTTCCGTAATGAAACGAATAAGTAACTTTTCGAACTTGTGATTCATGCAGAGATTCTCCCTTTGATATGCGCATATCTTTTTGTTGCTATAGAATAAGACGAAGACAGCAACTCAAAAAGTTTGTACTTGAGTAGTGAAAAGTAGATGTAAAATTTTCATTTTTTTCGAGCTCATTGGGCAACTTTTATTTAATCACAAAAGTAAGATCATTCTGTGATGTAAATATAGGTACTGTCATCATCGTTTAACATTTTACGTTGTTAATGAAATCAAAAAAACTCGATCTCCTCTTCAAAAGGAAAATCGAGTTTTCGTGTCCTGCAGCTTCATTGATATTTATTTCTAATCTGCAGATGTATTGATAACCTTTCTATATCTCTTAGATGTATGAACTAAAAAACCTATTTAATCAGCACGAAAGATTTATTCAAATTTAGATCTTGATAGAGTTGATCGAACATTTTGCCATCTTTGGACTTCGGATCAAATGGATTGGATTGTGGCGTTGTAGATACATATACCATACCGTCGGCCTCCGCAATTACACTCCCTACAGGCGGGCCATCTTCATTGGAGAGGCTGCTCCAATCAGTCTTGGTAAAAACGGAGATCATCATCATTATTTCCGAATCTTTGTTATCTTTCGTCACGTATTCGAACTGCACGACATGCTTTGCGAATGGCATGACTTTATCTGCCTCTGCGCCTGAAATCGGGTTTACCTTGTAATGCCCATTCCATGAAGCAGGCAGTTTAACGCTGAATTTTGCCTGAGAATTCTCGTATAGTGCTTGATTATCCGCCATAACATCTTTGAGGTTAAGGTTTTCCCCAGTTAAGATAAGATGATCCACGAATCCGCCATTTCCGCCTTGAGGGGCCGTTACGATAATATCGTTCACTTTATTGCCCGTATAGTCGCCAATAATCAAATTCGGTTCTCTTCCGATTTCTCGATACATTTTTCCGTCCGATCCTTTGAATATCCAATCGTATTTCACGTATTTTTTGGTTTTTCCGTCCTGAATGATAATGGACAAGTCTCTCGCATAAGTATCCAGTTTTCCATTTAACTTTTCTTTTGTCCCGACCAATATCACGTTGTCTTGAATGTTATCCCCAGTAATTTCGGATTGCTTATAATCAAGGACATACGTATTTTCCTTTAGTTTTAGTTCTGGGATTCTACATTTTTGGCCAATCTCTACTTTTGATGACTGATTATTTTTTGTCGGTTGAGTTACTGCTTTTGGAGTTGAGGATGCCTGTTTTGCAAATAATACTTGCGGTGTTCCGATGCTGACAGCACAAATGAGACCCGCCATCGCCAATAAAGGAATTTTTTTTGCTTGTTGGTTTTTCATTATGTTACCTCCATGTATTCTTGCTTGCTGTACATAAGAAAGACGAATAAGCTATCTGAAAAAGTTTGATTTCGATAAAAAGAACAAGGGGGAATGCTGGATTGTATATGGTGAAGTGTGTTAATGGAACGAAATCATCGGTATAGAAAAACGCCGCTATACTTCGAGGCGGAAGCTAGCGGCGTTTTTGTACTCATGAACCTATGACGATCCTGAATCTTGTTATCATTGCTAAAAATTATAAGTATGATGCTGCTTATCGATGGTCAGAGTTTCAGCTTTCCTCCATAGCATTTCGAATATCATAGTCCGTCGGATCGATATCAAGCTCCATATTCAGTGCCATTTTGGCAAGTTGGCTACCCAAATAAGGCCCTGCCGTCAATCCAGATGATCCTAGCCCATTGGCTGCAATAAGCCCCTCCCAGCCGGGAACAGCGCCGATAACGGGAAGGAAGCCTGGTGTGAAAGGGCGGAATCCGACTCTAATCTCCTCCATTGTGCTGTCCGCCAACGGTGGTGCTAAGTGCAATCCTTTATTCAGAACCTCTTGTACTCCCCCTGCTGTTACTCTCGTATCATAACCTTCGACATCATTTTCATGTGTGGCTCCAATCACGATCTTCTGTTGGTCAAAGGTAAGCAGATATTGATCAGAAGGCGGAATAATTAATGGCCAGCTGCCAGTGTCGTGTTCCCCCTGAACTCGCAAGTGCATAATTTGCGCCTTCTGATAGCCTACCTGAAAGTCAAGCCCTAATGGCTGAAGAAGTGGGTTAGCCCATGCTCCTGCACATACAATTACAAGCTCAGATGTGTAGCTCTGTTCATCTACGGTTACACCTGTAACACGATTCGACTCATATTGAAGCGTAGCATCACCATTTATAAAGACAGCGCCATTTCTTTGAGCGGATCGGAGCAGAGCATCACGCAGTGCACGACCGTCTACTCGAGCGGCACCACTTATATGTACGGATCGATATCCCTCAGCCAACAGAGGAAATCGTTCCTGCGTTTCTGATTCATCAAGCTGTGTGATCTCCCCGATTTCTGGTGCATCTGCTTTACGTACGTATGCGCGCTCTTCCATTTTGATGAGTTTCTCAACATCTTCATGTATACAGAGAGCTCCCACTTGCGCATAACCCGTATCCGTCTCCCCTTCACTCTGGAGATCCTGGATTAACTGCGGATAGAAATGGGCTCCGGCCTTCGCTAATCGGTACCAAGCTTTATTGCGTCGCTGTGACAGCCATGGACATATAATCCCTGCTGCAGCGTCTGTAGCTTGTCCTTGATCCTTACGGTCTACAATCAGGACATCCGCTCCGAACTTAGCCAACTGGTAAGCGGTCGATGCCCCAAGAATTCCTGCTCCTACAACGATGACTTTTTTCATACTTGATTTCCTTTCTTCAATTCCTGAGTCTATTATAACGAACTTTTCTTGAAAGGATAACATTAGCGATAGGTTCCAGTTTCTTTTTTCAGCGAAGAACCAATTCCTGAGCTGTAAGTTCAACAAAAGAAGAGCTTAATGGTTCAAGCTCTTCCTGACTTCTTGTTTATTTACATACACGTTCATTCAACAATACCTGAAAAATAAGACTTGGGCTAATTTTCATTCCCTATGTTTGAAATATTACATAATCTGAATGCCAGAGAATACGATGAACTAAAGACGTTGTTGACCCATTGGAGGTGTGCCTCGTGTCGAACTTATTTGTCTCGCGCTCGCTAGACGAAATACGTTTTTGGTCGCGCATTATGAAAGAGCATTCCCTGTTCTTAAAGTTAGGATTTAGATGTGAGGATACACAGCTTATCAATGAAGCGAATCAGTTCTATACCTTGTTTGAGCAGATAGAAAATCAATCGCATGCTTATACGGTTGATACAGATCCTCAACAAATTGTTCGTTTTAACACGGAAGTGCGCAACGCAGCGGCGTACATATGGGCCTTTAAACGTAAAATACTCGGCTTTGTGCTCACTTGTCAAATGCCAGGCGCGAATAACTTCCCCTTACTTATTGATCATACGAGCAGGGAAGCCAACTATTTCAGAAATCGTATGGAACAGCTGAACAGTGGTCAGTTGGATCCACTCCCCGATGCAATCATTAATGAAAATGTATTCTTCTTGAAAATCATGGCCGATCACGCGAAGTTTATTGGACATTTGCTTGATCCATCTGAACGCCAATTAGTTGAGCAGGCCCGCAATTTTAGTCATGACTTTGACCAGCTGCTCTATCAAGCGATTGATTTAGATCACATGCGACCACAATCGCAGACGAAGCCGCTATTGGAACAATTTTTGGATCAGAACCGCGTCTCGGTAACCTCCCTGCGTGATTTCAAAAAGACGGCGAGAGACTTGATTGATGCATGTAAAATCAAGAGCATTATTCATCCATTGTTAGCCGACCATGTATTTCGTGAAGCTGAACGCTTCCTTGAAATCATTGATATGTTCGAGAATAGCTTGGAGCATGTGAAACCGTAAGTTGCAAACTTACTTAGTCTATTACTGCTGAAATAATCTTCTTCATCAGTGGCCATCTATCCCGAGGATCCGGCATGAATTCAGATGCAATGGTGATGACTAGATCTTGATCTGGAACGCAGCAAATAACGTTGCCGCCATCGCCTAGTGCCATGTAAGCAAGGATCCCATCCTCCTCACGCAGCCACCATAGGTAACCGTAATGATTAGGGTTCTTCGCTGTTGATTCATCAATCCATGAGCTTGATAGGATTTGATGATTGTCCCACATGCCACGATTCAAATACAGAACACCGAACCGAGCCATATCACGGGGACTTAGTGTAAGTCCCCACCCTCCTGTAGAGTTGCCGTCTGGGTCTTGCACCCACCCTCTTACCTTCTTCCCGAATAAATGGTCAAAGTCATATTCCTTCATCTCATAATCAGGGATTATGCTCATGCCGATGGGGGCAAATAATCGTTCGTTGGCAAACGATTGAGCATTCAGTCCTGTGCTGCGTGTAATTATGGCCGATAGTAAATGTGCCCCTGCTGTTGAATATTTAAAAGTCCCAATACTTCCATTCTGCCCTAACATATCCAGCGTATAAATCATCCAGTTAGGCTGCATACACATCTTGTCCAGCGGCTCCCGCCAGTCCTCAAATGCATAAGGAGCTGTCATCGTAAGAAGATGGCGAAGGGTGATTTCTTGCATCAGCCTGTCAGCCTTATCAGGCACATATTCAGGAAAGAAATCAATCACCCTCTGGTCTATATGTTGAATGTAGCCTGCATCTATAGCAATTCCAATCAGCGCGGAGAGCACACTTTTCGTCACCGAGGCTACATGGTGCGTATCATCTGGGCCGAAGCTATTAAAATACCTTTCGTAAGCAATGTATCCATGTCTCGCAATGACAATCCCGTTTATATTGCGATACTCTGATTGTATGATAGGTTCAAGCGTTGATAGTTTATTAGCGTCCATTCGCAAGACAGATGGGACTTCAACTTGCCATTCTGTAGTTGTTAAGTTATTTCTATTCATATCGCAACTCCTTCGAGAGTACTGTCCTAGTTAATTTGTTTAACCTAAATTAAGGATGATGGCAGTCTCAGGTTCTATCTTTTCTTGACAGGAAAATATACCTCAGTAACCATTGCCTCAGGCTCAGCGGCTTGATTTGGATCCGTTACGTAGACTTCATAGGGGGAGTTTACTAGTGCATAACCTTCTTTTTCTGCCCACTCCCTTAACTTGGCATATACCGAGGTTAATTCCGCATATGGCCCCCTCACGACAGACTTTGCACATAGTCCTTCCGGCAAATCTCTTGTCCCCTTAACCGCTTCCCGAATCGGAATAGCAAACTCTGTATCGTTGCCTGCAGGGTTGTATTCTGGACTGTGATAAATCGTCATTGGTGTGCCCGTCATTGTGAGATGATCGGCGGCAATTTTTTCATAGAGCGCACCAAAATACTTGCCATATCCAGCAGCGTAGTCAACGCTGCTCATCATCCGACGCATATACAAAATATTCATAGGCTGAGTCTCAACAAGTTGCACTTCAATATGATCAAGGTATGACATGATCGATACGCCCTCTTCTACATTTGAAATATCATGATTCATTTGTGCAAGCGTAAGTTCTAATGCATGGATTTTGAGTTGTAATTCCTCTCGCTTGCGGTTCAGGGAATCGCACAATTTTTCTTCCGAATCATTCTCCTCCCACACGAGCATGTCTTTAATCTCCTCCAACGGGAAGTGATAAGATTTCAAACGGTTAATGAAAAGCATTTTTGTAAGCTGCTTAATGGAATAATACCGATATCCATTTTCAGGGTTAATCTCACTAGGATTAATTAATCCGATTTCACCATAATATCGAAGTGTTTTGGTCGATACTCCGCATATTTTCGAGAATTCTCCGATTGACAACAAGTGATGCCCTCCGTTCTTTATCATTTATCCAGTCATCAGTATGGATCGTATATCGTTCTGTGTTCAACTCCACTGTACCTCTTCCCCTAAGGGCAAAGTCAACTTCTACCGTTCATGTCTCCCCATCCAGGTTACAGATGTTCATAAATAATATAAAGCTGAAAATGACATGATAAATGTGATGAAACGCTTAGTTCAATTTAGGGTGATTTGTATACATCCTAGCGACAAGAACATATAAGAACAGATTCCATCGTGGAGGATTGCGCATCATGCAAAAAAAATCAACCATCGTCATGATTCTCTTGCTCTCTATGCTGCTTATGATTTCGGGCTGTGGGAATGCAAGCAAGAAGCCCGAGACAAATGCGGGCGAGAACAAAAATGTACAAAAAGAGAAGGATAAAGGGGAAAAAGATGCCACATCAGGTGCTTCAGTGGCAAAGTATACCCCGCTTGAGGAATTGAAGGAAAGCTACGATATTGTTATCGTTGGCGCGGGCGGTGCTGGCATGACTGCCGCGCTTGAGGCGAAGGCAGCGGGGATGAATCCTGTCATTCTTGAGAAAATGCCGGTTGCAGGCGGCAATACAAGCAAAGCATCTTCGGGTATGAATGCATCAGAAACGAAGTTCCAGAAGGAACAAGGCATTTCGGATAAAAATGACTTGTTCTATGAAGAGACGCTCAAAGGCGGACATAACACGAACAACAAAGATATGCTTCACTTCTTCGTAGACAATTCGGCCAAAGCAATCGACTGGCTCGATTCTATAGGGATCACGCTCAACAATATAACCATTACCGGGGGCATGAGCGAGAAGCGTACCCACCGTCCCAAAGACGGTTCAGCCGTGGGCCAGTATCTCGTGACTGGATTGCTTAAAAATGTACAAGAAAAAGGCATTCCGGTATTTGTAAATGCGGATGTTAAAGAAATTACAAGTTCAAATGGCAAAGCAACGGGAGTGAAGGTTGGTTTCAGCCAGCATGGAGAAAAAACGATTGCAGCAAAATCGGTTGTCATTACAGCTGGTGGTTTTGGAGCCAACATGAATCGCATTGCTGAAGTTCGTCCCGACCTGAAAGGCTATGTCACAACGAACCAACCGGGAAGCACAGGTGATGGCATCTCTATGGTTGAGAAAATGGGCGGAACTACGGTTGATTTGAAGCAAATTCAGGTGCATCCTACTGTACAGCAGGAAAACTCCTACCTGATTGGTGAAGTTGTGCGCGGCGAAGGTGCGATTCTCGTTACGAGCAAAGGGAAGCGATTCGTTAACGAGATGGCGGCCCGAGACAGTGTAACGGCTGCGATTACAAAGCTGCCAGAGAAAAACGCGTTCCTTATATTTGACGCGGGTGTCCGCTCACGAGCAAAAGCCATCGAACAGTACGAAAAGATGGGTTTTGTCAAAACAAAAGACTCTATCAAGGCGCTGGCAGAAGAAATTAAGGTACCGGCTGAAGAGCTGCAAAAAACGCTCGATGCGTGGAACAGTGCGGTGAAAAATAAGAAAGACGCGGAGTTCGACAGAAAAACGGGGATGGATCATGAATTGTCAGCTGCCCCATTCTATGCGATCAAAATCGGCCCAGGGATTCACTACACCATGGGTGGCGTAAAAATCAACACGAATACAGAAGTGCTGGACAAGGACGGCAAGCCTATCCCAGGATTGTTCGCTGCAGGTGAAGTGACAGGTGGATTGCATGGCGAGAATCGAATTGGAGGCAACTCCGTTGCGGAAATTATTATCTTCGGTCGCCAAGCCGGTACGAAGTCAGCAGAATATGCAAAATCGATCAAGTAAGCGATAAAGCTTTTATGAGGAATATCAAATTAGCCTACCCAAGGATTGAATAGTAAATTGCTGCATCACAGAATGACCCCACCGACGCATTGGCGTTCTGGCGGGGTCATTGTCATTTTTAGATGATGTGTATCTGTACCCCATTAAAATAGCTTGTAGCCTTAGTCCCCGAAGATATGCGATATATTCATATTGCCGCGCTCTCTATTTGATTCGGGGTGTAGATAGCAATTCCTGTACGGCCTTATTCGCAACCTGGATCATCGCTTGCGTTAAGACTTTCGCTTTAATTTCCAATTGGCTAGAAATTGGCCGCCGTTCATTTCTTACTCTTGCGATTGTCTACATCAATACCTGCACGTTGTAGTTTATCCTCTGCTTCCTCTTCAATGAGTTCTTTCAGCTGGGTCAATACAGGGCTAAAGTCGGTATGCTTCCCCATCATAAAGCTCATCTCGTATTCGATTTCAATCCATGTGCTTATATCCGCCTCATTGTGTTGGATTTGAGCTTCGAGTTTATCCAAAGCATTTGCAACCTTGGCTTCATACGATTGCTTATGTTCAAATTCGAACCACAGGTCATATACGTCTCGCCCTAGATCCCCTTTCAATGTTTCCCGAATTCGTTGTATGGCCTTCATTTCGTTTTGAGCCTTTTGTTCTCGCAATTGTTCGTTGTTCATCGTATCGAATGCAGGGATATCTTTCGCTTCTGCTTCCACTAAATCATGAATAATGATCATTTTCAGCATTTTGGCGGTATCGATCTCTTGATCTAAATACGGCTCAATCAGCATGGCCATGAGCGATACTCTCCACGTGTGCTCCGCCACGCTCTCCTGTCTGCCGTTTGACAGCCAGCTGTGCCGCAGTTCAGACTTTAACTCCTCACCAAGATTAACCACATTAAGTATATTCATCAATTGAGTCCTCATCGATTGTCTCTCCATCATTTCTTCGCTCCCAGTGAGTCATTCTCTACTCTGTTTTATGCTATGAATCTCTTAAGTGTAATAAAAAGATCCTGTTTGTTCAAACAGGATCGAAGCGAGTCATGTTTTTTGTTAATAGGATTAAATAAATGAGTCTTTACTCTTCAAGGAAAGAAAAAGGATTTACGCCCCCGCTGCTGAATATAGGTATTGTGCATTGTTTCGATACAAGGGAATTGACTTTTCCATCGATTTGCGCCTAAAATCACAATATTGAACAATAGAACAGATTGAAGGGATTTATATGCCATACATTCGATTTAAAGCTTTTCCAGATGCCTTCGTGGAAGAGATTGCACCAAACATTGTAGAGGAATTCTCCTCGATTGTACGCGTGGAGCCGGAGAAGGTCAAGATTGAAGTATTGAACGTTCATATTATAACGAACACTCCGCTTTCGGTCGAGATTATGATGTTCCAACGGGACAAGGAAACACATGACGCCGTTGCCGCCAGCATCGACCATATGTTGCGAGAGCGAGGATATCCAGGCGTTCACATTTTCTTCATCATCCTCGATCCGCACTATTATTATAAAGAAGGCAAGCCATTGAGATGATTAGCTTCATGCCGATTATTTTCCATTTCATTTACACACAATAGTGTATAGATGATGATTGCAGGAGGTATCGGCATGAATGCACAACGCGCACAAGAGATCGCAGGCTCTCCAATGCTGGCTAACGTAACCTACAACGGTAGACAAGTTTATATTCAGCATGTAGATTCCGACAACGAATCTGCTCGAATTTATCCACTTGACGATCCAGAGCAGGAGCAAGAGGTTCCGCTCGCAAACTTGATTGAGCATCTGGGTTAAATGGAACTCGACGGATTGTCAGCTGCATGACAAAAAGTGCCTTCGTCAAGAGGGCACTTTTTTTCTATAACTGTTTTGTATGATTGAACTCACTTAAAAACTTACCTGGGCATTGGTCATTCTATCCCCGATTGGGATGAGTAGTGATTCTACGTAGATAGGTAACATTTCTTTCTTAGAGATCCTGTTCTACTAAGGATTCTGTTATTTTCCTATTAGATTTTTAATCGCCAACATCGAATTATCCTGAATGATACCTGTATCTACGAAACCAAATGAAGCGTATAATGTTTTAGCTATTACATTACTTGTCCGATAAAAGAGGGTTACATATTCTGCTTCCCCATATGGCATATTTTTAATATCCATCAACATTTTTTCAAAAGCAAGTTTTCCATATCCTTTCCCCTGATAACTCTTTTCAATCATAATATGCCAAATAAAATAGCTCTTCTTCCCATAAAAAACTTCATTTTCAAATAATTCATGATCCAACGTATCATAAATATACATCAAAAATCCAACCGCAACTCCATCGGCATAAATAGCAATGGGAGTCGCTGGTATCCCGTCTGCGTTCAACATATGAGCGTCTGCAAAGCTTCTAAGGTTAGTAGTTTGTATATAGTCTTTCTGGTTTTCTCTTACTTCAAGTGCTATTACTTCATCTATGTTATCTCCGGTAATTTTTCGTAATTCGATCATTTATTTATCTCCTCTCCTAAGACAAGCCACTTTCACACATGGCCTCAAGCATCCCGAATATCTTTTCCATAATTCTCAAAATAGGATACACAAAATATTCAACAAAGCTAACTCTTTTTCCCCTGTGATTTCTAACCCTTGTTCCGCAAAATGGCCCGTTTGTTGAATTGTCATAATCCATCTTGTTAATGCAATTTATATTTAAATCTACAGTTGGATCGTGATGTTCGCTTTTTTTATGTACTCGGTATCGAGTATCGCATAAAAATATTGGTCAACCCATTGGTTCTTCCACAATAATTCCTCTTTGAAAATCCCTTCTCTTCTCATACCCAACTTCTCCATCAGGTTCATGGATTTCACATTGTGACCATTACACATGCCCACGACTTTATGGGCTCCTAACTGATGGAATGAGAAATCAAGTAATAGATTTATGGCTTCGTAACCATAACCGTGTCCTTGGAATTCTGGAATTATCGCAAATCCGAGTTCCCAACTCTTTCGGTGTTCGGAGTAACTCCAAATTTGAGCTAAGCCAACTGGATTTTCCTTTCCATCGACTTCATTAGTTATGACAAAATCATATTGGGATGTTGAATTCATCTGCTCAAGATACTTGTTCCTAACTTTCTCTTTATCAGATTCAACTTGTTCTTCATACAACCAGATGCCGGTGTTCGTCTCAAGTCCACAAATAAAATCTAAGTCATCTGCAGTAACCCTTGAAAGACGAACACGCTTTCCATCTATCTTCATTTGAACCCTCTCCGTTTCTATGAATCTGCATCAATTCCCGATCACATATGGATGGGCGAACCTAGTGGTGATAAAGTTAGCTGATGCATTGTGCAGCTTTCTACGGTGTTATTCTCCTTGTCTATAATCAAGTCGGGCTGCAGCGGTTCATCGTAATGGACATCCATTAGCAGCATGCAAGAACGATACTGCTGTAAATGATTGTAGCAATGTGATAATCGAGTCGATAGACAGCAAATGAATCTAAACCGTTCTTTGCACATAAAAAGCCACGTCAGATCGAAATCTGATGTGGCTTGCGCATTGAATCATCTATTTTAACTTGGTATATACGATTTTCTTAATACTGTCGTAGGACAGGAAATAATGCTCCATAAGCTGCTCGATTGTTGCACCTTCGGCAAATCTGTTGCGAATCTCATGATTTCGAAAGGCCAGCAGCTTCCTGCTTCCGGTTTTTGTACCCCATGCCTTGCGTTCTTCCTCGCGTTTCGGAATGTACAGCATGACACCGTTCGTATATTTTTGAACTTCCTTTAGCAGTTCTTGTGGTAAAATGTCCGCGTTGACATATTTCATGATAACTCTACCCCTTATATTAGTTAGATAGTAAGGTGGCAAAGTCTCAATATAAACATATCTCACCGTCACGGATGAAGGCGGTTCAAGCATGCTTGGCTCTATACAAACAACCGCCGTTGTTTATAGGTAAGACTTTGCACAGAGCGATGTCCCGAGTTCGTTTTTTAACATGGTTTAACCTCCTTATCTGAAGTAACGAATTCAGTATAGCATGAATCTATTTCCACAAAAACCCTCAATCTTATGTTGGTATCGCAAGCTTACTCCATGAATCGACGTTTAACCTCATTAATTATCCCTATTAATGAATTGACAATAGCGTATTCTATCTATATAGTTAAGTGAACTTAACTAAACTAAACTAAAAGGAACTTATCCTAACGTAACGGAATTGTTTCTGGTTGAGGAAAGTGAATACTACCGCTATGGAGGGAATTGATATGATTGCGGAATACCGGAGAGTTATGAACGAGCTCAATGATGCTTTTCAAGATTATTTCACGGTCTATAACAAGGGAGCTAAACAAATAGATGATTATCATTTAACCGTGCAACAAGAAAATATGATGCTATTTATTATGCGAAACGAGCGGACGACCGCTCATGAGATTGCAAAAGCATTTTCGATTTCCAAAAGCGCGGTTAGTCAGGTGCTGTCTAAATTGGAGGCTGGGCACTTTATTATCCGTGAGAGCAATCCAGAAAATCTGCGCGAATCCTTTATTCTTCTTGGAAAGGAAGGAACAAACTATGCGGAGCTCATTAACAAAGCAGATGAGTCGATTGTACAAAAGTTCTCATCTCATATTGAGCTTGAGGAGTTGGAACAGATGCTTCACACGATGAAGAAGATCAACCAGGTGATATCGGGGTCTGATGAAGAACAATAACGGTTATGAAACATCATCACACAACATGAATAGACAGAAAATTGAATAAGTGAGGAATAACATGAGTACAGTTACAAAGGAAAAAATGTCATTAGCACTCGTATTGTTTAATTTATTTATTGCTTACGTCGGTATTGGTCTTGCCGTACCTGTCATGCCGTCCATTGCGAAGGAGATGCACTTAAGCGGACAAATGGTCGGATATATGATTTCGGCCTTTGCTTTTGCTCAGCTGCTCGCCTCCCCGTTTACAGGGGTTTGGGTAGAGACGCTGGGGAGAAAGAAAATGATCGTATTCGGGTTATGTCTGTTCTCGTTCTCAGAGATCTTGTTCGGCATTGGAACGCAGGCTTGGGTTCTATTTGCGTCACGAATATTAGGCGGTATTAGTGATGCATTCATTATGCCTGCCGTTATTACGTACATTGCAGATCGAACGTCAATTGAGAATAGAGCCAAGGTATTAGGTTATCAAGCTGCGGCTATTAGTGCAGGTTTCATTATCGGGCCGGGACTAGGCGGTTTCATTGCCGAATTAGGCATACGTGCCCCCTTCTTCTTCGCTGCAGCCTTTGCATTCATCGCGTCGATCTTCTCCATCTTCCTGCTTCAAGAATCGCTATCTCAGGAGCAAATGGAGAATAACCGTGCACAACATATTCGCGTCAACTTCTTTGCTGAAATGAAAAAATCAGTGCAGTCCGTCTATTTTGTACCGTTCCTCATCGTGTTTGTGCTCGCGTTTGGATTGGCAGCATACGAGATGATGTTCAGCCTGTTCGTTGATGCAAAGTTTGGATTTACGGCCAAAGATATTGCATTCATTATTACGATCGGCTCAATTCTAGGAGTTGTTGCGCAAATTCTGTTCTTTGAGAAGATGGTGGCGAAATTTGGGGAGAAGAATATCATTCACGCTTCCCTCGTTATAGCGGCACTATTCATTATGGCCACGGTATTCGTAAGCAGTTATTTAGCCATAATGGTCGTGACGAGCATTGTCTTCTTCGCTTGTGATATTCTTCGTCCAGCCGTCACTTCCTTACTGTCGAAAATGGCTGGAGAAAATCAAGGCTTCGTCGCAGGAATGAACTCCACCTACACAAGCTTAGGCATTATTGCTGGGCCTGCCATAGGCGGCTTCTTATTCGACCTGAACATTAATGCGCCATACATGTTCGCAGCAGTAATCCTGCTTGCTGCACTTGTGATGTCAACCTTATGGAATCGCAAATCGCAATTGAAGCTCAATGGACAAAGCAATGATTAATTGGGACAGTCTCATAGGCCAATATTAGATTTGAAGCCTCCACATTGATAGGAGCATGCACGAAAAAAGACGCTTTCATCCCCACATATTCAGTGGTTTTGGAAGCGTCTTTGCACATCTTATGGGACTGACTCATTTAATCCTATCCTTTTGAGACAACCCTATTCATTGTGTTATTTTTGCAATTTATATTGGGCTAGCTGATTCCCTTGGCTAATCGAGTACAGATATCCATTGCCTGCATAATGATACTTCTGTCTGTCTTGATCATTAGGATACTCATACATCGTTTGCAGGGTCTTGGCATTCAGCACCTTTTTCGCATTCTCTGTATGTATCTCGATTTGCTGATCTGATGTTTCGTAAATAATGGCTATCGGGAGATCCACTTTCACTTCGGCTTTCGTGACAAGTCCTTGGGCATTGAACAAGCTCATTACCCCATCCGCGTACACAACATAGTTCTGTCCGATGGATTGAACTCTTGCATTTCCTGGAATGCTGCGTCCCCATAATGTTTTCCCTTTATCGTTCATCGCGATTAACTTATTTCCGCTCTTCGGCACATTCACACGAAGCAGAATATCGCCGTTGTTAATGACCCAAGTCGCCTCATTCACATAGGTAACCGCGCCGCTAGGGAGGTTATAAGTGAATAGCTTGTTTAATTTCGAACCATACACCGCTAAATTGGACTTGCCGATCTCTCCTATTTGGGACACAACATATTGACCGCCAATTACGGAATACATTTGTCCCAGTGATAGCTCAGCAAGTTTTTTGCCGTTTGCACTATAGGCATATGCACGAGGTTTGCTTTTCGCTGTAGGTGTAACCTTTCTATCCGGGTCGATTAATAGAATCGTACCATCATTCATCACTTGCACGTCTTCGGCATTCGGAACGGGGATGGTCCAATTGCTTTTGCCAGAGGCATTCACGGAGAATAATTTCGTTCCTTGACCATCTTTTACGAGGGCATACACCGAGCCTAACTTGCTATAAGCAATCTTCGTATTCCATGGATAAGGTGTTCCTTTTTGATAGAATGTAAAAGACCATTTCGGCTTGCCGCTGCTCTCATCTACAGCAGTGACAACACCTGCTTCCCATACTTTCGTTTGTGAGGCGATATAAGTATTTGAAGCCAAATACACGGTCTTCGTGCTCGGAATATGAAATGGAGCCTCAATAAATTGATTTACCTCAGACAAGTCTTTTTGCCAACTTGGCTTTGGCAGCGGTTTGCTTGTACGACTAGCTGAGACACTAGTTACAGCACTCAAGCACAATACAACTGCCAACAAGGCACTGCTCCATCTTTTGATCCTTTTGTTCGACAACATGATGTTTCATCACTCCTGTAATATATGTAACTGCATGAATATATGAACATGTAATATTTTAACACGGACGCTTCAAATTTTCAGGAAAAATTAAGTCTGTCAGGTAGATGTTCAACTGCTATTTGCAGTCAGGCTGTTTGTATCTTGATATTCCTCAAGTAGTTTGGCGAGTGTCACCACTGTGTTGTTGTCAGGAAGCGGCCGGTACAATGTCACCTTCAGATCTGGAGCATCATATACCTGGAACGTGATATGCTCCATCATCATTAGCCCTGCCTTTGGGTGGAGCAATGCTTTGGTGCCAATTGGGGTTCCCATGATGTCATGGCAAAGCCACCATTGCTGGAACTCCTTACTATGCTCGATTAATTCTTGGACAAGCTCTTGGTACCAATCCTCCCCTACGTGACATGTGCTGGTAGATCGGAATGAAGCAAGCAGCCGCTTCGCGTGACCTTCCCAATCGACCAGCAGCTCTCGGTAAGAGGCTGAGCGAAAACAACGCCATACCGCATTTCGCTCTTTCTCATTCATGGCAGAAAAATCGCCAAATACCGCACATGCAGCGCGGTTCCAAGCCAACACATCCCATTTATGATCGGTTACGTATGCAGGACAATCCGCCCAATGATCTAGAAAATGCTGCACAACAGTTTGAACATCCGCACGAATCGTTTCCGGCTTGTTCGCTGTCGGAGGCTGCTGAAGAGCGAGTAGAAATAGATGATTCTTCTCTTCCGCGCTTAATCGCATAACCCGAGCCAAGCTCTCTAATACGTCTTGAGAGGCATTGATTTCTCTTCCCTGCTCCAACCATGTATACCACGATAGGCCGATGCCAGCTAATTGTGCTAGCTCTTCCCTGCGAAGCCCCTTCGCTTTGCGTCTCGTTCCGATCGGCAGACCATAATCGGCAGGCTGTAGGCGATTGCGCCGTGATTTGAGAAAGTCCCCTAATTCTTGGCGTCGCCCCTGTTTTAATGGCATTAACATGCGGCTTTACGGTCGCCAATGTGTATGTGAGCCAAACCTTGCTTGCCAGTATGGCGCAGACGTTCGGAGGGACGATTACTCAAATTGGCTGGGTTGCAACATTGGCGCAAGTAGGCAACCTGTTCTTAGTTCCGCTTGCTGATATGGTAGAGAGACGGCGTTTTATGCTTGTTCTTCTCGCGATCGTGAGTCTCTCCTTAGCGGCAGCTGCTGTATCCCCGAATATGAACTTGTTAATAAGCATTCATTTCGTTATGGGAATGGCCACTGTTATCCCACAAGTTGTCGTTCCGATGGCGGCCTCTCTGGTCGAAGCGGAACAGCGAGGGAGAGTGCTCGGAAATGTGGCAATCGGGTTAGTGTGCGGAATATTGGGTGCCAGGTTCATTAGCGGATGGATAGACGCTATCTATGGCTGGAGAGTTATGTACTGGATATCATTTGGCTGCATGATCGGTCTGATGATACTCGTTCGCAGCTTGTTCCCACGCAGCTATGGCCGAGCAGAGATGACTTATCGAGCATTAATCGCCTCTCTTCTTCCGCTGATTCGGAAGGAGCAAGTACTGCGGAAGACATGTATAAGTCAAGCATTCGTATTTGGAGCATTTAGTGTATTTTGGACGACGTTAGCCTTGCTGCTTGCCTCGCCTGCCTACTCCTTAGGTTCTAGTGCAGTAGGCATGGTTGGACTGGTTGGGATTGGAGGTGCGTTCGCAACTCCCCTCGTCGGGAGAGTGATCGATCGAATGGGAGCTGTGTTTGCTGGAAGAGTATGTACGTCTGCTGCTCTGTTCTCTTACTTGCTGCTTCTGCTATGGGGAGAAAGACTGATGGTACTCGTGTTCGCTGCTTTCTTGCTTACGGTTGGTACGCAAGCGAATCAAGTGGCTTGTCAGGCGCGTCTTTTCGAACAGTCTTCCGAAGCTCGCAATCGTCTGAATGGACTATATATGGTTGCAACGTTTTTGGGAGGAGCTCTAGGCTCTTACTTGGGTTTGCTTGCATGGAGCCATTGGCAATGGGGAGGAGTCTGTGTCACAGGACTCTCTATGCTCCTCATCTCTTCCATCGGTCTGATTGACAGAGGGAACTCATTTGGAACATCTAACGGTTGAGCAAATGGAAAATGAATTTTTTTACAAAGGGGAAATTTCATCATGTCACGCTGTGAAGACCACTATCAAAAAGGCTTGGACATCTTGGCACGTATCGACAAAGATCATGTTGAGGCCATTGTAAACAGCTTCAAGGATTCGCCTGCTCCAGACTTAGGACGACTTGCTGTAGAATTTAATTATGGACAGATCTTTTCGCGACCAGGGCTCGATTTGAAATCCCGACTGCTTGCTGCGGTGGCAGGTTTGACTGCATTAGGCAATACGACGCAGCTCAAATTTTATATCAATGGAGCGCTCAACGTTGGATGGACAGAGGAAGAGATCGTTGAAGTAATTATGCAGATGATCATTTACTCCGGATTTCCACATGCTCTGAACACGATCTTTAAGGTAGCAGCGGAAGTCTTTGAAGAACGAAGAGCAGCTGCTAAGTAGGAATTTGTATGAATTCAATAATAAATCTATATTTCCCTGGGTTCTTGGCTGATGTGTCAAGATACTCAGGGATCATTCACATTCAAGGTTATGTCAAAAAGCGGTTGACCCGATCTGCATATTTAGCTCGACTATCTTGGTATTCGGCATACATCCGGTTATTTACAACTGTGCTGTTGCCGAAGAAGAAGCGCTCATAGACAGACTGCCTGCCACCGAATGAGCTGACGCTCAGCTCCCATGCCAATCGCGCCAACTGCACGCTCTTCTTGGCATCCAGATCAATACCCTTCATATAACGATCTAGCTGATCGCGAATATCGGTGTTGAAGTCCCTCTCTTGTGGAATCATAATTAAATTGCTGGCGCCGATCAATTGGATGATTTCAATGATGCGAGGATACATCTTCTGATAATATACATTGGCGGCAATAAGCGGCTTGCGATTAGGAAGCATACTGCCCCATCTATCTACAGCTGCCCCCTTTTCGGCTGCAAGTTGGAAAGCCTTGAGCGTCTCCACGGCTACAATAACTTCTGTAACCTTTTCAATAATATGTTCATGGTTATTAATCCCTGTGGCTTCGACCAGCATTTCGATCGTACCGAGCATGAACTCCGTTTTTGCAATATTTTTGCAAATGATTTGAGTGGCGGCATAAACGTGGAAATGACTTTCCGTCATGAGCCGAGACGCCATCCTCTCGTCCCCGCATACAAATACCCGATCCCATGGGACAGTAACATCATCGAACACGACAAGCGTATCCATCTCTTCAAATCGGGAACTAAGCGGGTAATCATAGGAAGAATCTCCTGCTGAGAAGCTTTCTCTGCATATAAAACGGATGCCCTCTAAGTTACTTGGAACCGCAAATACGAATGAATAAGGATTGTCTTCCGTTTCAGTCCAAGAGAAAGGAGTTGGATAGACGAGTATTTCATCTGAGGTTGCTCCCTGTGTATCCAATAGAAACGCCCCGCGAACAACGATCCCATTCTTATTTTTATCCATGATACGGGCAGCTTCCGGTTCTTTGAAGGTCCGGAGAAAGGTAGATATTCTAGCTGCCTTAGGCTGAATGAATACATGAGAGAGCGTGATATCGTTCTCGCGGCAATACTCGTAATACCGCTTCAAGTTGGATGCATACGCAGGGTAATTATCTTCAAGTACCCCGGCAGCTGAAGCATACGCCATAATGGCCGTGTTCATATAATCGGGAGCACGACCAAGAAATCCATGATGGACATTCGCCCATGTCTCCATCATAGTTCTTCGCTGCACGAGATCCCTCATCGTCTTCGGCTGCATATAGGACAGACCTACTGGATCGCCTGTTAAGGGCGAAGCATACACGAGGCGTGCCTTCACTTTCCCGGCAACCTGCATGTCATACATGTTCGCTTGTGTAGCCATAAGTCCCTTGAAGGCTTCGTGTTCGGAAATTTCCCCTCTTATCTTTCCCCCTGCGATTCTAACATCGGGGAGATTGTTGTTAATCCGTTCTATATATTCCTTGCCGCTCTTCACGGGCATTGAATCCGCCTCCATCGCCGCTGCGTTGTTATGGATACATTATTCCATACAGGGCGAATTGGAAATGGGCGAATACCCGAAGCGCAAGCCATATTGGCAAGTATTCAATAACAATCCCAATTCAAATACCACTCATCGTCTGTCGTGGATCGGTATATACATGTTCCGTTGTCACCGATCATGAAGCTAGGCTTCTCTTCAGATGCGATCTGCATGACGGATTCAAATTCTTCCATGGATTCAGGACATTGGATAAAAGCGGATAACTGTGTCGTACCTGGTCATATATATGAACTTTTCACTGGAGGTTAATACTAATGTACTGACATATTTACCCTTATATGTTAGTATAGTACAGAGATAAGAATAACATATGAATAATCCCACATTACACATCTTACATACTTCTGCATTCGAACTAAGGAGTAAAGGGGCTGTGCATTCATGACACAAAAAGGGTATATTCCGGCTATGAAGTTCCATTGGTTAACCCCTATATATGATCCGGTGTTAAAATGGGGGATGAAAGAGAACAAGTTCAAGACCCATTTGGTTCAGCAAGGGAATGTGAAGCCAGGTCAACGTATTCTCGATTTGGCTTGTGGAACGGGCACATTGACGTTAATGTTGAAGCAAGCGCAGGGGGTAGCTGAAATTGTAGGGCTTGATGCTGATCCAGAAATATTGGCGATTGCGAAGAATAAGGCAGTACAGAATAAGGTGGATATTGAGTTCCAGCAAGGAATGTCCACGGATCTCCCTTTTCCAGATGCCCATTTGGATCACGTTTTTTCAAGTCTCTTTTTCCATCATTTGACCCTCGATATGAAGCGTCGAACGATAGAAGAGCTGCATCGCACCTTGCGTCCTGGCGGGACGATTAACATCATTGATTTTGATAAACCGCAAAACAGTTTGATGCGTCTTGCCTTTTACCCGATTCAATGGCTGGATGGCTTCACAACGACCCGGGATCATGTCCACGGTATTCTTCCTGAATTGTACCAGGAATGTGGATTTGAGAATGTGGAGCAAACCGGTCAGTTTGCGACCATATTCGGTACGCTGCGCTCCTATCGTGCACAGAAGCCGTCAGTTTAATGGCCTCAACTTATTTCCACAACATGTATGAAAATTGTTCTAATCTCCTCTATTGAAAAAGAAGTATTCATACTATCACATTCCCATGTTAAGACGACTCCATCGAATCAGAGGCTATGTACAAGGATGACCAATTGGTTGATTCTATTTCTTCTAACTTTACTATAAGGAGGCTTTCTATGAAAAGGATGATTGATAAGAGAATATTCATTCTAGCAATTGTGATAATAACCGTTCTTGTATCTCCTCTTACTGCCTTTGCTGCTTTATCTTCCCCATCGTTAACGGTTAGTTCTTCGAATGCAGCTTGTGCCTTGAGCTGGAATGCGATTAGCGGAGCTACAGGGTATGATATCTATCGCAACGGTAATTGGTATAAATGGACAAATACGCTGTCCTACTCTGATACGGGATTGACCAACGGATCAACCTATACGTATGCGGTTGCTGCGCAAAATGACAAGACTAGTCCGGTAGAGACATCCCCGCATAGCGCTAGCAAAGCTTGCACGCCAACTGCCTCAGGCGGCAGCACATTGCCTGCCCCTACTTTATCGATAAGTGCATCGAATGGAACCTGCAGCTTAAGCTGGAATGCTATCAATGGCGGTACAGGCTACGACGTCTATCGCAACGGCGATTGGTATAAATGGATCAGCGCTTTGTCCTTTTCCGATACGGGATTGGCGAACGGAACAACCTATACGTATACAGTTGCCGCGCAGAATGACACGACAACTCCCGTTACTACTTCCCCGCAAAGCTCCAGTAAAACTTGCAAACCTGTTTCTGGCGGTACTGGTGGGGGCTTTGTCGTTACCGAGGCTCAATTCAATCAAATGTTCCCTAACCGCAATCCATTCTATACTTATTCCGGTTTAGTATCCGCTCTTTCCTCCTACCCTGCCTTTGCCAATACAGGAAGCGACACACTCAAAAAACAAGAGGCAGCTGCTTTTCTAGGAAATGTAGCCCAAGAATCGGGACATTTAAAATACATCGTTGAGTTGGATACGGCAAATTATCCGTTTTATTGCAATAACAATAATGTTCAGTATCCATGTGCTCCTGGTAAGCAGTACTATGGAAGAGGCCCGCTCCAAATAAGCTGGAACTACAACTATGGTGCTGCTGGCGCTGCATTGGGACTTCCGCTTCTGACCAATCCAGACTTGGTCGCGCAGGATTCTTCGGTAGCATGGAAAACAGCCTTGTGGTTCTGGAACACACAGAACGGAGCAGGAACGATGACTCCGCATAATGCAATCGTCAACGGCTCAGGCTTCGGGGAGACTATCCGTTCGATCAATGGGGCGAAGGAATGTAACGGCTTAAATCCAGCCGCAGTAGAGAATCGGGTCAATTTCTTCACGATTTTCGCTAATTTGCTTGGGATCTCAACGGGAAACAATCTCAGGTGTTAGATTTGGAATTGATGTGCACAACAAACTCTCTTCGAGCAGGTACGGAATGGCCATATTAAATAAACTTAGTCAGTCTGTGTTCATGTACAAAAAAACGACTCCGTGGCAACGGAGTCGTTTTTTTTACATATTCAATTAAAATACTTTTGTCGTCCAAGATTCACAGTTCCATGTCTCTGTCACGATATCGCGATAGAATTCAGGTTCGTGGGAAATAAGCAGAACGCTGCCTTTGTACGCTTTAAGGGCACGCTTCAACTCTTCCTTCGCATCGATATCCAAGTGGTTCGTCGGCTCATCGAGTACGAGCAAGTTTGTCTCCACGTTAATGAGCTTGCACAAGCGAACTTTCGCCTTTTCCCCACCACTTAGCACCGCAATTTTACTTTCGATATGCTTCGTT
>Ga0102589_1000637_pt1 | contig 63621 bp, 54 predicted proteins | sample AraplaMF_Col_mLB_FD_76858 | JGI IMG/M metagenome (GOLD analysis project Ga0102589, IMG submission 76858) | Arabidopsis root microbial communities from the University of North Carolina, USA - plate scrape MF_Col_mLB | ecosystem: Host-associated > Plants > Roots > Endosphere | place: USA...
ATCGGAGCAGTGACAGATGTCATGACACGTCAGCCTTGCAAACCATGGAGTTGAGGGTTCGAGCGGCCGCCGTGCCGTTTGACAACCGAAGGCCAGGCCCGCGCCGGCGGCCACGACATATATTCGCCCGACCGGTCGGTCTATAATAGAAGTTAAGTTTGCGTCAGTGCAAGCATGTCAGCTAAGGGGAAACCCTGTTGCACCTGTTGGCCGATCAGTTCGGCGCACCCTAAGCATGGCCCTCCGTGTGCCAGCTTCGCAAGGGCGGAAACGGTGGGCAAGCGTACCAATCAGCAAAGAGAGGGCCGTGCGGCGCGAAACGGCGGCTCACTAAGTCAGTGTTACAGAACGTCTTTTTAGGTCTGACCGTATCAATCTACAGCAAAAGGACTACAAGGGCTTCCCCGTTGGCGCAAGACGTCAATTGAGGTTCTGTTGTGTGCCGACTGCCGTGCCGCGGTTATGTGGAGGAGGTGAAGGACTGCAGTACTACAAACGGTCATGTTGGGCCGCAGGCCCGGACCCTGATGTAAGACGCGCGCGAGGGTTCCGTTCGATTATCGGGCTTGGCGTCCCCCAACTTTTGCCAGGTACGCCTCGCGGCGGGTCCAACCCGCTTCACATCATCGCTGGCAGTGCAAAGTGATCTAGCTGCTCATGAGTTCCGCTTCAACTTTACAAAAGGTGATCGCGCTATCTGTGCTCACGTAAGTGTCGTTGCAGGTTTGAAGGCATCACCGTATTTCAGCACGGCCCACGCCATTCTCGCGTTCTTGGCTGCAATGGCAATGGACGCGCGCCAGTAGCCGCGGCGCACTATTAGGTCTCGGACCCAGCGGCTATATCGATCCTGCTTGTCGCCCACGTTTGCTATCACCGAGCGAGCCCCCAGTACCAGCAGCGAAGATAGGAGTCTCCCGCTCTGGTGATGCTGCCCAGGCGTTGTTTGCCTCCGCTGCTGTGCTGTCCTGGCGTCAACCCTAACCAAGCTGCCACCTGGCGACCATTTCTGAAGTCGTGTCCTGCGCCGATGCTGGCGGCCAGGGCACTGGCCGTAGTCGGTCCGATGCCTCGCAACTGCATCAGGCGCTTGCTGTGTTCGTCTTCACGCACTATCTCGCTGATAGCACGATCGTATTCGTCCAGCTTCTCCTCCAGCCTGCCGGCATGGTCCAGCAGGTCTCGAATGCATCGATTCGCCCAGCCAGGTAAGGCCTCCAGATGGATTCCGATCTCCTTGCGCAGTCGCTCCGGCTTTTGCGGCAGCACCACGCCGAATTCCGCCAGCAAGCCGCGCAAGCGGTTGTAAGTCGCGGTACGCTCTTCGACGAATCCCTGTCGGGTTCGATGCAAGCTCAGGGTCGCTTGCTGTTGCTCATCCTTGACCGGCACAAAGCGCATGCTGGGCCGCGTCACCGCCTCACAGATAGCCGCCGCGTCCGCCGCGTCATTCTTGCCGCGTTTGCCGGACATCCGGTAAGGTGCCACCAATCTCGGGGACATCAGCTTGACCGTGTGTCCGTGCTGGCGAAACAGCCGCGCCCAATGATGTGCGCCAGAGCAGGCTTCCATGCCGATCAGACAGGGCGGCAACTGCGCAATCAGTGGCACCAACTGATCGCGTGAGACCTTCGGCTTGACGAGCACTGCCTTGCCGGCTTGGTCGACGCCATGAATGGCAAACACGTTCTTGGCGAGATCAATTCCAACGGTAACGATAGTCATGGACTTCCCCTTCGCTGGTTGTTGTTGCAACCATCATGGCACTGCGGTGCCACCTGGCGGCTTCCGCCGCAACCTCGGGACGGGGAAGTCCCTTCCATTCGATTACCCCATTGATGGGAACATCGTCGTTGCCCGCGATGGCCCAGTCTCGTCTCGGCGGCCCTAGTGGGAACGCACGGCGTTGGTGATTGCACCTGCGCACTCGCGAACCATCGGGCCTAGCTTGCCAAGCACCTCATCACGGGTCCAACGGCTGCTCGGCGCCACGACATGTACCGCCGCGATAGCGCGTCCATTCTTGTTGCAAACCGGCGCGCCAACGTTCATGTGCCCGAGGTAATACTCCTCAAAATTCATCGAGAATCCGCGCACTCGACCTTCCAGCACGTTGGCAAAGATTTGCTCCGGATCGGTCAGCGTATTCGGCGTCAGCGGCTTTAGCTCCGACTGCTGCAGCAGGGCACGAACCTCTTCATCCGGCAGCCCCGCCAAATAAGCGCGGCCAGCCGATGTGCAATACATCGGCATGCGACTGCCGATCGCCATATGCGCAACGATCGGCTTACGACTCGTGAACGAGGCCACGTACACCATGTTGTTGCCGCACGGCTCCGTGAGCGACACCGTTTCGTCGCAATTGCTGTTCATCGCGGAAAGGAACGGATTGGCGCTATCGATGAGGGTATTCGCCGCCACATAGTTGCATCCGATCTCCATCACCTTAGTAGCAAGCTCGTAGCGTCGGGTGTAAGGATCCTTGGTCACGTAGCCAAGGGCTTCGAGCGTAAAAACGATGCGTTGCGCGGAGCTGCGTGTGATGCCAACCGTATCCGCAATCTGGCCCAGGCTCATGTGACGGTTGCGGGATCCGAATGCCGCCAGGATGGTCAGCCCCTTTTCCACCGACTGGTTAAACATCGGCGAATTCCTCCTGTCGTTGTCCATCGTGGAATTCCCTATATAAGTTACAAATTAATCTATATGCGATTGCATATGAGCGTTTACCGATGTCACTAGCGTGCATAAACTCTTCGTAACCGCTACACAAATATAGTGTATCGCATATCGATTGTAGCCATACGGTTTTTGTGCAGCCGCACCAGAACGGCGCCGTCCGCGTGCACCACATTGCACAAGCGCCGCTAGCTACCGCCAACCGCCCAATGTCGGGATAAAGGAAAGCAAAATGAAAGTAGGAGTAGAAGTCGGAGGAACCTTTACGGATCTGGTCGCGCACGGTGATGGCCGGATACACGTGATTAAGGTGCCCAGTACACCAGCATCTCCCGATATCGGCGTCTTGGATGCGCTGCGAGCTGCCGGCATCGACTTTGCACGGATTGACGACTTTGCCCACGGGTCCACAGTTGCCACCAACGCGGTTCTTGAGAGGAAGGGTGGAAAGGTCGCCTTTATTGCGACCGAAGGTTTTCGCGACATCCTCTTTCTGCAGCGCCACGACCGCAAGCAGATCTACGACCTCTTCTACAAGAAGCCGGCGCCACCGGTTAAGCGTCGCGATTGCTTCGAAGCGCGCGAGCGCATACTGGCCGATGGGAGTGTGGAACTCGCATTGGATGAGGAGCAATTCCGCGCCGATGTCCTGCCAAAGCTCGAAGCCGGTACTTTCGATGCTGTAGCCATTTGCCTGCTCAACGCATACCGTAATCCGGACCACGAACGGCGCCTCGCTGACATGATTCGGTCTGCCCTGCCGGGGGTCGTTGTGACGTGCTCCCATCAGGTTGCCTGCGAGTTCCGCGAATATGAACGTGCCAGCACCGCGACGCTGTCCGCGTTTGTGCAGCCGGTTATCGCAGGCTACCTTGGGCGTCTGACGGAAGCACTGACTCGGGAAGGGTTTCGTGGTCGCTTTTCGGTGATGCAATCCAACGGCGGGCGGCTGCCTGCTGACGCCATGCGTGAGAATGCGATCAGCGCGCTGTTCTCGGGGCCCGCCGCTGGCGTGGTCGGCGCGGTACGCCAGGTCATTCGATCTGGCTTCCGGAACGTCATTACCTTCGACATGGGGGGCACCAGCTCTGATGTGTGCCTGGTCCAAGATGGTAAGCCGACGTTGGCTCCGGAAACCGAGATCGACGGGCTACCCGTGCGCACCCCCGTGCTGGACATTGTCACGGTGGGTGCCGGCGGGGGAAGTCTGATCTGGATTGACGACGGTGGCATGCTGCGGGTCGGCCCGGAGAGCGCTGGTGCGCAGCCGGGACCTGCCTGCTATGGGCGTGGTGGCAACCTGCCTACCATCACTGACGCCCACGTCGTCCTCGGTACGGTACGTCCCGAAGCCTTCCTCGGCGGTCAGATGAAAATCGATGTTACCGCGGCGCACCGGGCCTTTGATTCGCTCGCTGCGCACTTCGGCCTTCCGGTAGAGGCGGTCGCCTACAACGCCGTGCGCCTTGCCAATGCGAACATTGTTCGCGCCATTCAACTTGTGTCGACCCAGCGTGGACGCGATCCCCGCGACTATGTTCTGGTGCCCTTTGGCGGTGCCGGACCGATGCAGGCGGCGCAAATCGCTGAAGAACTTGGTATCGCCACGGTCGTTGCGCCGCCCAACCCCGGCGTGACTTCAGCGCACGGCCTGCTCGCCTCCGATTTCATCAAGTATGAGTCGCTGACTCATCGAGTTCAGGTCGACGACCAGACATGCGGCCAGTTGCGCGAGCGCTTCGCCGCCATGCAACAGGACCTCGAAACGCAATTTCGTCACATGGCTTTCGATGAGCCGCTGGCTTTCAGCTTCACGCTTGAGATGCGCTACGTCGGACAGGCCTTTGAAGTGCCGCTCGAACTCGATGCGCCGGCCCTTGTGGCCCTGGATCGCCAGAGCCTGGAGGCGGGCTTCATCGATGCGCACCATCGCATCTATTTCCACAGCGACAAGTCCGGCAGACCGATCGAAGTCGTCGCCCTGCGAGTGGGTGCAACGCTGGCCACGTCACATGTTTCCGCTGCATCCGACACCACAAGCAGCCTGCTGGCCGCTCCGGGCGAGCCTGCCCTGTATGACGGCAAAGCCTGGGCGCCGTGCCGCCGCCGTGCTGTCGCGGGGCTTAGTACTGATGGGACCACCGTGCCGGGACCAGCAGTCCTGGAGGACTACACCACCACCGTTCTCGTACCGGCAGGCTGGGCAGCCAGCGTCGATTCCCAATCCAACCTGATTCTTTCCAAGGAAGCATGAGCATGCCGGTCAATCCTTTCGACAACGCCATCATCAGCCAAAGCCTCCTTGCCGCAGCGCGTGAGATGGGCGTAAAGCTGATCCGCTCCGCCTATTCGACCATCCTGCGCGAGGCCAGCGATGGCTCGGCGGCGATCGCGAATGTGCATGGCGATATCGTGGCGCAAGCCGAGCTTATCCCCATCCAACTCGGCCCTATCGGCATCACGCTGAAGCAATGCCTGGAACGTCATCCGGTCGAAACCATCGGCCCGGACGACTTCATGATCACCAATGACCCCTACTCGGGTGGCCAGCACCTGCCTGACGTCTATATCTTCTGCCCGATTTTCTACGGCGCAAAGCTGGTCGGGTTCTCTGCCAGTGTCGCCCACCAGATTGACTTCGGCGGCGGCGCACCAGGCCTCGATCCGGGCGCCACCGACATCTATCAGGAAGGGCTGCGCCTGCCCCCCACCCTTTGGTCTCGCACCCGGGACTGGGATGGCGGCCCGCTCGAACAACTGGTCCGCGCGAATATCCGGGTACCGGACCTGACCATCGGTGACATGAACGCCATGTTTGCCGCCAACGCCATCGCTGCGGCGCGGCTTGTGCAACTGTGCGACAAATATGGCGATGGCGCGGTGACCAAGGTCATGGCAGAAATGGTCAACTATTCAGAGCGGCGCTTCCGCGCCGCCATTGGCCAATTGCCGGACGGTGTCTATTACGGTGAAGACGTGATCGACGATGACGGCGTGACCGATGAGCCTTTGGTGATCAAAGTCAGGGTTGCCGTGACAGGCGAATCTATCGATATCGACTTTGCAGGCAGCAGCCCGCAGGTTCGCCGCAACCTGAACTCGCCATTCTCGTGCACGGTGTCGGCCGCGGTCACCTGTGTCAAGTCCGTGCTGACGTCTCCGGACATTCCTTTCAACGATGGCATTCTGCGCGCGGTTCGGATCACGGCGCCCTACGGTTCGATCCTGAACCCAGCCCCGCCCTCGCCTGTGCGCGCCCGACTGGAAGCAAACTATCGAATCTACAACGCCATCATGCGGGCGTTGGCGCCGGTCGCTCCGGAAAAGGTTATCGCGACCGGCTTCGACACCTTGACCGCAGCCTGCTTCTCCCTGCAGCGCCACGAGGGCTACAGCGTCTACCTGGAGATCTTCGGCGGCGGCTATGGCGGATCCCAGCACGGCGACGGATGTGATGCCGTGGACTCCCCGCTGTCGAACTGCGCCAACACGCCGGCCGAAGCTCTGGATATGGAGTACGACTTCTTCCGGCTGGAGCGTTACGCACTGGAACCAGACTCTTTCGGTGCCGGCAAGTACCGCGGCGGTGCCGGCTTCAGCCGCGAGTATTCCGTGCTCAAGGATGGTGTCGTTTTCGCCATCTATGCCGACCGCCATCGCTATGCCCCGCAAGGCCTATTTGGTGGCAACGAGGGCAAACGCGGCTATTGTGAACTGACCCGCAATGGCGTTACAGAAAGGCTCGCCTCGAAATCCATGGTCACGCTCAATCGTGGCGACCGGGTCAAGGTCTACATGGGCGGCGGCGGCGGCTATGGCGATGAGGCCGAGCGCGATCCGGCACTCATCAAAGCCGACATCGACGACGGCATGGTCGCAACCGCGCACTGAGCCCGCGAATCCACGGAGGAAATCATGAACAAGTGTTTGAGCAACACAATTCGCCTGTCTGCAGTCGCGCTGACGGCGATGCTTTCCGCAACCGGGGTGCAGGCTGAGATCTCCGACGGCGCGGTCAGGATCGGCCTGCTCACAGACATGAGCGGCTCATTTTCGCAGTTTTCTGGTCAAGGTTCGGTAGTGGCCGCACAAATGGCCATCGACGACTGCCTCGCCCGGGAATGCAAGGGTATGAAGGTCGAGTTGCTGTCCGCCGACCACCAGAACAAGACGGACATCGCACTAGCCAAGGCCAGGGAATGGGCCGATGTCAATAAGGTGGACGCCTATGCAGACATGGTGAACTCCGCCGTGGCGCTGGCGATGCAGAATCTTGCCGTACAGAAGAAGAAAGCGGCCTTGTTCGCCGGCGGTCCCCTGCGCATCTCAAACGAGGACTGCCAGCCAGAATATGCGGTTCAATGGATGTGGGACACCTATTCGCAGACTGCCGCGGCAATCAAAGGCCTGGCCAAGCCCAAACAGGGTTGGTACTTCATTACGGTCGACTATGCGTACGGCAATGCAGCCGTTGCCGAGGCGCGAAAGCAACTCGAGGCAATCGGTGCCTATACCGTAGGCGAATCGAAGCATCCACTAAACAGCAGCGATATGTCCTCGCAGATCATCGCTGCGCAGCAGTCGAAAGCCGATGTCGTGGCGTTTGCGAACTCGGGCGCCGACTCCGCAAACGCGATCAAGACAGCCAGCGAGTTCCAGCTCGGTGCGAAGAAGCTGCAGGCTGCGTTCTTTCCAACCGTGTATGAAATCAAGGGGATTGGTCTGGCACAGGCAAAGGGCCTGCGCTTTCCCGAGAGCTTCTATTGGGATATCGATGAAGGCACCCGGCGATTCAGCAAGCGATTCATGGACATCTACAAGAAGGGACCGCCCTCCCTCACGCACGCCGGCGTGTATTCATCCGTTTATCACTATTTGAAAGCGGTGGCGGCAACCAAGTCCGACGATGCGCGTACGGTGGTTCGCAAGATGCACGAACTGCCGATCCAGGACGACGTTGTACGCAATCCCAAGTTGCGACCGGACGGTCGCATGGTCCACGACTACTACTACTTCCGGGTCAAGTCGCCGCAGGAATCGAAGGGTCCCTGGGATCTCTACGCCCTGGAGAAGACCTTGCCGGGTGACGACGTCTTTCTGCCGGTCACCGAAAGCCAATGTCGCGTTTTCAAGACGCAGGCGAAGTAGCCACAGCATCCGCGCCTCCCTGTAGCACGACTTGACGTCCCCGTTGCGCGGGGAAGTTGGCGGCCGTGGTGGCCGATGCAATGGCCGCCACGGGCTTCCAGATACGCCACGCGTTGCCCCCGTTGACGCGAACGACGCCTTTCACTTAAAACGGCATGCCCCACGAAGACCTGATTCTGCAGACCCGCTCATTGAGCAAATCCTTCAAAGGTTTTGACGCAGTCAGAGACGTCAACCTGCAAGTCCGGCGCGGCTCGATCCATGCATTGATCGGACCCAACGGCGCAGGCAAGACCACTTGCTTCAACCTGCTCACCAAGTTTTTGGAGCCGACCACCGGCACCATCTTATTCAACGGCATCGACATCACCCGCGAGAAGCCTGCGCAGATCGCGCGCCGTGGCGTCATCCGCTCGTTCCAGATCTCAGCGGTGTTCCCCCACCTGACGGTGATGGAGAACGTACGCATCGGGCTGCAGCGGCAACTGGGCACGGCGTACCAGTTCTGGCGCAGCGAGCGCTCGCTGGACGTGCTCAACGGGCGCGCCATGGAGCTGCTCGAGCAGGTCGGCCTGACCGAGTTCGCGCAGACGCTGACGGTGAACCTGCCGTATGGGCGCAAGCGCGCGCTGGAGATCGCCACCACGCTGGCGATGGAACCCGAGCTGATGCTGCTCGACGAGCCCACCCAGGGCATGGGCCACGAGGACGTGGACCGTGTCACGCAGCTGATCAAGAAGGTCTCCGCCGGCCGCACCATCCTGATGGTCGAGCACAACATGAGCGTGGTCTCGTCGATCGCCGACAAGATCACAGTGCTGCAGCGTGGCGCGATCCTGGCCGAGGGGCCTTACGCCGAGGTGTCGAAGGACCCGCGCGTGATGGAAGCCTACATGGGCACCGCAGACGCTGAACTGCAGGGCTCGCACTGAGCCGGGGGAACGAACCATGAGCACGAACAACACTCCCGCCCTCGAAATCAAGGGCCTGCAGGCCTGGTACGGCGAATCGCACATCCTGCACGGCATCGACCTCACCGTGAACCGCGGCGAGGTGGTCACGCTGCTGGGCCGCAACGGCGCCGGGCGCACCACCACGCTGCGCGCGATCATGGGCCTGACCGGCGCACGCAAGGGCTCGATCAAGGTCAACGGCAACGAGACCATCGGCCTGCCCACGCACAAGATCGCGCACTACGGCATCGGCTATTGTCCCGAAGAACGCGCGATCTTCTCCAGCCTGTCATGCGAGGAGAACCTGCTGCTGCCGCCGCAGCTCAAGGGTACGGACTCCGGCATGAGCGAGGCCGAGATCTACGACATGTTCCCCAACCTGAAGGAGCGCCGCCAGAGCCAGGGCACGCGCCTGTCGGGCGGCGAGCAGCAGATGCTGGCGGTGGCGCGCATCCTGCGCACCGGCGCGAACCTGCTGCTGCTCGACGAGATCTCGGAAGGGCTGGCACCGGTGATCGTGCAGGCGCTGGCGCGCATGATCCGGATGCTCAAGGAGAAGGGATACACGGTGGTGATGGTGGAGCAGAACTTCCGCTTCGCCGCGCCGCTGGCCGACCGCTTCTATGTGATGGAGCACGGCAGCATCGTCGAACGCTTCGATGCCAGCGAACTGCAGGCAAAGATGCCGGTGCTGCATGAACTGCTGGGCGTATGAGGAGCAACCATGAACCTGTTTGAAATCCCCTTACCCGCGCTGCTGTCGCAACTGCTGCTGGGGCTCGTCAATGGCGCGTTCTACGCGATGTTGAGCCTGGGGCTAGCCGTAATCTTCGGCTTGCTGAACGTCATCAACTTTGCTCACGGAGCGTTGTTCATGCTGGGCGCAGTGCTAGCCTGGATGGGCTTGGAATACCTGGGACTTGGCTACTGGACAATGCTGCTGCTGTCTCCGGTGGCCGTCGCCGTGATCGGCATCTTGATCGAGAAGATCATGCTGCGCTGGATCTACAAGCTCGATCACCTCTATGGACTTCTGCTCACACTCGGCATCACGCTCGTCATTGAAGGGCTTCTACGCTCGGCATACGGCGTCTCCGGGTTGCCGTACCCCACACCGGAATCGCTCAGCGGCGCCACAGACGTGGGCTTCATGATGCTGCCGAACTACCGGGCGTGGGTCGTCGCCGCATCCCTTGGCATCTGCTTCGCGACCTGGTACCTAATCGAGAAAACCCGTTTGGGTGCGTACCTGCGCGCCGGCACGGAGAACGCCAAGATTGTCGAATCCTTTGGGATCAATGTTCCATTGATGATCACCCTGACGTACGGATTTGGCGTTGCGCTTGCCGCGTTTGCCGGCGTGCTCGCTGCGCCTGTGATCCAGGTCTCTCCGCTGATGGGTCAGAACCTGATCATCGTCGTCTTCGCCGTCGTCGTGATCGGCGGCATGGGCTCGATCCTCGGCGCAGTCGCAACGGGTCTTGGCCTAGGCGTGATTGAGGGGCTTGCCAAGGTCGTTTATCCAGAAGCCTCATCCACCGTTGTCTTCGCCATTATGGTCATCGTGCTTTTGGTGCGGCCTGCTGGCTTGCTTGGCAAAGAGAAGTAGGAGATCTGACGTGCGAAAGAACCCGTTGCCACTGCTTGTCCTGGCATTCCTGCTGTTAGCGCCGTACGCAGGCGCCTATCCTCTGTTTGTACTCAAAGTTATATGCTTCGCCCTGTTCGCATGCGCGTTCAACCTTTTGATCGGTTACGGAGGACTTCTTTCCTTCGGGCATGCTGCAATGTTTGGCGGGGCCGGATACATTGCGGCGCATGCGCTAAAGCATTGGAGTATCACCCCAGAATTCGGCCTCATTGTCGGAGCACTGACAGGTGCGTTGTTAGGGGGCGCCATGGGAATCCTGGCAATCCGGCGCCAAGGCATCTATTTTTCAATGATCACCCTGGCACTTGCGCAGATGCTTTACTTCGTCATGCTCCAGGCACCGTTCACGGGTGGCGAAGATGGGCTGCAAGGTGTGCCTCGTGGGAAGCTGCTTGGCGTGTTACCGCTAGACAATGACTTCGTGCTCTATTACGTGGTGTTGACGATCGCCACCGCAGCGTTCCTGCTTCTCTGGCGCGTCGTCTCCTCTCCGTTCGGCGCCGTGCTGCATGCCATCAAGGAAAACGAATCACGTGCAGTGTCGCTCGGGTATAACGTGGAGCGCTTCAAGCTCGTGGCGTTCGTGATCTCCGCTGCGGTCGCCGGATTGGCCGGCTCTCTCAAGGTGCTCGTACTCGGCTTTGAAACACTGTCCGATGTCCACTGGTCTATGTCCGGCACCGTGATCTTGATGACCTTGGTCGGGGGGTTAGGTACACGCTGGGGACCCATGCTCGGTGCATTGATCATCGTAGCGCTAGAAACCAAGCTAGGCGATATTGGCCACGTCCTGGCTTCGCTGACCAACATCGATGCATTCCTCAAACTCGGTGAAAGCGTTACCGTCGTAACAGGAATACTGTTTATCGTCACAGTATTGTTCTTCCGCAACGGCATCGCGGGGGCCGTAGCGTCACTCTGGCGCCTGACTGGCCGACCTCGCATTAACGGAAGACTCCGGTCGACAGAGCGTGGGCCAGCCTAATGGCCACGGAACGGTAGCGTCGATCAAACAAGTGGTCGCCAGGAGCAAGCGGGATAAAGCGCCCAACGCTCCTGGCTAGGCCGATCTATTGAACCCGCATCATGCTTTTGAATCGCCAGTCATCCTGGCCGGAGGCGTCGCGCCATGATAGCCACAACCTATACAACTGATGTGCCAGCGCCATCGTCCCTTCCGCCTTCCCTCTGGGCGTCAACGGCACCGGTGGCACCCAATGTTCCTCCTTTGCTGGACTCGAAGACTGTGGACGTGCTGGTGATTGGCGCCGGCTACACTGGGCTATCGACGGCATTGCATCTCGCCGAGCGTGGCAGCAATGTCTGCGTAGTCGACACTCATGAACCAGGTTGGGGCGCCTCCGGGCGCAACGGCGGCCAAGTCAATCCATCACTAAAGCATGATCCGGACGAACTCGAGAGGATGCTTGGGGGCGAGCGCGCCGAAGCCTTGATTAACGCGGTGTCCGGATCCGCGGATCTGGTGTTCGAGCTTGTTGAGCGATACAAGATCGATTGCCATCCAGTGCGCGCAGGCTGGTTGCAGCTGGCGTACTCTCCTAAGTCGGTGCCGGCATTGCATTCGCGCGCGCGGCTCTGGCAGCGCCACGGCGTACCAGTTGAAATGCTTGATCGTAATGAGGTGGAACGATATGTAGGGACACGACAGTTTGCGGGTGGGTGGTTGGACGGCAGGGCCGGGGCAGTCCAGCCATTGGCATATGCCCGTGGACTTGCCGATGCCGCGATTCACGCCGGTGCCAGGATTCACGGCGGCAGCTGTGTGACAGGGTTGGCGCGGGAAGGTGTCAAGTGGAAGGCTACCCTATCTACCGGCGCAGTCGTGACCGCAGAGGAAGTTGTCATCGCGACAAACGGGTACACAGATGCACTTTGGCAAGGACTAAAGCAAACGCTGCTTAGCGCGAACAGCTTTATTGTCGCCACACGGCCCCTTCGCGGGCACAACGCGAAGGCTATTCTCCAGCGCGGAGAAACAGCTTCAACATCGCAGCGACTGCTGCTTTACTTTCGCAAGGATCATACCGGTCGCCTCCTGATGGGAGGGCGGGGCTTTTTTTCGGATCCTAAGCAACCTAAGGACTTCGCACATCTGGAGCGCTCGCTATCATTGTTATTCCCGCAGCTTGGACCTTTGGAATTCGAATACCGTTGGGCCGGACGCATCGCGGTGACCCGGGACTTTATGCCGCATATTCACAAGCCAGCGCCTGGAATCACGATAGCGGTGGGTTGCAATGGGCGCGGAATCGCGCTCTGTACCAGCTTTGGCAAGCACCTGGCGACCGACCTGATGAGAAGTGGGGAGAAGTTCCCCTACCCTGTTTCGCCGCTTGCACCCATCCCCTTCCACAGGCTTCAGCGTTTCTATATCGCTGCAGGGGTTGCGTGGTACAGCCTGTTAGACAAGCTGTCTTGAACCATAGCCTCTCACATCTACGCCTATCTGAGTATCATGAGCATCCAAATCATTCATTCATCGTCGACCACGAGCGATTTACTCGTCAAGGGCCAAGTTCCGGTCCCATTGAGCGAACCGGCCTGCCACATTTCGGCTTTAGAGGTCAACGTTCCTGAGCGCCTAGACTGCAAAACCGGCATTTGGGAATGCAGCCGTGGTCGCTTCGAACGCCAGGTCGCCGCTGGTGAAGTGATGCATATTCTTTGTGGAAGTGGCGAATTTACTTCGCATGACGGGACAGTGTTTGCTTTCAAAAGCGGTGACACACTCTTCTTTCCACCCAACACTTGCGGAATCTGGGCAATCCAAGAGACGCTACGCAAAGTCTACGTGTTGATTTAACGTGGCCGGATAATGCCGCGGTTGTGGCTGTTCGCCTTCAGTGGCGAGGAATGACTTTCGAGAAAATGGGCGTCACGCCCGCTTCCGCCGGCATACTTGTTCACTGACTCTTGCGTACCCTTCGTTGGTTATCGGCGGGAAAACTATCGTCAGACCGATATTTTAGCCATAAGACGAATAACATAGGCAGCTTTACACTGATAATCGCGGTTATCTATTCATCCAAATTTTCCGCATTAAACATCGATGACCGCAAGCCACACCGTCGTCATTCGCCGACACGTAAACACGGCGCTGGCGGTCGGGTAAAATTAAATCTCTTCGTTCGGTCTGCCATATGACGCTACGCGCCCGGCGCTTTAGTTCATTCTATTGAGCCTGACAAGCGTTTTCCCATTTTAAAATAGTTCATCATGCACCTAAAAGATCCTTCGCTGTTTAAGCAACTGGCCTATGTCGATGGCCATTGGGTGGGAGCCGATTCTGGCGCTTCGTTTGACGTGACCGACCCGGCCACAGGCGAGATCATCGCAAAGGTGCCAGACTTGCGAGCCGCCGAAACGGAGCGTGCGATTGCCGCCGCTGAAATGGCCCAAAAGGGCTGGGCACAGAAAACCGGCAAGGAACGCGCGATCGTCTTGCGCCGTTGGTTCGACCTCGTGATCGCCAACACCGATGACCTTGCCTATCTGATGACGCGTGAGCAGGGCAAGCCGCTTGGCGAAGCTAAGGGGGAGATCACTTACGCGGCCAGCTTCATTGAATGGTTTGCAGAGGAAGCCAAGCGCGTGGATGGCGAGGTGCTGGCGAGTCCCGCCTCCGATCAGCGGCTGGTAACCTTGCGCCAACCGGTGGGTGTCTGCGCCGCGATCACGCCGTGGAACTTTCCGGCGGCAATGATCACGCGCAAGGTGGCCCCGGCGCTAGCTGCTGGTTGCTCCATCGTCATCAAGCCAGCCGAGCTCACCCCGCTGTCCGCATTCGCACTTGCCGAATTGGCACATCGGGCGGGCGTGCCAGCCGGGGTGCTCCAGGTGGTGACTGGCGATGCGAAGACGATCGGCGCGGTGCTGACCGGTAGTCCGATTGTGCGCAAGCTTTCGTTTACAGGCTCGACGGAAGTGGGTCGAATCCTGATGGCCCAGTCGGCGGCTACGGTGAAGCGTCTGTCTCTGGAATTGGGCGGCAACGCTCCATTCGTTGTGTTTGACGATGCAGATGTAGACGCCGCAGTGGAAGGCGCCATCGCGGCCAAGTACCGCAATGGCGGCCAGACCTGTGTCTGCGCTAACCGCTTCTATATCCAGAATGGCATCTACGACGCTTTCGCGACAAAGTTTGCCGAACGGGCGAGCCAACTGCACGTGGGCAATGGCCTGGAGGATGGCGTAGTGATTGGCCCGCTGATCGAGGACGCTGCCATCGAAAAAGTGGCATCGCTAGTGGATGACGCCATATCGAATGGCGGCCGTGTGCTCACCGGCGGCCGCAAGCATCAACTAGGCGGCACCTATTTTGCGCCGACAGTGATCGCCGACGCTACGGCCGAGATGCGCGTGGCGCGCGAAGAGATTTTCGGCCCCGTGGCGCCGCTGTTCCGCTTCAAGCGTGATGAAGACGCCGTGGCCGCCGCCAATGCCACTGAGTACGGTCTTGCGGCCTATCTCTACACCCGCGATATCGCCCGCGCATGGCGCACGGCCGAAGCGCTGGAATATGGCATGGTGGGCCTGAACACGGGCCTGATCTCAAATGAGGTGGCTCCGTTCGGCGGCATCAAGCAATCGGGCCTTGGCCGTGAGGGCTCGCGTCACGGGATCGAGGAATACCTCGAGATGAAGTACTTATGCCTGCAGATGTAAATTGATCCGGACATGGAGCTTGCGAGGCCAGTTAAACCGGCTAGCAGGCAACGCTGTAACGGATTCTCGGCAACGCAACCTGGGCAGCCCTGGGAGGGATATTCCGCATCGGCATGCGCCTCCCGGCGCCCTACACGGCCAGCATTGCGGAAGCAATGCAACTCGGCGCCACCGTGCGATGGGCCAACACCATTGTTCGATGGACATCCAATCCACGAATGGCTCGGGGAAGCGCGAATAGTAGGACAGAACCCATTATCGCAGCGAAGATTCGACGACAAGTCCTTTACAACGAAACGCTGCGTCGAAATGGCCTGCCCGCGGTACGAAGCTGGCTGCTGGGCGGAGCTAGAAATTTGTGTCAGGCGTTTTGAAGGAGCACTTCGAGGAACCGATCCACAATGAGGTTCCTCCTTCTCGCCTTTCGCGTGGCAACTCCTAGCGTCACGACGAACTGCATTTCCCCCGGTGCCAGGGTCGCAAGCATCCCCTTCTCAACCCACGTGGCAGCGAAATGGTCTGGCAAGAAGCCGATGTATTCGCCTGTGAGAATCAAGAATGCTATGCCCTCTCGGTCCGTCCCCGTCGCAGTGCAGGCGAGGTCTTGGTGCAATTGCATAGCTTCAGCGCTCATCCGATAGCTTGGAGCCACCGCGGGCGTATCTCTCAGGTCGGCCATGGTCACGCTCCCTGCTGATGCAAACAATCGGTGTCCCCGACCACAGTAGAGAGACGATCGCTCTTCATAAAGGGGGCTGTATTCCAACGCGGTCAGGGTCGTGATGAGCGGCAAGGCACCGACATGCAAGCGGCCATCCAGCAAGCCACGCTCAATTTCCCCAGGCGTGCTCATGCTGATATTGATGCGCACCCCGCCGCTCTGGCGTCGTATTGACCTCAACGCATCGGTAATGCGCATCTTGGGCTGGGTCACGAGGTTGTTCATGAGCCCGATATTGAGTTCGCCCCTCAAGTTCTGGTGGAGCTGATTCACTTCAGTCCGGAAGCCCTCAATTGCAGCGAGTACCGCCTCCCCTGCTCTCAGAACTTCGCGCCCCTCGTCGGTCAAGGCGAATCCCGCCCGCCCCCGCTGGCACAGCCGGACACCCAGTCGCTTCTCAAGGTCACTCATGTGGAGGCTAATCGCCGACCGTGTGATTCCTAACGTACTTTCCGCAGCGGCGAAGCTACCTACTTCTGCAACCGTCCGAAAGACCCGGAGCAGCCTAAGGTCGAAATCCGTGACCTGGGATAGCGGAAGCTTCCTCATAGGTGAGCAATACAATAAGTAATCGTAAGAAGAATTGTATTTTACTCACTCAATGGAGAGGCCACACTCATGCACGTAGACCCTCATCAAAGGAAGCCTTCGTGAACCCCTCGACCGCCCACGCCCTCAAGAACAAGAATGCGCTGAACCTCAGCGCTCACTGGATGCCGTTCAGCGCGAACCGCAGCTTTCTTCAGGACCCGCGTCTAATCGTTGCTGCTGAGGGACGGTTTCTCATCGACGCCGATGGTCGCAAGGTCTTCGACGGGCTGTCGGGTCTGTGGACATGTGGTGCTGGTCATAGCCGGAAAGAAATTCAGGAGGCCGTTGCTAGCCAGCTGGGCACGCTGGACTACTCGCCAGCATTCCAGTTCGGCCACCCGCTGTCGTTCACGCTCGCCGAGCGCATCGTGGACATGATGCCTGGCAATCTGAAGCACGTCTTCTACACCAACTCTGGCTCGGAATGCGCCGATACGGCCGTGAAGATGGCTCGCGCATACTGGCGGCTCAAGGGCCAACCTGCAAAGACCAAGCTCATTGGTCGCGCCCGCGGCTATCACGGCGTGAACGTCGCAGGCACAAGCCTGGGCGGCATCGGTGGCAATAGGAAGACCTTTGGCCAATTGATGGACGTGGACCACTTGCCGCACACGCTGCAGGCGGATTGCGCGTTCACCAAGGGCCAGGCCGAGACCGGCGGCGTCGAGCTCGCTAACGAGCTGCTCAAACTCATCGAACTGCACGACGCATCGAACATCGCGGCCGTCATTGTGGAGCCGATGTCGGGTTCGGCCGGCGTCATTGTCCCTCCCAAGGGCTACCTCCAGCGTCTGCGCGAAATTTGCGACCAGCACGGCATCCTGCTGATTTTCGATGAGGTCATCACCGGCTTCGGCCGCATGGGTGAGGCCACCGGCGCGGAGTTCTTCGGCGTGACCCCCGACCTCATGAATGTCGCCAAGCAGCTCACCAACGGCGCAATCCCCATGGGCGCGGTTATCGCTTCCAGCGAAATCTACGAGACGTTCATGAACCAGACGGCGCCGCAGCATGCCGTCGAGTTCGCACACGGTTACACGTATTCAGCCCACCCCGTTGCTTGCGCTGCCGGCATGGCTACGCTGGACTTGCTCAAGCGTGAGAACCTGATTCAGAAGGCTGCCGACCTGGCTCCCCATTTCGAGCAGGCAATTCACGGCATCCGCGGTGCGAAGCACGTCGTCGACATTCGCAACTGCGGCCTGGCCGGCGCGATCCAGCTTGCCCCGCGTGACGGTGACGCGACTATCCGCCCATTTGAGGCCGGTCTCGCGCTGTGGAGGAAAGGGTTCTACGTCCGCTTTGGCGGCGACACGCTCCAGTTTGGTCCGGCGTTCAATACCGCGACCAGCGAGCTCGACACCATGTTTGATGCCGTCGGTTCTGTCATCGAAACCCTTGCCTGAGGCAATTTTGGCACCAGCCTTTTCAGCAACTACCATCGTTCCGGATTCAGTATGAACACCATCCCGCATTTCATTAATGGCGAGCGTGTCGTGGGCGAAGGCCGCCCCTCGTCGGTCTACAACCCTTCCACCGGTGAGATATCCCGCCAGATTGTCCTGGCGGATTCCGCTACCTTGAAACACGCTATCCTGACCGCCAAGGCAGCGTTCCCGGCGTGGCGCAATACCCCCCCGGCGAAGCGGGCACAGGTGCTGTTCCGCTTCAAGCAATTGCTCGAAGAGAACGAGAAGGCCATCGTGGAGCTGATCAGCCAGGAACACGGGAAGACTATCGAAGACGCTGCCGGTGAACTCAAGCGCGGCATCGAGAACGTGGAATACGCGTGCGGAGCTCCCGAACTGCTCAAGGGCGAATACAACCGCAACGTAGGCCCCAACATCGACGCCTGGAGTGACTTCCAACCGCTGGGCGTGGTTGCCGGCATCACCCCGTTCAACTTTCCGGCGATGGTACCGCTGTGGATGTACCCGCTCGCCATCGCTTGCGGAAACACCTTTGTCCTCAAGCCGTCCGAGCGTGACCCCAGCTCGACGCTTATGATTGCTGAGCTCTTCCACAAAGCGGGCCTGCCCAAAGGCGTCCTCAATGTCGTCAACGGCGACAAGGAAGCCGTCGATGCGCTGATTGAGCATCCCGACGTCAAGGCTCTGAGCTTTGTCGGATCCACGCCCATTGCGGAGTACATCTATGCCGAAGGCACGAAGCGTGGCAAGCGGGTCCAGGCGCTTGGCGGCGCAAAGAACCATGCCGTCTTCATGCCGGACGCTGACCTGGACAGTGCCGTCAACGCACTGATGGGAGCGGCATACGGCTCCTGCGGCGAGCGATGCATGGCCATCTCGGTTGCCGTTTGTATCGGGGACGAGATTGCCGATGCGCTAATCCAGAAGATTGTTCCGCAAATCCAGGCACTCAAGATTGGCCCGGGTACCTCGTGTGGCCTGGATATGGGTCCTCTGGTTACGGCTGCCGCGCTCGACCGAGTAACCGGATACATCGCGGCGGGTGAAGCCGCGGGCGCCAAGCTGCTGGTCGATGGTCGAGGCCTCAAAGTACCTGGACATGAAAACGGCTACTTTGTCGGCGGTACGCTGTTCGACAACGTCAGCACCGAAATGAGCATCTATAAGGATGAGATTTTCGGTCCGGTACTGTGCATCGTGCGCGTCAAGAGCCTCCAGGACGCAATGCAGCTGATCAACGCTCACGAGTATGGCAATGGGACGTGCATCTTCACGCGGGATGGCGAAGCTGCCCGCATCTTCTGTGACGAAATCGAAGTCGGCATGGTTGGCGTCAATGTTCCGCTACCGGTACCCGTCGCCTACCACAGCTTCGGTGGCTGGAAGCGCTCCCTGTTCGGCGACTTGCATGCTTACGGCCCGGACGGCGTGCGCTTCTACACCCGTCGCAAGGCGATCACCCAGCGCTGGCCGAAGCGCGAGAGCAACGAGAAGGCGCAATTCGCGTTCCCGAGCAACAGCTAACCCTTAGGAGGCGATGCTAGGCCCGAAAAGCCTAGTTGCGCCTCCACCCTGACTGGCGCGACGAGTGCTCGTTGGCCATACAGCTTCCGGTCGCGCCTCCAAACGGCTTCGTCAGGAAAGCTCATTGCGGACATCGTCAGCGGCAAACTGCCGGAAATCAGGACGGAAGGCTCTTGCCTCTTGACCGTTACAGCACGGAGCCCGGTCGTTCCACAACGAAGTCCCTCGTTCCCGCATGCGCCGGCGAGTCAGGTACAGCCCGATCACGTCTGCGGCCTTGGTCTCGAAGTTGGGATCATTGGGGATCATGTGCCGCTCCAACCTGTGCGGGCGCACGCCATGTTTGCGCCAGATGCGCTGCACGGTCGAGACGGATACGCCCCCCGGTTCCGCGGCAAGCTTGTAGCTGCTCCAATGCGTCGCCCCGTCCGCGGGCTTGCGCTTGAGCGTGTAGCCCAGCACACGCGCCTCGAGCTTTTCCGGCGGCTGCAGCAGCGCTCGTCCTGGTGGCGCGCGTACAAGCCTGCCAGGCGCTCGGCCAGAAACCGGCCCGACCAACGCGAGATGAAACGCGAATCGCAACCCCGCCGCTCAATGATTGCGTCGCGGGACTCGCCGTCTTCAAGCGTCAGGATCAGCTTGGCCCGACGCGCGTCGACCGCTCGAATGGTTCGGCTGCGTGTCGCCGCCAGCAGTTGTTCACGCTCGAGCTCGGTCAGATTCATATTTCCCATGTACCGGATCTAACCACGGACGGGGTGCTTTTTCAATGACGCAATGGACTAGTTTCACAGGCTGTGGTGTTTTGGCTCTTGTCGATTAATTGCGTTTTTTTAGAAGCGCCTTTCCAGGGGAGCCAATGTTGAAGATCGTCATTCGTGCGACCCACGCTCAACATTCATGCGACCGTTGCTTATTACGCTCAGCATCCATGCGACTGTAGCTTTTCAATGCGAAACAAGGTCCCGGTGGGGCGTTGCGTACGCTCTTCGAAGCAGCTGATTAAAATTGCCAAGGTAATAGAGATTCCAGTAGCAAGTCGTTTCGAGCTTGCCGGGATGTTGCACGCACATTGAAAAGGTCGGATCCAGCCACTCGAGTTTCCAGAATGGCGAACATACATCGGTGCGATCCAGGATCAAACAGGGATAGCAATATCCGTAAGCGACGTCTTTCGTAGATCCAACCGATTGGGGTCTGCATAGCTCTCAGGCGATCCACGCTCACGTGGGTTAGCTGTGAGAAACGTTCCAAGGTCTCGATCGGCACTGGCGGAAACAGTAGCCATTTCCATTGCGTCAGGGTTGGCATCGGACCGAGATCGGCGTGCGTCCAAAGCTGCTCGACCGTCATGGAGTACTTTGCAGCGAGTCGTCCAAGCCAGCCTCCAAATGCCTCCCCATCAAAGGGACGCGGTGCAACTGGCCACGGCCTCGGCCGGTTAGAGCACGCAGCGCCGGGCGTGTTCAATGTGGGAGACATCAATCATTTCCCTTCCATCGCGGATCGCAAGCTCGGTGGCAGAATTCAAAAGCCGCGAGACCTCACCGGTCAAACCTCCGCTCGCCGCCAGAACCGCCGAGACAACTTCTCGCCTCGACAGATTTGATGGCCGTCGCAAAGGAAGAATGCGCTCGAATGCCGCCAGGAGGCCTCGGAAGCCTTCCGACTCCTGCCATCGAGGCATCTCGAAGCGCGCAAAGCGACTGCTCATTTGCGAATCGGTCTGAAGTGCAAACTCAGCATCGTGCGTTCCCACAAGGACAATCGTCATCTTGAGATCGTTGGCGAGAAATTTGAGCAGGTTTAGTGAGGCGCGCTGCTCGCGATAACTTCCCTGCGTATTCCGCCGAACCTGGACACCCGCTCCGCCGCAAACTGGGCACCTGTTCCAACGCAAACTGGACACGCGTTCCAGGCCAAACTGGACACTACGGGCGCAGCGACGCGGGGTCGAAGTTCGGTTTTTACTCCTGGTCAGTCTGCGCTGTCAAACGGGCGCGCATTTTTCGCATGGAATCACCTTTCAACGTGAGCTGATGCGCGTTATGGACGAGCCGGTCGAGGATCGCGTCGGCCAATGTGGCATCGCCGATGGCGGCGTGCCAGTGATCGATCGGCAATTGTAATGCGATGAACAGCTTTATGCGGAGTCCGTCGGCGCGAACCCCGCTGCTGTCAGCGTCCAGCGGCTTTCCGTCTATGCATAATATGGGCAGGGTTCAACGACGCAATCAACTTGTCCGTGGCTTTGAAGCGACCGGAACGCAGCTTCGGCGCCACGACAGATTCGAGCGCCTCCAGTTTCACGGAAGGGTCGATGCGAGTGTACATTTCAGTGGTTTGCATGCTCGCATGACCAAGCCATAGAGAGACCTTGCGCAAGTCTTTGGTCGCTTGCAAGACCGTGAGCGCACAGGTATGCCTCAGCACATGCGGAGATACACGTTTTCGCAAGATGGATGGACAATGTGTCGACGCGACCCTGGTGTGCTTTCGCAATATATATTGGAAGCCAGAACGTGTCATGGCCTCTCCGCGGGCATTGATGAACACTTCCGGGGTGGCAACGGTGCCTCTTACAGCTAACCACGCTTTTAATGCCAAAGCTGTTTCCTTCCACAAAGGCAAGCATCGCTGCCTTCGCCCCTTGCCGTGAACGACCACACTGGCATACGGCTGCATGGTCAAATCACCAATGCACAATCCGACGAGTTCTGATGCGCGCAATGCACCGGCGAAACAAAGGTGGAGCATGGCGCGGTCTCGAATTCCAAACCAGTCAGACGGCACCGGGGCATCCAATATCGCTTGCATTTCCTGCTGGGTCAGGTGACTCACCAGACGGCTTTCCGTCCGCTTCATCGGTAGTGCCAATACCCGGCGAACCTGCTCCAGGGAAGAAGGTACCCGATACTCTACGAAGCGCATAAACGATTTGATTGCAGCCAGCCGCGTGTTCCGTGAATTTGCGCCGTTATGGCGTGTAGTCTCGAGGTGATCGAGAAAGGAGAGAATCATCGGTGCATCGATCTGCTCGAGATACAACTGGGACGGTTGAGTTTTGAGATGTCGACTGGCAAACTCCAGAAGCAATTTAAAGGCATATGCATAGGATTCGCAGGTATTTTCACTGGCTCCGCGTTCAACCGGCAGACGCTGCAGGAGGAATGCCGTGATATGCGGTGCAATTGGAGTCATGACATTTCTCCCGTAAAGAATGATTCACAGCGGTCGGCGATACCCCTCAACAGTTCAGGCGTTGCTTCAAGATACCAATACGTATGAGTGACGTTACCGTGACCGAGGTATGTGGACAATGCCACCATATGTTTCGTGATGCGGTCCCGGCTGTCCGGGCAGTTCTCGAGTGCCCTCACTGCAAATGTGTGCCTTCTATATCGTGGACGATATAGAAGGCACTATATGTCCTTCCCGACTATGTCTTGTAATCGAAAGATAGCCCTATTTCATGGGCAAACGGATGCACGGAGATAGAGATAGTCTTGACTCCTTCCTTCAGCCCCAGAGCATCCGGGAAGGAGTCCATCATGAGATACACCATTCATGACCGTGTCGTTCTCGCACACGCACCAGAAGGCCCGCTCGCGTCCCATATCGTCGCCTTTGCGAACTCGATCGCTGTGCAGGGATACAGTACGCAGTCACTGAAGTACCACGTTAGGCTCGTTGCAGGTTTTAGCCGCTGGCTTGGCCGAAACGGAATTGACTTGCATAACGTCTGTCCTGATCACAGTGCGCAATACTTACGTTATCGTGCGCGGCACGTGCGACCGGGTCCGGGAGACCGTGCTGCGCTCAGGCATCTCATTGATTTTCTCGATCGTGAGAGGCTGATTTCGGCGCAGAGAATGCCTGCGCGTCGGCTGACCCCTATTGAGTCCTGTACACAGGCTTACGTTGAGTATCTGCATGAGGCGCGCGCCCTGTCCAAAGCAACGATCGTCAATTACGTGCCGTTCATAAGGGAGTTTCTCGAAGATTGCTTTGGTGACGGGCGCATCAGGCTTTCGCGTTTGCGTGCCGGCGATGTCGTGAACTTTGTGCAATGTCAGGCACTGCGTCTGCATCTGAAGCGCGCGAAGCTCATGACTACAGCGCTGCGATCCTTCCTACGTTACGCGTGCTATCGGGGCGACATGACGCTCGATCTGGCCGCCGCTGTTCCCGTCGTGGCCAACTGGTCGATGCAGTCAATCCCTCGCGGGATTCCACCAGAGCAGATACAGCAACTGCTGGTCAGTATCAATCGACGGACTGCCGTTGGTCGTCGTGATTACGCCATCATCCTGCTGCTCGCGCGCCTGGGACTGCGTTCTGGGGAAGTGGCATTTCTCGAGCTCGACGATATTGACTGGAACACAGGAGTTTTAAGCGTGCGCGGCAAGAGTGGCCAGCGTAACGGGCTGCCTTTGCCCGCCGATGTTGGAAAGGCGATTGCAGCATACCTTCGAGACGGGCGACCGCAGAGCACCAGTCGCCGTGTGTTTTTGCGTGCAAAGGCGCCTGTTATCGGCTTTCGTGGTGCGAGTGGCGTGGGCTCCATCGTTCGGCACTCGCTCCAGCGCGCCGGCATCGACGCCCCAACCACGGGGGCGCACCAGTTTCGCCATGGACTGGCCTGCCAGATGCTCAGTCACGGCGCGTCACTCAGTGAGATTGGTGAGTTGTTGGGACATCATCATCCGCAGACCACGAAGATCTACACAAAGGTCGACATCAAGGCATTGCGTACCCTGGCCGTACCGTGGCCGGGAGGTGTGCGATGAACACGCTGCGGCAGGCCGTTCAGGAGTATCTGGACCTCAGGCGGAGCTTGGGCTTCAAGCTTAAAGATGCCGGCAAGGCATTGCCTGATTTCGTCGCGTTTATGGAGAGGCACCGCGCTTCCTTCATCACCCAGGCATTGGCTCTTATGTGGGCCCAGCAACCTTCCAACGTCCAACCCGCGCACTGGGCGCGACGACTCAGTATCGTGCGCGAGTTTGCACGTCATCGTAGTGCGACCGACCCACGCACACAGATTCCTGCACCGGGTCTGCTGCCGTTTTCGCCGAAGCGGGCCCGACCATACCTATACTCGAGCGATGAGATTCGCAGACTACTCCATGCTGCGCTTCAGATACCCTGCCGCTACGCGCGCGACGAACTGCAACCATGGACCTATTACTGCCTGTTTGGCTTGCTGAGCGTTTCGGGCATGCGTCTGGGCGAAGCGCGCAATCTTGAGCTTCAGGACATCGATCTGACGGCGGCAATATTGACGATTCGCGGCGCCAAACTTGGCAAGTCCCGGTTCGTTCCAATGCATGCGTCGACCTGCAAAGTGCTCGCGGACTATATTGCACGACGCAAACGTCATTGGGCGGGGCGACCCGTGTCCTCCTACTTGTTCGTGTCTAACCAGGGCAATCGTCTGGATAGTGGAGAGATTCATCGACACTTCTATGCATTGTCCCGGCAGATCGGTCTGCGTGGCGCAGCCGACAGTCACGGCCCGCGTCTGCATGACATGAGGCACGTATTTGCGACGAATACGCTTTTACGCTGGTACCGTTCCGGACAGGACCCCGAGCGCCGCCTGCCCATCCTGTCAGCTTACCTCGGTCACGTCCACATCGCGGATACGCAGTGGTATCTGAACGCCTCGCCGGAGCTGATGCGCGAGGCGATGCGCCGGCTGGAACAGCGCTGGGAGATTCAACCATGACTACTACCGCCAGTCTCGCTCCGCTGCTGGAGCGTTTTTTTACGCAACGCCTGATGCAGCAGCGCCAGGCGAGTCCCCACACGATCAGTTCCTATCGCGACACCTTTCGTCAATTCCTGAAGTTCGCGCAGCAACGCCTGCACCGGCAGCCTTCACGCATGAATTTCGAGGAAATCGATGCCCCTTTGATCGTTGCATTTCTCGATGACCTGGAGCAGCGTCAGGGCGTGAGCGTTCGCAGTCGAAATCTTCGCCTCACGGCAATTCATTCCTTCTTTCGTTACGCGGCGCTCGAGACGCCGGCTCATTCCGCTCAGATCCAGCGGGTGCTTGCTATCCCCAGCAAGCGCTTTACCCGCACCCTGGTGCAATTCCTGACTCGCCAGGAAGTCGATGCCCTGCTTGCCGCACCGGACCAGCGTACCTGGGCCGGCCGACGCGATCACGCCTTTTTGCTGGTCGCCGTGCAAACTGGCCTTCGCCTGTCCGAGATGACCGGACTCAAACGCGATGACCTTGTTCTCGGAACCGGTGCTCACGTGCGGGTGATTGGCAAGGGTAGGAAAGAGCGTTGTACGCCCATCGTCAGATCCACGCTCGCCGTACTGAAAGCTTGGCTGCGGGAACCCCAGCGCGGTGAGGACGACGTGCTGTTTCCAAGCGCGAGGGGCGAACGCCTCACTGTTCATGGCGTGCAGTATCTGCTAAACAAGCATCGAGAGACCGCGTCAAAAATTTGTCCATCGTTGAAGCAGAAACAGGTCACCGTTCACCGTTTGAGGCATACGATGGCCATGGACCTTCTGCAGGCGGGCGTTGATCGTTCCGTGATTGCACTGTGGCTCGGGCATGAATCGGTGGAAACCACGCAGATCTATCTCGAAGCGACACTTGCGATGAAGGACCAGGCTCTTGCGAAGACATCTCTGGCTCACGGCAAGCCAGGACGCTACCGGCCGGCAGACGAACTTCTCGGCTTCCTGAATGGACTGTAGGGCCATGAAACTATGTCGGGTAGTGACGGGGGATGGCTCCACAACAAGTGCGCATCGGACGATCACGGAGGCAAATCCCTCATTACCCGATATAGTCAGGAAGGGCATATAGTGTCTCAATGACTGGGGTGTTGGCCGTGGTCGCGCTGGAGCACAGGGCAACCCAGCCGCCTTCGCGGCGGAGTCAAACGCTGTTTCCACTGCCTTTACGCCTAATGGCTTCCTCCACAAGGAAACAAAGACGTGACTATCGAACGGAGCATATGAACGCCGTTGCTCGATGTATCGGTTCAGCGCTAAACGGCACGTTTCGTGGATTGGAATAAGGCGACTTTTCCTGAATTTGGTGTGTCTGATCAGCAGTCCATCCGGCGTGATGTCCTCATAGAGAAGCCGGATGGCTTCCGATAAACGAAGGCCTGTGCACGCCAATAGCGCAAACAGGGTACCGTACGTTCTCCGACGCAAGGGATGAGAGCCTTGCATGAATGCGGCATGGACAAGCTTTTGAACGTCGCCTTCAGACAGGATATACGGCACCGGTCTGGGACCCTTTTCGCTCCCGAACACGGCCGCGGGAATTTCATGACGTGCATCCTCAGCCTGAGCATAGCGCGCGAAGCGTCTGACATTTCCCAGCCTGCGCGCACGCTGCTGAACCGATTTCGCCTGCGCAGCCCACGCCAGAGCGGTCTCGTTGCAGACATGGTTCTTGGCCATTGCGTCCGAGAATGCGGCGAAGCTCCGCAGACAGGTGCCTTCGGACTTGAAGGCAAATCCGCACGCGCGGCGCATCTCGATATACGCCTCTACGAGGTCGCTTAGCATGATTGCACCTCCGGCCACGGCTGAGCGATCCTTTGCAACTCAGGCAGATCGACCTTGGCATAAATTTGCGTTGTGACGGTAGACCGGTGTCCCAGAACAAGAGCGATGTCTTGCAGCGAGGTGCCGTCACACAACATTGATGTCGCCGCCGAATGGCGAAGCACGTGAGCAGCACCTCTACTCGGACACGCTACACCCGACCGGCGCATTGCCCGTTCAACTACGGCGGAAACGGCACAGTGGTTCGCAAACTCGTGGAACGGAGCCCGGCAGCTGACGAATAACGCGCCGGCACCGCTATGTGGTCGTGCACGTTGCAAGTAGTCTACGATCGCGCGACCGACTTCTCTGGTTAAGGGGAACGTCGTCGGACGCCCGCTTTTTCCGGTTATAGAAATCGACGCGCCTTCCCAATCAATATCACATAGTCGCACGCGAACGAGATCTCCGGCCCGCAACCCCATACGGGCCAACATCAGCACTATTGCATAGTCTCGTACACCGACCGGTGTAGTGCGATCGCAAGAAGCGATAACCTTCTCAACGTCGTTTGCATGAATGTAGCGAGGAAGTGATGACAAGCCCCAGTTGGCCACCTTGGGCACAGAGTCGTCGAGACCGGCCCTGCATTTGCCTTCGGCTATCAGGAAACGAAGAAACATACGCAATGCCGTCGTACAGCTCTTCGTTGCTGCAAGCCCTTGCCTGGAGCTTTCGTCGAGAACAAACTTCCGCAACAAAGACGCCGTAAAGTTCCCTGGATCAGTGCCCGCGTTTCTGAGTAGATTCCGGATGGAGATGCTGTAGGTAGCCAGTGTCGAGTTCTTCGTTCCTCGCCTTTCACGCATCCATCGGCAGAATTCAATCAACAGATCCGGATCCAATGGCTCGGTGTCCGAATCGAATTGCTCCATGACTCCGGCTTTCCGAAGGTAATCCATAAAGAGGGTTACGCCATGCATCAACCCCTTGTGGTCTGCATGACCGTATCTTGAACAGGTGCATCTCTTCAGGTGGTTACCGAAGCGTGCTATAGCCTCGGGAGAAAGAGCTGTACATGCGATTCTGTTCTTGTAAGTCCAGTGAAGCAGATGTTCAGCTGCACGAATATGTCCGCGAGCAGTGATTTCTGCAAAACCGGCCTCCCACAACTCCGATGCGAACCCCTCAAGCAGGTAGCTTCCAGGATTCCCGGAAAGCTCATCTATTCTCTGTTGAGATTCGAAGTACTTTGCAAACATGATGTCCTCCTGTTTTGCCGACACGGCTAACGAAGACATCACGATTATGCATAGACGGAAAGCCGCTGGACGCTGACAGCAGCGGGGTTCGCGCCGACGGACTCCGCATAAAGCTGTTCATCGCATTACAGCTCTTACGAGCTCGACCCCGTAACAATTGGCTGGTGACGATGGTCGAACGGGCGCCGTGGCGGTCGTCGAGCACCTCCAGTAGATCGCGGCGGTGCACATCGTCGAGGACAGCCAGACCCCAGTCGTCGATCACCAAGGCGTCAATTCTGGCCAACTGCTTGAGCAATTTGGTGTAACGGCCGTCGGCTCGGCCGATGCTCAGTTCGTCGAGCAGGCGCGGCAAGCGCACGTAGTAGGCACTGTAGCCCTGACGGCACGCTTGGTGGGCCAGCGCGCAAGCGAGCCAAGTCTTGCCCACGCCCGTCGGGCCGGTCAGCAGCACGTTCTGCTTCTCAGACAGCCACTGCCCGGCCAGCAGGCGCTGGAACAATGGCTTGTCCAGTCCTCGTGCGTGGCGGTAGTCGGTGTCTTCGGCAACCGTATTCGGCTTCAGCTTGGCGCGCACTAGGCGCAAAGCCAACTGCCGCCCATCACGCTCGGTTGCCTCGCGGTCAACCAGCAGGCCGAGGCGCTCTTCGAAGCCGAGGTGATCAAGGTCCAGGCTGCCCTGATCGTGCAAGGCGCGCGCCATGCCGAACAGGCGCAGCTTGTTCAGCTTGTCGTAGGTGGGATGGTGCAGCATCATTTTCCTTTCGTTCGCGCTTCAGTGCAGGATGGAGTTCGATTGGTAGTAGCGGGCGCCGCGCAGGTTCTCGTGCTCCGGCAGGTCGAGCGTGCGTTGCGCGCCCGGCGGGGTCTGCAAGTCCAGGCTATTCTTGAGGATCGATTGCAGGCTCTTCCAACTCACGGCGTTGAGTTTGAGTGCATGCGCGCAGGCCGCTTCGAGGCGCGCGTTGCCGAACTCCTGTCCCAGCCGAAGCACACCCAGGCAACTGCGGAACGCCTGCTGCGGATGGCGCCGCTGGTGCAACAAGCGTTCGACCAGCGTGGTGCAGCGGGGGCCGATGGCAGTAGCCCGGCTGGTCAGTTTCTCCGCGCTCCAGCCTGCGACCTCGCGGTGGGTCCGCGGCATATGCATGTCAACCGTCGTGTGCCGGCCCTTGAAGGCGCAGTGGGCATGACTGGCCAGCCGCTGGCCGTGTCGGAAGATCTCGACCGTCGCTCCGGTGACGCGCACATCGACCTGCTCGCGTGCGTGTTGGTAAGGAACCGAGTAGTAGTGACCGTCGACCTCGACGTGGTAGTCAACGCCGACTCGGGCAAGCTTCCACTCGGCGTACTCATAGGGCTGTGCTGGCAAGGGGCGCAAGGCTGGTTGATCCATTTCGGCGAAGGCGCTGGCGCGGCTGCCGGGCAGCTTCTTGAACGGGCGTTGGTTCAGGGCGGTCAGCAGGGCACGCATCTCGCGGTTCAGTTCGCCAAGGCTGAAGAAGCGCTGATGGCGCAGGCGCGCCAGCACCCAGCGCGACATCACCAACACCGCATTCTCCACTTTCGATTTGTCCTTGGGGCGGCGTACGCGGGCCGGCAGCACAGCCACGCCGTAGTGGTTGGCAAGGTCCTGATAGGTCGGGTTAAGGTCCGGCTCGTAGCGCGACGCCTTGGTCACGCCGCTGCGCAGATTGTCCGGCACCCACAACTCGGTGCAACCGCCGAAGAAGTTCAGGGCACGCACATGGCTGGCGATCCAGTCGGGCAGTTGTTGGGACCAGGTCGCCTCGATGTAGGTGTAGTTCGACGCGCCCAGAACGGCAACGAAGATCTGGGCCTGCTTGATCTCGCCAGTAGCACCGTCCGTCACGGCCACCGTCTGGCCGGCGTAGTCGATGAACAGCTTCTCTCCCGGCGTGTGGGTCTGGCGCATCGACAGCGACAGCCGCTGGCGCCAGCGCCGGTAGTGGTCGCAGAAGGCGCTGTACTGGAAGCCGTCCTCCTGCCCGGCCTTGTACTCCTGCCACAGCAATTCCAGTGTCACGCCCTTGCCGCGCAGTTCGTTGTGGACGCGCAGCCAGTCCGGCGCTGGTCGCTGCACCGAAGACGGCTCGCTGGGCGGGAACAGCAGCCGTTCCAGGGACGGTTCGCCCAACTCCGACGGCAGCGGATAACTCAGGCCCGCCAACTTGGCACGTGCCAAGTAATCGGACACGGTGGTCGGCGAGACGCCAATGATGCGAGCGATTTCTCGCTTCGATCGGCTGTGGCCGAAATACAGCCGCAATACTTCTTGGATTTTACGCATGGATAACCTCTTGTTGGCCAACTGACACCCCGGAAAAATCTGCCAGAGTGCCACGGTTATCCCGCGTTGCTACGCCCTTCTTGGCCGCCTCAAACTGTCCAGTTTGAGGCGGAATCAGTGTCCAGTTTGCGCTGGAATGGCCGTCCAGATTGCCGTGGAATCAGTGTCCAGTTTGCCGTGGAATGGGTGTCCAGTTTGGCGCGGAAAACGCATTCCCGCCAAGAGGTGATGAACTTCATCGACAACCAGCATGCGCGGTGAAACTTCCCGTAGCACCTCGCGACTCAGATTCTCGAGCACGCTGAGCTTCGCTGCTGCGTTGAACGGCGCTCCAAGCTCAAACAGGAGCGATGTGTAGAAGCGGCTCTGGTCGGGCGTCGGTGGCATCTGCATAGACACAATCGTCCGGTGCTCCACGCCCGCTTCTTCGTCGTATTCCGGAGGATGGCGCCGTTCGAATTTCGCGATGACCTGGGTCTTCCCGATGTTCGAGTCGCCATACAGCAGCACGCACGGCATACGCTGCCGTGGAGGGATCTTCACCAACCGGTCCAGAAGCTCGAACGCCTGTGTTGCGCGGGGATAGTCGATCCATCGATCGCGGGCCAAGGCAAGAATGCGAACATTGTCGTCGCTCTTTGCTAAAGAACGGACATCCGGCAGAAGGTGTGTCAAGGAAGCACCCATTGCCTGTTCACAGTTGCTCTACGTGATAAGTTGGAGCCGGCTTGCTGTAGTCGACGTCCGGCGTGGGCGATGACGCATCGGAGGATTTCGTCTGCTGACTGGACTGCCCGCTCGCCGGGAAAGGTGAAGTCGCCCCTGCTCTTCCGCGTCTGTGTGCAGATCGCCGCTTCGCTGTTGCCCCCTCTATGATGCTGCGTTGCGCGGCTATCGCGTTGAATATCGCAGACTCCGTGACGTGGGATTCTCCCTGCGATCGGAGATGCTTCAGTGCCGCCTTTTGCTCCCACAGGTAGATTCGGCCACGCCGCAAGTCGGCAAAGCTTGCCTCAACGTATTCCTTGCCATCGGCACTGACGAAGACTTTCGAAAAGTCCTCCGGATGGTATCGCACCACGACGCGACGGTTAGCCGCCCGCCAGGCGGCGAAGATCGGATGCCAATAATGCAGATAGAACAGCATCAAGCCGTCAGCCTGGATGGTGCGACTGGCCATTGGCAGGAACTGAATAAGAAAGCGAAATTCTTCGGCAGCCGAGTCGGGAAGAAGCCGCGACTTCGATGCTTCAGACAACGTCTGACCACGCGGAGTATGGTGTCGCGCCGCTTAACCCTCGATGGGCACTGTGATGGTAGGTCTGTCCGATTTCATACATCAACCATTGCTCAAACTCTCGGAGGGTCAATGCGGCCTCCGCTTCTGGCTTGCGAGCTTTTCGTCCTTTCGTCGACGATCCAGTCGAGCCTGGCAGACTGTGCACCTTCTCCATCATGGTCCGGTTCAGTCTTTCTATGTGGCCCCCGAAGTAGGGTCGGCCAGGCGGGCGATACATCAGTTCGATTCCGTACTGATTGCAACCCGCTCGCAGTGCTTTACTTTTGAACTCAGCAGCGTTGTCGAGATGCAATACCTTCGGCACGCCATGCATCGGCCAGTCTACGGCGACCTCCCGGCTCGCCAACCAGGGCGCCTTCGACAGGACCATCCGCGTGAGAAGTAGAGCGACTGTCGCCGCATTAGGGCGGTCGAAACCGACATACAGGGCCACGACCGATCGTGTGGCAACGTCGATTGCCAAAGTAAGCGACGGTCTGCCAATCGTGTGGCGATACGCCTCATCAACCAGGATGATGTCGGCAAGCGTGTGATCGATCTGCACAATATCCAATGGATGCCGTGCCGCAAAGTGGCCCGGCGCTGCGTCCGAAAGCTTCATGCATTCTTTGTCACCGTGGTCAGCCCACCGGCGGGATATCGTTGCGCGCGAAGGTGGTATGGCGCATGCAGCGGTGCACCGCATGCGGACCTCTCGACAAATGGCATGAAGGGGATGCGCTAGATGCTTCTGCCGCAGAAGCCAATCGGATAGGACATCCTGAACGATTGCCTCCACCTGCTCCGATAACATGTATTGCCCTCGCCGTGGTCCAGGCGGAGACAGGAGCAATGACGCTGCCACCGGGTCTTCTAGAAAGCGTCTACGCAACCGGTACACCGAAAAACGGTGCAAGCCTAATAGCTGTCCTGCAAGCAATGCTTGCTTGCGGGTCAGTGGCGCCTGGCCAAGGGGGAGGAAGATTTTCGCCGCTGCCAGTTCGCGCTTGTCGGGCTCCTCTTTCATCGCAGGCCCCGGAGGATTTTTCCTCGTCTCACATTAGGGCTACGCTGAACAAGCCGAGTGAATTGAGGCGTTCAGGCTGATAAGAAAGTCTCGTCCAGGAAAAATGGCTCTGATGACGAGGATTCTTCCTGCCGCATCCCCAACTGGGGCGTGTTAGCGGGGCACTCGCCCCACATTCGCCCTTTACGGGCGGACTGCTCCCATCAGATGCCCTCTGCTGAGGTAAAGATTAGCCAGCGCCAGGGCCGTGAAGGCCCTGCCGGCATTCTTCTTCAGGCCACGGTAGCGTACTTTCGTAAAGCCCCACAGGCGCTTGACCACGGCAAAGACATGCTCAACCCGGGCACGGATGCGAGACTTGCTGCGGTTCTTCCCCCGTTGCACTTCATCTATCTGCCCATTCCGGCGGGTACGCTGATTGGTGAAGTCCCTGGCGCGGGGTGCCTTGGATGCGATCAGCGCGCGCTGACTGGCGTAGGCACTATCGCCATAGACGCGCTGTTCCTCCCCATGCAGTAGCTGGGGCAGCGCATGCTTGTCGTGGATATTGGCCGGCGTCACGACTGCCGAGTGGGCCAATCCACTCTGGCTGTCTACGCCAATGTGCAACTTCATCCCAAAGAACCACTGCTGACCTTTGCGGGTCTGATGCATCTCGGGGTCGCGCGCCTTCTCTTCATTCTTCGTCGAACTGGGTGCGCCGATGATCGTGGCATCCACAATGGTGCCGGTCTTCAGCTTCACGCCACTGGCCTGCAGGACCCGGCCTACCTCAGCGAACAGCCGCTCGGCAAGCTGGTGCTTCTCCAGCAGGCGGCGAAACTTCAGCAGCGTGGTGGCATCCGGCACCGGCTCACGACCCAGGTCAATGCCTACAAAGCGGCGCAGGCTGGCGCTGTCATACAGCGCCTCTTCGCAAGCCAGATCCGCCAGGTTGAACCAGTGCTGCAAAAAGTGGATACGCAGCATCCGCTCCAGACCAATGGGTGGCCGGCCGTTGCCCGCCTTCGGATAGTACGGCTCGATCACGGCACACAACGCCGCCCATGGCACGATCGCCTCCATCGTCGCCAGAAATGCCTCACGTCGCGTTGGCTTACGGTATTGCTCGAATCCAGCTCCTTGATCGGCACCCGCTGCCAACGTCATCTGCTTCATTGTTCATCTCTTTCTGCGCTCGTGATTCTTCAAATAACGCTTCTCCTCACGAATCGGAGGACTTAATCAGCATTGCCTTAGGCGATTTTGGCCAGATCCGCGTAGTCTTAAGAATGTTGAGAAGCCATGCCCTTGGCGTTGCCTTTCAGCAACGGTCGAAAAGTGTACTTGCGCACGAAATTCGCATAGGAATCAGATTCTTGGCGCCGTGTGATTAGTCGCACATAGTGATCACCGGTTGCGCTATCCTTGATCCTCAACAGGCGTTTCCGCTTACGCTGGAAAGCGTCTTGCGTATCGTTCTGGCGATTCTGAAGCTGCAGCCCGGGCACGACGCCGGCAAGCATGCCCGGCTGACGCGCGCGGAGCTCGCGCTCATCGATGTGCAGCCGCTCGACGGCGCGAATGAGGAGTTCTTTCGCTACGGCGAGATAACATCGACGGCGGGCGTAGCGCCATTTGCGTGCCTCGCCAGTCAAGGGGCGATGCCCGCAAGTTACCTACTTGCTCGCCTGCGCCTTGAGCCAACTGTCATGCAGCGTGATGGTCTGGCACGGGACTCGATTGAAACTCCTTTCAATAGGTTCAGCAGAATGCAATAGAAAACTTGGCAGACCGTGGGCTAACCATAGTGAGCCAAGATTGCTTTTGCAATTGAGTCGCCGCTTGCACAAGCTCCGGTCAGGAGCGCTTGGGACAGGTAATCCCCGCAGTAGTAGACGGTTCGTTTGGCGGCAGACTGCCAGGTGAGAAAGCCGGCCACCTTCCGGCAATAGCCAGGGTAGAAGATCGGCAGCTTGTACGGAATCCACTGGTTGACAATAGTGTGCACTCGACTATCGAAGCGGGGAATGCGCTGCCTGACTTCCGACCGGATAAGGGTGTCGATCGAATCGGCCAGGCCGAGGCGATCCACTTCTTCGGCTGCCTCGGGTGTCAGCTGACAGTAGAGTTGCGCGTGCGAACGTCCTGCGATCGGTGCCGCCGGCAACTGCTGCCAGGTCGCAATGCGAGTCGTTGACTGACGGCCTGAGAACTCCAGCTCGGCAGGAATATCCCCTTCCAGCGCGTAGTGAACGACACCCAGCTTGTTATATCGCACTGCATCGAGCATCGAGCGCTCCGCGTCGAGAGGATCGACGATAAGCTTGCCGGCTTGCGCGCCCTCCGTGGCGCAGACGACAACATTCGCGCGCAGCTCATGTTCTTGTCCGAGGCGCCGATAACGTACGATGCATTGGCCCTCGGCGTGTCGTTCGATGGCATAGGCCTTTGCGTCGCAAAGAACTGGCACCCGACGGCCCAGTTCCTGAGTCACCTGCCCCATACCTTCTGCCAGGGTGTAGACGGTGTCCTTGCCGAGCAGATGCGGCATGGTACTGACGTAGAATGCCGCCGAAATATCCTCCGGATTCCAGCTACGCGTTCCGCGGAAGATGGGTTCGATGAGTTGCTTCAGTACGGCAGGTGTGGTGGTTCGGCTGATGTAATCCGCCAGCGTTTCGGTGTCGCCTTCCAGGTATGAGGCCGCAGCGTCTGGATCGGTACGCGAACGCAGGCGCGCGAGACCTACTCCCGCCGCGACCATGCGTATCCGGCTGCGCCAATCCAGCCCGGGCGTCATGAGGGTGCGCGGGCCAGGCATCAGCTCGACACGGTAACGATCGCCGCCGATTGCGGCGTTTGCGCCGAGCTTGCGTAGCGGTACAAGCGCACGCGTCAGATCCAATTCGGCGAGCAAGGAATGAAACGCCTGGCCAAACGGGTAAATCAGGCGCGCACCGGTATTGTATGAAATGGGACCCTCGCGCCGTTGTGCCATTCGCCCGCCCACGGCCGATTGGCTTTCCAGAACCTGGACGGTGAAGCCGGCAGCCGTGAGCCGGTAAGCTGCGGTGAGTCCGGAAATACCGGCACCAACGATGACGATGGAGATAGGTTGGTTCATTCGGGCTTCGCTACGGTGTCGGGTACGGCAATCTCGATCAGCGCCGGCCCGGTTCCATTCAGTACTCGCTTCAGAGCCGGCAGGAATTCCGCGGTCGTCTGAACGCGCTCTGCGAGGGCGCCGAAGGCTCTTGCATAGGCTACGAAATCCGGGTTTCGCAACGCGGTGCCGACAGCACGCCCGAACTGCCGGATCTGGGCACTTCGGATGGCGCCATATCCCTGGTTATTGATAACGATGATGATGATGCGCAGATTTTGCTGGACTGCCGTCGCCAGTTCTTCACCATGCATGAGCAGGCAGCCATCGCCGGCCACGGCCACAACCAGCCGATCCGGCCGCGCCATCGCTGCGCCAATGGCGGCCGGCAATCCGTATCCCATGGCACCGCTCTTGGGGCCAAGCATGGTGCCGGGCTGGCGGAATGCAAGATAGCGATGTAGCCAGATAGCGTAGGCACCCGCGCCAGCGGTAAAGACTGTGTTGTCAGGGAGGCGCTCTCGCAGCGCCATAAAGACTTTTCGCAGGTCGACAGCTCCTGGACAGTCACCCTTCCCGATGAACGCCTCGCGCGCGATGCGAAAGCCCTCTGGCCAGTCGGAATCAGGGGAAGACGAAGAAGTCGCAGAAAGGGCTGTTGAGAGCGCCTCAAGAAAGGGCGCTGGAGCAGCTTGGATCGCCACGTCTGCGCGATAAACGCGATTGAGTTCGTCGGCGCTGGAATGCACATGAACCAGGCGCTGGGCCGGCCGCGGGGCATCGAGCAGACGGAATCCACCGAAGCCACCGGTCCCGAACGTATTGATCTCGCCGAGGCGAATGTTGATGGCGAGTATCAGGTCGGCTTGCGCTATCCGCTCTGCCAGCAGCGGATTGAGACCGATGCCGAGTTCGCCCGCATAGTGTGGGTCGTCGTTGTCGAACAGATCTGCTCGTCGATAGCCAGCGGCGACTGGCCAGTTATGGGTCTGTGCCAAGGCATGCAGGCGTAGTCGCGCCGCGTCATTCCAGCCACTGCCGCCTACCAGCACTAGTGAGCGACGGGCTTCGCGGAGCAGGCCCGCAACCGCACCGGCTTGCTCTGGCGCCGGACCGGGCTCTGGTATGGAGGGCGCAGGCAGCGGAGCGCAGGTGGCATCCTCGCGCCACACATTTTCGGTGACAACCAGGACCACCGGCCCGGGCCGGCCGCTGCTGGCCTTGCACCATGCGCGCATCATCCCTTCCTGCAGTCTCGTGGCGGTGGTGACGGTGATGACGTCCTTGACGAGCGGGCGCAACGCCTGCTGCAAATCAAATCCTGACATCGGGTCGCGCTCAGCCTCTGCGGCTGCCGGCTGCCCGACGACAAGAATCATCGCCGCACTATCCGTATCGGCAGTATGCAGCGCCAGGGCTGTGTTCAGGGCGCCCGGAGCGCGACCCGCCATGCAGATGGAAGGCCGGTCGCCAAGCCGCGCGTAGGCCTGCGCGGCGTAGGTCATGCCTGCCTCGTGGCGGAAGGTGACGAGGCTGATTTCGGGATGGCGGGTAGCGAGGGCATCCAGTGGCTCGAGGATGCCCTCGCCAGGGATCTGGAAGACATGCCGGTGCCCATACTCTCGGATCAGGTCGGCAAGAACAGCGGCCCCTGAGCGGGCCGGCATGGATTCATGATTCATCACAAATAGTGCAACAGGTTGGGCGAGGCTGCGGCAAGGCGGGGGCCATCTCCCCGCCGTGCCGCGATGCCTTGGGCCCGGTTAGAAGACGTGGAAAATACCCGCAAGCAACATGAGCTGCCCGCTTGTGCTGGACGCGCCGCTGCTGCCGAACAGCAAGTAGGCGTTCTGTGCGTCCCCCGCTGCGCGTTGGTACGCAACGGCGGCCTGGAGAATGGTTCGCTTGGAGAGGAAATAATTGCTTACCGCATTGACCTGGTGATATTTCGGCGTGAATCCGGTCGGTTGCACCTTCCCGGCTGTGTACGTGTACCCCAGGCCGAGCTGCCAGGCGGGCGTGACGCTGTAGGAGCCATTGACGTCGATATTGTTGAAGCGCACATCACCGTTGGTAAGCCCGTCCGCGGCATCGCCCACGTCCTTGTAGCGGCTCTGGGTAAATGACACGGCGAGCTTGAGTTTGTCGAGATCGTACTGGCCTGCAAGCGCGGCAACCGACATGCTCGACGGGGCGATGCGATTCGGCTGCAGTGGCGACGTGGCTGAAACGGCCGGGAAAAGGATGGTATTCCAGTTGCCCTCCGGGACTGCACTTGCAGGATTATCGATGTGCAAGTAAGCCGCGGCGGCGCGAAAACGCCCGCCGGCGTACGTAACGCCAAAGCTCATGGTCGAATTGCGGTGGCTGTCGCCTGCAACTTCGCCAAAACCATACATGGCGCCGGCCTGGAAGCCGCCGAAGTTTGGCGTCACATACTTGACCGCATTGTTGATGCGGAACTGCCAGTTGGTGTTGTCATTGTCGCCGACGTGCGCCATGTAGCCATTCCACTTGCCAGGAGGGGTGAACGGCGCGATCCACTCCGCTACCAGATCGTACTGCCGTCCCAACGTCACGGTGCCTGCCGAACTGTCAGACAGGCCGACATAGGCCTGGCGGCCAAATAGCCTGCCGCCTTGCCGGGAGTTGCCCGTGCTCATGTCGAAGCCGCTCTCAAGCGTGAACAGGCCGCGCAGTCCTCCCCCAAGGTCTTCCTGGCCTCTCAGGCCCCATCGGGATGGGCCGGTTGCCAACCCCGTCACGCTATGGCCACCGGTGTTGTTGACATAGCGCAGACCGCTATAGATGAAGCCATAGAGCGTGACGCCGCTCTGAGCGAGCGCGCTGTCCGCGCATCCGATCAGAAAGGTGGCAGCTAACGCGGCTGGCCATACCCTATGCACTTTGCTGGTGCTTTTTCCCCGCTTCGACAGCATTGACTCTCCCTTTTTTGCGCCAAGTAGCGGTCCGGTGCCGGCGCTATGGAGCCGGGCTTGACAACACGGGCAGCACGAGGCCAGCGCAGCCTAGGTCAGGGCAAGGGTGTGGACAAGCGGATCAGACGGCTCAGAGCGGAATTCCTAGCAATCGGTATTCGATTGCCACAATTGGGAGCATGGACAGCGTGCGTAGCCGAGGTTGAGGTCAGCATTTTCCCTTACTCTGGCCGGCACCGCAGGCGTTCGGTGCGGGAAAATTGAGGCGAAACGACTGAAACATTAAGTTGATCGGAAGTTGTCCGCCGGGGCGGGGGAAACCAGGCGGAATCGGTGCTAAAAAGTTCCTGGTTGGCATGGCGTTGCACGCCTTGTTCATACAGATCCGATGTCCTTTCCATGCCTTAGGATACCCATGCTACGTCACAAGAGATTCCTGCTGCATACCTTATCCTGCGTCTCCGTTGTTGGTGCCGTGCTGGGTATCGTTCCCGCTGTCCATGCGGAAACCGTGATCGGAATTGCCAACCTTGGCCCACACCCATCCATCTCGCAAACCATTGCCGGCTTCAAGGAGGAAATGGCGCGCAGTGGCTACGTGGAAGGCAAAAACACCACTTATGTCTATGGGGACGCAAACTTCACGCAAGCCTTGATGCCCCAGATGCTCACGCAGATTGCGTCGAGGAAGCCTGCCCTAATTCTGGCGCTGACTACGTCGGTCTCGCAGACGGCGCTATCTGGCGTGGCCGACCGTAAGGTGCCCATGGTGTTCGCCATGGTGACCGACCCGGTTGCCGCGGGATTGGTCGAGGGGTGGGATCATGGCAGCAGTCGCTTTGTCGGTGCGTCGGATATGCAGGATTTTGACGCGGTCCTGGTCTTCGCCAAGAAGCTTTTTCCGAATGCCAAGTCATTTGGCACCCTGTACAACCCTGGCGAAGCGAATGACGTGACCACCACCCGCAAACTCGAGGAGGCGTCCAGGCGGGCAGGGCTGACATTCAAGGCAATCAGCGTCGATACAGCCGCTGATATTCCTCAGCGAGCGGAGCTGTTACGCGGTACCGGTTTTATGTACGCGACCGGATCAAATCTGGTGCAGTCAGCAATGCCGGCGGTGGCGTCTGTGACGAACCGGCTGAAAGTGCCGATCCTGAGCTCGGAAACAGAGTTTGTGAAGAGCGGTATCGCGGCAGCGAACTATGCCGTTTCACTCCGCTCCATTGGCGTCAATGCCGCAACACTGGCAACGCGCGTGCTCAAGGGTGCGGCACCGGCCTCGCTTCCTGTGCTGACGCCCTCGCCCAACGACTACGTTTCCACCATCAATACCACAAAGTTCAAGCAACTCGGGCTGACCATTCCGCCCGCGATGGAGTCATGCCAATGCTTTATCAACTAGCTGCCCGGCGAGCCCGCAACATGTCACAGTCATCTCCAAATTCTGATTCCACCATGTTGCAAGTCGAACGATTGCACAAGACCTTCCATGCCGGCACACCTAATGAACGGGTTGCGATCGACGGGGTCACCCTCGAGTTGAACCAGGGCGATTTCGTCGTGGTAGTGGGAGGGAATGGGGCAGGAAAATCGACGCTGCTCAGCATGCTCGCCGGTGAAGTCCTGCCGGATTCGGGGAGCATCCGCGTCAACGGCGTGAATGTGACCCCACTCGGCACCCACCTGCGCGCAAAGTACATCGCCAGAGTCTTTCAGGATCCGTCGATCGGTACCGCTGCGGCGCTCAATATCGAAGAGAATCTGGCTGTTGCCGCCTTGCGCGGGCAGCGCAGAACCTTCGGCCGTGGCTTGACCTCGGCGCAGGCTCGCGAGTTTCAGCAGCGGCTTGGCACCTTCGGCCTGGGCCTGGAGAATCGGATGAAGGCACAGGCGGGACTGCTCTCCGGCGGACAGCGCCAGGCACTTTCGCTGCTGATGGCGGTCCTCCGTGAACCGCAGCTGCTGCTGCTGGATGAACATACCGCGGCGCTGGACCCGCGGACCGCCGAAGCCGTGATGCGAGTGACTTCGCAAGTGGTTGACCAGGCAGGGCTGACTACGCTGATGGTCACGCACAACATGCACCATGCATTGCAGTATGGAAACCGGCTAATCATGATGCGGCATGGCGCTGTTGTTGCCGACTTGTCCCTGGAGCAGAAACGGCGCATGACAGTTGAGAAGCTGATTGCCGCGTTCGACGATGAAAACCCCTCCCTTCGCATGGTGAGCGCATGAACCTGTTCGATACATTCCTCAACCTGGTGCCAATGGGCCTGATGCAAGGGCTCATCTACGCCCTGATTGCGATCGCGGTGATGATCCCGTTCCGGATCCTGAATTTCGCAGATATGACGGGTGAAGGGACCCTTGCCTTTGGTGCCTGCGTGACGGCGAAATGCCTGAGCGCAGGGCTTGAACCCGTGTCGTCACTACTCATCGGTGCCGCAGCGGGTTTCCTGGGAGGAAGCGCCACTGCGTATATTCATGAGAAGGTGAAGGTGAATACGCTCTTGTGCGGCATTCTGGTGCTGTCCATGTTGTATTCAATTGACATCCGGGTCATGGGCCAGCCGAACACTGCTTTGTTCACGTTCCCAAATCTCTTCCAATACCTGCCCGGTGACGACGGAACACTGACAAGCCGAATCGCACTGCTTGCCGTCGTCGATATCGCGCTTATCGCGTTGATCTTCTGGTTTCTGGGGACACAGCACGGGATGGCCATGCGGTCGCTTGGCTCCAGTATGGCGATGGCCAAGGCGCAGGGCATCAATATCAAGGTCTATGTGCTCGTTGGGCTTGGGTTGGCAAACCTTATCGCAGCGCTCGGAGGCGGTCTGCTAGCACAGAATCAGGGTTTCGCTGACGTCAATATGGGCTTCGGCACGCTGATCAACGGGCTGGCATCGCTGCTGCTTGGTGAGGCGATCATCGGCAACCGGACGATCCTGCGGCAGGTGGCAGCGCCTGTGTTGGGCTCGGTTGTGTATTTTCAACTTATTTCGATCGTTTTGGCATTCGGCTTCCAGCCGTCGGATCTGAAAATGGTAACTGCAGTTTTTGTGCTGATCACACTTCTTATCCTTGCCAAGCGTAAGCCAGGCAAGTCACGCAAGGCGGTGCAGGAGCGCCTTGCAAGAGCAGCCTGACTCCAAACGGTTTCTTCTGTGGTTCCTTATGCGGTGTCTCCATCCGCAACTTGAAAGCCGTCCCTCGGGACGGCTTCTTTTTGTGTGGGATAGCGGAACGGAGCTCCCTTGGAGCGGATTGTCCGACCAATCGGTCGGGTCATGCCAGAGCGGGTATTGGTGTGTAGGCAGGCAAGCGCGTTAGGTTTATAGAAGTGTCATTCGCCCAGGCTTGCTCTGGTTATCCCTGCCGGCGTTGCGGTGCCATTGAGACAAGGAAGTCAGGATTTTCCGTTAGGCATGCAGCACGGTGAGGTCATCAGGTTGTGCACGCACCGATCGCACATGTGTCCGCATGCCTTCCCATCGCTGGTAGGCGGATTCCGAAGCGAGACTTAACTGGTCCAATACCCGCCATACGGTATAGCGAATCAGCTCATCGAGCGTCTTGGGCAAGGCATAGAAGGCCGGCACCGGGGGCATGATGACGGCGCCCATCTCAGTTGCTGCAGTCATGTTTCGGAGATGAGCCAAAGTTAGTGGCGTTTCCCTTGCGAGAAGCACCAAAGTCCGCCGCTCTTTCAGGGTTACGTCCGCAGCGCGGGTTAGCAGATTGTCGTTGAAGCCGTGGGCGACCGCGGCCAATGTTCGCATGGAGCAAGGCGCCACGACCATACCCTGGTGCCGAAAGGACCCGCTTGCCAGGGTGGCACCAATGTCACGGATGTCGTAGGCTACGTCGGCGAGCGATTGTGCTGCGTGCCTGTCTATGCTGCATTCCTGCTGCAAGGTCAGCCAGCCTGACGCCGACACCAGCAGATGGGTTTCGACATCGAGTAGCCGCAGGGCTTCCAGCAGCCGGACACCGTAGATGGCACCGGTGGCACCGCTGATGCCAACGACTATGCGGGTGCGGTTCTTGCTCATCTCAGCGCACCTCCGATGCAAAGGCGGGCAGATACTTGCCAAGTTCAATTTCCACTTCGCCAGGAATGCGCTTTCGTTCAAACTCCGCTTCGCGTCCCCAGGGTTTAGTCGCGTCAATGGCAAGGCGGCCCCAGTGATCTTTGTGCGGATCGCGGTAGAAGCCTGGGACATTGTTCAGCACCATGGTTCGGGTGTCTGCACGCCCCCGCGTCACGAAAGCCCAGATCACTTCATCCAGGTTGTAGATGTCGACATCTTCGTCAACCACGATGCAAAGCTTGTTGTAGTCAAGATGCGCGCCCATTGCCGCAAGCAGCGCATGCTGTGCGTGCCCCTCGTACTGCTTCCGGAGCTTGATGACCGTGTTCATCACCGTGGGCTTGCAGGACACATCGATGATGCCCGGTACCTGTCCCTTGATAGCGCGATAGATGCGCGCGGCGGTGGCAGCCTCGAGCGGCCGCAGGTCTTCGTCGGAGCCGCAGATCAGGCCATGGAAGATTGCACCGGTGCGCCAGGCGACGTGCGTGACTTCGAACACGTGGTTGTCACCCACATCGACGTAATAGCCCATGAATTCGCCGAAAGGACCCTCCGGGCGGCGCACGTTTGGGAGGATCCTGCCTTCAATCACGATGTCGGTGGCGGCGGGTACGGAAAGATCGATGGTCTGGCACCGGCGTGTGCGCAAAGGGCCGCCTCGCATCGCGGCGGCGATTGCCAGTTCGTTTGCCTGGGGAGGCAACGAGACGCAAGCGGACATGAAGACTTCGGGAGGGGCGCCGATCAGAATGGCGGCTTCCAGCGCCTTTCCCTGGCGCTCGGCAGCCGCCTGATAGCGGGCGAGATCGTGTGAGCTTCCCAGCCGAATTCTCAGCTCGTGGTCGGAAATTACCATTGAGCGGTGGAACGACAGGTTAGGCACGCCTGTGTCAGGGTCACGTGCGAGAAAGACGCCGGACGTGATGTACGGAGCGCCGTCCCGCTCGTGGTAAGTCAGGATTGGCAGGTCGCTGAGCTTCCCGCTCTGGAGGCGCTCGGGCTGCGTATCCTCTTCCGCATAGTTTTGAAGAGTGGCAGCGACTTCAATTTCCTCGTCTAGCCGCTCGCAGAAGGTGCGTGTACCACAACGAATCATCTCGCGCAGCCGCTCATGGTCGCTATAGAGGTTCATGACAACCGGAAGTGCGGAGCCGCGCACGTTCTTGAAAAGCACGGCCTGGTTCGAGACACGTTGCAGTTGCCGCGCGACCGCGGCCGCTTCGAAACGGGGATCGACTTCGCGCTCCACAATTGCCAGGTCACCGCGTGCTTGCAGGCGGCTCAAGTAGTGCCTCATGGTTTTCTCGGATAGTTCGGAAGGTAGTCTGACGTTACCTTAACGGGCGCCTATCCCGCCTGTGCGGTAGCGCTGGGAACATAGGAAATCCGAACTCAATTCCTTTTGGCGTGACCAGGGCGGCAGCGGAGGGCATTACGATGAGCCGCCACGCGGCGACATTGCGCCGGTCTTGCCGGGGCCGCCGAGGCATCGCCGGCGTTCGCGGCACAGCGTCCCGGTCAATCGCGCCCGCGAAAGCGCGTAACGGCACAATCCAGAATTTGCTTGGGGAAGACATGATGGCCAGTTTGAATCTTACGTCGCCGGAGCCGGGAAACGATGGCTTGTTCCGTACGCGCCTGGCTGGCCATCACGCTCGTACCAGCGAGGCATTCAGCGCGCTTCGCGATCAGTTGGGACTTTTGTCTTCCGCTCCGCACGGAGAGGCCGGCCTGTATGGAGGATCCGTTCCGGTCTCTGACGACCCCGAAGAAGGGAAGTGGGAGCTGATCAGCATCCGGGATGAGATCCTTCTGGTCGTCTCGGATGGCTACCTTACTCGGCAGCATAGTGAGAGCGTGCTTCCCGAGGGCTATATCGAATTTCATTTCATGGTCGCCGGTCCGGTGAGCGTTGAGTTCTCTGAGACTGGAAGAATCGAAGTCACTTCGCCGAACCTCACTGTGGTGCATCAGGGCGATGACATGCATTACCAAGTGTCGTGCGGTCCGGGCCTCTGGCGCTCCGTTGGCCTCTATATCAGCCGTGATTACTTCCACAGTTTCCTGAGGGCCTCCATGGGTGTTGATGGCCCCCTTTGGCAGCAATTGCAGAAGCTGCGAAATGAGCAAGTGTTTTGCCATCAGATGCCGGTCAATCCTGAGGTGCTGACCGCTGTCAAGCAACTGCTGGAGAATCCGTACGAAGGCTATCGGCGCCTGCTCTTCGCTCAGGCCAAGGCATATGAGGTGATGTGCGCGTCATTGGATCTGTGGCAGGCCTATCTCGAAAGCCACCATACCGCCGAGGTGTTCTCTTCGCGGGACCTGCGCCTGATTGAAAAGGCGCGAGATCTTCTTGTCGGCGACCTTCGGCACATGATGACGATCCCGGAGCTGGCGCGCGCCGTAGGGACCAACACATCCAAACTCAAGCGCGGCTTCAAATTTCTCTACGGCATGACAGTATTTGAATGCGGCCATCGGGCGCGCATGGACAGGGCACTGGAATTGCTGGGAAACGAACGCCTGAGTGTCAACGAGGTGGCGTTCGCAGTGGGCTATCAGCACCAGACGAGTTTCACGGCGTCTTTCCGCGATTACTTTGGCTTCGCTCCCAAGGATGCCAGGCGGATGGCTGATTTGCGCAACGTCCGGGCCCGCTCCTCATCCGCGCCCGGCGTTACCGCAGGAGAAGACCTGTAAGCCCCTGCCTCGGCCGGGAGATTGGGAATCTGCAGCATTTTCTAGTCGATCAGCATTCGTTTGTTGGGCCCAATACGACCCGACGTGTTCCTCGCATAGGATCGTCGTCATACCCGACAGCGGGGTGCGATTGACGAAGAGGAACGCATGGCAGTGATCAAAGTAAGGAACCCCCGTACGGGCGAACTGGATTATGAGTTCATCCCTGCGGATGCAAATACGGTAAGCCACGCGGTAGCGCGGGCAAGGGACGCGCAACGGGAGTGGTACGGAAAAGGGCTTGAACACCGTATTCATGTCCTGTCGGCATGGGCCAAGGCCTTGGAAAGTAAGGCAGACGCCATCACCGGTGCTTTGACAGACGATACGGCTCGCGCCAGGATCTCCCGGGAAGAGCTTGGTGCTGTTATCCATTTCATTCATGGGTATTGCGAAGCTGCACCGGAAGTCCTCGCTCAGCCATTTCGCAAGTTCCGCAATAACAGTGATGTCGTGTTCAAGACGACCCTGGTCCCATACCCGGTCGTCGGTGTCATCAGTCCGTGGAACTTCCCTTTGGTGCTTTCCTTCATCGACGCCATCCCCGCATTGCTCGCCGGCGCCGCGGTGGTCATCAAGCCAAGCGAGGTGACACCCCGCTTCGTGGAGCCGTTGCGTGCGTCTATCGAAGGCGTGCCTGAGTTGCAAGGCGTGATCACACTGCTCCAGGGCGCAGCAGAAACAGGCCGGGCCCTGCTTTCGGACGTCGACGCCATTGTATTTACCGGAAGCGTGGCAACCGGACGCAAGATCGCGGTTGCTGCCGCGGAGCGATTCATCCCGGCATTCCTCGAGCTTGGCGGCAAGGACGCGGCCGTGGTGCTGGCCGGCTCAGATCTCGAACGTGCCGCCACCAGCATCCTCCGGAGTGCCATCTATAACACCGGGCAGGTTTGCTACGCAATCGAGCGGGTCTACGTAGAAGAGTCCATCCACGAGGCTTTCGTGCAGGAACTGGTCCGACAAGTTCAGACGCTTCGCCGCAGTTCGGCTGCCGCGGACGGTGGTCACTATGGGCCCTTCATTCATGCCGCCCAAGGGGAAATTGTCCGGGCACAGTTGCAAGACGCAGTCGTCAGGGGTGCCCGCATCGTTACCGGCGGTGCGGTGGAGAATGTCGGCGGTGCGGTGTGGCTCGACCCAACCATCGTGGTCGATGTGGACCACTCAATGGACCTGATGACGCAGGAGACGTTCGGCCCCGTGGTGCCGGTCATGCGCTTCTGCAGCGAAGATGAGGCAGTGCGCCTTGCCAATGACTCCATCTATGGCCTCAGCGGTGCAGTCTTTGGCCCGGATACGCATACCGCCGGGGATTTCGCGACGAAGATGGAAGCCGGTGGTGTCAGCATCAATGACACGGAACTGCAACGCGGCATGATGTTCGACGGGGAGAAGACGGCCTTCAAATTTTCGGGCATGGGCGGCTCGCGCTACGGTGCGACGAGCATCCTGCGATATGTCCGCAAACGTGCGCTCATCGCGAACGAAGGCGGTATCAAGCCACTGGACGAGCTCTCGGAATCCCTCTGAACCCAGGAGCAACCTGCACCACGCCTTCCCCGGAGATAACGATCATGTTGACAAGATTAAAGACGGCGAGCGTCGCGATGGCGGGCCTGGCGCTGGCGGCTGCCACACTGGCCGCGCCAACTGGCGCGGCCGAGACGACCGCGAGAGGCGGCCCCCAAGGCAATACCGTTATCGGCATTGCCAACTTTGGTCCACATCCCGCGCTGGATCAGAGCGTTTCCGGCTTCAAGGAGGAAATGCGCAAGCATGGCTACGTGGAAGGAAAGAACACCACGTACGTCTACAGCGACGCGAATTTCACGCCCGCGATGATCCCCCAAATCCTTGGGCAGATTGAGGCGAAGAGGCCGGCGGTGATCCTGACAGTTACAACCCCGGTTTCTCAGGCAGCACTGTCGAGTATTACGGACAAGTCTCTGCCGATGGTGTTCTGTCTGATCAGCGATCCGGTGGCGGCTGGTCTCGTGCCCAACTGGCGCCAGGGTAGTGCGCGCTTCGTTGGATCGGCCAGTGCAATGGACTATGACGCGGTGCTGAGCTTCGCAAAGCGCATGTTCCCCGGTGCCAAGCGGTTCGGCGTGCTCTACTCCCCAGGCGAGGCAAACGATGTGGTGGCAATCAAGGCCATCGAAGCGGCGTCGGCGCGGCAAGGCTTGACCCTGCGTAGTATTAGTGTCGATGCCTCCATGGACGTGCCGCAGCGGACGCAGATGCTGTCGGACGTCGATTTCGTCTATGCCATCGGCTCTAATCTCGTGCAGTCGTCCATGCCGGCCGTGGCTTCCGTTACCGACCGCTACAAGATTCCTATCCTGAGCGCGGAGACAGAGCTCATCAAGAAAAGCGGGGTGGTGGCAGTCGCTTACTCCGCATCGTATGCAGCACAGGGTGCACAGGCAGCCCAACTGGCAGCAAGGATCCTGGATGGCAAGCGGCCGTCTGAGCTGGCACCCGTCAAGCCGGGCCCCAATGACTACACGACACTAATCAGCCGAAAGAAGCTCACGCAGCTGGGACGGCCGATTCCTGCGAGCATGGAGTCATGCAAGTGCTTCGTTGATTGACCATGGATGCCTACGACGCCGGACGGCGGTCACGCACCGTACACGGTGTTTCGGTTGGCATCTTGATGCTCGACACTGGATTTGAGCGGCTGCCCGGCGACGTCGGTCATGCCGCAACCTGGCCATTCCCGGTCCAGTATGCGGTCATGCGCGGCGCCGATGCGGCGGCGGCGGCGCGCGGCGACACCGAGGGGATGCTGGCAGCTCTGGTGGAGGGCGCAAGGGAGCTGGTGGCTACCGGGGTTGATGCGATTGCCACCAGTTGCGGCTTCTTGGCACCGCTGCAATCCCGGCTGGCGGCGAGCTGTCCCGTTCCGGTCGCTACGTCCAGCCTTCTACAGATCCCCATGGTGCAGCAACTCCTGCCGGCAGGACGCCGCGTCGGGATCCTGGCGGCGACACGAGCGGGGCTCACCGGTGAACTATTTCGTGCCATCGGCGTGTCGCCCGACCTGCCAGTCGAAGCGCTCGATGAAAGCAGTACATTCCTTCGCGACCATCGCGAGAGCCGGCTGCGGCTAGATGGACTGGCTCATCGCCAGGAAGTGGTTGCGGCGGCGCGGCGCCTGCTGCAGCGGCACCCGGATGTGGGCGCTATTGTCTGCGAGTGTGCCAATTTCCCGCGACATTCCAGGGCCCTCCGCGAGGCTACCGGATTGCCGATTTTCGATGCGGTAACACTGATCAACTGGCTGCACGCAAGCGTGAGCCCTGCCTTCTACGATTGACGCCATGTCCTGACCCCGGGGATGCCGCGGCAGACTGATACTGACAGTCTGCCGCAGAGCCTTTACTGCGGCTGGTATCCGGCCGCTTTCACCAACTGGGCATTGGCCTTCCTGCTGCCTTCCGTAACGCGCGCCATGTCATCCGGGGTGCCAGTGCTGGCGATGATGCCGGATTCCGCAACCCGGTCCTGGAAGGCCTTCGATCCGACGACCTTGTTGATGGCTGTGTTGTACCTTGTCACCAACGCCGGCGAGGTCCCGGCCGGCGCGACGATGCCGATTGTCATGACATCGCTCAGGCCGCTGACCCCTCGCTCAGCGTAGGTGGGGACGTCAAAGCCAGGCAGCCGTTCCGGTCCATCGACAGCCAGAAGCTTGAGCTTGCCGGCGCGAACGTGAGGCAGCGCGGCGGCCATCGCGCAGATCCCCGCGGGAATCTGTCCTGCCAGCAGGTCCTGCACCATCGGCGCATCTCCCTTGTAGGCAACGGCTTTGAGGTCCGCGCCGAACGCCTTGTTCAGCAGCGAGATGGAAAACTCCGGCGCGCTCGCCGGCGCGGGAACGCCGACGTTGCCCCGGCCGGGCTTTGCTCTTGCCCATTGAGAAAAGGCCTTTAGGCTGTCGACTTCGGGCCCTACCATTTCCGGATTCACGACGAAGAAGTTCGGCATCGTCCCTACCAGGCCAACTGGAACGAAGTCCTTCTGGGGGTCAAATCCCGGATGGAGATTCGTAAAGGGAATCATGGCAGTGGTATGACTGTTGGTCAGGAACAGTGTATTGCCATCGGGGCCGGCGGACTTGAGGACTTGTGCCGCAATTTGGCCGCCGGCTCCTGGACGATTCTCTACAATGACTGGTCTCGCGATTTCTGCCTGCATGCCTTTGGCCAGCAGGCGAGCAACGACGTCAGTCACGCCGCCCGGCGGGAAACCGACGAGGATCTTGACAGGACCCTCCTGTGCCATACCGGTCTGTGCAGCGAGCGCCATGGGTAACACCACAAGACAGCGTGCCAACGAAGCGATGAATGGTTTCATGGGAATTGATGTGGTTAGGAATTAGTCTCAGGCTGCACTTCTCCTCCAACGGAGTCAAAGTTGACTTAGGACCCTTTTTATGAGGAAACGGGTTCAGATTGCTAACAAACTCTTGAAGGACGGGCTGGTCGGGCGCGGCGCTGTTGCCGGCGCAAGCCTTTGCCAGCCGCCTCGGGTGCTTATCACCACGCCGCTTTTCATGCTACGTACCCCATTTCCGAGTCGCGGTGACGCGCGTCGTTGTCACGCGCTTCGGCGCTGCCAAAGCCCGCGCCGCCGGGAACATCGATGCGCAACACTTCGCCGGAGCGAACCGTCTGCAAGCCTAACGACTTGAGGGTCTCGCCGGTGGTGAGGCCAACCCATCCCGGTGCCCCGTCCATGCCACCATTGCGGCCTCTCGCAGGGTTGCGCACACGGTCAAAGAGACCAAAGAACTGGAATGAAGAGCCGTCACGGGTGGACACTTCCACGCGCTGACCCAGGCCGCCTCGCCATTTGCCGGCGCCTCCCGATCCGGGCAGCAGCTCCTTTTTCCATATGACGATGGGAGCAACGCTTTCGCAGATCTCCACTGGGATGGAACGGATGCCGCTTGGGAAGCAAGTTGCGGAGAGCCCGTCGCTGTTCGGACGCGCACCTGATCCTCCGGAGTTGAAGAACAGGATTTCGAATCCCTGCTGTTGCTCGCTGGTGCCACGCAACTGGAGGCCCCAGTTGCATGCCGCACCCTCTGCCGGCACGCTGTCAGGCATCGCAGCCGCAAGCGCTCCCAGAACGACTTCCGGCAGAAATTGCCCGATGATATGTCGTGCGCAGACCGGGGCCGGGCGCTCCACATTGAGAATCGAGCCCACCGGGGCATTGACCTCGACAAGCGCAAGCGAACCGGCATTGTTGGGAACGGACGGCGCGACCGCCGCCCTGACTCCGAAGGAGGCATAGGCCCGCGTGTAATTCAGAACCAGATTGATTCCACGCTGACTGGCGGCGGAAGTGCCATCGAAGGTCACTGAAACGCCATCTTCGGAGATCGTGACCTGGCATTCGATATGCACTGGAGTATCGTAGCCATCGAGCTCCATGCTGTGGTGAAACGTACCACGCGGCAGTTTCTCGATCGCTGCGCGCATGCCGGCGGCGGAGCGTTCGCAAACAAAGGCGCTTATCCTTTCCAGCCCCGCTTCACCCAGCTCATCCAGTGTTGCCACCAATCGCCTGCCGCTGCTCTCATTGGCGGTGACGTAGGAAAGGATGTCGCCAATCACTGCCTCGGGTTGACGCACATTGACTCGCACCATCTCCAGAAGGTCTTCATTCAGCTGGCCTTTTCGCGCCAGCTTGAGCATTGGAATCTGAAGGCCTTCTTCATATACGGATTTTGCGTCCGGCCCCATGCCAAGGCCGCCGATGTCGACCTGATGACAGGTACAGGCAAAAAAGCCGATGGGCCGGCCAGCCTGAAATACGGGCGACAACACAGTAATGTCGTGCAGGTGCCCCGAGGCAAGCCACGGGTCATTGGTAATGAAATGGTCGCCTTCACTCATTTCCGCGAGCGGGTACTTCTTCAGGAAGTGCACCGTGCATGCGGCAAGGGAGTTCACGTGGCCCGGTGTTCCGGTAACCGCCTGAACGACAAGGCGTCCCTGCAAATCGAAGAGTCCGGCTGCCAGGTCGCCGGCTTCCCGTACGGTCGGCGAGAATGCTGTCCGCATCATGGTGCGTGCCTGCTCTTCAACCAGGGCATTGAGTCGGTCCCACAGGACTTGCAGGCGGATGCTGGCAGGCATTTCGGCTCGGGCGATAGCGGTGCCTTGGGCGCCGGACGCCTGATAGCGCAGGAGCTGGACCTCTCCGGTCGTCCCAAGTGCAAAGGTGAAACCCAGCGGTACCACGACCGTTGTTTCATTAGTTGCGAGCAGAGCCGGCGCCGGTAGAGGATCGGCCAGCCGGAGCTCGGCAATGCGATGAACCGCGTAGCTTTCCCAGGTTCTCGCACCTTGGTCGAACGCATCGCGGAATCTGGGAGACGCCGCTCCCATCGTCCTGGCTGCGGGTGAGTGCCCAGGCATGGGAGCGGGTGTCGCCTGGACGTCCGAGGCTTCAACCCGGATGGTCCAGCCGAGGATCTCAACCTGTCCTGCTTCGACCGTGCGGCCGTAGGATGCCTCGTAGGCCGCCTCAAAGGCCTGCCTCAGGGATTCGCCGTCACCAGCGTGGAACCGCCGGGACGGCAATTGGACACGAATCTCGTGGCCTTGGCCTTGGTAGCGCATCCAGGCCATGCGATGCTCTGTCATGGGCTGCGTCGAGGCAGCTCGGCGAACCAGCTGACGCAGGTCTGCGATGAGGGCATCGGCGATGGCATTGGCCGAATCGGGATCGAATTGCGCCGTGCAAAGAAGGACGCTGCGGGTGGCTTCGAAAGAGACAGGCGCCCGGAGAAAGCCCAATGCGGAGCCCACACCCGCGCCGACAGGGACGATCACATGGTCCAGCCCCAGTTTGGCGGCGAGGCGAGCGCCATGGAGCGGGGCCATGCCGCCAATCGCGATGAGGGTGCGGCCATCGAGTCCCTTGCCGACTTCCACGGCGTGTTCGCGCACCGCACTGGCCATGTTCTCATCGACAATTTCACACACGCTCCAGGCGGCGTCCTGGGCTGACATGCCGAGCGCATCGCCCAGTTGTTCATACGCACGCAGGGCTGCGCCTGGATCGAGCTTCATCTTGCCGCCGCCAAATTCGTCGAGGTCGATTCTGCCCAGCAGCAGGTGTGCGTCCGTGACCGTGGGTACTGTGCCGCCTCGGCCATAACAAGCAGGCCCTGGCACCGAACTGGCACTTTCAGGTCCCACCTGCAGCCGTCCGAGCGTGTCCCGGTGCGCGATGGAGCCGCCACCGGCGCCGATCTCAGCCAGTTCGATGACTGGAAAGCGCAGCGGGATGCCGCTTCCGGCCTTAAAACGGGCGATACGCGCGACTTCCATTGAGCGCGCAGTCTGGGGCACGCCATTATCGATAAAGCAGAGTTTCGCTGTCGTCCCGCCAATGTCGACGAGCAGCGCACGATCCAGCTTGAGCGTTCGCGCAACATGGGCGGCGAGAATGGCTCCGCCTGCCGGCCCTGATTCGAGCAAGCGCACCGGAAAGCGTCGCGCTACTTCGGCTTCACACAAGCCGCCATTGGAGAGCATCAACATCAATGGCGCGGCGATGCCGAGGGTCTCCATTTCGCGCTCAAGGCGCTCCAGGTATCCCGCCATGACGGGCTGGACGTAGGCGTTCGCGCAAACGGTGGCAAAGCGTTCGTACTCGCGAATTTCAGGCGCGACTTCGCAGGACAGGGAAACGCGTATCCCGGGACGCCATGCGCGCAGCAGTTCCGCAGCCCGACGTTCGTGTTCCGGATTGGCAAAGCTATGCAAGAACCCGATCGCGACAGCTTCCACCTTTGTTTCATCCAGCGTCGGCAACAGTTCTCGCAAGCCCTCCTCATCCAGGGGAACCAGGATCTTGCCATCTGACGCCAGGCGCTCCCGCACTGTCAGCCGCAGGTAACGTGGGACGAGCGGCTCTGGCTTTTCTACATGGAGGTCATAATGGTCGTACCGGCTTTCGTTGCCCATTTCCAGGGTATCGCGAAACCCCTCTGTCGTAAGGAACGCGATGCGTGCGCCACGACGCTCGATGACTGCATTGGTCGCCAATGTCGTGCCGTGCACGAGGCTTTTGACATCAGCCGGTTGAAGGCCCGCTGCAGCCAGTATCTGGCGGGTGCCTTCCACAACTGCAACTTCTGGTGCGTGGGGCGTTGTAAGTACCTTGAGGAAGTGGTGACGCACGGCGCCATCGTGAAAAGTCTCAAGTGCGAAATCGGTGAACGTACCACCAATGTCAATACCCAGCCTGGCCATTTATTAAAAACTCCTCGCCGTGACGTACGGGGCTATTTCTCGATGGAGACGGGAGATATAGCCTCGGCGTACCGTTACTTGATCAATACAATGCATTGCCGCTCATTGTATGAACCGAGGTTTGCCGCAGGAGTATTGATTCGGCGGAACATTGAGGATTGCGGAACTTACGTACTGGGAGTGCCGTATCCTGCATATTTGCTCGGTCGAGAGCCATGGTGTCATGGCTGCTCTCCTCAGTGCCGGGTGCCACCTATTAATGATGCCAAAGGCGGAAGTGAGGCTTTGGACGGTCTTTCATCGCTCGCTGCAGAGGGCTTCGCGCTACTAACCCCCGGCGTCAGAATAGTTTATATGAACGCCCCCGATGCGCTAGGTTTTCTTGTGTTCTGCTTCAACAGGATAGGTTGCAGCTTTATATGCGGCCTTCCGCAGCATACGCTGCTGGCCCCGATGAAATCCGCTGACTCGCTCCTAATTTGTCGCACGAGCTGAACGCTCTAACTATTCTTCAGGTTTAGCGAATCCCGGTCCGACCTGTCTTGTCATCACACTCGATTGCCAACGCAACCTTTCGACGTCATCCTGTAATCTTCGCGGTCTACCCCCCCGTACTATCTTCTATTTTGAAGTCAAGCCGGTCGCGTGCTCACGTGATCCTGCTTGTATGGCTTGTCATGCGCGAGGATGGCCCAGATAGTTCGAGCCATCTTGTTGGCGAGTGCTACGGTGACCACGTTCACCGGTCGTCGTTTCTGCATTTGTTCGGCCCACGCTCCAGCATGCTTCGCGTGGGAAAGCACGCTACGTGCGCCGTGGATCAGAAGCGTGCGCACATACGTGTCGCCGCGCCGGCTAATTCCCAGTAGCTGGACCTTTCCGCCGGTGCCAGTCTGCCTGGGTACGAGACCGAGCCAGGCGGCAAACTCGCGCCCGGACTTGAACGCCTTCGCGTCACCCATGCTCGCGACTGTGGCCGTCGCTGTTAGCAAGCCAACGCCCGGGATCGCGGCAATTGCCTTGCATGCCTTGTCTTCTTTCATCCATGTTTGCAAGCGCCGTTCAATGTCTGCGATTTGCTTGTCGAGGCGCTCAAGGTCATTCCACAGCTCGCGTAACGATTCGATCAGCATTGCTGGCAGCCGCTCCGCGAGCCTTGCCAGCACCCCGGGGATCGCCTTGTCCAGTGCGGCGCGGCTCTTGGCCATCACCTCGCCGTATTCGGATAGCAGTCCCCGCAGGCTGTTCATCTGCATCGTTCGAAACTTGACTTTCTGTTGCCGCAACCGATGTAAAGCTAGTACGGCCTGCTGCGCTTCGGTCTTCACTGCGACGGCTTTGCTTGGCATCTGTGTGGCCATCCAGATCGCACGCGCATCAGCCGGGTCATTCTTGTTGCCGATCACGAAAGCCTTGACGAACTTCGCCGGCATCAGCTTGATCTGGTGGCCCATCTCGGTCAATCGCCGTGCCCAGTGCTGGGAACCGCCACAGGCCTCCATGCCAATAAGGCACGGTTCGCGATTCGCAAAATGTTCCAGGAACACGGCGCGCTTTAGTTGCTTGTTCACAATTTCGCCTGTGTCAGCATCCACCCAGTGAAGCTGGAAGACACTCTTCGCGATATCCACCCCGACCGTCGTACGCTTCATTTCGAACTCTCCGGTGATGAAGTCAGTGATCATCTTCATTTTGGCCGCATCGATGACGTTGAAATGTGGGGAATCGCTCATTTTGCGCCTCCGTATCTGGCGGTAGGTGGGGGCGTTCATACCATTTGTCGTGTTACCTGATCTCGATTGACCCAGTCTGGGGGCGGTAGAGTCAGAGTGAATGAGAGCCTATTCAGCAGAGAGAAAGGAAGCACTGTTGCGCCGCATGATGCCCCCCCGAGAACGCGTTGGTGTCGGCGCTGGCAAGGGAGACTGGAATCACTGAGCAGACGCTGTATGCTTGGCGTCGACAGATGAAAGCGCAAGGAGTCCCGGTGCCGGGAGATGGAAAGAACCCCGAGGCCTGGTCCTCGGAAGACAAGTTTGCGGTGGTGCTGGAAACCGCGCCGCTCAATGAAGCGGAATTGGCCGAGTATTGCCGCCGCAAGGGTCTTTATGCGTAGCAGATCGCTGCCTGGCGAGAGGTCTGTCGATCGGCCAATGCCAACGCAGGTGAGCAGGCGCGAGAGCAACGGCTTCAGTCGAAAGGAGACAAGAAGCGCATCCAGCAGCTTGAGAAGGAATTACAGCGAAAGGAGAAGGCGCTGGCGGAAGCGGCCGCACTGCTCATCCTGAGAAAAAAAAGCCCAGACGATTTGGGGAGAAATAGAGGACGACTGATCAGCGTCCCAGATCGCCTGTTGTGTATATCGCTGATTCGAGAGGCAGAACACTCTGGCTGCCGACTGACGCAGGCTCGCGACGAGTTGGGTCTGAGCCTGCGCACCTTCCAGCGCTGGGTTCGGGATGGCGACGAGGTGGTCGCAGATGCTCGCACCACCACTGAGCGGCCAGCGCCAGCCAGCAAGCTAAGCGAGCCGGAACGCCAGCAGATTCTTGAGGTGGCCAACAGCGTGGAGTTTGCCAGTTTGCCGCCCAGCCAGATCGTACCGACGCTGGCGGACCGCGGCCGGTACGTGGCCTCGGAGTCGAGCTTTTATCGTGTCTTGCGTAGCACGTCGCGGCAGCATCACCGCGGTCGTGCACGCAAGCCGTCGGCCCGGGTGGTGACCAGCCATTGCGCCACCGGACCCAATCAGGTGTGGAGCTGGGACATTACCTGGAGTACGCCCAGCCAGCGTAGCCCGCCCGTTTGGGGGTGAAGCTGCTTGAGCATGTTTGGAATGCAGGACCCGGCGGAATTGAAATTGTGCAGTACCGGGGCATGCCCTTCCTCTGCTGCGAGAGGAAGTGAGCCGAAGCGGCGGTGACCTGCTGACACTGGCAGGGTGACGTAGTCCGTGGGAAACGGGGCTTGCGGCGAAGCGGTTACGCCAAGATGAGTCTCTAGGCTGAGCATGGGACGGTTGAGGAACACGAACCTGTTGAAACGCATCTGAGGGTTGAAATGTCACCCCTGCCCACACCGCTTGATGGGCATGACGCGAGCTGTTACCGGGCACATCCATGGCCCGGTGGCACGAATGCTACTTGGATATGTAAGCCGAGCAGCAAGGAGCCATGGGGAGCGCGCAGCTAGACCGTGGTGTTCGCGACGACTTGCGGCAAGCAAGGATAAAGACTGCGACAGGCAACCTCGCCCATGCGTTGAGTCCAGCATGTGAACTGGGGAAGGTTTGCACAGATGCCAAGGGAGTGTGCCCCCGATGATGTGCAAACTGGCGGAGCCTCCGTAGTAGTCCGAGGTCGGGAAAGCCGGCCACATGGCGAAGGGAGGCAGTTGAAGTGGTTTGTTTGGTTAATTAGCTGACTTTAGTGAGGTGAAGACCTTTGATAATCAGTGAAATGCAAAGCAAACTGGCGACATGGTCGACGGAGGACAAAGAGCGAAAGTTCGATCGACTCCTGAGACTGATTGCCAATAGGGATTGGCTGAGCGAAGCGGCTCGCATTACACTGGCCTCCAGTGGAGCCCGCACGCCGGGCGTGGACGGGGTCGACAAGTGCATGATGGAAGAGAATCTCCAGCATGAACTGGCGACGATACGCGACGAGTTGCTGACGGGCTCATATAGTCCGCTGCCTGCACGACGCGTGTACATACCGAAAGCGAACGGAAAACTCAGACCTCTCGGCATACCGAGCCTGCGGGATCGGATCGTGCAACGGGCAATGTTGATGGCGATGGAGCCGATATGGGAGAGCGATTTCCACCCGGCTTCATATGGCTTTAGGCCTGCCCGTAGCGTACATCACGCGATTCGCGCGGTGAAGCTCCAGCTACAAGACAGCGGTGAACAAAGTACTGCGGGACGTTGGGTTATCGAGGGCGACCTCGCCAGCTACTTTGATACGGTTCATCATCGGCTGCTTATGAAGGGGATTCGCAAGCGGATTGCCGATCAGCGCTTTCTTGCCCTGCTCTGGAAGTTCATCAAGGCAGGTTGTGTTGATCGCGAGCTGTTTCGTGCTGCAAGCGAAGGCGTTCCTCAGGGCGGTGTCATCTCGCCTCTCTTATCCAACATCATGTTGCATGAGTTCGATGCGTGGATGGAACGGAACTACCTGAACAAGAAAGTGCGGAAGGATCGGTGGGCGTGGAACTTCGCAATTCTTAAACAGCGACCCATTGCTGTTCGAGAAAGCCGGCAGTGGAAGCCAGCAGTGGCCTACTGTCGATACGCGGACGACTTTGTGATTGTGGTAAAGGGCACACGCGAACATGCCGAGGCAGTACGCGAAGCATGTCGTGGGTTCCTTGAAGGCGAGTTGAAACTCACGCTGAATATGGAGAAAACCCATATCACGCATGTGAACGACGGCTTTGTCTTCCTCGGCCACCGGATCATTCGCAAGCGTGGGCCACGCGGCAGCATGAGGCCTGTGACGACCATACCGTGGGAGAAGTATCGCGGCTTTGCCGGGAGGCTCGTCAAGCAACTGTCGGGCAACTACGGCATGAACCGGATGGACCTGATGGAAAGCCTGAATCGGCAGATCGTTGGCTGGGCTGCCTTCTATCAATACACCGACTACACAGCCACCATGTTCAAAAAGCTGGACCGATCTGTCTTCTGGAAGTTCGGGTACTGGCTTGCGCGCAAATATAGGCGGGGGTTCCGCTCGCTGATGCGCGACCATGTTCTGGCGCCAGCGCCGGGACAGGCGAAAACATGGGTGTTGGAGGGCCTGAATAGTCGGGGATGGTATGGAGCGGTGGCGCTTCGGCGTCTGGTTACCAGTCGCAAAGGTCGTTTTACCTGGCGCACCCTGATGGAAAATCCGTACATCCTGCGCGGTGAGACACGCCGTACCATCGAGTCGCGCTACCCCGATGTCGCCTTTGCTATGAGCAACACTTGAACGGAGAGCCGGATGCGTTGAGAGGCGCAAGTCCGGTTCGGAGAGGAGAGGCAGGGAAATAGTCCGACTACGCCCTGTCTCTTACTCTACTGCCAGCGGAAATCAAGGGCCAGTATTACTACTGGTACATGATACTGGACGTGTTCAGCCGCAAGATCGTCGGTCATGATGTGCATCGGGCGGAATCGGCGGAGTTGGCGGCGTTGCTCATGCGGCGAGCCAGTTTGGCCGAAGGTCTGGCAGGACTTCCTCTGGTTCTGCACTCGGATAACGGCGGTCCAATGAAGGGCGCGACGATGCTGGCCACCCTGGAAAACCTGGGGGTGGTCGCTTCGTTCAACCGGCCGCGCGTGAGCAATGACAACCCCTACGCGGAGTCGTTGTTCCGAACCTGCAAATATCGGCCGGACTACCCGCGCCAGGCGTTCGACAGCGTGGACGAGGCACGCGCATGGACGCAGCGATTCGTGCGCTGGTACAACCACGAGCACAAGCATAGTGGACTGAAATTCGTGACACCGGTGCAGCGCCACGGTGGCGTAGCCGCGGCGGTCCTGGCGCACCGTGAAGCGGTCTATGCTGAGGCTAAGGCCAGAACGCCCGAGCGTTGGTCCGGGCCGACGCGGAACTGGAGTTAACTGCGCGTCATGGACATCCTTGACGCCCTGCGCCTAGCCCCGAGTGCCGACTTATATCGCCTGTATCTGACCATCGGGGGGATGATCAACGATCCCAAGCGTATCCTCGAAGTCCGCAGGCACCTGCATATCGGCATGACTGTCGGCTACGTTGCGGACGACCTTACCCAGCCGATGCGCCAAGGGCGCATCCTTGAGTTGCGTCAGACCCAGGCTGTGGTCTAGGACATCGCCAGTGGCCGACACTGGAGCTTGCCCTAAGCCTCCGTGCTCGCCGAGCCCACTACCGCCGCACAGCAACCGCCGCACGCTTCACCGCCGCCGCCACCCCGGGCGCAGCGTGCGGACTTCCTCGTCGGCGATACTGTCAGCTTCACCGACCAGCACCTGCGCGAACGCATCGGCACCATCGTGCGCCTCAACCAGAAGACCGCCTCCATTCAGTGCGACCCGAACGAAGGTCACTGGCGTGTCTCCTTCGCGCTACTGCGCAAGGTCGTCGATCTCTGAGTATGCTTCGCCATTCGCACAATAAGAATGCCTAGACCCAAGTCCGACCAAGATCGTGAACACCGAATCACGATGGAGATAGTCGTCGACGCTTACAGTTCAGAGGAGCGGTCGATGGCATTGTATTACTACCTCGAGGAGCAACTCACTGTCCCGTTTGAAGCTGAGGTTCGCAAGCGATCGCCAACCTCGCTGCTCAACCCCGGCGACCGGGTTCAGGTGATCGCAATGGCGCCGGAGGACGTGTGCGAGTCTGAAGTCTTCGTGTGGATACGATGGGACAAGCGCAAGCTTGCTGTACCACTAGTGCAACTCGTGCCACTGGAGAGCGACGAGATGACGCAGCAGGCCCTTGCTGATTGGCAGTGCTGGCGGGACCGTGGCTATCAGTTCTGACATCAGATCGTCAGCCGTGATGCCATAGCATCCGACGCCCTCCACAATGCCAATGAACTGCCGGAGCAGTATTCCCAGGTCAACATGGGTTCTGCTGACGGATACCCCACTACCACCATTCTTCTGCTTGTTGACAAACGTGGGCGAGCCCGCCAGCTTCGTCCTGGCCGTACGAGCGAGGTCTGGTGGCCGGTGCCGCGCCTGTTTCTTCGGCAAACCGCCTTTCTACCACGACTGTCTACGCGCCCCGCGTCGACTCCCTCTCCATCCTTATCATGGCATCCCGAGGAAGACGTGTGCCGAATCTCGCCGTTTGCGCACGGGATGCCGCCGACCTTTGACGCAGCCAGATTTGTGCGGATTTACATCGCCATCGACACTGGTAGCCACTGGCACGCCGGCGCTGCGGCTACGCCAGGGCGGCGACGCAATTACCAGGTTTCCCGAGCTGGTCGGTCCTTCATCCTGATATGCCGGTAGAAATCCATCAATCAAAGCGTTGAAAACAAGGCTCGCCGGATCATGACACTGCTTGAGCCACCTGGGTTGCCTGAGCGGCCGCAAACACGCTGGCGAACTCACTGTCGAAACTCGCGCCCTCCTCCATCAGCCATTCGAAAAACGTCTTGACGACAGGGTCGTGCTGGCGTTCATTGCGTGTGATGATGAAGTAGCCGGGCGAGTCCAGCGTTAGGTTGCCAAACGGCGCCACAAGCTGGCCCGATGCAATGTCGTTCACCACAAGAGGCGAGTACCCCATGGCAACACCAATACCATCAATTGCTGCTTGAAGACAGAAATACAGGTGCTCGAGTTCCAGCGACTGCTCCGGCACCACCCGGCTGTGATGCGCCGCTGCGAGCCAGTCTTCCCACGCCGTGCGCCTTGCGGGGCAATGCAGGATGGTGTGGTGACTGAGGTCGGTAATGCTCCGCAAGGGCCGCTGCCTGAGCAGCGAGGGAGAACACACCGGAAACGAGCACTCCGAAAGCACGCGCATCTTGTTGAGCCCCACAACTTCATGCGGCTCGCGGCGGATTACCACATCGATGTTGGCAGGCAGCTTGCTCATGGGCTCCAGCCCGGTCGAAATCTGAACCTCGATGTTGGGATACCGCGCACGAAACTGCGCAAGGCGCGGAAACAGCCAGCGCATGGTGAATGTCGGCAGCGCATTCACCCGGATCACCTCGTGCGCGCTGATCCTGCGCGACGCAGAGGCAATCACCGAAATCGCTGGGCTGATGGAGTCCAGATACAGCCGCCCCTGATCGGTCAGCTCGACCGACTTACCCAGCCGGCGAAAGAGCTTCACGCCAAGCCACTCTTCCAGCGATTTGACCTGATGACTGACGGCGCCATGCGTGACCGACAGCTCGTCTGCCGCCTTCGAGAAACTGCGCAGCCGGCCCGCAGCTTCAAATGCGCGGATGGAATTCAGCGGGGGAAGTCGTTGCATACAGTGTTAGAACTCCTCACATGAGACGTCAGTTTAAATCAATTGTGCCCGCTTACAACCGATGTTTAAACTGAGAACGAGCCATTACCTCACATTCCATGGCGCGTTGATGTGAGGCTTTCTAAAATCAAGATGGAGAAAAAATGCTTTCAAGTAAGTTGATTCTAGATCTGAGCTGGGTGCTTGGCGGCCCGTTCGGCGGACAGTTGCTTGCGCAACTGGGCGCGGAAGTGATCAAGATCGAGACCCTCGACGGCGACTACGCACGCCAGATTCCTCCCGTAACAGACACCAGCGATTCTCCGTTCTTTCTCTCGGTGAATCGCGGAAAGCGCAGCGTGGCCATCGACCTGAAATCGCCGGAAGGCAAACAGGCATTCGATGATCTGGTGCGCAAAGCCGATGCCGTGATCTATGGCTTTGCGCCTTCCGTGCCAAAGCGGTTGGGTGTGGATTTCGAGACCCTGCGCCACATCAACCCGCGCATTGTGGTGGCGCAGATCGTGGGGCTGGACGACAAAGGCGAGTACGCCGATGCACCGGCTTTCGACCTGATGCTGCAGGCCATGTCGGGCGTGATGAGCATCACGGGTCAGGAAGGCGGCAAGCCATCCCGTGTGGGGTATCAGGTTGCGGATCTGGCGGGCGGCCTGTATCTGGCGTTGTCCACAACCGCTGCCATGGTGAAGGCATTGACCACCGGCGAAGGCGCGCACATCCAGATTTCCCTCTTCGACGCGCAGGTGGCCATGCTCACGTGGCAGGCGCAGAGCTGGCTCGGCGGCGGCCCGGCACCGCAGGCCACCGGCGCACGGCACGCCATGATTGCGCCGAGCGACATCTACCTTGCGGCAGACGGCAAATGGATTGCCCTTGCACCAACCGGCGAAGCATTCTGGCGGAAGCTGTGCGAAACCATCGGGCAGGCGGAACTCGCAGACGACGACCGCTTCAAGGACGGTGCCTCGCGCATCCGCAATGTGGGCGAACTCACGCAGGCGCTCAGCGCGGCCATTGCCACGCGCCCGTCCGCCGAATGGCTCAGCATTTTCAAGGCAGGCCGCGTGCCTGCAGCCGTGGTCATGAACGTGGACGAAGCGCTGCAGCACCCGTTGATCGAAGCCCGCCAGATGGTGGAAACGGTCAGCAAGCGGAAAGGCGACGCCACCGTGCGCATGCTCGGCAACCCGTTCAAGTATGCCGATATGCCCGAACTGGCCTACCCGCCCGCGCTAGGCGCAGACACGGAAGAGGCGCTCACGCGGATTGCCGGATACTCCAGCGCCCGCATTGCAGAGCTTTCACAAGCTGGCGTCATCCGCACCGCCACTGCCGCCACTGTCTCTACTACACAGGGAAATGCAGCATGACAGACGCACTCCACACAGGCGCATGGTGGGAAGCCGCTGCCGTGAAATTGCGCCAGACCGCGCGGCAGTTTGCACTGGATATCATCGCCCCGCTCTCTGCCCAGCCTTCGTCACAGCAGACATGGGCTGGCCCCGCATTGCGCCTCGCCTGCAAGCAGGGACTGGCCGGTATCGAGGTTTCCAAAGAATACGGCGGCCTAGTACAACATCCCGCAAATGGCTTTAATAATTATCGGGCTGCAGATATAGGTGCAGGAGCGTGACGACCACCTCGGCCATCTCGTCGAGCGAGCCTTCGCCTGGCAACGGTTCCCAACGCCCGC
>Ga0102589_1000638_pt1 | contig 63325 bp, 67 predicted proteins | sample AraplaMF_Col_mLB_FD_76858 | JGI IMG/M metagenome (GOLD analysis project Ga0102589, IMG submission 76858) | Arabidopsis root microbial communities from the University of North Carolina, USA - plate scrape MF_Col_mLB | ecosystem: Host-associated > Plants > Roots > Endosphere | place: USA...
TAGAATACATTCATTACTACAATTGTGTGCGAATTCAGGAAAAATTAAACTACCTACCCCCTAAAGAATATAAGGGACAGGTAGTTTAGGTGTTTTGATGTGTGTCCCATTTTCAGGGTTCACTTCAGAATTACATGGGGCTTTCATTTTTAGGGGGAAATAATATACTAATTTTATAACAATTTTGTTAATTAATAATAAAGCTGTTTAACCATTAATATTATGGTGGTAATGTGTTAAAATAGTTATTAGGAGTGAGTCTGGCAAATTAAACATGTGTAGTAATGAAAATAGAAAAAAGTTTGAAACGAGGAAATGATATGAGTAAAATCAAAAAGCACAAGCCCAATAAACTAAAGATCGTTTTACGAGTATTAGCGATTATTATAGGGGCGTTTATAACAGCATATGGACTAGAATCGGTATTAATTCCAAACAATGTATCAGATGGTGGTGTGACGGGTTTAAGTATCGTAAGCTCAGAACTATTTGGATTACCATTAGGAATTCTAATTGCAGTCATTAATATTCCTTTTGTTTGGTTAGGGTATAAGCAAATTGGTAAAAATTTCGCTATTTATTCGGTTATCGGTATTGCTTCACTAGCAATCGGTACGGTTCTTATGCACGACATACCAACTATTATTCACGGTGATACATTGTTAATTACCGTTGTTGGGGGGATTATCATCGGTTTTGGTATGGGGTTAGCATTGCGTAATGGTGGCGCATTAGATGGAATCGATATGTTAGCTGTATTACTTTCTCGAAAGTTACCTTTTGGGACAAGTGACCTCATCTTATTTTTAAACATGTTTGTCTTTATTGTTGTTTCAACGGTATTTGGTCTGCAAGGGGCTATCCTTTCAGCAATTGCTTACTTTATTGCTTCTAAAGTAATTCATATCGTTGAAGTAGGTTTAAGTGGTTCTAAAACATTTAAAATTATCACAAAGGAACCTGATTTAATGGTAGAAACAATTCGAGACCGCTTAGGTCGAAGTGCAACGTATAATGAAGTGTACGGCGGTTATTCAAAGGAACAATTTAAAGAAATTACTTGTGTTATTAACCGTTTAGAAGAAAGTAAAATAAAAGAAATCATTCATGAAATTGATGAAAGTGCCTTTGTTACGGTATATGACGTAGCAGAAGTGAAGGGCGGCAATTTCAAAAAACATGATATTCATTAATGATTTCGCAAAAAACACATTTTCGTTTTCTGCCTGTTAATGCGGGATGAAAAAATTATAATTATTTTATGAAAAGCACCGTTCAATAATAGATTGGACGGTGCTTTTTTGACGTTATATATGATTACAATCCTGTATGAATCATTTCTTTTTCTTGTTTTTGTTCCATATTTTTCAAAATATGAAGCGAAATAAAACCTGTAACCCCCATTGTGCCAAAAATCAGCCAAGGCGTATACATTCCTTGTAACTGTGATGTAAACCATGTTCCTGTGTAGTTTCCAATAATAAATCCAATAGCGAGTGAGAGCTGATAAGCCCCGAAATATGTGGCCGTATAGGATTCATTACTATAATTTGCAATTGTAATGTCAGCATTAGGTAATACAAGTGTTTCGCCAATTGTAAATAAAATGACACAGCCAAACAGCCAATAAGGATGTGGAAACAAAGGAATAAGTAAAAAGGAAAGCCCCATAAATAGCACACCGCATTTTACAATTGAAAGTGTATTGTATTTGTGAAATGTTTTTCGAAATACAATCATAAACAAAACGCCTGTAATTGCATTTACTGTAATGACAAGTCCACCTAACTTTACGCTATGACTGATATTGGTCATATAAAGCGGGAGCGCGACAGTAAGCTGAGTAAACATAATGTAAAAGAAAATCATGATAAATGAGAATAACAGAAAATGCTTATTTTCAAAAACGGCTTTTAATCCAGATAAGAGCTGTACATTTTCAGTAGAAACTTGGAAGTGGGATCTAAGAAGATAAAAAATGATAGCAAATAATAACATGAGAAATCCAGTAAGGATAAATGGATACAAAGGGTTCCATACGAGTAATAGGCTACCAGCAATTGGACCGATAATTGCGCCGCTGTTAAAAGCGAGGTTTAAGTATGTAAATAAATCTTTTCGGATGTTAGCTGGCTGTGAGCCGAATACAGCACGAGCAGCTGGTTCGTAAAATGCAGTTCCAAATCCAATCAGGGAGGCGGAAATTGAAATAGTATGAAACTCTGAAAATATTCCTAAACAAATAAAGCCAATGCCTCTTAATAGTAAACCAGATATCATCATAATCATGTAGCCTACTTTATCGGCGATGATACCAGAAAATAAAGGAATAACTCGTGAAGTAATCGTCATAATGGTTAAAATGGTTCCTACTTGTATGCCAGAAAAGTTTAAAAAACTCGATAAATAGATGGCGAGAAATGCATATACAGCAAAGTATCCAAACGCCATGAAAAATGATGAAATAAGTATAACGCGTATTGGTATAGAAAAGTTTTTCATAGAGACTCCTTTCAATAATGTAACCATTAAAAAGTTTTAATGGTTAACTGTTTTATACTATAATTATACATAAAGTCAGAAAAAAGTAAAATTTAGAAAGATGGTGAATGAATTTGAAACATGGTCAAGAGGCGCCAGGACAATTAGAAACCGTAAGGGACTTTTTAAATACATGGAGAATTCCGAATGATTCAAGAATGTGCGTAGACGGGCTTCATACTATAGATGATGTACTTCAATTTATGAGGATCCATTTTAATGAAGAATTATCTTTTGGTACAGTTGATGAACTGAAACGATTTCGAGATGAAATTCGTTTCGCAGTTGAGGGGAAAGGAGCACTACAACAGTGGTTTGAAAAATATCTATTTCGCGTGTGTGTGACAGAAAACATGGATTCTGTCACATATGAACCAATAGGAGAACGAAATATTTATACAACCATATTGCAAATTATTCTGATTGATATTGAGCAGGGAAAGTGGAAACGATTAAAGGCATGTCCAGATTGCCGCTGGGTCTTTTATGATCATTCTCGTAATGGAAGTAAGCGTTGGTGCGGAATGTATGCGGGGAGTAAAGAGGGGAGAGCTTGTGGTACAATCGCGAAAGTGAAAAATTATCGGGCGAAGAGAAAAGGAAGATCTAGCTATAATGCTTAAATATATAGACAGAAGTTAGCTAATGGGATTTCGTGCAAAGTAACGAGTACTAAGAAAGAAGAATTTGTATGAATGTACGGTGACTATAATAGAGGGGGGATTTGACAAATGGAACAAGCAAAAATGTTAGAGCTCAATAAAAAGTGCTGGGATATAGTAGCGCCTTACTTTTTTCAGGTAGATTCTTTGCCAAGGTACGGGCCGTATACTGCTTCTGAAGATGAAATTCATTTGTTTGATACGATAAAGCATAAAAAGGTTCTTGATATAGGGTGCGGCAGCGGACATTCTTTGGAGTACATGGCGAAGCATGGAGCAAAAGAATTATGGGGCGTTGATCTTTCTACAATACAAATTGATACAGCGAAGCAGACATTAATAGAGTGGAATCCACACTTGATATGTGCTGCGATGGAGGATGAAACAGATATTCCGAAAGAACATTTTGATATTGTATATTCCATTTATGCGCTAGGATGGACATCTGATTTACCAAAAACATTGCAGCTTATTTATTCTTATTTAAAAAAAGGAGGAAGCTTTGTTTTGAGTTGGGAGCATCCGATTTATTCAAACTTGAAGTATGGAACGCCTGAAATTGTTTTGGAATCTTCATATCATGAAGAGGTACCTATTACATTTGAAACATTTAAAGGGGAAGATGTACAAGCTGTATTATATAAAAGAAAATTGAGTACATACATAAATGAGCTTATTAAGGTAGGATTTACAATTGAAAAAATAGTTGAAGGTGAACCATCAAGTGATTTTGAGGAACAAGCAGTTGAACCGTCTGTGAAATATTATTCGTTATATAAAGCGAGAGCGTTACCAACAACTTTAATTGTGAAAGCAAGAAAATAAGCTATCGTATAAAAATGAAAGTGTAAATAATGTGTAATATTCATAGGGTGATAATTGGTAGGGGATTATCTCTAATATTCTGATATATTCAGGGTATGTTGAAGGATTGATAGACCTTGAAGAATACTCTCATGCCACTATTATTTTTTTAATGAATGATTTTAAGGAAGAGAACAACAAATCATGGATTAGAAAACCTAGTGAGTTAAATGATTTTGATGAAAAAAAGGCTGTTTTGCGCAATTCGATGTGAGAGAGAATACTCATGCTCCACATTGGATAAGTAAATTAATGAAGAATTACTTTTAATGTTAGGAAGGAAAAAGTAACAGAAAAAAGCTTTGCTGTAGTAGCAAAGCTTTTTTCATGTTTAGTTATACTGTACGTATAAATCATCTTATATGCGTAAGAATTTTACTTCATCTTTTCGGCTGGAAAATATGTTGAAAAAAATATTTGTGATGTAAACTATCCACAACTTTGTTTGCTTGATACGTACGTTGCTGCTCTAATCGCATACGCTGTTCCATCATTTTCATCTCATGATCTGATAAACGTAACATTGTACAAGTCTCCTTTGCTATAAATATAGGTTTCTAATGATATCGATACCACAAACTTTATAGCTAAGGAGGGATACTGTGTAACATAAGTAAAAAGCACCCTCTCTCTCCCATTACGCTTACGAGGTTAGCTGTCGGACTCGGGAAGTGAGAGTATCCCTACTTAAAAAAGATTCGCCCCAAGTAGCATCGGCTACATAGATGGTTCCCCCGATCCAAAAATTGGATTCAGCAAAAGGTTTTATAAAAAATAAAATAACATAACTCACAAATAAAGTCAAATTATTTAGGTTTTTCTGATTTTTCTAATTTCGTAAGAACGAGTCCGTCAGGTAAAACAATATCTGTTATTTCAATGAATCCGTGTTTTTTATATAAAGAAAGCGCAGGGATGTTTGCTTTCCCTGTTTGTACAATGTATTTACTTGTTTCAGAGCATATGCTAAATAAATGAAGGAGTAACTTTGTTGCGATTCCTCTATGAAAATAGTCAGGTGATATAACTAGACGATGGATATCAATAATTGTCCCTTCATTTACGAAAGAAATAAATCCTATTAGTTTATTTTCTAAGGTGTATCCATAAAATGTTTCGTTACAATTTTGGATATCTTCTACAGTATCGTATAAACGTGGGATTGCCGTGCTGTTTATGTACGTTGCTTCAATTTCATATGCAGGAATTTGAATTGCTAAAATAGCTGAAGCCACATCAAAAGAAGTGATAAGTAATTGATTAATCATGAATAAACCTCCCATTTTAACAGTTAGTAATCTATTACCTTAGTGATCTTAAAAGTATTTGTTACGCATTGCTATAGATGTATTAAATTGAACACGTAAAGAGGAGAGCTAAAGCAGAATGTGTCTGTTTTAGCTCTTTTTTTCATTTTCTAATTAATAATTCGTTTGCATATTCACGAGCCCAACGATCGGCTTCTAGTACAGCCTCTAAAGATGGGTTTATGATATTATGATGAGCTTCAAGTGTAGAATAAATTGTTTTTTCTATATCAAAGAATGAAATTTCATTTTGTAAATATAGCGCATTTGCAATTTCATTCGCGGCATTTAAGACTGCAGGTGCGGTTCCGCCAATCTTTCCAGATTCGTAGGCATAATGTAGACAAGGAAATTTCTTTAAATCTGGTTTTTCAAAATGTAAGCTACCGACTTCTAATAAATTTAACTTTTTATAAGAGGACGGTAATCTAGTTGGATAATGGAACGCATATTGAATAGGCATCCTCATGTCAGGAGCACCGAGCTGTGCCATCATAGATCCATCTATAAATTCAACTAAAGAATGAATAATACTTTCTTTATGAATTAAAACATCAATTTTTTCATAAGGAATATCAAATAACCAACGTGCTTCCATGACTTCGAAGCCTTTGTTCATTAATGTAGCGGAATCAATTGTTAGTTTTGCTCCCATCAACCAATTTGGGTGCTTTAAAGCATCTTTAGCTTGTAAAGTTTCCATCTCATTACGTGTTTTATCTCGAAATGCACCGCCGGAAGCTGTAACAATTAGTTTTTCGATTTCTTTGTTATTCTCACCATTTAAACATTGAAAAATAGCAGAGTGTTCACTATCTACGGGGATTAAACGGCAGTTATTTTGTTTAGCTAACTCTGTCACGATATGCCCAGCTGCAACTAATGTTTCTTTGTTAGCAATGGCAATATCTTTTTTTGCTTTTAATGCTTCAATAGTTGGAAGCAGTCCAGAGACACCGACAACGGAAGTTAATACAAGATTAGAATCAGGATGAGTTGCAACTTCAATTAATCCGTCTTCTCCATAAGTAATTTTCGTATCAGCAGAAATTCGTTTGCGAAGTGTATCTGCTAATTCTTTTGTACCCACGCTAACAATACGAGGATGGAATGTATGTATTTGTTTCTCAAGAATATCAATATTGTGATTTGCTGTTAAACCAATAATTTTAAAGTGTTCAGGATGTGCAGCGACTACATCTAATGCAGACGTACCAATTGAACCAGTTGAACCAAGAATCGAAATATATTTTACCATGATAATTCCTCCAAAGTTGTAGAATCATTTTCCGCAAACCTATATATAATTAGATAAAAAAAGTGAAAGTCCTGCTGCGTAAAACAGAATATTTATGTTTATCAGAAAAATAAATGTAGTGAAATGTAAAAAATAAACAAAAACAATGATAGAGAAGAGTACATATTTAGAACTTCACAGAGAGCCGATATTTGGTGGAAATCAGTAAGGGATGAATATGTAATGGACTCTGGAGCTTCTGGCTGAAATAAGTAAGCTAGGGCGATTCGCTTCACGTTAAAGAAGCATCAAGTGAGCTATAATTGTAGCTAATAAAGGTGGTACCGCGGGAGCCCCTCGTCCTTTTCTAGGACGAGGGGCTCTTTTCATTTTGGAAAGGAGGAGTCAGAATGTGAAGAAATAATGTTAACAGGAATTAAGCCAACTGGTTACCTGCATTTAGGAACGTCTTTTGGCAACTATTTACTTGTTTTTATTGCAAATGATTGTTGAAATTGCTCAATAATCATTTTTGGTACAGTGCCTATATTATGTGGTAGTGTATGCAATGGAAAGAAACGCAATTCTTTTGACTCGTTAGGAGCACATTGTAAATCACCTTCATAATTTCGGCAAAGATAAACAACCATGACACCATATACTTGATCGCCGTTTGGATATGTTTGAAATAATTCAGGTCCCGAAAAAGTATGAAAGAGTTCTAAATCTTTTATAATAAGTCCGGTTTCCTCATACACTTCTCTTTTGGCAGCTTCTTCTAATGTTTCTCCATATTCAAGAGTTCCACCAACAATGCCCCACATCTTAAAATCGGTGCGAAGTTGAAGCAAGATTTCATGTTGTTCATTTAAAATCATAACGTGTGAACCAGTTATGATAAGCGGATGATTCCCTACGAGTTTTCGCATGTCTTCAATGTATCCCATTTTTTTAAATTTAGATTTTTTGCGAATTGTAAATACGTTTCATATTCTGTAAAGCCAAGTTTTTTCAAAATAGGTGCAGAATGTTCTCTTCTTGCTTGGTATGTAGCAAGTAATCGTTTTGATTTGACAATCCTAATGATGAGATTTGATGGCTTTTGTATAGATTGCATGTACATTATGTATGCTCCTGTATCATTAACAATATTTCGGTAATTCCCTCAACATTTTTTCGGCTTGATTGGCTACAGAAGTAAGGTTCGAATCTATTTTTGTTCTGAAAAACAAGGTGCGTAAAAAAGTTTTTATATTTGCACATAATATGAAGTATTCATGACAAGAAAGTCTGACTTTGAATTGTGGTAACCGTTTTATTTTTTTATAGATAATCGAAAAAAGTTGATCTCTTGGAAAGTCATAATAAAGCATAGATAGGAGGGGAGTTACAATTCTTTCATCTTCATTATTATGATATACAGTAGAATAAATGAAAATTTTATTTAATATACAATGAGCAATCTCTTCATAGCAAGAACAGGTAATATGTGAACTGTGTACGAGTTCGTTAAAGGCATCAGATGCATGGGCAATGCTATGAGCCCAGCCTTTATCTTGTACACATCCACGGTAATCTATTTCGAGATTCATATACGTAATGAGCTTTTCTTTTACTTCTTGCACTGTTTCTTGTAATAAAAATGAATGAGAATTATCGAACTGTATAATTAAACCAATTAATAAAGTGGTATAAGAACGTGTGAAAACTCCATCTGTATTTGGAGAGGTAATGTCTTTGTATAAGTAATCGTTACTTAGACAGGTTGTTAATAAAGTCTCCAATTGATCATGGGATAGGAATTCATTTTGAATAAAATGTGCAAAACATTTATATATTAATTGATCACGGACGTAGCTATCAGTGGTTCCGATGTTTTGAATCATATGGGAACTTAACTCATCAAGGTCGATACTCTGCATCTGTATATAGTCATTTAGCTGAATGAGTTCCAACTGTTGTTGCAGTGTAATGATATCCAAAGCTGTTCCTCCTCTATGCTTTCGTAATGCATCGTTTCCTAGTATTCTATATATTCGAAGACAATCCTGCTCGTGCAAGGATAAAGAATAACTTCTCCCGAAGTAGTTAATAAGGAGGGAGTTTATTATGCTAAAACAAAAACTGGAACATATGGTTGCGCTATACCCAGTCGTATTATTTGATGGGTGGCATATTAAAAATGTATCGGAGCGGAGTGAAGGAGAGAAATGGGAAACACTTTGGTTTCAAGTTTTTACACCAACAGGAGTGTTTCGCGTAAAAGAATTTTTTCTTGATATAATGGAGCCGACATTTCCGGATAGTTGTATGTATCAAGCACAAGGTGAATGTTTTCAGTATAATGCTCTCGTATATTGGAGAGGTGTGAATTATAAAGGTAAAGTTAGTTATGTCATTTCTAAATGGAAAACGCAGATTGAAATTTCAATTGATGAAGGCTTTATAGAGCAACAAGAAATGGAAAAGTTCTTGGAAGGTTTACAACCATTAGAATTAGAGAAAGCAAAAAAACAAGTAAATAAACCATTTCACCAATTAAGTTTTCAGGCAAGAGCACAAATTTGTGGTGAAATAAGTAGATGTAGTAAGTGGCATTTACCAAATGAAGTGCAATTTGACTCTTTACCAATTACAACCCCAGATGAATGGGAACTCGAATCAGTTGGTTTTGGGGATGATGAAATACAATATGTATACTGGGATGTAAAGGAACAACTATATGCTCTTTGGGCGTGTCGTCATTCACAGCACAATTATTATCCAGTATTGTCGTGGATTCAAAATTATAGCCGAATGAAAATGATCAATGGATTAGAATTCTACTCCCATCCTCAGCGTGGTACAGTTGTATATCAAAATTTAGGTGACGAGCAGATTGCATACGTATTTCGTGGTATTCCATCTACAACACTCATAAAAGTAAAAGAAATCTTTTCTTAATCTTAAAGAAAGGCAAGGGAATGTCATAAATATAGTCAGAACAGAGCTATTATATTTGCAATACAATATAATATAATAGATTATTACTTCATATAACGGATTATATAAAGAAAGAATTGGTGACAATATGGAACAACAAAAAGATTGGTTACAAGCAAGTGTAGAACGGAATCTAGAGAATACCTTACATATTGAATGGGAAGATGGAGTAGGAGAAGTGACTATTTATTGGAGTACTTCATCAGAACATATTGAGGAAAATGGACAATTGTTATTGCATGTCACTGGAGCAGCTTCATGTACAATAGCAGATCCGAGTCCAAACATGCGCCCGTATTTCCGGTTAGTAGCAAGTAATGGACAAACAGTTACCGTAGCTGAGCGCCGTTTACCATTACAAGGAGCGTTTAATTTCCGTGATTTAGGTGGCTATGATACAAGTGACGGTCGCAAAGTAAAGTGGGGGAAATTATATCGTTCCGAAGAATTAGCAGGGTTAACAGAATCGGATATTGCTTATTTACAACAGTCTAGTTTAAAACTAATCTGTGATTATCGAACAGATTTTGAAGTGACGCATAAACCAAATCCGAGCATTGCTGGTGTTCGTCAAGTTTGTTTACCGGTCATGCAAGATATAGCAAAAGATTTAAATATTAATGAATTTTTCCAAGTGGGAGATTTATCAATGCTTGGAAAACCAGGTGAATATTTAGTGAAAATGAATAAGGGCTTTGTAGAAGGTAATGAAGCATTTATTGGTTTTCTACAGCTTGCTCAAGATCAAGAAAATTTACCACTAGTTAACCATTGTACTGCTGGGAAAGATCGAACTGGATTTGGTTCGGCACTATTATTACTTCTTCTTGGTGTCTCAGAAGAAACGGTAATGCAAGACTATTTATTAAGTAATGGATTCCGTGAAAAGTTAAATCAAAAAATGATGGAATTTTTAGGCGCGAAGCTACAAAATGAGGAAAGTAAAGAAATATTAGGAGCTATGTTTGAAGCTCGTGCTGATTATTTACAGGCAGCAATTGATGAGATTGCGCGTAAGTTTGGCAGTGTTGAAATGTATGCTGAAAAAGGACTTGGTTTTTCAAAAGAACAATTAGAAAATATGAAAACATTGTTACTAGAAGAGAAGTAAACTGTAATTAGTTTTGGTAGGAAATCCTGTTACATCAGCTTTAAAAGGTCATCAAAATAGGCCTAGTGACAGGGTTGCTGTCATAGAGTGTAAAGTAGTGGATTATTCCAGCAACCATACTTTTGTCACCGCTTTTTCAGTGTATTAGTGAAAATGCCTTCTGATGCTTTAGAAACAACCCGAATATCAGAGATGATCATTTTAACGGTTTCTTCTACTGACATGGTTTCGGAAATGATTTTCTCGTTTGGTGAGTCTAGAAAGTCCTTATCAGTGTACCAAGCTGTTAGTTCAGCTTCGCCAAAATCATCAGCGTTGGGTTTGGTTTTATGCCGAGTTATTGTTTCTTTGAGAGAAATGTCATAGTAATAGATATAACTTTCTTCAAATGTATCAATTAGTTCTGTAAGCATAGTTTTGTACTTATGAGTGCTTAGAATACCTTCTACAATTACATAGTTCACTTTACCGATACCGTACAGTGCGGTTTGTTTGATGAGTTCAACAGACAAGTTCCCGACAGTATCTTTCACACGAAGCATATCTCTGCGAACTACATCTTGTGGAACTAATAAAGTGCCTTCTAGGAGTAATTGTAGTTGCCGGGCTACTGTGCTTTTTCCTGAACCTGAGTTTCCACGAATAATTACTAACGTTGTTTTCATACGAACCTCCTTAAAACGAATAGTTAAGTAAATTTTAACACTTTATCCGAAAGAATTCTCCTTCCTCAAGCGTGTGAAGGGCGATAGCAAAGCGGTAGGTGGGAGAGGGATTTCGGTTCGGCGTTAGCCGAAAAGTACTTGCTATTATTTTTATTTTCACTCTGATATAATCAGTCTTATAAAGCATAAAGGTTGGTATATAAATGGAGTTAGATAGTAATAATTATTCAGTATTCTCGCTTTATTATCATCTTATATTAGTTGTGAAATATAGAAGAAATGTATTTGATGATGATATGTCTAACTATGCAAAAGATATGTTTATCAGGATTTCAGAACGCTATAACATAACTTTAGTTGAGTGGAATCATGACAATGACCATGTTCATATTTTATTCAAATCGCATCCAAATACAGAAATTACAAAGTTCATCAATGCGTATAAAAATGCCAGTTCTCGACTAATCAAGAGAGACTTTCCACAAGTGAAAAAGAAACTTTGGAAAGAGATGTTTTGGTCAAGAAGTTTTTGCTTACTCACTACTGGGGATTCACCAATAGAAGTAGTAAAGAAGTATATCGAAAAGCAAGGGGAAAAGTGAGGTGAAATGATATGACAATACATAATAAAGCGTACAAATTTCGTTTGTATCCAACAGAACAACAAGCACATCTTATACGTAAAACTTTTGGATGTGTGCGATTTGTATACAATAAGATGTTGGCTGAACGAAAAGAAGTGTATGAGGAGCACAAAGGGAATAAAGAAGAACTAAAGAAACAAAAATTCCCTACTCCTGCAAAGTACAAGGGGGAGTTTGAATGGTTGAAAGAAGTGGATTCATTAGCATTAGCGAATGCTCAATTAAACTTGCAAACTGCTTATAAAAATTTCTTTAGTGGTCAAAATGGCTTCCCCACGTTCAAAAGTAAAAAGGATAGAAAATCTTATACAACGAATATGGTTAACGGAAATCTTATGTTGCTTAATGGTCATATCAAATTACCGAAGTTGAAGCTTGTAAAGATGAAACAACATAGAGAAATCCCCCCAGACCATGTGATTAAATCTTGCACGGTTTCCATGACATCCACTGGAAAATACTATGTGTCTATCTTGACTGAGTATGAAAAAGAAATCGTGCCAAAAGAAGTGATAACTGTTATTGGGTTAGACTTTTCTATGTCAGAATTATATGTTAGTAGTGAGAATGAGAAAGCCAATTATCCTCGCTTCTACCGTCAAGTATTAGAAAAATTAGCAAAGGCACAACGAGTATTGTCAAGGCGTACAAAAGGCTCAGAGCGTTGGAATAGGCAACGTATTCTTGTAGCTAGATTACATGAAAAGGTAGCAAATCAACGTAAGAACTTCCTTCATCATAAATCAAAAGAATTAGTTAACAACTTTGATGTTGTAGCAATTGAAGACTTGAACATGAAAGGAATGTCACGAGCACTTAGCTTTGGAAAAAGTGTTACTGATAATGGGTGGGGGATGTTCACGATTTTTTTAGCCTATAAGTTACAAGAACAGGGGAAACAGCTTGTGAAAATTAATAAATGGTTTCCTTCTACAAAGACATGTAGTAGTTGTGGAAACGTAAAGGATGTAGCACTATCTGAACGAGTGTATGTTTGTGATTGTGGTGCGTCAATAGATAGAGATTATAATTCTGCAATCAATATCAAAAATGAAGCTGAACGTTTGTTAGCATTACCATAAATCGTATTAAAGAACCTATGGAACATGGGAGATAGCTCGCGGTCTTACGACTAATTCGTTAGCTAATAAAAGTAACGACTAAACGAGAAGCCCCCACTTCAAACAGCTCGTAAGAGCGTTAAGTGGCGGGTAGTTCACCAGGCCTAGTCACAGGATATCTACTTTTAGTCTGTTAGATAACTTAAAAAATTGTAAAAATAACATACAGAAGCTTTAATAACGTATTATCAAAAAAATTATCTGCTTAAAATTGAAAAAATAGAGGGGCAGACATCTTATTAACCTCTGTCGTTGTTTCTCTTTTTGTATAACTATTTTTAAGATTCGAATGAAACTAGAGAAGAGAGAGCTGCCTTCTACACAGACCAAAATAAACAAAAACAGCAAGCCAATTCACTTTCCATGATGAATGGCAAGGGATTGCTCACATGATCAAATGCGTATATTTGAACGTTTTTTCAGAACGGATCCATCAAGAAGTTCACAATCCGAAGGGTCTGAACTCGAAATAGTGATGCAAAATCGCTAACTGAAATACATAAGGGAGAAATTGGTGTTCGGGATCTTACGGATGTGAATTTCGGTTTACGCTTCCCGTTACATCAGAAAAAAAGAACTGATTGAAAGACTTTTGTAATAGTTTTGATATAGAAATGATAGACCTTCTTGTTAACATACATACAAGCACTATGTTACAGGAGGGTTTTTATTTTATGAAAACAAAACATGTATTGTTTATTGGAGGAATAATAATAGTTGGGGGATTTTTATGGTTTTTATTCCGTCCTGAAAAATTATTTATTGATAAGCAAATTAACGAAGTATTTCCACAAACAGAAATAAAATCAAAAGAAGATCAACAACAACGTGTAATAAGCAAAGGGCAGTTTCAGAATGGTGTTCATAAAACGAATGGAATAGCAACAATTTATCAACTACCAGATGGAAAGCGTGTTCTAAGACTGACTGATTTTGAAACTTCTAATGGTCCAGATGTTCGAGTGGTATTGGTTCCTACGAAAAGTTTAAAGAATAATGAAGATGTTAAAAACTATCAGTATATTGAATTAGGTAATTTAAAGGGGAATAAAGGATCTCAAAACTATGAAATTCCTGAAGGTTTAGATATCGATGCATATGGTTTAGTTTCTATATGGTGTAAGAGATTTAATGAAAATTTTGGTATGGCTCATTTTGAGAAGCAAAAAGAGATATAGGATGATATTAATATAAATATAGCCTACAAGGAAATGTATAAGAGTATGTTAATGATGTTGTAAACTGTAGGAATAGTTATTGCTAAAGTACCGTATTTAGAATCAAGGTTTATAGAACATTTGTAATCAAACTTTATTCTAAAATATGTAGCTTGAAATTCAGTGAAATCAAATAATTTTTTGCTATTGGAGGAATTTCCTAATGGTTGATAATATTCCACAACTGATTCAAGAGCATAAACAATTTTTTCATAATGATTATACAAGAAGTCTTCAATTTCGTCTTGAACAATTAGAAAAATTAAAAAAATCTATTCAAAAATATGAAAATGAAGTGCTGAGTGCATTATATCAGGATTTACACAAAAGCGAGTTTGAAGCGTATGCTGCAGAAATTGGTTTTGCCTTTAACAGTATCAATTTTATAATGAAATATCTAAAACGGTGGATGAAGCCTCAAAAAGTAAAAACACCTATGCATTTTTTACCTTCCAAAAGCTACATAATAAAAGAGCCATATGGTACAGTGCTAATTATTGGACCTTTTAATTATCCATTTCAATCATTAATTGAACCTCTTATCGGGGCAATTGCGGGAGGGAATTGTGTAGTTCTCAAACCTTCAGAAAATGCTCCAAACGTTGCAGCTGTAATTAACAAAATAATAGGTGAAACGTTTGATAAGCGATATATTCGTGTAATTGAAGGAGATAGAGAAACAACTTCTTTATTAATTCATGCACCATTTGACTATATTTTTTTTACTGGTAGCGTTCAAGTCGGAAAAATTGTTATGGAAGCTGCGGCGAAAAATCTTGTACCAGTAACATTAGAACTTGGTGGAAAAGCACCAGCTATTGTCGATGAAACAGCTAACCTGGATATAGCAGCCAAACGTATTATCTGGGGGAAATTCATAAATGCTGGGCAATCTTGTATTGCACCTGATTATGTTATTGTACACAAATCTGTCAAGGGAAAACTGATTTCGAAAATGAAAGAAATCATCACAAGCTTTTATGGATCAGATGTATTAAAAAGCAATGATTACGGTCGAATTATTAATGAGAGACAATTCGATAGACTTATTTCTATATTAGAACAAGACCGAAATTATATAGTATTTGGTGGAAATTCATCTAGAAGTCATTTATATATTGAACCAACAATTCTTGAAGTGAATTCATGGGATGCTGCAGCTATGAAAGAAGAAATTTTCGGACCGATTTTACCAATTATGGATTACAATGATTTAGATGAAGTCATTCATATGGTTAACAACCAACCAAAACCGTTAGCTTTGTATGTGTTTACTGAAAATAAAAATGTTGAAAAACAGGTATTAGGGCGAATCTCTTTTGGAGGAGGGTGCGTCAACGATACAATGTCACATATGGCCAATCTCCACTTACCTTTTGGTGGAGTAGGAAATGCAGGATTCGGTGCCTATCATGGGAAACATAGTTTTGATGCTTTTACTCATCATAAAAGCATTTTAAAGAAAAGTTCAAGGGTAGAGTTAGGATTGGTATTTCCGCCCTATAGGAACAAAATTGAAATTTTGCGAAAGATTTTTAAGTAATACGCTCCGTTAAACATTACTGTTGATAGTAAAGAAGAAATCATAAAGGGAATCCAGGAGAATGGATTCCCTTTATCTTGTCAACCTAATCCATTGTATTTATGAGTGTATTGTACAAATAAAGAATCTAACGTAAGAACAAGTAGGTAAATGTAAAAAAAGAGTGAGAAATATATTAAAGTTCAGAAAAATGATAATATTTACAAGTTATAGACAGTAAAAATATCGTAAAATGGTTGCAAGAGGAAGGGAGGGAGAAACGTATGATTAAGTGGATGCTAATTATGTTAATGATAGTTGCAGTAATAGTTGTTGGAACGATAGTGGTTGGAAAAAATGGGGATGAAAATTATGGTAAATCAACGAAAGGAAATATTACGAGACTTACAATGATTTACCTTTTGTTAGCAGTTGTTTTAATTGTTGGTCTAGGTTTATATATATATTTTAATGGATAAAGAATATGAAACACTGATATAAAACTTTCCTTTTAGGTGGAGAGAACATCTGTGGTCAGTGTTTCTTATACTCTTATCCCCTTATGCTATGTGTGCCCAAATGGAAGAAACGAGTGGGGATTCTTTTCTTATTTTCATAGCCGTAGTTTACATATTGAAAAATCAAAGTGAATATGTATATTTACTATAGAAATAATAGTGAACTGATTTTTCTGAATACACCGATAAATTATAAAGGTATTTCATGGAGGTTTATGTGATTCTGAAAAATACAAAATCTTAAAATGTAAGTATGCTATAATAGAGATATAGTTTATTGGTAAATGAGGAAAGGATTGGATGAAATGATTGAAATTGTAAATGTATCAAAAAGTTACAATGGTTCTTCCTATGCTGTGAAAGATTTAAGTTTAACAGTACCGAGTGGAGAAATTTTTGGATTTTTAGGGCCGAATGGTGCTGGAAAATCAACAACAATTAAGATGGTAACAGGTATTCATGCAATAGATAAAGGAACAATTTTGGTCAACGGAAAAGATGTGACAAAAGAGCCTATGGAGGCAAAGCGAACATTTGGCTATGTTCCGGATAGTCCAGATATGTTTCTGCGATTAAAAGGGATAGAATATTTAAACTTTATGGCTGATATGTATGAGGTGCCAAATGCAATTAGGCAGGAAAAAATTCAATTTTTAGCAGAGAGATTCGATCTTTATAATGCTTTGTCAGATCAAATTCAAAGTTATTCACACGGAATGAGACAGAAGATTATTATTATTGGTGTACTTCTGCATGATCCGGATGTATGGATTTTAGATGAGCCAATGACAGGGCTTGATCCAAAATCAGCGTTTATTTTAAAACAGATGATGAGGGAGCATGCAGATAAAGGGAAAACAGTGTTTTTCTCAACACACGTGCTAGAAGTAGCCGAGAAATTATGTGATCGAGTAGCGATTATTAATAAGGGGAATTTGCAGTTCCAAGGTAATTTAGATGAAATGAGAGATCATTTTAAATCCAATGAATCACTTGAGAAAATGTTCTTGGAGATGACTGGAAATGAATAAAATTTGGACATTAACAAAAGTATTATTGAAATTAAATTATGCAGATGTCATAACGGATAAAAAGAAACGGTTGGCGTATGCATTTTCATTTTTAGCATTATTATTCGCTGGCTTTATATTTATCGGCCCACTTACATATGGGATGTATGTAGGAATGAAATCAATCGGACAAGAAACATCGATAATTGGAATGGGATTAGCTGTTGCGAGCATATGGGTATTTGTAATTAGTATTACGAACATTTTAACGGTATTTTATTATAATAATGATGTTGAAACTTTACTACCTTTACCACTACAACCATCACAAATCATTACGGCTAAATTTATTACTGTATTAATTACACAATATATAATGGGATCTTTCATTTTATTTCCAATCTTTATTGTATATGGTTTGCAAATTGGTGCGCTTATTACATATTACTTATATGCACTATTAATTTACATATTTTTCCCTATTATTCCGTTAGTACTCGCATCACTCTTAATGACGGTTATTATGCGTTATACAAATATAGCTAAGAATAAAGATCGTAGCAATATGTTCATTGGGCTGTTAACTCTATTATTTATTGTAGGCATTAACGTGTTTATGCAATGGAGAAACAGAAGTGCAGTATCAGGAGATGCGCTTGCAAATTACTTTGCTGATCATCAATCTTCCTTACTGGTTCAGATGACAAATTATTTTCCAACTACATACTTTGGTGCAATGGGGTTAATAGAGAATGCTTCTTGGAAAGGGATTATATACGTTGTGATTTTTGCAGCGATTTCTTTAGCGTTTTTCGGATTGTTTTTCTATGTTGCACAGCGTACGTATTTAAAAGGAGTTATCGGACTTTCAACGAGTACCGCAAAAAAAGAGGCCATCTCGGCAGAAAACTTAAAAAAATCAACTGTACAAAGCTCACACATAAAAGCTTATGTTAAAAAAGAGTTTAAAATTTTATTCCGTACACCACAATTTTTTATAAATTGTATTGTGCAAACTTTTGTTATGCCAATTATGCTATTCTTTATAATTTTCGTACAGGAGGGGAGCTTAAAATGGTTAACTAAGTTTATAGAAGAACCAACATGGTCTGGGCTAGCTCTTGGCATAGGTTTCTGTGCAGGTTTATTCTTAATGGGAAGTAATGTTATTGCAACAACATCTTTTTCTAGGGATGGGAGTTCGTGGTTTGTCAATCGTTATTTACCAGTAAAGGCATCAGATATATTTTTTGCAAAAGTTTTTACAGCATGGCTTATAAATGTAACAATTTTAGCTGTGTTTGGTCTTATCATGACAATTGTTGCCGGTGTTTCACCACTCTTTATGTTGTTATGGTTTTTACTAAGTGCAAATGGTCTTTGGTTAACGAATTTAATCGGTACACGTTGGGACGCTCAAACGGCGGATATACATTGGGATTCAGAGCAGAAGTTATTTAAAAGCAGGTATACAACTCTATGGAATTTCCTTGCAAATATCGCGATGGATCTAGTAATCGTAGGTGGGGTTGTTGGATTATACTACTTCTTTGGAATCGGTATATGGGGCATGTTTAGTATTCTATTGATTGCGTTTATTATTATAAATGTAATAGTAACACGTAGTTTACAGTTAGGAGCAGAACGTATTCTAGCAAATATTAAATAAAAAAATGATAAATCCTCTGTATTCATACAGGGGATTTATTTGTCAGAAATGCTATTTATGTTTTGAAATTATGAGAAGGCAAAATAGGGGGAGAAACAAGTGACGAAAATAGCAATTGTTACAGGAGCGACACGTTTAAATGGAATTGGAGCAGCGATTTGCACAGCACTTGCGCAAAAAGGTATCGATATATTTTTCACGTACTGGCCTAGGTATGATAAGGCAATGCCATGGAGCATGAATGATGAAGAACCATTTTTATTGAAAAGAGAAGTTGAAAATTATGGCGTTCGATGTGAAATGGCTGAGGTGAATTTAGCGCAGTCTTATGCCCCTAACCGTTTATTATATATGGTATCAGAACGATTAGGAGAGCCGTCTATTTTGATTAACAATGCTGCATATTCTACGGATACAAATGTTGAAGAGTTAGATGTAGAACAATTAGACAGACATTATACAGTAAATGTACGCGCTACGATGCTATTAAGTTCATTATTTATTAAAAATTATACGGTTGAAACGAGTGGAAATATTGTCAATCTTACATCTGGACAATCGCTAGGGCCCATGCCGAATGAGCTTGCTTATATAGCAACGAAAGGAGCGATTGAAGCTTTTACTACCTCAGTAGCACCAGTTGCGATGAAAAAGGGGATTACTGTGAATGCTGTTGATCCAGGACCGACCAATACAGGGTGGATGACTGAAGAAGTGCAAGCATATTTAGTAAACAAATTTCCGGCAGGTAGAATAGGGGAGCCAGTAGATGTAGCACGTTTAATAGCATTTTTAGTAAGTGAAGAAGCAAAATGGGTGACAGGACAAGTAATTCATTCGAATGGTGGGTTTTATTAATAAGAGAAGGTAGGTCGTTTTGGAATGTAGTTACTTTTATTGTATGTATCCGAAATATATATTCGAAAGTTATGGCTGATCAATATATCGAGGATTAATTTAAAAATAAAAACGATACTAAGAGATTTAGTATCGTTTTTTTAAATATCGTTTATAAGTAGGTGCCAAATGTTCTTATCTATTTGTAAATAACCCATGAGATAATCGCCTTACATGCTACATATAGTAACTCATTTTTTTATGAAGGTAATTATGAGGGATCTTATGCGGAAAATAAGGGGGTTTTTGTAAGACTAGAGGCACCAAACAGGACATAAAAATAGGATTACATAAAATTATCTTAAAATAATTAAAGAGCAAAATGGACAAACTCAAGTAGGTATGAATTTATCCATTTTAATTGCTATTGATAATGAGACATTATGTAAACCAAATGTAAATATGGTTTACAACTATTTATAGATATGTGTACTTGGCTAACTATATCTTAATCGGTTTCCTTTAAACTTAGTTTTTACTCTTTGGTTGGACTGGATAATTCAACAGATTTTTGAGTGCAACGTTTCATAGCTGAGATGATGGCCGTTCTTAAGCCTTTTTCCTCTAATGTTGCTACAGCTTCTATTGTCGTTCCACCTGGAGAACAAACCATATCTTTCAATGTGCCTGGATGTATTCCTGTCTCCAGTACCATTTTTGCAGAACCTAATACAGCTTGTGCTGCAAATTTATATGCTTGAGCTCTTGGCATACCATCTAGTACAGCAGCATCCGCCATGGCTTCTATAAACATATACACATATGCTGGAGAAGAGCCACTTACAGATGTTACAACATCCATTAATTTTTCATTTACTATCTCTGTTTGACCAAAACTATTAAATATATCTAGTATATCTTCTAAATCTTTTTCTGTAACCATTTCATTAGAACATAACGCAGACATGCCTTCTCCAACAAGGGCTGGTGTATTAGGCATTACTCTAACAACCTTTAACTTTCTGCCAAAAGCATCCTCAGTACTCTTAATACTTTTTCCTGCAGCAATAGTTACGATTATTACATCGTTTTTTATCTGCTCTTTTATTTGGTTAATTACTGATGAGTATAGGTCTGGTTTGATTGATAAAATTAAAATATCAGCATTGTTAGCTACTTCATTGTTGTCAGTAGTTGTAGTTATGCCATATTTATCACTAGTATTTTTTAAATTAATGACATTTAAATCTGAACAAATTATTTTATCTGAAGAAACTATATTTTTGTTAATCATGCCACCTATCATAGCGATACCCATGTTTCCGCATCCAATGAATCCTATTTGTTTGTTCATAATAATTCGCTCTTGCTCCTTTTATTATAAATTTTATTGGTTTAAAAATATTATTCTGAAAAAATAATGATATTCTGTGTAGAAGAAATAAACCGTATAAACTATATCGAGATTAGTATAAAAACACATTTTAAGAGAGTACACTATTTTTTGCAATACAAAAATATATAGAAATCACTCTTATTCTGTACTAAACAAGTACATTCTCTATAACTTAAATTTTTTGTTATAAACTACTCCAAAACATTTTAAATCATTTTGGAGAATAGGGACGTATCGCTATCTATATGTTTAGACACGAATTACTCCTTTTGGTGTACGCTAAGAGATGTATGTTTAGAAAACTTTATGTTTATGAACAAGAGATAAAGTATAGTTATATCAACATTTTCTAGATATTGTGATGTTAATACAGTATGTACATAATTCAATGCTTAAAACTTGTTGCCTTCTTAATTTTCTAAAATATCTCTTGACACAAAAATACATTATATCGCATAATGTATAAAAAATTAAATTGAAAATCGTTGAAGGGAACTAGTACATATGTCTTCTTACGCAAGAGAGTGGAATTCACTGGCTGAAAGATTCCTCGTATAGAAAGTATCGAACCTATCCCTGAGTCTTAAACGAAAGTTTAGGCGTACGCCTGCGTTACAGGCGCCAAGCGGATATATATTTTATATCAATGAAGGTGGTACCGCGGAACAATGACCGTTTCGTCCTTTTTTAAGGGCGGAACGGTCATTTTTATTTTGCTCTTTATTGCTAGATAGGCATCATTGGTGAAGGATTCTTTGCTGAAAATTGCATGTTATAGAAGCATATTTTGTTTTCATTTGAAAAAAAGAGACGCAATTTACAAAAAAACTTTGATTTTAGACTAGGGGGTACAAAAGTGAAAAAACAACGAATTGTCGTAAAAATCGGAAGCAGTTCCTTGGCAGCTAATCATGGAGGTATCTCTAAAGAACAGCTTTCAGATCACGTTGCTGCCTTGGCGCGACTGAAGCAGGAAGGACATGAAATCTTGCTGGTTACATCTGGTGCCGTCGCTGCAGGTTTTTCCGCTCTCGGGTATCCCGGCCGACCTGTGACAATTAAAGGGAAACAGGCTGCCGCGGCTGTAGGGCAAAGTCTGTTAATGCAGGCGTATACGGAGGAATTCTGCAAATATGGGATCGTTACCTCGCAACTTTTGCTAACGAGAAGCGATTTTTCCAGAAAAGAACAATACAGCAATGCCTACGCCACTTTAGTGGAGTTACTAAATCGCTCAGCTCTTCCTATAATCAATGAAAACGATTCTATTTCTTTGGAGGAGCTAACGTTTGGTGATAATGACATGTTGTCAGCTTTAGTAAGTGGATTGGTTTCGGCGGATATGCTCATGATTTTTACGGATGTGAACGGTTTGTATGACCAGAACCCCCAGAAACATCCGGACGCAAAAAAATATTACTTTCTCCCTGAAGTTACGGAAGAAATCGCCACTCTTGCTGGAGATGCTGGCTCAAAACTTGGAACGGGCGGCATGAAATCGAAAATCGATGCAGCAAAGACGGCACTATCTCTCGGAGCGAGTGTATTCATCGGAACAGGACGTGGACGGGAGAAGTTTTTAGATGTTTTGAAGGGGAAAGGAGATGGAACGTATATCGGTAACGCTACTCCAAAAGTAATCAAGGTGAACAAGCAATGGATCGCATTACATTCGCTTGTCAGCGGACAAATCGAAGTGGATGCCGGAGCAGCCGCTGCCATCATTCAGCATGGAAAAAGTCTTCTTCCTGCCGGTGTTACCAGTGTGTCAGGGTTCTTTCAAGCAGGCGAGGTCGTGGAGGTCATCACAGAGCAGGGACGCGTGATAGGAAAAGGACAGTGTAGATATAGTTCAGAGGAATTGCGGGATTTAAAAGGTATGCAGAGCCATGACATTCAAGCGCGAGGCGAAAGGCATAGCTATGAAGTTATTCATAGAGATAATTGGGTTTCACTTTAAGATCCCGAGAGGGATCTTAAAGTGAAGAACACAAGGTTCCCCGTCTTAAAAGGCGTTGTTTGTCTTTACTCGCTCTAAACTTCCGATTGATTCAACTAATATCTATGCAGAAGAGTCTTGGATGGTAGTGACAAGTTGGAGTAGTTAAACACGCCTCAAATTTTATACTTTTTAATTTTAAAAAGGAGGAAACGAAAATGAATGAAGTGTTGACAAAGGGACAAAAAGCAAAAGAGATTGCTGGAGAGCTTGTGACCAAATCGACTGATCAAAAAAATAAAGCACTGGCGGCTATCGCTGAGCAATTGATAGAAGAGACATCCTACATTTTGGAGGAGAACAAACGAGATATCGAACAAGGCAAAGCGAAAGGAATGTCTGCCTCTCTCCTCGATCGTCTTATGCTGAACGAACAGCGCATCATTGATATGACAGCGGGAATCAGACAGCTGATTGATTTGCGCGATCCTGTCGGAGAATGTGTAGCTACATGGGAACGGCCGAATGGATTGTCTATTCGGGAGATGCGCGTGCCACTCGGTGTTGTGGGGATGATTTACGAGGCGCGGCCGAACGTGACGGTGGATGCGGCTACAATTTGCTTGAAAACAGGCAACGCAGTGATCTTGAGAGGTAGTTCTTCCGCCACTTATTCCAATAAAGCCATCGTTGCTGTGATTCACCGAGCGCTCAAACAAACGAGCTTGCCTCCAGAGAGTGTACAGCTCATTGAAGACACGTCACGAGATAGCGCAAAAGAGTTATTTACATTGAACGAGTACTTGGATGTTCTTATTCCAAGAGGTGGCAAGCAGTTGATAGATACTGTAGTGAGAGAAGCATCTGTTCCTGTATTGGAAACAGGTGCGGGAAATTGTCACATTTTCATTGATGAAACAGCGAATAAACAGATGGCATTCGATATTATCGTAAACGCCAAAACACAGCGTCCGTCTGTATGCAATGCTATTGAAACAATTATACTTCATGAGAATTGGGCGCAGCGATTTGGTACCGAGCTGTTTGCTTTCTTGAAGGAAAGAGGAGTGGAGCTACGTGGGGATAAGAAAGTGTTAGAAATTGATTCTTCTCTTGTACCCGCTTCAGAAGAAGACTGGGAAACAGAATTTTTGTCTCTCACGCTGGCAGTCAAAATAGTTTCCTCTGTTGAAGAAGCGATTACCCATATCAATACTTATGGATCCATGCATTCCGAAGCGATCATTACAGAGAACGAGGAAAACGTCAGCAAGTTTTTCACGTCCGTCGATGCCGCGGCGCTCTATCATAATGCCTCGACCCGCTTTACTGACGGCTTTGAATTTGGCTTCGGCGCGGAAATCGGCATCAGCACGCAAAAGCTGCATGTTAGGGGACCGATGGGTCTGTCTGCATTGACTTCCACAAAATATGTGATTCGTGGGAATGGACAGATTCGGAGGTAAGAAGTATTTCATCTATGAATGTAACAAGGGAAACAATTTCTTTTTCTTACCAACCGAGCAACAGGCAATTGAAAAATTAAGTGCGTTGAAGTAGAAGATGGAAAGGTTATACTAAGCTCCGTAGATGCAGAGTAAAGTAAGTAGTATTCTAGGCTAATCATTTAATAAAAATAATAGTCTTCTCTATTTATCTATATTTACATTTTTGTAAGGTTTTATTATGTATATATTGATTTAAGTGGATTTTCCAAGGGATAATAACGCAATAAATTATCCTAATTTCTTAATTAACATAATTTCCAAAAATGTAATCTTAGAATGTTAATATTTGTTATATAATGAACTTGTCAAACCATTATCTCAATAGTTTTCTTGCTATGTCTGTTAAGATAGTTTGCTGTAGCCATATTAAAATTATCTCAAAAAGAACTTGTAGATTCCTACGAGTTCTTTTTGTTTTTCTATTTTGATCACACTCCTTTTTTAGAGTCATAGTATCAGTATGTCCAAGATTTAGAAATTACATGTAACTATCTTAAAGTTTTTGCGTCTATATGAATTTTTAAATATTTAAAAAATTATTTTATAAGAAACTGTACTTTTTAGTGAGTTTCTGTACTTTTGATTATAAATTAAAGATACGTTTCTGTTAGTTTAGATTTGAAAGCGCTTCAAATGGTGTTTTTTGAAATTTTTACTTAGCCTAGATTCTTTTACTTACAGGCCATTTATATAGACTATTAGTGGAATGGGGGTAAATCCATGTTATTAAGAAAATTAGCAAAAAATCACTTAATCACTATCGATTACTATCAGAGTGGATTTTTACAAACATGTAAGGGACAAGTTTGTAACCTTGATTTGCACCAACAAACACTTATTTTAATAAATGAACAGCAAGAGGTCTTCTCTATATGTTTATCTGATATTAAGGAAATCTATTAATGATTTTCTTTATCCATAGAGGAAAATAGAAATGAAGATTCCTGAGATACTGTAAAATTGGCAATATATTTTTTATGTAAACAAAGTATTTAAATGAAGGTTCTGTAGCAAAAATTTGAAGACAAGTGAAGGGCAGTAGATCTACTGATATCATGCGCTGATTTAGAGGAGAATACCAGGGCAGTCGAGTGCTTTTCAAAGAAGCGTTAATTATAAATTAAAGACTATATACTGGAACAAATACGAAAGTGTTTATAATCATTTTAGTTTTCTGATAATTTTGTTTATATTTCTGTGCAAATAATAAAAAGAGACAAAAAGGATCTATATAAGTCCAATTTAAAAACCTGGCATATGAAACAAGCATGATGGTGCAGCCACATTTCTGGATAAAAACTACTTTTTTGCGGGAGGAGCTAGAGCAGCCACGTGTAAAAGCATTAGGTCTTTCAAGATGTCAGCTATGCAGTTATATATTATGAATATTCGTATAAACGAGGAAATACCATTTTTATAGAAAACTTTTGTCTTTGCTGCATGTGAATATGAAACGAGGTTATTTATGTCAGAAAATAAAGGTGATTTTACATAGATTAGGGGATATGGAATTTTGATATGAGGTGATGATATGGAACAATTGTTGGTGGATTTAGTCGGATCAACGAATGATTTTTTATGGTCTAAATTGTTAATTATTATGCTTGTTGTTTGCGGAATTTATTTCACATTTAAATCGAAATTTGTACAGTTTCGGATGCTAAAGGAAATGGTCCGTGTGTTAATGGAAGGGAAGAATGGTTCTAAAGACCAAATTTCACCGTTTCAGGCGTTCTGTATTGGTATGGCTGCTCGCGTTGGAACAGGAAATATCACAGGAATTGCGATTGCGATTGCACTAGGCGGTCCTGGAGCGGTATTTTGGATGTGGGTTATTTCTATTATTAGCTCAGCATCTAGCTTTGTTGAAAGTACATTAGCACAAATATATAAAGTAAAAGATAAAGCCGGTTTCCGCGGCGGTCCATCTTATTATATGGAAAAAGGATTAAACAAACGTTGGATGGGAATAATATTCTCTATTTTAATTACGATTACTTTCGGTTTTGTATTTAATTCTGTCCAATCAAATACTGTTACAATTGCTTTTGAGAACGCATTTGGTACAGATCGTTTAACTTTAGGAATTATTATGGCAATTGCTTTCGCTGGGATTATCTTTGGCGGTGTGCAGCGTATTGCAAAAATGGCTGAATACAAAGTAATGTTTCTAGCAGTGTTATACATTGGTATTGCATTATTTGTTATCATTACAAATATCACAAAAATGCCGGAAGTTCTTTCTCTTATTGTTCAAAACGCATTTGGCTTTAAACAAATAGCAGGCGGTTCAATCGGAGCAGCGCTCATGCATGGGGTTAAACGTGGTTTATTCTCGAATGAAGCTGGTATGGGAAGTGCGCCAAACGTTGCCGCAACTGCAACAACAAGTCATCCGGTGAAACAAGGACTTATTCAAGCACTTGGCGTATTAACGGATACACTGATTGTTTGTACAAGCACAGCATTTATTATTTTACTTTCTGATGCATACAAACAACCAGAGTTAAATGGTATTGCACTTACACAAGCAGCATTAAGTGAACATGTCGGCTCTTGGGCATCAGGGTGTCTTGCTATCTTTATTTTCTTATTTGGATTCGGTGCGTTAATTGGTAACTATTATTACGGAGAAACAAATATTCGATTCTTAAAAAATAGTAAAGTATGGTTGATGGTATACCGAATAGGCGTGTTAGCGATGATTGTATTCGGTTCTGTTGCAAAGATCCAACTTGTATGGGATTTAGCGGATTTATTTATGGGCTTTATGGTTATTATAAATTTAATTGCTATTACTTTACTTTCAAAAGTGGCCTTTGCTACGTTACAGGATTACATGAAACAGAAAAAAGCTGGTAATGATCCTATTTTTTATAAAGATAGCATTAAAGGGCTTGAAAACATTGAATGCTGGGAGCATTATCAGGACACTTCAACTTCAAAAAAGAAAAGTATGTAACAAAAAAGATATTCGGACTGTAATATGTCTGAATATCTTTCTTGGTTCTTATGCAAATAGTATTGATTATAATAAAGAAAAAATTATTCTATATAAAGTTAAAAAGACGGAGGAATATGGTTAAATGATAAAGGAGTATAACGTTCAGGTTGAGAGTCAAGAAAAAGCTTACTTAGATCAATGGGTAACTCATTATCGATCCTATGCTACTAAAGGACAAAGCGCCAGTTATATTCCAGCTTTGGGAAAGGTAAATTTATCGCAATTAGGTATTTGTATAGTAGAGCCAGATGGAACAATGATAAAGTCAGGGGATTGGGAGGTACCTTTCACCTTGCAAAGTATATCAAAAGTAATCGCCTTTATAGCTGCTTGTTTAAGTCGTAGTATTTCTTATGTATTAGAGCGGGTTGATGTAGAGCCAACTGGAGATGCCTTCAATTCGATTATTCGTTTAGAAATGCATAAACCAGGAAAGCCTTTTAATCCTATGATTAATGCTGGAGCGATTACGGTAGCCTCGCTTCTGTCAGGAACATCGGCGCAAGAAAAATTAGAATCTCTATACGCATTAATCGAAAAAATGATAGGGAAGCGTCCCGCCATTAATGAAAAAGTGTTTCAATCAGAATGGCAAACAGCCCATCGAAATAGAGCTTTAGCATACTATTTAAAGGAGAATGGTTTTTTAGAATCAGATGTGGAGGAGGCACTAGAGGTTTACTTGAAACAATGTTCGATAGAAATAAATACAGAGGATATTGCTTTAATAGGGCTTATACTTGCACATGATGGATATCATCCTATTCGTAAAGAACAAGTCATCCCTAAAGAGGTTGCTAGATTAACAAAAGCTTTAATGCTTACTTGTGGAATGTACAATGCTTCTGGCAAATTTGCTGCTTTCATCGGGCTACCAGCTAAAAGTGGGGTGTCCGGAGGGATTATGGCACTCGTCCCCTCAAGGACCAGGAGGGAACTACCGTTTCAAGATGGATGTGGCATTGGTATTTATGGACCAGCTATTGATGACTATGGGAATAGTTTACCAGGGGTTATGTTATTGGAACATATTGCACAAGAATGGGATTTAGGTATATTCTAAAAAGTATCATGGGTGTTTTGATGTCAGAGCGAATACAAAAATGTTCAGACCATATAATGTGTCTGAACATTTTTGTATTACATAGCATCTTCCTGTTTTAAAGTAGAAGAATATCAAGAGCACTCGCAATGTGCAATACTTTCGTTTATATCTTATTAATAGTTTTTTTGAAAAATAGAGTAAGTGTTGTATTAATGGTAATAGATTTGTATACTGACTGTTAGGCGAAAGTGAGAAGTGATTATTTTGAATCTTAGTAATTTAGTAAAAAAAGACATCTATATTCTGGTTTTGATGGTATTTACAGTACCCTTAGTAGGTGAAATAAAGTCTTTTCCCCTAAATGAGACATTTCGAATGAGCTTTGGTGCACCAACATTTTTCTTTTTTTTGTTATTATTTCGGCGAATGCCAGCATTTTTTCCGGGTTTTTTAACAGCAATAGTGGTTGTAGCATTTCGGATCTTGATGGACGTCATCACAAAGGGGAATATGGATTGGATAGATTCTTTTCATATCCAGTATCCAAGTTTTTTCTTTTACTTTACTTATTCTTGTCTCTTTTACTTAGCGAAAGTAGAACGCTTTCATCATCAACCATTGATGATTGGATTTATTGGCTGCATTATTGAAATATTATCAGACTGTGTAGAATTAATGATTCAATATTTCGTATTAAAAACAACTATCACGCCAGAGGCAATAAATGAGATAATCGTTATCGCATTTTCCCACAGTTTTATAGTTTTAAGCTTTTTCAATATGATGAAACTGTATGAAGCGCAGTCAAGGGAGAGACACATAAAAAAACAAAATGAACACATGCTTATGCTCATCTCCAATTTATATGAAGATGCTGTTCATTTAAAAAAAACGTTGCAAGATGCTGAAAATATAACGAAGAAATCCTATGATTTGTACAAAAATTTAGATTCTTTAGATAACGAGAGGGTAGGCTTTCAGATTGAGGATTTACGGCAGCAGGCATTGAAAATTGCTGGTGAAGTCCATGAAGTTAAAAAGGATAACCAACGCATTTTTGCTGGACTTTCAAAGCTGATTTCTGATGAAAGTTTTACAGATTATATGTCCGTATATGAACTGGTAAACATCATTGTACGAGCAAACGAGAAATACGCCCGGTTACTAAAGAAAGACATCCAATTTGTGTATAAGATTGACGGTGTGCATCCTCACTATCATGTTTACGTAATTTTATCAATTATAAACAATGTCGTTGCAAACGCTGTAGAAGCTATTCAAGATATGGGAACCATCACAATTGACATTAATAAAGACCACCATTTCGTTGAATTTCGAATAGGGGATAATGGTCCCGGTATTTCTTCAAAGTATAAAGATTCAATTTTTGAACCTGGGTTTACTTCTAAATATGATGATGCAGGTAACCCATCAACAGGTATTGGATTATCGTATGTCAAAGAAATGGTCGAACAACTTGAAGGTGTTGTTACATTTGAGGACAGAACCGAAGAAAAAGGATCGATTTTTAAAATTAGATTAGGGATTGATCATATAGTTGCGAAAGGGTGATTCTATGTATTTTTATATAGTAGATGATGAGAAAGCGGTTCGCTCAATGTTGGCTCAAATTATCGAGGATGCGGATCTTGGGGAGGTTGTAGGAGAAGCTGAGGATGGCTCATTGTTAGATCAACAAACGCTAATCTTGAAAAATATAGACATTTTATTTATCGATTTGTTAATGCCGATTCAAGATGGAATAAAAACAATTCGTCAAATAAAACCGTTTTTTAAAGGGAAAATTATCATGGTTTCTCAAGTAGAGTCAAAAGAATTGATTGCTGAAGCATATTCGCTTGGTGTTGAGTACTATATTATTAAACCGATTAACCGGATTGAAGTATTAACAGTCGTTCAGAAAGTCATTGAACGAATCCGATTGGAAAAATCGATAAAAAATATTCAAGAATCGCTCAATATGGTACTTAAATTGGATAGTGATCAAAGTACACAGGAAAAAGACCGTAATGAAAAGCATATAAGTACTTCAAATCATTTTCGAAACTCCATACATTTTCTTCTATCCGAATTAGGGATAGCTAGTGAAAGCGGAAGTAAAGATTTAATGGATATACTGGATTATTTATATAAATATGAACAAGATAAAACGTTGGAACAAGGGTTTCCCTCTCTAAAAGAGGTTTTTTTGAATTTAGCTCAAAAAAGACTTGGAGGATTAGCTGAAGAGGCCGAATTAAAAAGGTCGATTGAAGCCTCCAAACAACGGATCCGGAGGGCAATTTACCAATCACTAAACCACTTAGCATCCCTTGGACTTGCTGATTTTTTAAACCCGAAGTTCGAAAATTACGCTTCTAGGTTTTTTGATTTTACAACTGTAAGGAGAAAGATGACAGAGTTGAATAATGAGCAAACATTACCTACTCGTATCGATACGAAAAAATTTATTCAGGTTCTGTATTTTGAAGCAAAACGGATACATTTGGAACTGTAATGACGAACACTTGCTAATTCTTAAACTCGAATGCTGGATTTATCATTGTTTTTTATCGTTTTCTGACATTCATCTCTCTCCTCAAAAATGTGCATCAATTTTAGGTGGGAGATAAATATCGCGGTAAGCGTGAGCCTACGCATGTTCGTATACTAGGCATTATTTACTACTTCATTTGGAATATTGTAAAAGGTGTTAAGTTGTTAAAGAGTGTTTAATATAAAAAGGGCAGCCGAAATTTGCGACTGCCCCTTTTTTATTAAAAATCTTTATTTATGGTTATCTTCAAGAGGTTCCAGAACGTTCGATGGAAGCTGATTAGTTGGAGCTAATCCAGATCCTTCACTTGCTGTTTGAAGTGATTGTAATTTTAGAATTACACCTGCCTCTGTAGCAATTTCGTCCTCTTTTACTCGATGGCTTGATTTAGATGTATTTTCATTCGCTTTCTCCATTTTACATTCCTCCTTATTACATGTAGATATACAAGCAACATAATTACAAAAGTGTTTTTCAGTATAGTACTTATTATTCATTTGTAACATTGAATAATATACATGTAGTAGCTATTTGATTTTTTGAATTTATTGTTTCTACTGCGAAATGATGAAAAGTGTCTTTCTCCCCTTTAAAATTCCACTTAAATACAAACTCACCATTGAAATATAGAAGTAAAAACGCACCCGATAATAGAATTATTTTCTTCTAATATCTCATTAACAATCCATAATTTTATTATGTTAACAAAAATGTTGAGAAATAATAGGAAGCGTGAAATATTTTATGAATTTATTTTTTGTGCAAAATAAATGGATTGTCAGAAAAAGGGGACTTTTGGTAGTGGAATTATTATTGTAAAGCTATAAGTAATTTGCCCATTACTCCGTATAGGGCAATATATTCCTCTGTTTTTCCTGGGGATAACTGTATACAAAATGCGTTATACAGAGTAAAAAAGCTCGAATTTTAAAGTTTAATACATAATCGCTTGTCGTATAAATATAAGGATTTCTGTCGGAAAGATGATAGTTAGAACAAAAAGGGATTTTTATAGATAAATAGAATCGTAAAGAGGAGGATAAAAATGTAAATATAGGAGGCTTTATTATGAAAATAAAAAAAATAACCATTGCATCACTAGCAATTGGTACAATGCTCTCCATTACAGCTTGTAGTCCCTCTGCAGAAAAAGATCAAGTGAAAAAGGAACAAACGAACGCACAAGAAGAAGCAAAAACAACGAATGCTGATGAAACTTCTGCCACGAAAAACGATGAGAAAGAAACAAACACATCTACTAATGAAAAAACAGAGAAAGATCAAAAGAATTCCAAAGAATCGTCTGGAACGGAGAATAACGCTAAATCTACGAACCAAACTTCAAATGGGAAAACGACAGAAAAAGAAACAAATACTAAAACAAACGAGCAAACGACAAGTGGAAAAACTGCAACGAAAGATACAAATAAAAGTGTAGCTGTGAAAGCAAATGTAAAAGCAGTTGCGCAACTTATCGACAGCTTGGATAAGCAATTAGCTGCAAACCCTAAGTTAGATACAGTGAATCAACTAGGGAAGCAAATAAATGAAAAATGGGATGTAATTGAAAAAGAGTTAGAAGCAACACATCCAACTGATTATAAAACGATTGGACAAAGTATGTATCCTTTAATTGTTGCGACTGAAAAAGAGAAAATAGATGTGAAACGAATCAAATCATTAACGACGAAAACAAAGCAAGATTTAAATCAGCTTTTAAATAAACTTTCATAAATTATGAAATAGTGATTTCTGTGCAAAAGGAGAAACAATATCGGTTTCTTCTTTTATTTAGTAAGTGTCAAATATTACGCACCCACAATTTGTAAATAACCCATGAGATAATCTCCTTACATACTACAACTGAAAATGGAGTGGAAGCTCTTAACTATGCTATTAAAGCTGGTTTTATTTGGGCAGCTAATGAGGTAAATTATAAAATGACTAGCAAAGGGACTAGAGTTTATATAAGAAACTGGAATATGGTTAGACCCATTCAAATATACGGTAGATAAATTTAATATTTTACAGAAAAATCTCACCTTCAAATCCTATGTTAATAGGGCACCTTAATGGTGTCTTTTCTTTATTTATTAAAGGACCTGCTCAATTAGTTCGTAACAACATAAAATAAACCGAATCCGTTACATGTGAACCCCTATGTTTTTCCCCTCTTACTTAAAGGAGGAACTATTATGGGCTTTGGTGGTAGTTGTGGAGGTTGCGGCTTTGCTGGAGGATTTGCATTACTCGTTGTACTCTTCATATTATTAATCATTGTTGGAGCTGCTTGCTTCTGCTAAAAAACAATTAGAAAAGGCACTCATGAGAGTGTCTTTTCTTTATTGAGTACCGCTACCCATCAATTTAAGAAATTGGTTGTTTCCCAAAACGAAAAAAGTGAGCTGAATTCTGATAAATAACTGTAGAGATATAGAATTTTTGTTTTGGAGCTATTTCAAAATCTTAGCTTGATGGCGATGAGGTGGGGCACCTTAGAGCGGTAAATAGATCTAGTGATTATACTATTCAAAAAATGTAAAAAAAGTAAATCCTAAAACAAGGAGAAAATCAAAACTGATAAAATAAAATTATTGTGGCTGTTCTAATTACTATTTTTCGGATAATGATGTGTTGTTGTATATTCATAATTAATAAAATAATAAGAAATAAGGGGTTGTTATGGAAACAAAGATTATGAAGTCAAAGAAAAAAATTGATTCAAAATCTCTTTTGGCTTTGGGATTATTGATTATTTCCGGGATTATGTATCAATTTATAGGGGGTGTTTTAGGGGATAATATACCTAAACTATTAGAAATGATTCTTGAGGCTTTATGGAATCTCATATTATGTGGAATTATAGGATACTATTTTTTAGGTAAAATATCGTTAGAGCAATTTAAACATTTTAATTTTAAGACATTAATATTTTTTTAAAAACAAGAGTAACGTCAAGAAAATACTGACTTGATACGCACTCTTTATTTATTTCTATCCCGAGTATAGTTTGAAAGGTCTTCAAGAAGATCAATTGTTAGTAGAAAGTCAGCATCTAAGACTAGTTTTGGATGCCTTGAAGATGGAGTACATGTATATGCAGATGTAGCAAAAACTAAGTTTAGGCAGAGCTGGTTTTAATTTTTAACAAGTGAAGAACGAAATTTTATGTAGACAAAAAGTCATACCATAAATATATTATGTAAACCGAATCGCGCTTATAGGTAAAAGACTATTTATAAATAGTGGCCCACCTTTTGGTAAGCTGTTCTCTTTTGAGGTACCCGCATTGAAAAAAGCTTATACTCGTTGAAGAGTGAACCAATTCATATTATTCGTATGATATTAATAAATAGAACGAGTTGGAGGAAGTTTAATGAAAGCAATTGTGTACACAAAGTACGGTCCCCCCGATGTTCTTCAACTGAAAGAGGTAGAGAAACCTGTTCCTGAGAAAAATGAAATACTGATCAAAATAAAAGCGACAACTGTAACAGCAGGAGATATTCGATCAAGGAGTTTTACGGTTCCTCGTTCTGTTTGGTTACCTGCTCGAATCATACTCGGTTTTAGTCAACCTAAAAAACAAATATTAGGAATGGAGTTAGCTGGAGAAGTTGAGTTAGTAGGGAAAGAGGTCAAGCAGTTTAAGGAAGGAGACCAGGTTTTTGCGGCCACCCAAGTGGGTTTTGGTTCTTATGCCGAGTATATTTGTCTACCTGAAGATGGTCCGGTATCTATTAAGCCCTCTAATATAACATATAAGGAAGCTGCTGCTATTCCAATTGGGGCACGTACAGCCTTGTTTTTTCTTAGAAAAGCTAACGTTCAGAGTGGTCAAAATGTTCTTGTGTATGGAGCTTCGGGAAGTGTAGGAAATTATGCTGTACAGCTTTCCAAATATTTCGGAGCAAAAGTTACAGGAGTGTGCAGTAACGCAAATTTAGAATTGGTAAAATCTCTTGGAGCCGACAAGGTAATTGATTATACTGCAAAAGATTTTTCTACTACAGACGAGACTTATGATGTGATTTTTGAAGCGGTAAACAAGAGCTTGTTTTCAGATTGTATCAAGTTGTTAAAGCAGGACGGTATCTATATAAATGTCGTTGAACCGTTGCCAAGTGTTCGAATGCTATGGACTAAATTGACAAGCAACAAGAAGCTAATATTAGGTCAAAATTCACCTGAAACTTTCGAAGCGTTAGACTTCCTGAAAGAACTTGTTGAGATGGGTAGGATAAAAGCGGTCATTGACAAGTACTATGCGTTTGAAGAGATTGTGGAAGCTCATAGATATGTTGAGAAAGGACACAAGAAGGGAAATGTAGTTATAAATATGGAACAAAATAACAAATCCTAATTAATGAAGAACGCTCCGAGCTGAATAACAATTTTTTGTATAAGAAAAAAGGCATAAATTGATAGAATTAACAAAGATGTAAGCAGAGGGAAAGGCTTGCATCTTTTTTTATTTTGTATCAAACCAATCAAACCTTTCTATCGTTACCTTAAATATAAATAAAAAATTGAAGGAGGAGTCAGTATGAAAGCATGGCAATGTATTGTGTCCATATTAGTGAGCTTTTTTTTATTAACAGCGTGTAATAGCGATAAGAAAGAAGATGTTCAAAGTAAGAAAACGAGTGGAGAAAACGTGAGTGAAGTTAGTAGTAATAAAAACGAATCTCCTAGTTTACAATTATTAGAGAACGATAAGGTTGGAAAATACTTAGCAGATTCAAACGGAAAAACACTTTATTATTTTGCAAAAGACACATCTAAGGTAAGTAATTGTAGTGGTGACTGCGTAAAACTTTGGCCGCCATTTGTTGCGAAAGATTTTGAAGTGCCAAAAGGATTTGATAGAAAAGACTTTGCTACGATAACAAGAGAGGATACGAAGGAACAACAAGTAACGTATAAAGGCTATCCCCTCTATTATTTTGCTAATGATAAATCAAAAGGAGATATAAATGGACAAGGGGTTAAAGATATATGGTTTGTACTGAATGGTGAAACTACATTTAAACAGTGATAGAAAGCACGCCGAATAGGGCGCATGCCAGCGAATAGTGAGATAAATATTCTGTTAAAAGGAGCGACCAATGTTGTTGGTGGTTCCTATTTTTCTATTTGAATTATATAATTAAATTAATTTAGAATTATCAGAAAAACGAAAACAATAGGGAGTGCAGGTGAGAATGAAAGAAAAAAATGATTATGAGTTAATGCAATTAGTACAAAGAAACTATCGTCCTGCATTAGAAGAACTATATGAACGATATATTAAGTTGATATATAGCTTCACTTTTAAATTTTTCCAAGGAAATGAGGACAAAACAAAAGAAGTTGTTCAATTAATTTTCTTGAAACTTTGGACAACTAAAAGTATGTATAATCCTTCAAAAGGTGATTTCGTAAATTGGATACTTACTATTACAAGGAATATATGTATTGATTATGTCCGAAAAGAAAATAAAGAACTTATGTATAGAAACTTTAATAATCTTTATGATTCTGAAAAACATATGCATATAGCAGATTCAGAAAATCAAATCGAGAAAAGGATGCACAGTGTTGAAATTCAAAAGGCAAAGCAGAATTTGTCTACGTCTCAAAAAAGATTAATCGACTTGCTATATTGGAAAGGTTATTCCCTTAGTGAGATTGCTAAAATGGAAGATGAACCATTGGGAACCACTAAAAGTCGTCTTCATCAATCTTTAAAGCAATTAAAAAAATATCTAGAATAGAGGGGATAGTATGGAGAGAGAATGTGAGCATTTATTATCCTATGTTACGAATACATTTGATGATAGAGAACAAAGAGCGTTTCAAGAACATTTAAAGACATGCCCCAAATGTCAAACTGAGTATCCAGCAATGCAGGCAGCTTGGGAAGCAATGCATTTCGATTTTGAAGAGAGAGAAGTACCAGAAACATTAAAAGCTGAAGTGTTTGATTTTATATTTGTTCGCGAACAAACGAATAGAGATAACAAAGTAACAGCGAAATTGAAAGAATGGACGGTTTTACTAAAAAAACAATTTACACCGTTGGCAACAGTATTACTAGGAACAATGTTAGTGATTACAGTAGCAGTAACAATCGAAAATTCGCAATTAAAAATACAATCTTTAGCTAAGGATGAATTAAGCAGCGATCCAATGAAAGTAATCTCTACGCGTCCATTAGTATCAATCGATCAAAAAGATGAAAATACAAAAGGGTATGTATTTGTTATGCAACAAGGAGATAAGAAAAAATTAGTTGTACAAGCTGATCATTTGCCACAAGTAAACAAATCAGAAGTGTATCAAGTTTGGTTATTAAAAGATGGAGAAAGAAAAAACGCTGGAATATTTAAACCGGATGAAACTGGATCAGGACTTCTGACATATGAAATTGCACAAAAACAGTCCTTTGATAACATTGGTATTACACTTGAACCAGATTCGAATAGTACGAAGCCACTTGGTAAAAAAGTACTAGGAACTTAAAATATTGATATGATAATAAAAAGCAGAGCGAATTCATGTGCGAATTGTTCTGCTTTTAAATGTGTTTGTATAGTTGCGGGTATTTCGAAAGAGAACGGCTTAACCTTTTAATTGGCTGCTTTTTTATAAATAATCCTTTAATGTTCCATTTTCAATGCAAGATAGGGGGAGGTTTATTTCGGTACCTTCCTTCATATTACGTAAAACAATGGTTTCCGTAGAAATTTCAGTTTCACCAATAATAAGCACGTAAGGAATATTCTCTTTATTTGCGTAATTAAGAGCTCGCTTTAATTTACGGCCGGCAAGTTCCAGTTCAACTTTGAAGGTACTTTTAGAACGCAAAAGTTGTGTGATTCGTAAACATTCCACTTCGGTGTTAATAGGAATAATGAAAATATCGACAGAAGCAGATTCCGTTTCTTTTTGCGTAAGAGCTGTATAAATAACATCCAAGCCAAAGGAAATCCCTACTGTTGGATAGGATGTATTATCGTTACGAAAAGCCCCAATTATATTATCATAACGTCCGCCACTACCAATGCTTGAAGTAATGCTTCCATCTGCTAAAAAGATTTCATAAACTGTGCCTGTATACATAGTAAGTCCTCTTGCTAAGAATGGATTAAACACAGCATTGTCTTGGATACCAAGTGCGAGTAAATATTGCTGTAATTGCTTTAGTTCATTGATTCCCTCTATAACAAGTGAATTTAAGAAAGCTTGGTTAAATTCATCAATTTCTAATGTTATACAAGATTCAACAGTATGACAAACTACCTCTACAGTGTCATTTGTTATCCCACGGCTTTGTAAATTCTTTCGTACGCCATCAACCCCAATTTTCTCAAGTTTATCTAATGATAAAATAACATCGTTTGTTTGTTCGTTTGGAATTTCAATCGATTGAAGGATACCTGTTAATAACTTACGATTATTATATTGAATGGTAACATCTAAGTTTAAAGTTTTGAAAAGATCAAATGCCATGGCCATTAATTCAGCTTCAGCAATAACAGATTCTACGCCGACTATATCAACGTCACATTGAATAAATTCACGAAACCTTCCTTGTTTTATCGGTCCATCACGAAAGACCTTTCCAATTTCATAGCGTTTAAAGGGAAGCCTGATATCTGGGTTCATTGCTACTACTTTTGCAAATGGAATCGTTAAATCATACCGAAGTGCGAGTTCACGATTTCCTTGATCACGTAGTGTGTACATCTCTTTTAAAATTTCAGCACCGCCTCCATATTTATAAGCCATCAGTTCATACATATTTAATGTAGGTGTTTCAAGTGGTTTACAGCCATATCGTTCAAAAGTCTCTTCACAAGCGCATTTAATTTTGTTTCTAAGCAACTGTTCCGCGGGTAAATAATCTTTTGTTCCTTTTACATTTCTTACATCCATTTAAATCACTCCTTTTATAAAATAAAAAAAGCTATGCAGGTATAAAAATACCCACATAGCTTTATGAACGCTTCGTGGGTAACAGGAAAAGCCCTGTACCCACGAAGAAAAAATTCTTCGGATACACGGCGTTATATATGATGATGAAGTTGGAAAGAAGTACAATTAAACATATTGGGTCTCTCCTTAAGTTTTTTCAAAATTATAACAAGTGATTATTGAGATAGCAATGCTTTTTGAAAACAAAAATGAGATTAACGGATGAATTAATCTTATATAAACAGTGTGAGTGATATGTTTGTCATTCCTTGTTAGAGAATAGTAAAGTAAGTTACAATATTTATGTATTGGAAATTATATTTCCACCGTCTACATCTCAATTTATATATTACATAGTACATATAGATTTATTACAGGAGGGTTTTAGCACAATGGAATACAAAACGAATGTAATGCGGTTGTTAGATAAGAAGAAAGTTAATTATAAACATTATAGCTATGCGGATACTGATGCTATTAGTGGAATAGATGTTGCCTTGGTATTAGGACAATCTCCCAATCAAGTCTTTAAAACGCTAGTTACTATAGGGAAATCAGGAAAACACTATGTTTTTGTTGTACCTGTCAGTGAAGAGTTGGATTTGAAAAAAGCTGCTGCAAGCATTCGTGAAAAATCAATAAGCATGTTGAAATCAAAAGATTTACTCTCGCTTACTGGTTATATTCATGGGGGTTGTTCACCGATTGGGATGAAAAAATATTTTCCTACCGTTATTGATCATAGTGCTATGGAGCTAGATACAATAATCTTTAGTGCTGGGAAGATAGGATATCAAGTTGAAATAGAACTAGATGAATTGAAAAAAATGATTCGTTTTGAACTACACGACATTGTAATTAAGTAGTATATTACTAATTCCGGTGATCGAGTTGGAGATATAATAGATCCGTGTATTGAAATGTAATAAAAAAGAGCCATTTGGCTCTTTTTTATTATTTTATTGAGAAGGTCTGTTCTTCTTAACGAAGTAAAGGTAGTGGGGCTAGGTACTAGGATTTAATTCGTATTATTTTTGAATTTCGGTATCTTTTTAATACTTTCGGTTCCCATAAGACTGCCAATAAATGCAATTAATGCACTTGAAGAAATAAATTTAACTATATAAAAAATTCCTGTTCCAGTAACTAAATCTAAGATTAAAAACCTTTTTATAGTTGAGCCTTTTATTATGTGAATAACAATTTGAGCGTTTTTCCTATTCAACATTGTCACACCCTTATCCTTTTATAAAAGAATATTACAAGAAAAGGTTGTCCTATTCACTCATGAGTACATACTGGTTGTCTGATTTTAGTGATGATAATTAAAAAGGGGCTTTAAACAAAAATATAAAAACAAAAGAGCAGCTAGTAAAAACTAACTGCTCAGCCCCAGGGAAAGGGAGAAAAGATTGTAGGTACTACGAAATTGGACTCAAGCTGTTCACCAGCCTTTATATAGTATGTACGGGATTTGAAATATTATGCAGTTTGGAAAAAAAGTTATAGTATACAAAATTTTGCAATATTAGACAGGTGAAAAATAAAACGACAAGAATATGTAACATATACTAAAAAGAAGAGAGGGAGAAAGATGTGGAGAACAACAGATCTGTGTGATGCTTTTGAAGGAGACGTACAAGTATGTAAGCCTATATTTCAATCATATGGAAAGAAAGAACAATTTCATGGAAAAATTGCAACGGTTAAAGTGGAGGATGATAATGTAATAGTAAAGGAAGCTCTACAAACTTTACCGGAGGGAACAGTGTTAGTAGTTGATGGAGAGGCTTCTACAAATTGTGCGTTACTTGGAGATAACTTGGCAAATATAGCAAGTCAACGAAATTTAGCAGGGATTATTGTATATGGATATGTTCGTGATTCTAAAGAATTACGAAATATTAACATTGGTATTTTAGCGTTAGGTACAATACCGAAGAGAAGTAGAAAAGAAGGAAAAGGAGAAAAAGAAATTCCTTTACAGTTTGGAGCAATTGAGTGGATTCCAAATCATTATGTGTATATCGATGAAGATGGTGTTATTGTATGTAAACAACCACTTCATAGTAAGCTATAGTGACTATATATAGGCTTTATAGTTTCACGTAACAGACTAATATTCATAGGAAATAAATCAGAGAAAGCATAGACAAAATTTCGTGTCAATAGTAAAATAATACAGATATTTATAATTTAATGAATGTATAGGTATGTCGTTTATACGATAACTTTTAAAGGAAATAGGTGGAAATGAAATGGGTTCGCCGCTAAAAGTGAATGTTATCACAATAATACATTCATAAGCTACACTGTCTTTCCTATACAAATACAACCGCTATCTATGCGGATAGGAGGTGTTGTGCATTTTGTATAGCACTCACAGTAGAGTGTTATTGCACGCCCTTGAAGGGTCTTTTTTTATGCATATGTAAGCAAAGGGAGGAATAAGCAAGGATGGCAATGATGAAAAAATGGCTGCTTACATCGATTATGGCAGTCGCATTAGTGTTTGTTTCATTCACAAATACTGTACATATTACGTTTGCTGAAGGAAAAACAGCAACACTTGCGATTATTGGGGAATCGCAAAGAGGAGTTATTCTTTGTCCGAAAGAAGTAGCTATTGAAGATGGAGAAACAGCCTATAGTTTGTTACAAAAAGTAATGGGGACTAAAGTAACAGCTGAGAATACGCAATATGGTATGTATGTTAAAGGTATTGATGGTTTAATGGCTGGTGAGACAAGTGGATGGGCATATGATGTAAATGATAAAGCTGCCATGGTAGGGGCGGATAGTTATAAATTAGAATCTGAAGATGTTGTTACATTTCGTTTTGTTGTAGATTGGAACAATATGAACACAGAAACATTGCAACAAGTTCTTGATAAGATGGGAACTTGCAAAAAGAATCCAGATGCAGAAAAACCGGAAGAACAAAATCCAGATGGTCAAAAGCCTGAGGAACAAAAACCGGAAGAGCAAAATCCAGATGGTCAAAAGCCTGAGGAACAAAAATCAGAAGAACAGAAGAAGCCAGAAGAACAAAAGCCTAATGAGTCGAAAGAACCAATCACAAATGAATTATTAATGAAGCAATTAGATCAAGCGATTGCTAAAACATCAAAAAAAATGATCGAAGACGGAATTGATAGTGATTGGGTAGCAATTGCACTTGCTCGTTCAGGAAATAATATTCCAGTAGAAACAAAGATTAGTTATTTACAATCTTTAACACAAAAAGTAGAAAAACGAGTGGAACGATTTACCGCTACAGATATAGCAAGAACTGTTTTAGCAGTAACAGCGGTAAATGGGAATCCAACGAATGTTGCAGGGAAGAATTTAGTTCAAAAACTATATCAATCTGAGAAACTAAATTCTATTACTGGTTATACATTCGCTTTACTTGCACTGGATTCAAAAAAATATGAAGTACCGGCTGAAGCAAAGTGGAATCGTGCTGCTTTAGTAAAAGAGATTTTAAATGCACAGCATACAGACGGTGGCTGGACATACCATGTGGAAAGTAGTAAGGACGAGGCTAGTAGTATTGATGTAACAGGTATGGTTTTATCGGCACTAGCACCGTATCAGAAACAACCAGAGGTAAAGCATGCTGTAGATAAAGCTGTGCAATATTTAACAAATAAACAATTGAACACTGGTGGATTTGAAGCTGACGGTCAAGAAAATTCAAATAGTGTTGCACAAGCAATTATTGGACTTGCTATTGCAGGGGTTGATCCAACTAGTGAAGCATTTACTAAAAATAATGTAAGTGCAGTTCAAAATTTAATATCATACCAACTTGCAAATGGTAAATTTAAATGGTTGCCAAATGACCAAGAGGGCAATGGTATGGCGACTGAACAAGCACTTCTAGCGCTTGTTCAATATAAATCGTTTGTAACTGGTCAAGGTTCTATATATGATTGGACAAATTTATCAACTGAGGGCGACGAAAACGCAGTTGAAGAGCCGAAGGAACCGGTAGTGGAAGAGAGCAAGGAGATTGAAAAGCAAGAAGTAATTCAAAAACCACAAGAACAAACAAACGATAAGAACTCTCGTGTTGTTACAGAAGAGAAAACATTAAATAATGAAAAAACTGCGAAAAACCATCAATTACCGAAAACAGGAGCATCTGCTTGGGACACTGCAATGCCAGTAGGAATGGGTGTATTGTGTATTGCTTCAGCATATGTTTTATGGAGACGAAAAGCAGCTTAACAAAAAATTAGGAGCAATGATTTGCTCCTAATTTTATTAGGAAAGGTGAGAAAAACATGAGTATGATGAAATGGTTACTCTCAGTTGTCCTTTCATTTGGATTGCTTGTTGGATGTAGTCAAAATGAATCAAAATCTGAACAAAAAGCAATTTCAAAAACAGAACAAAAAGAGGAACTGAAACAAGAAGAGAAAAAGGAAGAAAGTAAACCGGAAAAGCAGCAAGGATCAGTAGAGAAAAAGCAACAAGAAGAGCAGCAAAAGGGGAATCAGGAACAAGAGCAACAAAAACAACCTGAAATTAAGAAAGAAGAGAAACAAGAGAAAAAAGAGCAAGAACCAGTTGCGCAACAAGAACAACCAAAAGCGCAGCAAGCAAACACTGAGCCTAAGAAAGTGCCAGAAGCAAAATCAGAAGTAAAAGAAGAGGCAAAAGTAGTTAATCAGCCGAAAGAAACACCAAAGCAGGAACAGTCGAAAGACCCAGAACCTAAAGTAGTACCAAAGCCAGAACCGCAACCTCAACCGCAACCTCAACCCGAACCAAAGCAAGAACCACAAGCGCAGCAAGTTACCATTTCTGTACGTGGAAATGAAGGTTATTTATTAGAAGCAAAAAAAGTTGACGCACAAGAGGGAGATACGGTTTATAAAGTATTGCAGCGTACAGGATTAGATGTAGATGCAACGGGATCCAGAGATAGTATTTATGTAAAGGGAATTAATGATTTATACGAAAAAGACATAACGAGCACAAGCGGATGGAAGTACCGTGTAAATGGTGCTTTTCCAAATCGAAGTGCAGGTGCATATACAGTCAAGCCAGGAGATAAAATCGAATGGGTATATGTGCTAAAATAGGAAAGGATTCTTGGTAAAGGACTATGAAAATTATCTTTTCTTCTTTACATCCTTTTGTGAATTTTATCTACTATATTGGGGTGATGATACTATGTATGGTGTGTCTTCACCCTCTTTTTTTAATGGGTGCGATTATTATGATCGTACTGTTAAACATCATGCAAGGAAATGGCGAGAAACTAAGAAAAATGATACCAAGCACGCTTATTTTCTTCGTAATGATTATTGTGTTGAATCCTTTGTTAACACATAGAGGAGCGACTACATTATTTCGTTTAGGGGATAATCGAATTACATTAGAGGCATGTATGTATGGATTCATAATGGGATTATTGTTACTTGCTATTATGTTCACATTTACTTCTTATAATGATGTGATTTCAAGTCATAAATTTTTGTACTTGTTTTCACGGATTTCACCGAAAGTTGCGTTACTAACAATGATCACAGTGCGTTTCGTTCCTTTATTTATCCGGCGTTTAAGGCAAATTACACTTGTTCAAAAGACAAAAGGAGTGCAATTAGATTCAGGCCCATTCATAGGGAGAATCAAAAATGGAATGAAGCTCTTGCAGGTATTGCTTGTTTGTTCTTTAGAAGATGCATTACAAACGGCGGATTCCATGCAAGCACGTGGATTTGGAGTAACAAAGCGTAGTACATATATTCAATATCGTATGGGAACGCAAGATTGGTACATACTTGCGTGCTTAGCAATTTTATTACTAAGCTGTTTTCTGTTCAGTTTTTACGGTGCTGGCAAACTATTAATCTATCCAAGAGTGGAATCACTTGTATTTCAGCAATATGATGGAATCTTATTCGTTTTATTTTTACTATTTATTAGTTTACCAATCATAATGGAAGGGAGGGAATGGTTATGGTGGCGCATGCGGAAATAAAAGACTTAGCTTTTACGTATGCAGATGAAAAGGTACAAGCATTAAAGGGCGTTTCCTTGAGGGTTTCTCAAGGGGAATTTATTGTGTTGGCTGGCCGTTCAGGCTGTGGTAAGACGACACTTTTGAAACATTTCAAGAAAGAGTTACTTCCAGTTGGAAAACGCATAGGTAATATGTATTATAATGGAACTTCTTTACTTGAGATGCCAGATTTATTATCAGCGCAAGAAGTAGGAATGGTATTTCAAAATCCAGAAAATCAACTTGTTATGGATACGGTTATTCAAGAATTGGCATTTTCTCTTGAGAATGTTGGCCTAGAGACCAATATAATCCAAAAGAGAATTGCTGAATTAATTAGTTTTTTAGGTTTTCAAGATTTATTACACCAGTCTGTTCATACATTATCGGGGGGACAAAAACAACTGGTTAATTTAGCGGCAGTTCTTGTTTTACAGCCTAAATTATTATTACTTGATGAACCGACAGCACAGCTTGATCCAATTGCAGCAAAAGATTTTTTAGGGTTATTAAAACGAATTAACGAAGAGCTCGGAATTACCATTATCATGAGTGAACATCGTTTAGACGAAGTCATTCCACTAGCAACTCGAGTTGTGTTTATGGATGCTGGGGAAATAATGTATGATGGGACGCCGCAACATGTTATATCAAAAATGTGGGCATTAGAAGAGTTCCGCCCGTTTATCCCTCAAATTCCAAGGTTGTTTTTAGAATGGAATGTAGAGAAAATCCCATTTACGGTAAGGGAGGCACAAACACAAATACATTCTGAGTTACCTATGGAATATGAAATACCGGTTATATCACAGGCAGAAACAAAAGAAGTGGTTTTACAAGCAAATCATATATCATTTCAATATGAAAAAAATAGCCCTTTTATTTTACAGGATTTAATGCTATCGATTGAACGTGGGAAGTGGACTGCGCTTGTTGGGAAAAATGGTACTGGAAAATCAACACTTTTAACTATATTAGCAGGATTAAACAAAGCTAGAAGAGGAAAAGTACGGTGGAACGGAACGGAGATTCATAAAATTGATTCAAAGGAACGGTTTAAAAGAATCGGATTTGTATCGCAACATCCGTATTATCATTTTACATTTGAGACGGTGTGGGATGAAGTTTTTGAAAGAGCAAATGAATTATATGATGATAAAGGGAAAGAAATTGCAGAAGATATGTTAAAACGATTTTGGCTGCAGTCCATTCGCGATCGTCATCCGCATGATTGTAGCGGGGGAGAACAACAGTTAATCGCATTATGTACAGCCTTGTTATCAAAACCAAGCTTATTATTACTAGACGAACCGACAAAAGGGCTGGATCCAGAGAAAAAGGAAAGATTAGGCGGATTGTTTCAGGAGTTACAAAAGAAAGGAACAACGATTGTGATGGCAACACATGACATTGAATTTGCAGCTAAATATGTTGATCATTGTATGATGCTATTTGACGGGAAAGTAATTATGGATGATACGCCAAAGAAATTCTTTAGTGATAATTTCTTTTATACAACATCTATTAATCGTTTTATTCGCAAGCAGTTGCCTTATGCATTAACGTGGGAGGATGTGTATAAAGCGTGTCCAAACGATATTTTGCTCTCATAATGCTTATTTTCATTATTGTCATAAGTACTCTTCTGTTTACTTCTTTTGTAACAGATGAATATTTTATGTGGTGTAGTTTATTCTTATTAGCTGTTATTATGTTACCTTTTTATATACGATTTGAGAGGAAAGCATTTGTTTCACGTGAAATTGTCATTGTCGCTGTTTTAGCAGCCATAGCAGCAGTGAGTCGTGTACCATTTTCCATTATGCCGAGTGTACAACCAACTTCTTTTGTTATTATTGTATCTGCAATTGTTTTTGGAAGTGAGACAGGCTTTATGATTGGGGCAACGGCAGCATTGGTATCTAATATATTTTTAGGGCAAGGACCTTGGACACCTTGGCAAATGTTTTCTTGGGGAATGATAGGCTTTATAGCGGGTCTACTTCGAAACACATTTATAATGAGAACGTTATGGGGGAGAGTCATCTATGGATTCATAGCCGGCTTTGTTTTTGGCTGGATTATGAATTTGTGGGGGATACTCGGTTTTTTAGAAGGATTAACATGGAAAGCCTTTATAGCATATTATGCTGCGAGCTTTTACTTTGATTTAGCGCATGCACTCTCAAATGTAATTTTTCTTGTCTTGTTTAGCTCATCGTGGATTAGAATTATTACGAGATTTAAAAAGAAATATGGAATTTTAGATAATGATAAAGGGCTATTCTCTCAGGAAAACAAGGCATAAGCATATGTTACAAAGCATAAGAATGTAAAGTAGGGTCGCGACTTACATATTCGTTTGCCTCTTTCATGCTTCTTACCATTGGTAGGAAGCATTTTTTTATACATGTTGATCATTATTTTGAAATGTGTCAAAAAATTGTTTTAATGTAGTCCGATTTTTAGATGAGACTTTTTATATAATAGAAAATGAGAAATATTTTCAAAGAGGAGATGCCATATTCATGAAGCTAGTTGTTCCAAAGCAGCACGGTGCCTGGGGGATGCTGCTGATTCCGTTTATACTTAGTGTAATACTTGGTAAACCTACTTTATATCATATTCCACTTTTTATCGCTTGGTTATTTATCTATTTAGCAACGTATCCATTTTTAATGTACATAAAGCAACCTCGAAAGAAAGAATTTATGCATGCGGCACTTATTTACTTTACAATCGCATGTGTTTTCGGGAGCGTATCTTTACTGTATGAATGGAAAATACTTCTGTTTGGTGTTACGATGATTCCGCTCTTTATTGTAAATATATACTTTGCTCGACAAAAAAATGAACGAGCCTTAGTAAATGATGTTTGTGCAATACTTGTTTTCTGCATAGGCGGTTTACTTAGTTATTATTTTTCGATGAAAACAGTCGATGAAACGGCTTTTGCAATTGCTGGTATTTCTTTTCTATATTTTATAGGTAGTACATTTTATGTGAAAACAATGATTCGTGAAAAGAATAATCCTACTTATCGCTATGTTTCATGGGGCTATCATATTTTCTTAATCATTGCCTCTTTATTGGTAAATCCATGGCTTTCTCTTATATTTATACCGAGCCTAATTCGCGCAATCGTATTGTATGGTAAAAAGATATCTATCTTAAAAGTTGGAGTTTTAGAAATCGTGAATTCTGTATACTTTTTAATTACGACGGCAATACTGTTACAGTATGCCATTTGAGAAATTGCCCATCTAGTAAAGAGATGGGCAATTTTCATTCTTGTTCTAAAATATGAACCGTATGATCACATTTTTGTAATGCATGTTCCACAGCTTGTAAAGACTGTTCGATTCGCTCCCTATTATCGCTCTTTTCAACTGTTTGTAATGCATGTTCCAAACAATTTTTTGCTTCGTGCAACGAATGAAACGAATCTTGAACATATCCACGAGCATTTTTATCCATTATAAATCCCTCCTTTTGTACATACAATTTTAGTATGAGCGTTAGAAAAGAAAATATAACTTCAATGTGGTTACTTTATATGATTTGACAATGAAAATAGAAGTGGCTATTATAAGATATAAAGTGAATATTTTCTTATCCAGAGAGGTGGAGGGACTGGCCCGATGAAACCCAGCAACCGCGATGCAGGTGCTAATTCCAGCAGAACATGATTTGTTCTGGAAGATAAGACGAAGATATATACGTAACTTCTTCTTATCGGAGAGGTTTTTTTATTGCAAAAAAAACCGATTCCAAAAATAACAGCATGAGAAGAAAGGGGTTGCAATTGTACTGTGACACTTGAGAAATACGTAAAGCTGCGTAAAGCAGTATATGAATATATGATGGAGCAAGATAAACCAATATCACTATTAGATATTCAAGAGCATATCGTTTCGCATTATGAAGGAAAATTCACGAAAAAAATGCTACATCAATTTTATTTATCAAGGCTATTAGACGAGTTAAAACTGGATGGGAAAATTACTTTAGCTGATGATGAATATTCCTATACAAATAAAGGAGTATATTATAAGGCAAGAAAAGGGAGCTAGGCTCTCTTTTTTTATGTTATAATTTATCTAAATTTTTTTGACTATGTAGAGTAAAAGACTGCAAAAGCAGCCTGATACAAGGGAATGGTGTTGAGTGTGTAGTGTCAAAAGTTGAATATGCCCTGAAAGAGGCATTTCATTCGGCTAAAAATAAAAAATAGACACCTTCGCCGAGTAGGTGTCAGTCGTTTTGTCATATAGGCTTGCTACTTGACAAGTAATAGAATATCACGCAAACATTTGGAAGTCAAAAGGGAATTTAAGGAAAGGTGTTGTTGAAAGGTGAACATCCTCATCGTATATGCACATCCGAATCCATCTAGTTTCAATGCATCCATTTTATAGAACATATGCAAAAAGGACTGCAAGGGACGAACTATTCTGTTACATTACTTGATCGTTATAAGGAAGCATTTAACCCAGTTCTAACTTTTAATGAAGATAAGAGAAGGTGTGATTTAGTATATGAAGAAGAAACAGAGAAATACAGAAAATTGGTCAAAGAGGCAGATTCTTTTATTTTTATTTATCCAATATGGTGGTGGGGAATGCCAGCTATTTTAAAGGGTTTTATTGATCGTGTTTTTGTTGCTGGGTTTGCATATAGATATGAAGGTGTAATGCCGAAAGGATTACTTACAGGAAAAACGGCGTGGGTTATTAATACGTTAGATTCGCCCTTATGGTACGTGGCACTCTTATATCGATCGGCTGATTGGGTGATTATGAAAAAAGGTATTTGCAATTTTGTGGTATACACCAAATAAAACGTTCTGCCTTTCAATCTGTAAAAACAAGTAAAGCAGCAAAGCGTGAAAAGTGGCTTTTAGAAATACAAGAAAAGGCAAAAAATTTATGATGAAAAAAATAGAAAATATAATGAGATGCTGTAATCGGAATGATGAATTGTTTCGTACGTATGTAACATGTTTACTTCAATTGAAACATCATAATGAAAATTTTAAAAAGGTGTGCCAAGAATTAAGAGCAGATCATTTAGTAAGGGGAATTTGTGAACGGGAAGTTGATGGAATTATTAAGGAAAGTAAAGAATATAAGATGTATGAACTACCTAAAGTATTGAGATGGGATTTTCTACGGAAAAACCCTTCAATGATTGAAAGTGTTTGTACGACGTTATTCACATATAGAAGATTAAATCTTTCATGTGAAGAATGGATAAATGTAATAAGATGTATAGAAAACAATTGATTTATATAAAATTTATTATGTGAAAAAGCTAGTATAAAACTAGCTTTTTTCTAAGTGTTTTGCGATATCTACATACATATTTGAATAAGTTGTATGAACATCATTGCTTGGCTCAGCATTGGATGAAAAATGTACAATGACCATATTCGCTTTTGGATCTATATAGAGGCATTGTCCATAACTTCCTAACACTTCAAATGCACCGTGTTCATTATGAGGAATCCACCATTGATTATGATAAGAAATGGATGTACCTTGTCCGATTGCAAATTCTCCTTCTTGCACGCTCTTTACATTTTCTGAAATAGAGGAAGGGAGAATTTGCACGCCATTGTAGCGACCGTTATTTAAAATCAATTGCCCAAATCTGGCCAAATCTCTTGCAGTCGCATTTAAACCAGCACTTGCTTGTTCAACTCCTGTTTCATCTGTAACATAATACGCATTTTCTTCCATACCTATTTTGGACCAAATTCTCTCACTTACATTTTCAGTTAACGATTTTCCAGTTAAGGTCCGTATAATCCAGCCGAGTGTTTCAGATGAACCGTTATTATACGAAAACGCAGTTCCAGGTGGTGCCGTTTCTTCTGCTTCTTGTAGCATATCATAAATTTTTATTGGGCCATCATAGTTTTTACCACGAGGAAGAATATTGCTGGCTAAATATAATTGAGCATCTTGATTTTCTAAACCCGGCTGTATATATCCATGTGTAGGGTATTCAGCAGAAACCTGCATGTCCATTAATTGTTGAATTGTTGCTTTTCCGAATGGAGTGTTTCGTAATTCTTTGACATATGTTTCAGCAGTCTTATTTACATTGATGAGTCCTTCTTCGGTTAATGATTGTACAAGTGCACCAGTAAATACTTTTGCTAAAGAGGCCATTCCATGCTGCTCATTTTGTTTAAACCCGTTGAAATAATGCTCGTAAACAAGTTTTCCGTTATGTACAACAACAAAGGCGTCTGTTTTATTCTCATCTAATAGTTTCTTTAAAGGGATATTTCCTCCATTCACTTTTTTAACTGAGAAATCATCTAAGTTTTGTAATGCAGTAGGAAATGATGATATTTGCTCGGGATTATTTTTTACTTCGCTTGTTAACGCTAGTTCTTTCATATGTGTATATGACCAACGTAAGTAGGGATCTTGTAACCAATTTTCTTTTGTCACGTTCTCTTTAGAAGGGGAGACTTTGTTTTGTTTAAAAAAAGTAAATCCAAGCCCAGTTACGATAAACACTAGTGTAAGTATGAGTAACAAAAGGGGAGATTTTTTAAAATTCATATATATACCTCCTTGTTAATTCTACAATAAGTATACGCTCGTTTTCTTAGAAATACAAAATAAGGAAAGTAAACAGGGGAGTTTACTTTCCTTATTAACATTAAGCTGATAATTCTTCATCTGTACCTTGCTTTTTGAACTGTTGTTTTCTGCCATGTAGAAAGTAATAAATAAGTAATGTAAATGCAACGATAATGGCAGCGATGAAATACATATTATGATAGCTTGAGTGTGCTGCTACGATACCTAGTACAAAGGAACCGAGACCCATACCACTATCAAAGAATGATAAATAAGTAGCTGTTGCTGAGCCGCGTCGATGGTTTGGAGCCGCGGAAATAGCAATGGTTTGGAAACTTGGGATTAACGTCCCATAGCCTAAACCAATTAATATACCTGCACCAAGGAACCAAAATGGCGTTTGTGCTTGGCTTAAGATGAACATTCCAATTGTAAAAATAATAATGGAAGGATAAACAAGTATATTTTCACCGAAACGATCAAATATCTTTCCTGTGAATGGACGAGAAAGAACAACAACAAGTGCATATACAATAAAGAAGTAACTAGCAACTTCTCCTAAACCAATTTCTTTTGCGTAAATAGGAATAAAAGATAATATGCCACTATAAGAAAAAGCAAGAACAAACCCTGTAAGGGCAATTGGAACAGAAGAAGGTTCAATTAAATCTTTCCATTTCATTCGCTCGCGTTTTTGTTTACTTACTGGCTTTTCATGTGGGATATTTACAAGTAAACCTAATAGAAATGCTAGTAATGAAAAGATAGAACAAACGATAAACAGAACTGTAAATGAAAAATGTGAAATAATCGTTAAACCTAAAAAAGGACCGATTACCATCGGCAAACTCATAAATACACCGAAATAGGCAAGTGCTTCACCGCGGCGATGAGCCGGTGCGACGTCTGTGACAATTGTACCTGTAGCTGTCGTTGCCATTCCAAACCCAATGCCGTGAAGGAAGCGAAGGGAAAGTAATAAAAATAAACTTTGTGCACCGAAATACATTACGGTAGCAGCTAAAAATAAGGAAAGAGAAATAAATAAGATTTTCTTTCTTCCTAAATCGTCAAGCCACTTTCCGGTAAACGGGCGGCATAGGACAGAAGAAATAAGAAATACTGTTGCGACTAAACCAATTTCTTCAGGTTTTCCTTTCAACCCCTCTATTACATAGACGGGTAAAGTAGTCATAAGCATGTAAAACGTTAAAAAGAGAAACAGACTACTAAAACAAGTTCCAAGGAAGTCCTTCGTCCAAAGTCTCTCACTTTGCATCGTCATCCCTCCAATTAATCATCTAAATTTTTAATAATGGTTTGCAGTACTTGAAATGTTTGTTGTAAATCTACTCCATTAATATTTTGTAGCGCTTTTTCTTCGAAAGTATCAACTTCTTCTTGCCATATTGGAATCATTTTTAGTGCTGTTTCAGATAATGAAATGAGCTTTTCGCGACGATCTTTTCCCTCGGTTCGAATAATCCATCCCATTGTTTCCATACGTGTTAAAGTACGAGTCATCGTTGGCGATTCAACGTTTAAATATTGACATAACTCAGTTTGTGTACAAGGTCCGGTTTGATTAATTCGAAAAATGACAGCCCATTGTGCACTAAATAAACCTGTTGGTGATACACGTTCATTAAATTTCTTCGTAAACTTTCGAGAAGTTTGACTGACAATGTGAAAAAAATGCTGTTTTTCGTCCATTTGTTTAATCCTTTCAAATTAGTTGCCTAGCTAACTATATAATCTTTTACCAGAATTGTCTAGTGATAGGTATGTTGTTTTAGGTAAGTATTTTGTATCGTTTTTGTGTTGAGAACATATATTCTACATGATATGCTAGAGGTAAGTTTAGAATTTTCTATCTATTAAAAATGAATGGGGGAGCGTGTGATGATTAAGCCTGCAACACTGAAGTTTGTTTCGTTATCAAATGGAGAAACGATTGCATATCAAGAAGTTGGAAGACAAAATAAAGAAAAACTTATCCTAATTCATGGGAATATGACATCCTCACAGCACTGGGATTTAGTCATTGGGAAATTACAAGATGAATATCACATTTACGCCATTGATTTAAGAGGATTTGGAAAATCAACCTACCATAAGCCAATAGATTCGTTGCAAGACTTTGCAGGTGATGTAAAGCTATTTATAGATGATCTACAATTGAAGAAGTTTTCACTGATGGGATGGTCAATGGGTGGTGGTGTTGCGATGGAGTTTGCAGCTTGTCATCCGGAGTGCGTAGAAAAATTGATTTTGGTTGAATCAGTTGGAATGAAAGGATATCCTATTTTCAAAAAAGATATAAACGGTCAACCCATCACATCCACGTTGCTAAAAACAAAAGAAGAAATTGCGCAAGATCCCGTTCAAATTGCTCCAGTACTAGATGCAATTAAAAATATGAACAAGATATATTATCGTACGGTTTGGGATTTACTGATTTATACACACAAGAAACCAGATCCAGAGCGTTATGAAAAGTATTTAGATGATATGTTAACGCAGCGTAATTTTGTAGATGTGAACTATGCTTTAATTACGTTTAATATTTCAGATGAACATAATGGAGTTGTACCAGGGAATGGACATATTCATCGCCTGCAAGTACCGACTCTTGTCCTACAAGGAGATCGGGATTACGTTGTCCCGCAAGTGGTCGGAGAAGAATTAGCAAAACATCTTCCGAATGCAAAACTAGTCATATTAGAGGATTGTGGGCATTCGCCGTTTATTGACTGTTTAGATGAATTTACTCAGCACGTTACAAATTGGCTGGAAAATAAATAAGCAGAACATATAAAAAGAAGTTAGATAAGATTCGTCTAACTTCTTTTTATATGTTTACACATTATTGTTCAAAAAGTTTATAATGAAGGCTGGTGAACATGTAAAGGGAGAGAGAAGAGGATGTCAATACGATTTACATTTTGGATTATGGTTGGAATTGTTGCAATTTCTGGATTATCACAAGGAATGCTTCTACCGGCGATCGCAATGATTTTTGAGCAAGAAGGGATTCGTTCTAGTATTAATGGTATTCATGCAACTGCGTTATATATTGGGATTTTATTTATTTCACCGTGGCTTGAGAAACCGATGCAGCGTTTTGGAATGAAACCAATTATCGTAATCGGCGGATTTCTCGTTATTATTTCATTATTCTTTTTTACACAAACATTTTCATTTTGGGCATGGTTTATTCTGCGCTTTTTAGTTGGAGTAGGCGATCACATGTTACACGTCGGAACGCAAACATGGATTACGACGACATCTGATCCTGGTAAAATAGGAAGACAAGTCTCTATATATGGAGTCTTTTTTGGGATTGGTTTTGCAGTAGGCCCATACTTAGCTAGCACTGTCCAATATGGGCTTGCAACGCCATTTATCGTATCTACGATTCTTTGTTTAATTGGATGGCTATTATTACTTCCAACCAAAAATGCTTTTCCAGAGCAAGATGACACAGGAAAGAAAAATGAATCATCACTTTCTCGTTATAAACAAGTATTTGTTCTTGCGTGGATTGCACTAATGGGGCCTTTAGCATACGGCGTTTTGGAAGCGATGTTAAATAGTAATTTACCTGTGTATGCACTCCGAAAAGGGTGGTCTGTCGCTGATGTATCCTTCTTATTACCTGCATTCGCAATTGGGGGAATTGTTACGCAAATTCCGCTTGGTATATTAAGTGATAAATATGGAAGAGATCGCATTTTAACATGGACATTCAGCATAAGTGCAATCATTTTCTTACTTGCTGCAGTGTTTGACGGGTATTATTGGATTGTATTTGGGTGTATGCTGTTAGCTGGTATGGTGATTGGATCATGTTTCTCTTTAGGGCTTGGCTTTATGACGGATTTATTACCAAGACACTTACTGCCAGCAGGAAATATATTATCCGGAATTGCCTTTAGTATAGGAAGTATTATGGGACCTGTATTAGGAGGCATATTTATAGAGAAAATACAGTATACAAGCTTTTTTATAGCGGTTATGATAATAATGGTAATTATTGCACTTCTATATATCACATATATGAAAAGCCAATCCGCATCAAGAAAAATGGAAAGTAGGTTAGGGCATGACAAAACAACCTAAAAAGAAAAAATTTGAAGTACAGGATAACGAAACAATTACAGATTGCTTAGCGCGTATGGAAAAAGAAGGGTATGCACCTTCACGCCGCATGGAAGAGCCCATCTTTCATGAAGTGAAGAAAGATGGGAAAACAGTTGTAGAACCGTGCGGAAGAAGAATTGTTTTTGAGGGAAAGTTGAAATAAGGAGAGGGGTCCTTGTACTGAATCTCAAAAGTTAGACTTTAATCGGAGTGAGAAATCACTCCGATTTTTTCTTTTCGCTATGATATAGTTTCGATACGATATCAAGTATGACTCTTGAAAAATTATGAAATCATAGTTCGATCCAGTAACGCTGAACAATCTCGCCAGTATTCGGGGAAATTACTTCATCTTCAAAGATACCCCCAACTTTTTGAATGGTTTTGGCAGAGGCGATATTTGCTTTGTCACAAGTTATTAACACTTTGTCTAATCCTAATTTTTTCGCTTCAAATAAGGAAAGACGAAGCTGCTCAGTAGCGTAACCATTTCGGCGTTCGTCTGGGTGCACGCTATAACCTATATGTCCGCTCTCTATGAGTAATTGTGGCGTTAATCGATGACGGATATTGATGAAACCGACTAGTTTTCCCTTATCAAAGCTCAAAAACTGAGAGGATGGAACTCGATTTAGTGGTAGGTTTTCTCCTTTTTCTTGTATTTTGACTTTATTAAGCCATTCGTCAAAGGAATCAAATTGTTGTAAGGAACAACTACCATATGGCTGTTCCCTTGTACTTAGGAATGCTTGCCGATAAGCCATGATTTGTTTGCTGTGCTGGTGAGTTGGTTTTACTAATTGCATTGTTATCATCTGTCTCCTATATCATATTTTACATTGCACTGTCTTAATTACTTCTCTTAATTCATTCCAGTTTACAACATTTAGAATAAATTGAATAGTGTAATTTCAATGCAAATAAGATGAACAGGATAAAAATTACTATGCGCAATTGTACTTTCAGTGTAGACGAGCGTTCTAAGATTAACAAAAAGATGACTGATTTAGGTATTACTTCAGAGCATTATGAAGCGCTACTAAAAATTGATTTTGGTAAGTATCTTAGAGGAGTAACAGATGCCACATCTGTTGCTATGATAAATCCACATGCCTTATGAATAGTACTCAAGGTGAGGTTATTTTGAATCTATGTACAAGACTTTTTTTCTTAGTAGCTACTCATGATGACTTATTAGAAACAAATATCTAAAATGAATAAGATAGACAGAAGCATTTATTATAGTGATAAGAAATTTGGGATATACGAAGTTGAAGTTGAGCTAATATTTTGTACAGAAAAAAATTAAAGCCATGCTACTTCTTTAGCTAGATTTTCTAGTGTTTGGAAAGTTTATAGCCAATGAGACATAAACGTAGTAGCCTTTGACCTGAAGGATTTGCAAATAAATAATAAGGAGATTTTAAAATGACAATAAATGATAAAATTTTTGGAGAACTTGATTATCAGTATAAATGGGTAGGATACAGAACCATGAAGTTTTTAGGAAAGGATACAGAGATAGCATTATTGGTAGGAGGTACTGAAGATGGGGATTTTGATGAAGGGCAATATGTATCATACAACTCATTAATGTATAATTGGGAACAAATCCAACATAGCATATTACAACCAGTTTTAGATTATTATAAAGAAAAAAGGCATGAGCTTGGTTATGATGTTGCATTTAATGAGGACTACCCATTAATTGAAACAGTTGATCAATTAATAGAACATATAACATTAGTAGGTATTTCGGTTCCGTATGATTTCCTTCGCGATGGACGTGATATAGGAATCTCATTTGATTGTTTGTGGGATGAAGAAAATGGTTTAGGGGTTCGTCTCATAAATGAAAAGGTAGATGAAGTAGGCTATCAAGATGTTGCAATTTAAATATCACTATTTGCTAGGAATACACATAAAAAGGGTGTTTGTTTTGGAGGTTAATAGAAAAAAGCAGGGATAAGTAATAGAAATCTTTACTTTTTATGTTTTAGACCTATAAGGAAACCTCATATTTGAATCAAAAGCTTACTTTATAAAAGGGCTCGATGTAGTATTACAAAAGCTAATGAAGAATGGTGTTGAAGCGGTATTTAATTTGAATAGAGAGAATACGTGTAAATCAGATTGAAGGGCACCTAAACGATTGAAATGGTTTAGGTGTTTTACTTTTGAATAGAAATGAGAGTAAATGAAAGAGGAGTATTGTAAATAGGAGGATGCGTATGAGCAAGAATTTAAATTTAATGAATGATATTTGGTATGGGGATGTGTTAGATGAAAATGAAATTGTCAAAGCAAAGGAATTATTAACACAAGTAACCTCTGAAAAAGATTGTGTGCTATTGATTAATGAGTTGCTAAAAGTTGGTGATTTTTCAGTTAAAAAACTTTTAATAGAGCTGCTTAACTTTACTGATGAAGAGAATGTTTTGAATTTATGTATCAGATTATTTTGTTCTATTGCAACTCATAAAGACTTATTGGAAGTTAATAATTTCAATTTCTTATCTGATGCATCAGAAGATACTGTTTGGACTTTCGCTTCTGGTTCCTTAGATGTCATGTCATATAATGTTATACCTTTTTTATTAGCTTTATTAGAAGAGTGGGAAGATACAAATGTAGGAGAAGTTATTAGAAATTCTCTTGAAATATACCTAAAATACGAGAGACTATTAGGTGAAAACGCTTCGGTTGAAGAAATTGGAGAGCACTATATTAAAGTAAATGAAGAAATAAATCCCAAAGACTATTATTACTTTAGAAAACTTGTTTTTCCAGGGGATTTAGCAAAGGAATTAATTGAGGTAGCTATTATTTCTTTAAATACTGGAAAAGTGTTGGGGATTGATATGTCACCAACATTATTATCAACATGGAGTGGTATAAAGTGTCCAGTAAGCTATAAAGATGTTGTAGATGAAACAAAATATCAAAAAATTATAGCTTATGTTAAAACTTTATCTGATATGGAATGGCAGGCAGGAAGAAAATATTTTTATGGAATGTTAATTGATTAATTTTATCTATTTTGTTGTTAGATCTTGAATAGAAAAGAATGTTTTTATAACTATAAAATTAAAATAAGTGACGTGCATGAGTCAGCACGTCATTTAGGCGGTAAAAAATATATGGGGGTAAACGGTAATGAGGAATGACTTGAAATGGTTGTATCCAGATAAAGAAGTTAGTGAAGAGATTATTCAAAAATTCGCCAAAAGTTTTAAAATTGTATATCCTAATCATTACATTCAGTGTGTAAAAAAATATGGAGGAGCTATTGTCGAACCTTCATCTTTTGATGTGAAAAATAATGAAGAAGGTCGAGTATTCGGTTCACTATGTAGTTTCGATAAAAATGCTACATCCAATATTTATAAAACATATAGTAACTTGAAATCTAGTTTACCTGATCAAATAATTCCTTTTGCAGATGATCCTGCTGGAAATAAAATCTGCTTTGATTATAAGGATCATAAAGATAACCCAATTGTTGTCTTTTGGGATCATGAAGAATGTGAGGATAGGGAGACACTTATCGAAGAAGGATTATCAGCTCAAGAAGCAGATGAGGTTATGAGAGAGAGTATTTATTATATTGCTGATAGTTTTACGAATTTTTTAGATATGCTGTATAAAGAAGAATAAAAGTAAACGTCAAATATTCCCCACCTACTATTTGTAAATAACCCATGAGATAATCTCCTTACATACTTTATATGGAGGTTTTTTTATGAAAAGACACCGATTAAAGAAAGAATGGGAAACTTATATTGAAGACTATAAAAACAGTGGATTATCAAGACGACAATTGAGATGGCTTCTTGATGGATTTTCTTTTCAACAAAAACAAGGGCATCAAGCCGTACATGCGAGATGCATTCTATAAAAATCATATATGTAAAAGGAATTTGGATAATTTTGTCGAATGGATTTATCTATGAAAACAACACTCTCACATTCAAACCAACCCACAATTGAATCACTTCAAGCTCAAGTAGAGGAACTCACGGCAAAAGTGAGATGGTATGAAGAACAATTTCGTCTGAGTCAACAAAAACAGTTTGGTACGTCTAGCGAAAAAACACCTAATAATCAAATCGCTTTAGAACTGTTTAATGAGGCTGAGAAAGAAAGTGATTCTGAAACCCCCGAACCAGCTGTTGAAACGATTACCTATCGTCGCAAAAAAAACGCGGTCATAGGGATGAGTCTGTCCAAAACCTTCCGATTGAAACGGTTGAATATCGTTTACTTGATGAACATATGGACTATAAAGATTTCCAGCACTATATTTCCACGCGACCAGTTCGTAATGCCACCGCCCAATCCTCTCGTCCGTTCTTCTCTGCAGCTTTCTCCCAATCATACGGTACTGAAATTTGTTTGATAATCCACCGTGTTGATTCCTTTTCCAGTACTGCATAATTAGCGAGCGGTGATCCAGATTCCATTTTATGAGAAATCGGCAAGTCATCTTTGTACGCTGGAAGACCTATACTCCCTGGATTTACAACGATTTTCCCATCTGGCAAATATACAACTCTAGGAATATGAGTATGTCCACATACAATTATTTGTTGCTCTATGTTTTGAAGGTGTTTCATAATTTCATCTGTAGTCTTCAATACCCCGCCATCTTCTGTCATTTTTTCTAGTAAATATATTTCATCCGAATCTGGTGTTCCATGACAGAAAAAGATATCTTCCATAATATATTGAGAAGGATGCTCCTTTAGCCAATTTAAATGCTCATTTGTTAATAACCTTTTCACTTCATTTAGAGTGGATGATGAATCTTGCACAGGCTCCCACAACATTCGATCACAGTTACCTCTAACGTGATTCATCTTATGCTCCTTTAAAATCTTGATTGTTCCTACAGGATCTAAAGGACCGTATATACTATCTCCTAAATTAAAAATCAAATCCACATTACGATGTGAGATATCTTTTAACACCGCTTCTAGCGCAAAACTATTTCCATGAATATCTGAAATAATAGCTATTTTTTGTTTCATAAGGGCACCTGCCATTCCAAAATTCTAATCTTTCGAAACTCTATAAATGTCTACACTTAGACTCTGTTTATTTATAAACATCTGCCGCGAGCTGTTTTAAAAGACCTATGTTTATCACTTCAAAGTATCCATTATTCTTTCTTATTACACTTTTATCGCAGAGAGTATTCAATGTTCGTAGTAAGTGCCTATAGCTTGTTCCTAATAATTCCGATGTTTCCGTTAAATTTCCATTAAATATAATTCTTTGTTTAGTATATGTAGTACATTCTCCTGTCGCAAGAATGTAACTCGCTAATCTATTTTCAAGAGGATACAGTAAATTAATTGTGCTATTTTTTGAAAGTCTATTTAACTTATGAGCTAAAGAACCGCAGATACACCTTAAAAAAGTTGCATCACTCAGCAATTGTTCTCTAACTTTTTCTAAAGGTAGACCAATACAATATGAATCCGCTATCACTTGTACATTAGAAGTAATTTTTTGAGAGTGGATTAATTCAACATCCCCTAACATTTGTAAGGTATCATAAAAACATAATAATACAGATTTCCCATTACTTAATGTGTTATAGGCCTTTGCTTTTCCTTCAACAAAGAAATACAGATAGTGAATATCTTCATTCTCCTTACAAATATACTCATTCTTTTTAAAGAGTAATAGTTCCATATATGATTTCATGTCATTGCTGAAAAATGATGCAATTTTATTCTTTTTCACATAATCGTCTAACTTATGAGAATTACATATTTTCTTCATACATCCCCCACCTTTGTAACTCATTATAATTATAAAGAAAATTTCTTTCTTTCACTATGACATATGTCATAGTAGCTCACGATTTAATCGTGATACATTACATGTAAATTTATAAAGGGGGAACATCATTGTATAATTTACTCTCAATTATTATAGGTGCTTTCATCGCCATTATGATTCCTTTAAATGGAATCTTATCTGAAATGACAGGTAACTATACGTCTAGTGTGATGATTCATATCGTTGGATTAGTTGCCATTGTCATTGTTTTGCTTGTTAGCAAGTCCAAATTTCACATGCAAAAAGGGATACCGCTTTACCTCTATAGCGCAGGAGCTATCGGTGTATTTACTGTATTGTTTAGTAATATTAGCTTCTCAGCACTTGGTGTCTCTATTACTATCGCTTTAAGTCTACTTGGGCAATCTGTTTCATCTATTATTATCGATCATTTCGGCTTATTGGGTATGAGGGTTGTGAAATTTGAAAAGAAAAAAATGTTTGGATTACTACTGATTTCTTCGGGAATCGTTGTAATGACTATTTTTTAATGGAGGGTGGAACCATGTTATATGTCTGTATTGCCATTTTAGCTGGAATTTCCATTGTAGTTGCAAGAATTATTAATGCTAACTTAGCAACAAAAATTGGAATTTTCCAAGGGACATTTGTTAATTATATTACGGGACTTTTTTTTTCATTTTTATTTTTAATCTTTAGCAATGAATATCTTCACGTATCAACTCCAACATTGCAATCTATACCATTTGTAGTGTATTTAGGTGGGTTAGTAGGTGTTATTGTAATTGTATTATCAAACTATATTACTCCCAAGATATCATCTTTCTATTTAACGTTATTGATTTTTGTAGGGCAATTGTTTATGGGAGTTTTGATTGATTTTTTCAACTCGGGAGATGTGTCTATTGGTAAAGTTATTGGTGGTTTTTTAGTATTACTTGGACTTACTTATAATTTACTACTAGATAGGACGTATGAATCTGTGAAAAATAGTCGAGTACATTTCTAGCAACATACTAGAAAAGATGGAACGGAACTTGGAACTTTAAAAGTCAAAAACAAAAAAAATGCTACCTTTTTTAAAGGATAGCATTTCACTTTTACTTTCTTAAAATTCCCTCTAAGTGCTTGAAGTATCAAACGTTTCAATAGAGCCATTCCCCTACTATTTTAACTTCAACACTGCGCTTACCGGGTTATGATCACTGTTTTCAAACTTCAAATCATGCCCTTGTACGCTCACAATCTCCACATTTGGAGACACTAAAAATCCATCGATAATCGTAACGAAGTTCTCATCTTCGACATAGCTCTTCGCATTATCACGAACTGTCCAAACAGTATCATCAACAGCCCACTGGAACCCACCATCAGTGAAATCTTCTGGCAGCTGTACTAACCACTCTGGCCATTCTTCTTTAAACTTCGGATCTTTTAA